>Ga0316191_10000196_pt1 | contig 35576 bp, 31 predicted proteins | sample Eddworburr2cm_MG_FD_204928 | JGI IMG/M metagenome (GOLD analysis project Ga0316191, IMG submission 204928) | Coastal sediment microbial communities from Maine, United States - Eddy worm burrow 2 cm | ecosystem: Environmental > Aquatic > Marine > Coastal > Sediment | place: USA: Maine...
CAGCCGTGCATGGCGGTCTTATCGAATACCAAATGAAAACGCGTTCCGTCTCGCGAATCGACTGGCCGGTGAACCTCGCCTGGCGAGTTATCTGGACCGGTGTTTCGGCGAGCACGGAAGCGAAGCTCGCAAAGCTGGCAAGGCGCGCAGTCGGCCCGTCCCGGTCGGCACTCGGACTTGCGGCGCACAGCATGGCCATGGTTTGGCGTACCGGTGACGCTGACAACATCCTCGCGGAATACGTTGCCTACATCGACGTGCTGCGGCAATTCAGTGTTGACCACGATCTCGGCATATTCGATGCTGGCCACGAGCAGCTAACGGATGCAGCGATGGTTGATGGACTCGTGTACAAACCTGCCGGCGCTGGCGGCGGCGATATCGGGGTATTGTTTGGCCGCAGCGAATCGGAACTTGACGGTTTCGTCGCAGAGTATGGCGAACTCATTCATACAGTGTTGCCATGTGAACTGGATTTCGACGGAGTGCGCCTGGAGCAGCAATGAGCGATTCGCGCATTTCAGGGCTGTACAAGCTCACCGTGACCGAGCGGGTCGCCCGGTTGCGGGACCTCGGCTGCTTGTCACCGGAGCAAGCTGCCCGGCTGCAGGGTGGCTACCATGTCTTGTCCGCAACGGCTGCCGATCACATGATCGAGAATGTCATCGGCATATTCGGCCTGCCGTTTGCGATTGCCCCCAATTTCATTGTCAATGGACGTGAATGCCTGGTGCCACTCGTGGTTGAGGAGCCGTCAATCGTCGCTGGGCTGAGTAGTGCTGCGGCAATGGCCCGGTCGCTGGGCGGTTTCGAGGTCGAGAGCAGCGGCTCACTGCTGATTGGACAGGTTCACATCACCGATGTTGCTGACGCAGACTATGCCATCGCGGCCCTTGAGACGGCGAAGCCGGCGTTGCTGGATGCTGCCAATGCCGTACATCCGCGACTGATCGCCCGCGGCGGAGGCGTGCGTGAACTCGAACTGCGGCTCTTCGAGCTGCCGGATGGCAAGCCTCTGATCGCGGTCCACGTGCTCGTCGACACTTGCGATGCGATGGGCGCGAATCTCGTCAATTCGATCTGCGAGGCGATTGCGCCCGATGTCGCGGCAGCTTGCGAAGGAAGTGTCGCCCTCCGGATCCTGTCGAACCTGGCCGACCGTTCCTTGTACACGGCGCGAGTGCGCTACGCGTTACCCGATGACGTTCGCGACGCGATCGTTACCGCGAACGACATTGCGCTTGTCGATCCCTATCGGGCTACTACGCACAACAAGGGCGTCATGAACGGCGTTGACGCCGTCGCTATCGCTACCGGCAATGACTGGCGCGCAGTTGAAGCCGGCGCGCATGCATACGCCGCTGCAACGGGCCGTTACCAGTCGTTGACGCGCTGGGGCGTCGCCGAGAATGGAGACCTGCTTGGCGAGATGACCTTGCCACTTAAAGTTGCCACGGTTGGCGGCACGCTAAAGAACAATCCTGCCGCAGCGCTGGGGCTCGCAATTACAGGTGCGAAGTCCGCAAGAGAGCTCGCCGAACTCATGGCCGCTGTCGGACTTGCCCAGAATTTTGCGGCGCTGCGCGCATTGGCAACGAATGGCATCCAGGCGGGCCATATGAAATTGCACGCTCGCAGTGTCGTCGCTTCGGTTGGGACGCCAGAGGCATTGTTTGATGAGGTCGTGGCGCAGTTGATCGATAGCGGCGAAATCAAGGACTGGAAAGCGCGAGAGATACTAGTCGCCCTGCAATCCGCCTCCACGCAGACGGGTACGCATGCCGGAACGGCGGCGGGCAAAGTCATCCTGCTGGGTGAGCATGGTGTGGTGTATGGAAAACACGCGCTGGCGTTGCCGATTCCGGATGCCGTCAATGTGACTGTCGCTCGTTCCGGTGATTTGTCGCATGACTTGCCCGACGAATTCGTTAACTTGTTGCTCGACGAGCTGGGCATCGATGACAGGAACTGGTGCATCAGCGTTGAGTCTCGTTTGCCCTTTGGCAAGGGCCTCGGCTCGTCAGCGGCCATCGCCGTGGCGATTGTGCGTGCTTTCGACAAGGCCCTTGGCCTTGGACTCGACGACGAGCGCATCAATGCGGTGGCATTTGAGAGCGAGAAGCTCGCACATGGCACACCATCCGGTGTCGACAACACATTGTCCACGTTCGCGAAGCCGATGCTGTTTCGTAATGATGGTGCATTACAAATCGATTCGCTCGATATCAGATTGTCTCCACCGCTCGTCATTGCCTGGGGAGACGAGACGGGCAGGACGAGCGAGCAGGTAGCTGGAGTACGCGAGCGTCATGAGCGGTTTCCTGGGCAATTCGACGCATTGTTTGATGAGATGGACAGGCTAAGCCGGCAGGGCGCGCAGCTGCTGCAAGCTGCGAGGTGGGAGGAACTCGGTGCACTGATGAACATTTGCCATGGTTTGTTGAATGCAATTGGAGTGTCGACGCCGAGCCTGGAGCGCATGGTCTCGTTGGCGCGCCAGAGCGGCGCGGTCGGTGCGAAACTCACCGGGGCAGGCGGCGGCGGATCGATAGTTGCGCTTTGCCCGGGCAATGCCGACGCGGTTGAAAGAGAGCTGCGTCGCGCTGGTTACCAGACCATAATATTGGCGGGGGAGCAGGACTCGTGAACGACCTTCACAGAATCGTTTCGTCCGAGAGCGAGCAGCTCATACTGGTCGACCGCGACGACAATGAGATCGGCTATGTGTCGAAAGCGGATGCGCATGATGGCGCCGGCATGTTGCACCGCGCCTTTTCGCTGTTCCTTTTCAACGATGCCGGCGAACTGCTGTTGCAGCAGCGCGCGCCCGAAAAGCGCCTCTGGGGTGGATACTGGTCAAACAGCTGTTGCAGCCACCCGCGTCGTGGCGAGTCGCTGGACATCGCAACGTCACGCCGTTTACTGGACGAGCTGAATTTCGAGGCCGATCTCGAGCATGTCTATCACTTCTGCTACCAGGCGAGCTTCGGTGATGCGGGATCGGAGAACGAGCTTTGCCACGTGTATCTCGGCAAGTCGACAGATGATATGCGGCCCAATGACAGCGAAATAGCAGGTGTCCGTTTCGTGTCACCCGCGGCGCTTGAGGCGGAATTCAAATCTTGCGCAGACCAGTTCACGCCCTGGTTCAAGCAGGAATGGCGGGAGCTAAAAAGAAATTATTGCAAGCAGCTGGAACGCTATTGCAGCCTGACCTGAAACATCAGGCGATGTACTTGTAGTACTCGATACCGAAGTCCGTGAAGTGGCGCTCATCCGAGCCACCAACGCGATCGATGACAAACTCGTTATTTGGCACGTAGTCGAGATCCGTGGCCCGGCGTCCATCGTGCAGCGCCTTGTATTGCTCGAAGCTGAGGTCAACTGCAAACTGCATGGCGTCGCCGAATTGAATCTTCTTTGTGGCCTCACGCCAGCCTTCGGCCATAAAGAACGGAATGACCTCGGCCGCGTCGCCGCTGCCGTAACCCAGAGTGAGCACTTCCTCACCCGCTTTGAGGGAATCTTCTTCGAGCGCCTGCTCGAAGCCAGCCGCCATCCACGCAGGCAGCGCCGCTGTGTACAGGTTGCCGAGGTCAAGCATCGTGTCGCTGCCCAGTTTCATCTTGTCCAGGATCTCGCGACGGAAGTGGCGAGACGCGCGGAATGACCGCAACGCTGCCATCGTCAGCGGATAAGCCTCGTAGCTATGCATCTCGGAGTTCGCCAGGCTGGCGACTTGCGGCTTCGAAGCCATTTCTTCGAGAACCCTGTCCACGTCCACACCGGCTTCGTAGCAGTAAGACGCGAGCTCAGCACGGTCCTCGCTGTCTCCTTTGCTGAGAGCGAACAGGTAAGAAACTGCCCAGCCTGTTTCCGGCATGCGCCGATACGGGCGGTGCATGAACACGGTGCGCAACGATCGCAGGTATTTGCCCGGGTCGAGTTCGCGCTTCTCGTACATGTCCTGCAAGGCGTGCAACGTTTCGTCGATATAGCAGGTCGTCGAATATTTGCCGTTGAATACCGGGAAGTCCTGGACCTGGTGCGTTTCTGAACGATCCTGGCCACAGAACCGCGCCATCGGCTTACGGAAGTCCATGATGCGGTAGTCCGATGCCGAGCCGGATCCGATCAGGTCGACGATCGCGAGCTGCGGGTCTTCCTCGAGCAGCATGGCGACAGCGCCGGCGCCCTGCGTCGGTTCACCCGAGCTGCCACGCGCGTACTCTGCGATATCAGCGCACACTACGATGGCCTGGCTGCCCGCACCGTCGAGCGCAAGGTGGCGAATGGCGCCCTTCATGCCGTACACGCCGCCGAGGCAGGCGTGCTTGAACTCAGGGACTTCGCAGCTGCGCGAAATTGGTGGCTTGCCACGGGCGATCAGGGCCTCATCGACCATGCCCTTGATAATGATCGCACCGGCCGAGTTGTCCGTGCTGGACTCTGTGCCCAGCCCGAGGAATTTAACGCGGGTTGGATCGACATCGTACTGATCGATCAGGCGAATAACAGCGTTTGCGGCCATCGTATAGACGCTGTGGTTGGGGCCACGCACGCGAAAACTGCGCCCCACAACCTCGCGAATCTTCGGCCACTGGTTATTTGTCCAGTCACACCAATCCTCCAGCCATACCCGGTAAGGCGGGATATAGGCGGCGAGGCCGCTGATTCCGATAGATGGTGTGTTATTGGATTTTTTCATGACGTAAGTTCGCTTAGCCCGGCGATTTTAGTGTGGTGGGCCGTATCACTCAACATTTTATTTGAGGTGGAGCGTAATCGGATCAGACATAAGTAGAGTGTCATCCCGGATGTGCAGGGGGTCAATGACCCTGATCCGGCAGGTCCGCAGCAATCAGCAGGGCCGAATTAACAGGAGTATTTGCCTTCATTGCGGTACCTCAGCTTGCCCTAGACCGAAACCAGGGCGAACAGCAGTGCGCCCAGCATCGTAAACATCACGCCGATCGAATAGGCCACCGTCATAGTTATGTACTTCGTAAACGTCATGAAATGACCCTGACCATATACATGCCGCATCGCCTTGTAGAGATATACGGGGATATAGAAGGTTGCAGCGACGATTATCAGCACCGATATCGGCTCTGGCAGCCGGATCAGGCCGGCCAGGCGCGAGAACAGAATCTCTAGCGTCAGGATCAGGAAGAAGAATGCGTGAAAATGCACGAAGAACAACAAGTGCTCGACGAAGTACCTTCGCGAAAGGGGATACAGGCCCTTGAGCACCAGCGCCATAAACGGCAAGAGCACGATCAGTGCGACCGGTATGTTGTCGATTAGCAAGTCCGTGAAGGTCTTGGCGCCATCGGCTGAAATCCGCTCGCAAATGCCTTCGAGCCGCTTTTGAGTCAGGCGCTTCTGCACCCACTGGGGCATCTCGCTGAATCCTGCATCGTCTAGCGTGCATTCGCCCGTGTCGGGATCGATCTTGAAGGCTATGCCGCCGTCTTCGTCATCGCCGCCGAGAGTGAAATGCGCATCTGAATCGTCTATTGCGGCAGCCTGGTCTTCTGAGATGACGCCCTCGGCAGCAAGTTCATCGAGAACCTCCTTGGCCTCGGCTTTGGCCGCGGCGTCACGCTCCTCGATTTCTTCTGGCGGTGGTTCCGGTTCGGGCTCGAACAACAGGCTGAGGTCATCGCGCGGATCAAAGAACGCTACGACGAAGAAGACCACACTGAGCACAAGGTACATGCGAAAAGGCGGCATGTAGCGCGCGCGTCGTCCCTCGAGGTAGTCGCGCGTGAGTTGGCCCGGCCGGATGAGTAACGGAATCAGCGTACGCCAGAGGCGCGAGTCCAGTTCCAGCAGATCTCCGAACGCTTCACTCAGCAGTTCCCAAAGGCTAATCAGCCGGTTGCGGGCTCGCTGACCACATTTGCCGCAGTACTGGCCGCGAAGCTCCGTGCCGCAATTCAGACACGTCGAGTGCTCGGGCAGTTGCGCGGCGTCCTTATCCATCGATCAGGTTTTGGTGGTCTTTTTCTTGCTGGTCTTCTTGCCCGCGGCCTTTTTCTTCGCGGCCGGCTTCTTCTTGCTGGCTTTCTTCGGGGCCGGAGGCGAGCTGTCAGCTGGCCGCCGAACCAGATCTTCCGGCGCGAAGTCGTCGACATCGAGCAACGCTGACACTTTCTCGTGGTAGTCGCGCAGGCTGTTCGCTTCGGCTGTGCTGATCACCTGGGCTTTTTCGGCCTCATCGATCTGCAGTCCTAGGTAGTCGGAATCTATCAAACCCTCTTTGCGGGCCTGGCGCAGGCGTTTCTCGAGCGGCGCCTGTTCCTTGGCGAGTTCGAGCGCTTCCTGCAGCTTGCCGAGCGGGTTGGTGGGCTCGAGCGTCGTATAAGCGAACTCACTCAGGCGCTCACGCGACTCGCCGGGCGTAGTTACCAGTTCGACAACGCGCTGGCCGATTTCATCCGACGGTGTTTTGTAGGTGCGGCCCCGCGGGAAGATGAAGAAGCGCAGGAACCAGGCGACCCAGCGATTGGGGAAGTTAAGCAGGAACGCATGCAGCGACTCCTGGGCCTGGTACATGAGCGTGCGCACCGACCACTCGACGAGCGGCAGGTCAGTCGCGCGGCGGCCCTGGTTCTCGAAATGCTTGAGCACGCAAGACGCCAGGTACATCGAGCTAAGCACGTCGCCAAGCCTCGCCGACAGCAGTTCACGTTTCTTGAGTGAACCACCCAGTGTCAGCATTGCGAAGTCCGACGCCAGGGCGAACGCTGCACTGTAGCGATTGATGTTCTGGTAGTAGCGACGTGTCGGTGTGTTCAATGGTACGCGGCTGAACTTCGCATGTGTCAACGCGAGGAAAAACGAGCGCGCCACGTTGCTGATGGCGTAGCCGATATGGCCGAACAGCGCATCATCGAACTCGATCAGGCCGCGATCATGGTCCTCATCGCCGGCTGCCTGTAACTCGCGCAGCACGAACGGGTGGCAGCGGATCGCACCCTGACCGTAAATGATCAGGCTGCGCGTCAGGATATTGGCGCCCTCAACCGTGATCGCGATCGGTGTCGCCATGTAAGCGCGCCCGAGGTAGTTGTTGGGGCCCATCATGACGCCTTTGCCGCCATGCACATCCATAGCGTCGTTTGCGACTTTACGGCCGAGCTCGGTGCAGTGGTACTTGAGGATGGCCGACGGCACCGCCGGTTTCTCACCCTGGTCGATGGCGCCCGCCGTGACGGTGACCGCGGCGTTCATGATATACGTGTTGCCGGCAATACGTGTGATAGCCTCACCGACACCTTCAAATTTCGCAATCGAGGTGTTGAACTGTTTGCGGATCGTGGCGTAGGCGCCCGTTGCATAGCTGGCCGCCTGGCCACCGCCTGATGCCGTTGATGGCAGCGTAATGGCCCGCCCGACCGACAGTAACTCGACCAGCATCTTCCAGCCCTTGCCGGCCATGTCCGGCCCGCCGATTATGCAGTCGAGCGGAACGAATACGTCTTTGCCCGAGGTCGGGCCGTTCTGGAATGCGACGGTCAGTGGATAGTGGCGACGACCGACCTCTACTCCTTCCGTGTCCGCTGGAACAAGCGCCGCGGTTATTCCGCGTTCGACCTCATCGCCGATCAAATGATCGGGATCGTATAGCTTGAACGCGAGGCCGAGCACGGTCGCAACCGGTGCAAGGGTGATATACCGCTTGTCCCAGTTCAGCTTGATGCCTGTGATGGTCTTGCCTTGCCATTGGCCCTTGCAGACGACGCCACTGTCAATCAGGGCTGCGGCATCGGAGCCGGCTTGCGGCGACGTCAGAGCAAAACATGGAATCTCGGTCCCGGCGGCGAGGCCCGGGAGGTATCGTTCCTTTTGCTCGTCAGTGCCGTAATGCAGCAGCAGTTCTGCCGGACCCAGCGAGTTCGGTACACCGACCGTGGACGAGGCCGTCGCACTGCGGCTTGCGAGTTTCTGGATTACAACCGAGTTGGCGTAGGCCGAAAACTCGAGACCGCCGTACTGCTTGGGAATGATCATCGCGAAGAATTTCTTGTCGATGATGTAATCCCATACTTCCTTCGGCATGTCAGCGTGTTCGTGGCAAATCGCCCAGTCGTCGATCATGCGACAGAGTTCTTCGCAAGGTCCGTCAACAAAGGCCTGTTCTTCTTCGGAAAGCCTGGGTGCCGGGTAGGACATGAGTTTGTCCCACTCCGGCATGCCTGAGAACAACTCGCCATCCCACCCGACGTTGCCGGCCTCGAGCGCTTCGCGCTCGGTTGCGGACATCGACGGCAGCATTTTGCGATACATCGCGAGCAGAGGCTTTGTGATTTTCTCGCGGCGTACTTCGACGAGGTTCGGCACTACCATGAGGCCGAACGCGACCCACAAGATAATCAGCCACCACCATGCACCACTGCCGAATACCGTGTATGCCGCGAGGGCAATACCGGTCGCGATCGTGGATGTGCGCAGATCGATGCGTTGGTAAGCGAGATAAATGCCGCCGCCGATAAACAGCAGCGCCCAGAACAAACTGACGATCAAACCGGACACAACGGAAATCCTTTTAGCTGAAGACTCGCAGCAAAACCTGCTGCTTCATACTTTATAGGAGTTCTTCAATCGCAGCACGTTCCTCGCGAAGCTCGGTTTCGGTCATATCCATGCGCGCGCGACTAAAGTCATCGATGGAAAGTCCCTGCACAACTTCGTAGTCACCGCCGCTGCAGCGCACCGGGTACGAGTAGATGATGCCGGGCTCGATGCCATAGCTTCCGTCGGCTGGCACGGCCATGCTGACCCAGTCGTCAGCCGGAGTGCCGAGCACCCAGTCACGCATGTGGTCGATGGCCGCCGACGCTGCCGAAGCGGCCGACGACGCACCGCGTGCCTTAATAATTGCGGCACCGCGCTGCTGCACGACCGGAATGAACTCGTCAACAAGCCAGCCCTGGTCCGTAAGGCCACTGGCCTTCTTGCCGCCTACGCTTGCGTGACTGATGTCCGGATACTGCGTGGCTGAGTGGTTGCCCCAGATCGCCATGCAGCGGATGTCATTGACGTGGCTGCCGGTCTTGGCCGCCAGTTGCGCCGTTGCGCGGTTGTGATCCAGGCGCGTCATGGCTGTGAAGTTGTGTGGGTTCAGGTCCGGTGCGTTCGACTGGGCGATGAGCGCGTTCGTGTTGGCGGGGTTGCCGACGACAAGCACCTTGACGTCGCGGCTGGCGTGCTTGTTCATCGCCTTGCCCTGCACCGAGAAAATGGCTGCATTGGCTTCGAGCAGGTCCTTGCGTTCCATTCCGGGGCCACGCGGGCGTGCGCCGACCAGCAGTGCGTAGTCGGCATCCTTGAAGGCGACGTCCGGGTCGTCCGTTGCGACGATGCCGGCGAGCGTGCCGAAGGCGCAGTCGTCGAGTTCCATAACGACACCCTGCAACGCGGGCAGGGCGGGCGGAATTTCGAGCAACTGCAGGATGACGGGCTGATCGTTGCCCAGCATCTGGCCGGAGGCGATACGGAAGGCGAGCTGGTAGCCGATCTGGCCGGCTGCGCCTGTGATTACGACACGTACGGGTGCTTTCATTGTGATATTCCTGGCAAAGGGATTAGTGGAATTTGCGGCGGCAATTTTAGCATCGGCACGCCTTTCAGACACTGCGGGTGACTACCTATCCGGCGCAGGTTCGCGAAAGTCGGGAAATTCGACAAGCAACGCATCCAGTTCTTGCCTGGCGGCATCGGTGAGTCGCTCGTCCCGCAAGCGCTCGATGCATTCGTACCAGGACTCGGCCGAGGCCCTCGCGACAGCATCGCAATGTCCGTTCCACTCCTTTTTCTCGGCGAACGATGCAGCCGATCGTGCTTCGCCGGTATCCATGCGCATTTGTGCTTCGGCTTCCTGCAATACGCTCGCGTTGTCCGTTTCGAAGTCCTGTATCAGAGCGGCGCTTTCCATCGCAGCCGGTGAGGCGCCCTCGATCCTTGGGGCGAGAGCCTTTGCCGGGGCGGGCGCATCGCTGCGCTTATGGAGTTCCTGGTTCGCAAGGTCTTCGTCCTTGGATTTTGCGGCTTCCAGGCGCTCGGCGGCCAGTTCCGGGGTGGCAGGCACATCTGTGTACTGCGAAATCTCAAGTACGAAGGCGAGACTAAGGCCGATTGTCGCGGCCCAGGCGACAGGCCGGAGCCAGCCACGGGCCAGCCCGTAGCGTGTGCGCACATCGCCCGCCGCCATTTTTAGAATCGTCGCATCCAGTTCGGGCGGTGATTTTTCCGTCGCGAGCTCCCGGTAGGCATCGGAAACGCGTGGATCGTTGTCGTTCGCTTTGCTCGTCATCATTGTTCTGCCGGTTCGTCGATAGCGACGCGCAGCTTGTTGACTGCGTAACGTAGTCGACTTTTTGCGGTTTCCCGATTACAGCCCGTTACGGTGGCGATCTGGTCCACAGTGAGTCCGCCTTCCTCATGCAGAAGGAATGCATCGCGCTGCTCGTCGGGGAGGGTCTTGAGCGCCTGTTCCAGGCGTTCCCGTGCCAGGGCGCGCTCCGCTGCGTATTCCAGCGTCTCGCCAGGGTCGCTGAAGAGCTCGGGGTCCAGCGCCGTGTTGTTTGAGTGACGCTTGTTGCGACGCAGGTGGTCTATGAAGCAATTGTGTGCCACGCGGTACAGGAACGTCGTGAACTTCGCGGTTGGTCGATACGATTTCCGAGCTTTGACGATGTTGCCCCAGACCTCTTGAAATATGTCTTCCGCCGCGTCCCTGTGGCCACACAGACGCAGGAGGTATCGGTAGATGGCATCTTTGTGGCGCTTGTACAGGACCTCGAACGCCGCGACGTCGCCGTCCCGGTAGCGCAACATCAGGGCACAGTCATCCGGTGTGTGAGCCATGGCCGGAATATAGGCGAGCGTCGGCTCGCTGCATAGGGCAGTGATGCTGTTGCTAACAGTCTGTGCATTGGCGGCCATCGCGTCTCCTTCACGCTCTTCTTCTGTAAACGGGTTCGAGGGTGGTCGCGGGTTAAGAAAATCGGAATTGGGGCTTGCAAATTGAAATCATAGTGTTATAGTTGACTATAACACCAGTTCACCTTAACCCTGAACAGGGACCCCGGAAAGGACCGGGAGACATAAAATGAGCAAACTATCACCGTATGTTAATGAAATTATTAGCTTTATCGTCATGCTCTTGATGCTGGTCGCGTTAATTTCGGGCCAGGTCAATGCGCAAGCCTACAAGCTGGCCTCGCTGGACGCTGCGTACGATGAGGCTGCCAAGATTAGTCATTTCCGTCTCGAAGACGAGTAGCGTAGCGACGGAGCACTTGCGCCGGTCCACGTGACCGGCGCCTTTTTCAGCGCCAAGGCGCGACGTAACGAGCAGGAACCTTGTATCAATGGATCCGAAGTGGAATGAAGACCAGCCGATCTATCGCCAACTACGCGACCGCGTAGTCGCGATGATTCTTGAGGGTGTGCTGGGTGATGGAGACGCCCTGCCGTCGGTCAGAAATGTGGCGGCCGAGTATCGCCTCAATCCCCTGACCGTGCTCAAGGGATACCAGGAACTCGTGGACGAAGGCCTGGTGGAGAAAAAACGCGGGCGCGGCATGTTTGTCAACGAAGGTGCCCAGATACAACTGCTGAAAGATGAGCGGCAGCGTTTTCTCGATAAGGAGTGGCCATTGGTTACAGCCACAATCGAGCGACTCGGGCTGGATGCTGCCGAACTGCTAAAACAAAAACCAAGAAAGGATGCAGGAGGGGACAATGAATAGCCTGGTCACTGCCCGCGGCGTTTCCAAGCATTTTGGGTCGGTACGCGCTGTCGATGACGTTAGCTTCGAGATCGAGAGGGGCAGGATACTTGGCCTGATTGGTCCTAACGGAGCCGGCAAAACGACACTATTGAAGGCTTTGCTCGGATTGACCGACTGTGAGGGCGACCTCTCAGTGCTCGGACTCGATCCCTTCCGGCAACGCAAGAAGCTGATGCAGAATATCTGCTTCATCGCCGATGTCGCCGTGCTGCCACGCTGGATCAAGGTGTCGCAGGTACTCGACTATGTCGAGGCGATTCACCCGAATTTCTCGAGAAAGCGCGCCGAGGAATTGCTTAAGCAGACCAAGATCAAAAAAGGCTCCAAGGTCAAGGAGCTTTCCAAAGGCATGGTCACACAATTGCATTTGTCGATCATCATGGCGATCGACGCGAAATTGCTCGTACTCGATGAGCCGACCCTGGGTCTCGATATTCTGTTTCGCAAGGAATTCTATGCGAACCTGTTGAACGACTATTTCGATGAGGAGCGTACCATTCTGATCACGACGCACCAGGTCGAGGAAATCGAGAATCTGCTAACGGACATCATGTTCATCAATGACGGCAAGCTTCTGCTCGATTCGTCCATGGAAGCACTCAGTGAGAAGTACGTCGAGCTGTTGGCGTCGGGTGAGGGTGCGCAGAAAGCGCGCGGGCTAGGGCCGATTGCCGAGAATCAGATGTTTGGCAAGTCGGTCATGTTGTTCGAAGGCGTTAGTCGCGAGCACCTCGAAGGACTGGGCGAGATCCGCATTCCATCGGTTGCCGACTTGTTTGTCGCGAAGATCAAGGAGGCTCGCAAATGATCGGTCATTACCTTGCATTGATTAGACGCGAGCTTTGGGAACATCGTTCGATCTGGTTGACGCCGATTGTCATCGCCGGTGTCGTGACCCTGGGTACCTTGACGGCACTGATGTTTGCGGGTGAATTCGCCCATGAACTGGATCTGGCCATTTTCGGCGCGCAGAACATCGCCGGAGATATGGAGCGCAGAGCCGTCCTGACCGGGTTCTTCGTTGGTTCGTCGTGGTTGTTCCTGCTTGGGCTCGGTGTACTCACGATTTTCTACACACTCGATTCGCTCTATGCCGAGCGCAAGGACAAGAGCATCCTGTTCTGGCGTTCGTTGCCGGTAACTGATGCAGAAACGGTCATTTCCAAATTGTTGACGGCCGTAGTTTTGATCCCGGCAGTCGCGATCGTCGCGATCATCGGGACGCATATTGTCAATCTGATTGTCACCAGTATCTGGGTGTCGATGAAAGGCGGCGATGCGGGGCTGCTTATCTGGGGGTCCGTGCCGCTGCTCGACAACTGGCTGGCAACCGCGCTCACCGTCTTTAGCATGGCGATCTGGATGTCGCCATTCCTTGGTTGGTTTCTGTTCGTGTCGGCTTACACGAGGCGCTCACCGTTACTCATGGCTTTCCTGCCTCTGGTGCTGATTCCCATGATTGAGGGCATCTTCTTCCGTTCGGCCAACTTCGCCGAAGCTGTCTGGGGCCGCGGCGCAAAGATTCCGCTGTTTTCCGGTATCGACATTGAGGCGTTTTTTGACGAAGGCCAAACACGAGTCAGTGAGGAAATGGTCAGCCTGCTGGCTCACCTCGATCTCGGTAAGTTCGTGACCAGCATTGATACCTGGATCGGCATCATCGTGTGCGGATTACTGACCACCGCTGCCATCTACGTTCGCCGCTTCCGCGACGAAAGCTGATCAATCTGTTCCAGGCTTGCTGCGGATATCGAATTTCCGCAGCTTGCCACGGAACTGGTGATAGCTGAGCCCCAGCAAGTCCGCCGCCAGGCGCTGGTTGTAGCGCGATTTCTCGAGCGCCGCGCTCAGAAGATCTACTTCGGCATCGATCAATCGTTGCTTCAGGTCTGCGGGTAGCAGCGGTGCTTTGCGTCGCGCGGCGACTACCCCAGGTGTAGATGGCGTTTCGGCGATCTTGAATGGAGAGTCGAACGCGTCGAGGACGATGTTCGCTATGGGTTGCGCCGGGTCTTTCGAGCGATAGACGGATCTTTCAATCGCGAACTTGAGTTCACGAACGTTCCCGGGCCACTTGTTTCGCAGCAATGCCGAGGATGCCCTCGGACTAAAGCCCGGGAATAAGCTCCATTTCAATTCGCTTGCCATGTTGATGGCAAACGCGTGAGAGAGCGGCAAAATGTCCTCAACCCGTTCACGCAATGGCGGCACGGTAATCACATCGAATGCCAGGCGATCGAGCAGGTCTTTGCGAAACTGCCCCCGGGCTGCGAGCGCCTGCAGGTCTGCATTCGTCGAGCCGACAATTCTCACGTCGACACGCAGTGTTTCATTGCCGCCGACACGTTGAACCTCCCCGTACTCGATCGTCCGCAGAATCTTCTCCTGCATCCGCAGGGAGATCGTCGCAAGTTCGTCGAGAATGAGCGTGCCGCCATCAGCCCGTTCAAAGTGACCAATATGTGTCTTGGCCGCACCCGTGAAAGCACCGGCTTCGTGACCAAAAAGTTCCGATTCGAGGATGGACTCGGTCAATGCGGCGCAGTTGACCTTGACGACAGTTTGCTCCCAGCGCTCAGACAGGAAATGTAGTCGTGAGGCGATCAGCTCTTTGCCGGTGCCGCGCTCTCCCACAACGAGTACCGGTTTCGAAAGCGGCGCCGCCCGCGACACGTGCTCCAGCATTTCAAGGAAAGACGGCGCTTCGCCGATGATGGGTTGGGACTCGGGCGTCATGATCATTGGTCAATTAGGCCATAAATTAGTAAAACAAACCATAAGTTAGTTAAAAACGCCAAACTGAGGATGCCGAAAAGCATAGCGATTTCTATGAAAATAGTTATATAAACAGTAAGTTACATAGACACCCGACAGTTGGCACGATTGCTGCAGTTATACAGATAAGATTCACGCGAAGAGAGGAAAAACAATGGGTATTTTCACGAGATTCAGCGACATCGTGAACTCCAATATCAACGCGATTCTCGACAAAGCCGAGGATCCCGAGAAGATCGTGCGTTTGATGATCCAGGAGATGGAGGACACGCTGGTCGAGGTTCGCTCCGCGGCCGCGCGCTCGATTGCGGACAAGAAAGACCTGAATCGCAAGATCGAAACGCTTGATCGCGAAAGGGATGACTGGGACGAAAAGGCCGAATTGGCAATGCGCAAGGGCCGTGAGGACCTGGCCAAAGCCGCACTGGTCGAGAAGTCGCGCGCTGCGAGTGCTGTTGATGTGCTGAAGGAAGACTACGGCGCAGTCGACGAGGGTCTTGCCAAGCTCAACGAAGATATTGCGCGTCTCGAGGCCAAACTCGAAGACGCCAAGGCGAGGCAGAAAGCACTACTTGCCCGCCATAAGACAGCCAGCAGTCGCCTGGCAGCGCGTAAGAAAATTCATGACTACAAGATTGACGATGCCATGGTGCGTTTTGAGGCCTACACCCGCCGCATCGATGATGTGGAAGGCCGTGTCGAAGCCTATGACCTCGGACTGCCGAAAGACCTGAACCACGAGTTCGCAAGCCTGGAGGCAGAAGAGTTAGTCAACAAGGAACTCGACGCGTTGAAAGCACGTGTGGCGGCAGAGCGGCGGGTCGACGCAGAGTAGGCGCACGGCATCCATGCTAAGAATACGGAGGGAAGGATGAGTCGAGAGACGTGGAACATTGACTATGGTCCTTTGCGAGGCTTGTATCGGGATCGTGAGAACGGCTGGATATTCGGCGTTTGCGCAGGGATCGCTGACCGGTTCAATTTCCAAACGGGTACGGTACGAGTCATCGCCGTGATCAGCCTGCTATTGTTTTTCTGGTTGACTGCCGCCATCTATGTCGGGCTGACCTTGCTGATCAAGGAAAAACCGCTCGTCTATTCGGGTCGCCGGGATGAGTTTGAGTTTTGGCGACGGTATCGTGGCGATGAATGGAGGCACTCATGACTTGTTGTGCAGGTATAAACGGACGACGTCTTTATCGTGACAGTGACCGTGCGGTGCTGGGTGGGGTCTGCGCCGGTCTCGCGAAGCATCTTGGTTTTAATCTGAAGGTGACGCGTCTCCTGGCTGTGATAGCGTTCTTCTGTGCGATGCCGTTTGCCATCATTGGCTATCTGGCGGCGGTTTTCCTGATTCCCTCGAGGTCCTCGAGAGTGTATGAAGAAACGGGCGCCAAGGAGTCGCGAAAGGACAGGTTGCGGGAGGAAATTCTGCGCGCCAAGCCGAGCGTCAATGAGGTTCGCGAACGTTATAAGTCCATGGATGAGCGTCTCGCGAAAATAGAAAAATACGTTACGTCTTCGCGGTATAAACTCGACGAAGAGTTCCGCAGACTCTGAGAATCAACATAGGGACCCGTCAATGAATACATTGTTTTACGTCGTTTGTATTGTTGCGATCGTTTTCACGGCGGATACCGTTCAAAAGTATCTAAAAATGAAGAATCAGAAAAAAGAATCAGATCCAGAACTCGAGGAGACTCTTGCGCATATTGAACATCTCGAAGAACGCATTCGAGTTCTCGAGCGCATCGTCACCGAAAACAAGTTTGATCTCGGCCGTGAGATCGACAAGCTATAGTAAAGCGGAAATATTCGGTTCAAAAAAAAGCCCGTCCTTTGACGGGCTTTTTTTTTACTCGGAAGGAGCTACTTTGGTCGTCCCTTGTAGGCTCTTACCTGAATGTTGAATTCCTCCGCAACCAGATTCATTTCCTCAACCGCTGCATTGTATTTTTTGTTGAACATTTCTGCGCGCTGCCGCGACATGTCCTCGTCAACCTCGCCGAGTTCGATCACAGCCTGCGCCTCTTCCGCTTCGATGCATGCCAGGTATGTATCCATGTTCGCCATATATTTCTTTACGTCTCTCTGCCCCGCTATCATTTCTTCCTTGGACGCTTTCATACCATCTGGCATGTCTACGCGTTGCGGGTAGTCGCAGGCGAGAGCGCCCTGTGCGATAAATAGCATGGCCACTGAGATGGCCGTCTTCATCATATTTTTCATCGGTTCTACTTTGGTTGTGCCCGTTGCAACAGAATGTGCGCCAGGGCGAGTTAGTTCAGGTGCGGTAATTTAAGCATGTTGCCGGTTCGGAGTGAAGCCAGCTAAAAGGTTTTTTTAAATCAAACAGTTGCGGTTCATATGATCTATTATCGCAGTTCCTGACTGAACGAAATATGAACGGCGGACTAGGCGAACAGTGCGCGATGTGTATCGGTTCCTTCGGCTTGTGCCAACAATAGTTCGAGGTAATTGTCGGCGCTCATTGGGTCGCCGAACAGGAGACCCTGGACGTAAGTGCAGCCGAGTTTTTGGAGAAAATTGAGTTGTGCTTCTTCCTCGACACCCTCGGCCACGACGTCCATGTTCAAATTGCGTCCCATTTTAATAATCGTATCGACGATAGTCGCGTCATCAGGATTCGTCACGATATTGCGGACGAAAGACCTGTCGATCTTGAGCGTACTGATCGGAAATTGCTGTAATGCGCTCAGGGACGAATAGCCTGTGCCAAAGTCGTCAATTGCGAGGTGCAACCCGAGACCGTAGAGCTGATCGAGCAACTTGATTGTGCGCTCCGGGTTTTCCATGAGCGTTGTCTCGGTGATTTCGAGTTCCAGCGATGTCGGCGAAATCTCGTGGGCGCGGAATATCGACCCTACGCGAGCAATGAAATTGAGTTGCCGCAGCTGCTTGAGAGACAAATTGACCGAAACGCGGCCCGGCGAACCGACACTGCGCTGCCAAATACGAAAGTCCTCGCAGACCTTATCGAGTACCCATTCACCGATCTCGATGATCAGGTTGGTTTCCTCGGCGATCGGGATGAAGTCTGAAGGCAGGATGAGCCCGCGTTCCGGCAGTTCCCAGCGAACCAGCGCCTCTGCACCAAACACCTCGCCGGTCTCCAGGTTGTACTTGGGTTGGTAGTGGACGAGCAGTTCATCTCGCTCGAATGCCCGCTTCAGCCTGCTTTTCGTCATCAGCCGCTCAACCGATGCTTCGTTCATTGCCGGAATATAGAACGCGAACACGTTTCCGCCCGACTTCTTGGCGCTGTAAAGGGCGGCATCGGCATTGCGGATCAGGTCGATAACATTTGGTGCGTCGTCAGGGTAGTAAGCAACTCCCAGACTGGCGGTCATGAAGACCTCGTGCCCCTGGACAAAGAACGGGTCGGCAAGTCGGTTCAGGAGTTTTTGGGCCAGCTCCCCCGTTCCCTTTTTGCCTTCCTTGTCCGGTCCCAGCCCATCGACGATGACCGCGAATTCATCGCCCGCAAGACGGCCGATTATGGAGTGTTTTGGAAGGGCGGTCGCGAGGCGTTCGGCGACGGTCTCGAGTGTTGTGTCGCCAGCGAGGTGTCCAAACGTATCGTTGATTTCCTTGAAATGATCGAGATCGATATAGAAAAGACACAATGGTTTGCCAGCCCGGCGAGCCCGTGCGATAGCGCGCTGTAATAGATGCTGAAATTGCATGCGGTTCGGGATCTTGGTCAAAGCGTCTATACGAGCGAGGTAGCGGATCCGTTTTTCCGCACGTCGCCGTTCTGTAATGTTTTGTGCAGCGTAGATCCGATTGCTCATGCCGTCGCCTTCATTCTTCACGACTGAACACGTGTAGGAAACCGGAATAGACTCGCCGTATTTGCTTTCGAAAACGGCCTCGCGCGGCAGCCCTGAAGGTGTGTCATCGGCGATCGATCGATTCTTGGCCGTATTGATGAAGAAGTCGATGGTGGCACCCTCGAGCTCCTCTCTCTCGTAGCCAAGGAGATGAGTGGTCGCCCGGTTGATGTGTTTGATCTGGCCGCCATCGTTGGTCACGATTATGGCCTCGTTCATACCGGACAGGATGCTGTTAACGTAGTCGCGCGAATGCGTAGTTGTACGCAAGCGATCGCGCATGTCGTTAAAGACCGATGCCAGGGCGCCGAGCTCGTCGCCGCCGGTTACGGGCAATGGGTCGCCGAAGTCAGCGTCGCGGAATTTTTCGGCCTGCGCCTTGAGCTGATTTATCCGCTTCGTCTGACCGCGAATAATCAGCCACGCAAGAACACAGCAGAGCAGCAACACAGCAAATGTGCCGCCGCCAATCCATATGTAACTGACGCGCCGACTTTCATCTTCCTTGGCCTGCAGATGATCTGCGAATGTCGCCAGCTCCAAATGCAAGCTTTCGAGCTGGAAAGAGCCGGCCAACACGCCGATCTCCTTGCCGTCTCGCATTACCGGATAAGTCAGGAGCAGTTGTTCCTCAAGCCAGGTCGTTTCTGTGAAATTGACGGCCTGCGGATAGTTGCCGCCGGACCAGGATTCACCCGCTGCATTCGTGAGGCGGATTCCTGCCAGCTCCGGATGTATCGTCAAAGCACGATTAAATTCCTGGCGAAGGGCGCTCGCGTCGCCGCCGGCGATATCGTCCGGCAGCCGATCGGCGATAGAGTGGAGGTCGGCCCGGGCGCGTCGCTCGAAACTGGATTGGAGCAGGGTGCGGTGTTCTTCGTAGCTCGTGGATACGATCTGGTTGGCAAGCCAGCGATACTGCCCATAAAACATCGACAGCATCAACACGGCGCCTACGACGCCAAGCGCCGTCGCATACAGTAGTAATCGTGGAACTCTGCTGCCGATCATATCGTCGTTATTATTCGGCTGTTAATCGACGCTCAGTGTAGCACCCTAGACCTGCGGTCCGTCTTTAGTTTCCGTATTGGATAAACAAATATGGGCGGTTCCGCCCAGTTGCGGTGGCGTCGCCTGTCGCCTACTCGTCGGTACCGCGTTTCTCAACGAATTCAACGGGCTCGGGCTGGACAGTCGTCTTCATAACGCCCTCGACGACGGCGCCTTCGGCTACAGCGATTGCTTCACCGGTCACGGTTCCGGAAATGCGCGCCGTATTCGAGACCTCGACTTTTCCGGCTGCCACGATATCGCCTTCGACATGGCCCGATATGATGACGTTGTCGGCTTTGATCGTGCCTCGCCAGTAGCCATTACGCGCGAGAGACACGGTACCCTCGATATCGCAGTCACCATCGACTTCGCCGCTGACCTGGTAATCACCCCTGCCCGAAATCACGCCTGTGATCTTGCAGCCTTCATTGATAAGCGTTGGTGCGCCGGCGGTACTGTCGCGAAAACGCCTGAGCTTTGAGTCATTCATGCAGCGTAGTCTACTTACTCGCGGTATCCATATCCAAGGGTTTCGATCGAGACGAGCACGCCCCCTTCAAATAACAGCCGCCGCATAAGTTTGCGCGGACCGAAGTTGTAGACGTACTCGGTGACGATGACTTCCTGGGAAAATCCATAGCCGGGAAAATGTCCTGACGTCCAGCCACCACCGTGGTTACTCTCAATAGGGATGTTGATGCTGCGCAGCGTACGGCCTATGTGGCGCATTGTTGTGGGCGCTCCACAGGCGCGGCGGACCTGCGCTTCATGCATGTCCTCGGTGACGATCTTGCCGCCACAACGAAAAGCGTGTGCGGGTGTGGTGACCAGGGCCAGCGCAAGAAAGGCCGTTGCAGCGCAAGCGAATGGACGGGGTCTGATGTTCATGGCCGTGCCGTTTCGTATTGACGGAACATAAGCATAACAGAGGCCTTGCAGACCGAGCTTGCGGATCAGACGCGACGAGCCGGTTATGGTAAAACTGCAGGCGAGCCCGGGATGGCGGGCCGCTTCCTTAAGGAATCGATCTTGACGCAGGGTTTTGAAAAACGCCTGGAGGCTGTTGCTACTGCTGGCAAGGATGTCTTGTATGGCGGACTGAAGGGCGTGGAGAAAGAATCGCTGCGCATCAGCCCCGACGGGTTCCTGGCGCAAACGCCGCATCCTTCCGGCCTCGGGTCCGCGTTGACCAACAAATATGTTACGACGGATTTTTCCGAGGCCTTGCTTGAGTTTGTTACGCCGGCATTTGTGACGACGTGGGAGGCGTTACGTTGTATCTGCGATATTCACCAGTTCACATACTCCCATCTTGGTGAAGAAATGCTGTGGACGTCGAGCATGCCGTGCCGCATTCCAGCCGATCGTGAAATTCCGCTGGCGAAATACGGTACCTCCAATGTCGGCCGCATGAAGACGATCTATCGCCGCGGCCTCGGGCATCGATACGGACGGCAAATGCAGGTGATCGCGGGTGTGCACTTCAACTACTCGTTGCCGGAAACTTTCTGGCCGGCCTATCAATCGGTCCTCGGTGGGACAGATAGTGCGAAGGAGTTTCGCTCTGATCATTACCTGCGCCTGATCCGCAATTTCCGGCGGATGGGTTGGATCGTCCTGTATCTTTTCGGATCATCACCGGCAGTCTGCAAGTCCTTCGCGGGCGCCGCGGCGAAGCTGCCATCCCTGAACGCTGATACCTGGTTCGAACCCTGGGCGACGTCGTTGCGCATGAGCGATCTTGGCTACAGCAACCAGAACCAGTCACGCATCAATATTTCACTCAACAGCGTTGACGAGTATGTCCGTGACCTGAGCAACGCTATCTGCACGCCCGAGCCTTCTTACGAGGCAATCGGCGTCAAGGTCGACGGGAGATACGAGCAGCTGAACGCAAACCTTCTGCAGATAGAAAACGAGTACTACTCGCCGGTCCGGCCGAAACGTATTGCACGATCAGGTGAGCAGCCAACAGCAGCACTGCGCCGCGACGGTATAGAGTACGTCGAGGTTCGCTCCCTTGATATCAACATGTTTGATCCTTCAGGGATCAACCAGAACACGATGCGCTTCCTCGAGGCGTTCCTGATTTACTGCCTTCTCGAAGATAGCCCGAAGCTCAGCGACACGGAAATAGAGGAAGTTGGCCGCAATCACACGAGTACCGCAAAACGTGGACGCGACCCCGAGTTTCGATTGTTGCGCAACGGACAAGCGGTCAGCTTACGAGACTGGGCCAACGAGATTCTCGCGAAGGTTACGGCGATCGCGGAGATGATCGATCAGCATGAGGGCGACGGCAGCTATGCGGCGGCGGTACGCCTGCAACAACGGGTTGTCGATGATCCCGACGCGACACTTTCCGCACGCATCGTCGCCGAGCTGGAGAAAACAGGCAGCAGTTTCTTTGAGTTCGCGCTGGGCATGGCCCGGTGTCACAGCGACTATTTCGCTTCTATCGCGCCGTTGAGGGAGCAGCGAGCTGCGTCGTTGACAGATGAAGCGGCGAGCTCACTGCAACGCCAAAAAGACATCGAGGCAGCTGACGAGATCTCGCTGGACGAGTATCTGCAACAGTATTTCAGAGCCTGCTAGGCGATCAGGGAGCGGCGTCGAGCGGTAATCGTGTGCGGTTCGTCACAAAAACAGCTCTGGTTGGTATGCCGATCGCGCCGATTTAACTAAACTTGTCCGCATGTGCCTGATTTGGCAGGCGAATCGACAAGTGGTGGGGCTGCTTTGATAAAGACATTCTTCGTTGGAGTCGTGCTCGGGCTGATCGCATCGGCGGGCGCCATATATGCGATTCCTGCCGTGGACCAGGTGCGGGAGGCATCCATCATCACAGTCGCGCCCAACGGCGGCAATGTTGAGGCGTTTCACGCCAATATTCCAATGGACCGGATCATGATTGGTGCCTCGGGGCAGACGACACCTGTACCACCCAGCCTTCGGTGGCCCGACGTCGAACTACTGGCTGACGTGCGTACCGAGATGTTCAAGATTCGCAATGAACGAGACTCCGTGGTCGGAGTGGCGGTCCGAACGGCCGCGAAGAATGGCGATCAGGACGTAATCGATTGGGTGTTGCATCTACCCGCGCGCGGTTCTGTCTTCGTAAACATGAATGCCGTGCCTCACGAGGGCGGTTATCGTATCGGCGAGATTCGGGCCGGTTCTCGTGAGTTTGCGCCGCTCAGCGGCTTCATGAGCGAGCGCTGGGTGGCAGACACAAGTGAAGACGAAGATGCTCCCGCAGGACGCATCGAACTACAGGCAACCTACGTTGGCGAGTTGGAACCCCTGGAACCGACGGAGCAGGCTGAATGAAATACATCGTCGCACTGGTTCTGGGTTTGGTCGCCGGCGCAGCGATCTTCGCCGTGGGTGCCGTATACAACCCGTTCACTGTTGATCGTGGTCTGTCACCGCTGTCTCTTACCGACGCCGAAGTCATCGCGCTGAGTTTCTCCACGGTACCCGCGGAGAACATTATTTATACAAACAATGGCGAGTCCTTGCAGAGTCCACATCCTGAGAAAGTGCTGGAGTTATGGGAGGTGCCCATCCGGAAGACCAGCGCAATGGCAACGGTCATGCGCGACGCCCGCAATCAGCCGGCAGGTATAGGTATCAAGATTTCTTCAAAGTCAGAAAGTACCAGGCTTCTGAATGGCGAGGCTATCCTGGACAGCGTCTGGTACATCTATGCTCCTCAACATGGCAGCATGTTTGTCCGGCAAACAGAAAACTACTGGCCATTCATTCGGGAAGTTGCATTCCCGGCCTGGAAGAGCTCGGCAAACAACTGGCGGGGCACCTGGCTGGGGGATATGACCTCAGGACCGGGTGCACTTGGCACGGCTTCAGTCAGCGGCGGGTCAGGCCGTATCAAAGGACTCGAAATGGTTGGCATTGAGTCAATGTCGGTTCGCGCGTTCTCGGCTGACACGGGTTTCGTATCGGCAGAGGGTCGCTTGCTTATCGAGCTTCCGGAGCTGCCAGACGAAACGGAAGAAGAGTCCGCACTCTGAAGTCAGGCCGCCAGGTCCTTCAATGCGGTCGCCGGGTCGGTCAGCAGGCTCGGGTTAATCTTCGCGCGTCTTGCTATCAGTTGCTTGGACTGCACAAAATCGCGTGGCGCGTTGATCGCGTCGACGGCGATCAGGCAATTCTCCTTCAGGTACAGGCAGGAAAACGATCGCTCCGCCGGGTTGCCGCGGATAACGACGTTGTCATAGCCCTCTGACAGGCCGGCGATCTGCAGCTTGAGGTCGTATTGATCCGACCAGAACCACGGCACCTGCGAGTAGCTGACATCCTGGCCGCAGATGTTCGCGGCAGCCGTTTTGGCCTGTTCGACCGCATTATGCACCGACTCCAGTCGCAGGCTCCGGTCATAAATTGTGTTCGGATGCGAGGTGCAATCGCCAACAGCAAAAACGTCCGGGTCGCTGGTTCGACAGTGATCGTCGACCACGATGCCGTTGTCGACGTCGAGTCCCGCATCTGTCGCGAGCTCCGTGTTCGGCAAGACGCCCACGCCAACGACCACCAGGTCAGCCGGGATGTCCTCGCCTTCTGACGTGGTCACTGACTTGACACGCTTCTTGCCGGTCAGTGCCGACACGCCGGTCGACAGGCGGAACTTGACACCGTGGTTAGTGTGCTCGATCTGGTAGAAGTCGGAGATCTCGGGTGAAACGACACGGCTCATCACACGATCCGCCATCTCAATCACAGTGACGTCGAGTCCGAACTGCTGCGCCACGGCGGCGACTTCCAGGCCGATGTAGCCGGCACCAATGATGACGAGGCGGCGCCCCGAATCAAAATTATCGCGAATTCCATCGACGTCCGCGATGCTGCGCAAATAGTGAACGTTTCTCAATTTGGCGCCTTCGACATGCAGGCGGCGCACTCGTGACCCGAGCGCAAGTACGAGCTTGTCATATCGGATCTCGTCACCGTCAGCAGTGCGCAGGCTCTTCTCGTCGCGGTTGATCGCGGTGACAGAAGTTTCCAGGCAGAGCTCGACGCCCGCCTCTTCGTAAAAGCTGGCCGGCTTGACGTACAGGCGCTCGGTGTCCAAAGCGCCAGCGAGGTATTTCTTTGACAAGGGCGGTCGCTGATACGGCAGATGCGCCTCGTCGCCTACCAGAACTATCCGGCCCTCGAACTTGTTCTGCCGCAAGCTTGCAACGAGTTGTCCGGCAGCATGGCCGGCGCCCGCGATGACAACTGTCTCATTCAAGTTAAATCTCCTAGACCGGTACGAGCGGCCACAGGATCGGCAGCAACACCATGACCGTGATAAACACAACGATCGTAAGCGGCACGCCGACTTTCAGGTAATCCACAAAGCGATAGCCGCCCGGTCCCATGACAAGAATATTGGCGGGGTGTGAGATCGGGCTCGTGAAACTCGCGGACGCTGCCATCGCGACGGCCATCATCGCCGTCTCTGGCGCGACGCCGAGATCGGCCATCGCGGACAAGACGATCGGCGACATCAGGACCACGAGGGCAGCAGTCGGAATAATCATCGTAGCCATCGCCGTGAGGATGTAGAGACCCATGATGACCGGCCACGGTCCTGCTTCGCCCAGCAGGCCCATAACCTGGCCTGCAAGATAGGTTGCAGCGCCTGTGTCCTGCATCGCGGTGCCCAGCGGCAACATCCCGGCGATCAGGAAGATCGCGCGCCAGTCAATTGCCCGGTAGGCCTGCTCCATGTTCAGGCAGCCCGTGAGCACCATGATCGTGCTACCGATGACCGCGGCAATCGAAATGGGCGCGTAGCCCAACATCACTGTCACCACGACCCCGAGCATGATCGCCGCGGCCAGCGGTGCTCGACGTGTGTCCGGCGGCTCCTGTCCCAAAGGCGTCAGGATCAGGAAATCTGAGTCGGTCGACAGGAGTTGCAGCCGGTCGCGTGGGCCCAGAAGCAGCAGGGCGTCACCAATCTGCAAGCGCTCATCGGCGAGTTCAGTACCAACAGTCTCACCTTCACGCCAGATGCCAGCGAGTTCGATGCCATAGCGCTCGCGGAAGTTGAGCTCGCCGACAGTAAGGCCTGCGAGAGAGCTGCGAGGATCGAGCGTCGCATCCATGAGCGTCAGGCGTTCAGACTCGAAGGCAGTTGCGTTGGCCGGAACCTTTGTATCAATTTCGAGTTCCTGCAGGCCGCGCAGCACGTCGAGGTCGCTGTGTTGCCCTTCGATAAGAAGCAGGTCGCCACCGAGCAGGATCTCATCGCCCCGGGGCATAACTTTTAGTTCACCGTCCCGGAATATGGCAAGGACGCGAAAATCGAAGACATCGGCAAGCCGGCTCTTGGCAAGAGTCTCCTCTGCGAGTCCGCTGTGCTTGGGAAGGCGCACCACAAACATTCGCTCGTCCGTATGATATTCGTCAGCGAGCTCGTCCTGAGAATGAATTTCGACTGAAGCAAAGTCTGAGTACTTTTCGAGCTGTGCGATGGCTTCCACCTCGCCCTGCACCAGCACCTTGTCGCCCGCTTTGATCGGAACATAGGCCAGATTAGTGAGGCGATACGAGCCGCGGCGCATGATACCAACGACGGCGACATCGAAACGGGTGCGGAATCCGGCGTGCCTTACGAGTTCTGAAACCACGGCCGAACTCTCGGCAATCGTGACCGACGCGTACACGACCTTCGCCGCCACCATGGACTTGAGAACCGGGGCCTCTCGTTCGATGACGAGATCAGACCAGCGCCGCAGCTCGCGGAACTGGTCGACACGCCCCTGCACCAGCAATCCGTCGCCGCCCCGGATAACGGTCTGGCGACCCGGAAGCGTTTCACTGCGGCCAGCGCGGAAGAGCGAGAGAATGATCAAGCCGGTGGCTGAGCCGATGCGGCTTTCGGCGAGAGTCTTGCCTACGAGGATCGAGTCTGTCGGCACGCGCAACATGAAGGTGCGCTCCTGCAACTTGTAGCGGGATCGCAGACTGCGCTGGCTGACATGTTTGTCCCGCGCGGCCTTTTGCTTCGGCAGCAGGAATCGACCCACCAGTGCGACGAAGATCACACCGATAACCATGACCGCTCCGCCAATTGGCGTGAAGTCGAACAGTTTGAATGGTGCGTAGCCATTCAGGACCATCGATTCGCTGATCAGGAGGTTGGGTGGCGTACCGATGAGTGTCATGAGGCCGCCAAGCAACGTGGAGTATGCGAGCGGCATCAGCAGCCGTGAGGCTGCAATCCGAGTGCGCCGTGCGACTTCGACGACGACAGGGAGCATGAGTGCTGCGACGCCAATGTTGTTCATGAAAGCGGACAGCACGGCGCCCGTAATCATGATTACCGTGATCATCGCGACCTCTTTTCGCCCGCCCAGCCTCATGACCTGTCGCCCGATGATGTCGGCGATGCCGGTGCGAGTCAGGCCTTCGCTCAGGATGAACATGGCCCAGACCGTAATCACGGCACTATTACTGAATCCCGCAAAGGCTTCATTTGAGTCGACAAGGCCGGTGATGGCGAGCGCGCCGAGCACGAGGAGTGCGACGAGGTCCATTCGAATGACCTCGCTGATGAACAGGACCAGCGAAATTGCGAGGATGGCGAGTACCAGTGCGATTTCGGCGGTCATGCGCGCATTTATACACGACATGCAAGATGTCGGCACCTTGTGCAAAACTGTGCGCATGGTCTTGCCACAATCCTACAAAGCCGTGCAGCGCGGCCTGCGACGCGAATTCGACATCCGCGGTGTGCAATACAGCGTGACCGAGTGGGGCGATCGATCGGCGCCGCTCTTCTTTTATCTGCATGGCTGGGGAGATACAGGTTCGACATTCCAGTTCGTGGTCGACGCATTGAGCAAAGCCTGGCGTGTCGTCGCGCCCGACTGGCGAGGCTTCGGTCGTTCGCCTGTCGAGTGCACTTCGTATTGGTTTCCGGACTACCTGGCCGACCTGCACGAGCTGCTTGCGATCTACTCGCCTGACCGGCCGGCACGTATCGTCGGCCACAGCATGGGTGCGAATATCGCCGGACTATACGCCGGGATGATGCCCGAGCGAGTGCAGGCCCTGGTTAATGTCGAGGGTTTCGGTCTGGCTGATTCCGACCCGGCAGACGCGCCAAAACGGTATCGGCAGTGGATTGACGAAGGGCACGCGGTCCCCGCGTTCACGCGCTATGCAGATTGGCAGGCGCTCGCCGCACGCATTGCGAAGCGCAATCCACGCATGAACGCGGCACAAGCGGATTTCGTGGCCCGGGAGTGGGGTGCCGAATGCGGGCATGGTCGGGTCGAACTGCGAGCAGACCCGCGCCACAAATTGCCGAACCCGGTGCTGTACCGTCGCGCAGAAGCGGAGGCGTGCTGGCAGGCAATTACCGCCGATGTATTGCTCGTAACCGGTGAGAAAAGCGCTCTCGCCGAACGCTTTGCCGCCCAGGACGGCGCTTCCTGCCCGGGCGACCGAACGGTCGTCATTGATGGTGCCGGCCACATGCTGCACTTCGAGGCGCCCTCGGACCTGGCGGCGGCCATCGAGCCATTCCTGAGCAAGTACTTGTAAATACATCCAGTACTGTATAAAAATACAGACTTTTACGGGAGTGTCTCGTGCAGGTCGCGGAGCAGGAATTCGATCATCTGGGTCTTCTGAATCCGGCGCAGCGGCTCGCTGCGGAGTTTGGCGAGCGGAGCCAGGAGCAGGGATTCCGGGCAGGGCCACTATTGGTCATTGCGGGCGCGGGCACGGGCAAGACCATGACGCTGGCGCATCGCGTTGCTCATCTGCTCATCGAAGGTGTCAGTCCTGAGCGCATTCTTTTGCTGACATTTACGCGGCGCGCAGCGCAGGAAATGACACGTCGCGTTGAGAATATCGTGCGCACGTCCGCACGCGATGCGAAGCACTTGCCGGCGGGCGGATTGCCCTGGTCCGGCACCTTCCATTCAATTGCGAATCGCTTGCTACGACGCTTCGCGCACAATCTTGGCCTGGACCCCGGCTTCTCGGTTCTTGATCGTGGTGATGCAGCCGACATGATCGACGTTGTACGACACGAGCAAAAACTGACGCGCACGTCGCGGCGTTTTCCCAAGAAAGACACCTGCCTCGCGATTTATTCGCGCTGCGTGAACGCACAAAAGCCGCTTGCCGATACACTGGACCACATTTATCCATGGTGTGCGGACTGGGCCGATGAACTCGCCGAGCTGTTTCGCCAATACGTACTGCGCAAGCAACAAAGCCAGGCGCTCGATTACGACGATTTACTGCTGTACTGGAGTCATCTCGTTGCTGAGCCAGAGTTTGCGGAGGAGATCGGATCCTGGTTCGACCATGTCCTCGTTGACGAATACCAGGACACGAACCTGGTGCAGGCACAGATCCTCAATGCGCTGAAGCCGGACGGCAATGGCGTGACCGTCGTTGGTGACGACGCGCAGTCGATTTACTCGTTTCGTGCTGCCGAGGTCGAGAATATCCTTGGATTTCCTGATCAGTACATGCCGTCGGCGCAGGTGATTACGCTGGAGCAAAACTATCGATCGACCCAGCCGTTGCTGGACTCGGCTAATTGCCTGATTGCCGAAAGCGAGCGGCAGTATCGAAAGAACCTCTACTCTGATCGCAAGGACGGCGGGAAGCCGCGCTACATTACTGTCGAGGACGGTGATGCTGAGGCCGAGTATGTCGTGACCTCGATACTGGCCAACCGCGAACTCGGCATGCAGCTCAAGGAACAGGCCGTATTGTTTCGGGGCTCGCATCACAGCGACAGGCTGGAACTCGAACTCGTGCGGCGCAATATTCCGTACGTGAAGTACGGCGGCCTCAAATTCCTTGAAGCAGCGCATGTAAAAGACCTGTTGTCGGTACTCAAATGGGCGGAAAACCCCAAGAATGAGGTGGCCGCATTTCGTGTTCTCAAGTTGCTGCCGGGCATGGGTCCGTCGAACGCAGCCCGTTGCTTCGAACACCTGGCCGTCAACAAGCACAGTTTCGGTGTACTCGGGGAGTTCCGGCCGCCGGCTGCGGCAGCCGGGGCATGGCAGGGATTCTGTGAGTTGATGGCGTCGTTGTCAGGTGCTGAGCCTGGCGACCGCGGCTGGCAGTCGCAACTTACGGAGGTGCGGCACTGGTACCAGCCACATCTTGAGCGCATTTACGATAGCGTCGACACGCGCGAGGCGGATCTCGAGCAACTAGAACAAATCTCGGGCCGCTACCCGACGCGTGAAAGATTTCTGACTGAGTTGACGCTGGACCCTCCCAGCGCGGCCGGGGATCAGGCCGGGGACCCGCTGCTCGATGAGGACTACCTTGTTCTTTCAACGGTGCATTCGGCCAAGGGACAGGAATGGGAATCTGTGTTTGTCATCAACGTGACCGATGGCAATTTCCCGTCCGAGTTCGCAACCGGCAAACCCGAGATGATCGAGGAAGAAAGGCGGCTGCTGTATGTGGCAATGACGCGTGCGAAGCAATCCTTGTCGCTGATATCCCCGTTGCGCTTTCACGTGACACAGCAGCGACGTGATGGTGACAGGCATGTGTACGGCGCGCGCAGTCGCTTTATGACGGATCGCTTGTTGGCAACGCTGGACCAGCGGTTCGCAGGGCGTTCAGAGTCTGAAGACGCGGCATTCAGAGTGCGATCTGACAAGCAGATAGATGTAGCCTCACGAATGCGGGAAATGTGGTGACATGAGTCACCGCCAATCGATACGAAACAAACAGCAATAAGGGATTATCAGTCTGTTACGTCAACCTTTTTCTTGATGATGCGCACTTCACGTTTACTCTGGGCTTGCTCATCACCACTCAATTCGCTGCCGTCGATAAACAGGACATTCCCGTCCTTGCCGGCTTCTTTGAGTGCTTCCTCGATCTTTGCCCGCGTTTCATCATCGATCTCGTCACCTGAAATGATGGTGACCCCGTCTGATGAATCGGCCTTGATCATATGCACTTCGGTGTTGTGCTCCTTGATAAAGACGTTTTCACCGTTGTGGTCGTCATGGAGCACTTCGACATCAACTGTTCCGTTCAGGTGCATGAGCTCGATCTTCTCGCCATCGACATCGAATACGAGACCATTTTCCTCGCGCGTCACGACGACTTCTTTACCATCGTCGTCCGTCAAAGTACGGCTTTCGCCTACCTCGAGGTTGTGCAGGTCGAAATCCGAATCGTCGCTGGTCCACTCAAACGACCGGTGATCTTCAGCCCCACCATCGACAGCAATCTTGATGTGTGTCCTGTGCTCTTCACCAGCTACCGCAGCGGCCGCTATCAAACAACACCAAACAATTACTATAAACGCCCTTAGTGTCACGAATTTCCCCTGTGTTTATGTTGTGCCACGTATATCTACTTGATGCGTGTGCCTGGGAAAAGGTTGCAAACAATCTTCGCAATCGTGGCCTTATGACCACCGGACCTGCAATCGGTGTGACACTTCCTTCCGCGACTAGCCCAGAAATATCCTGTACGCCGGATTATCGCTCTCTTCCCAATGAGGGTAGCCGAGCTCGGCAAGGTGTGCTTCAAGCTCTGTGGTTTCTTCCTGTGGCACGTCGATGCCTGCCAGTATGCGGCCGTAGTCCGAGCCATGGTTGCGGTAGTGGAACAGGCTGATGTTCCAGTCCGTCCCGATCGCATTCAGGAAATTCAGCAGGGCGCCCGGTCGCTCGGGAAATTCAAAGCGAAACAGGCGTTCGTTGCGAATGCCGGCTGACCGGCCTCCAACCATGTGGCGCACATGCAGTTTCGCCATTTCATTGTCGCTCAGATCTTCGACCGGGAAACCGTCGGCCCGCAGTTTGACAAGCAGTGCCTTGCGTTCTTGCAGGCCCTTGCTGAGCTGAACGCCGACAAAGATGTGAGCCTTGCTGTCGTCTGAGTAACGATAGTTGAACTCCGTAATACTACGACGACCGATTGCCTCGCAGAACCGACGGAAGCTGCCGGGCTGCTCGGGGATCTCGGCCGCGAGCAGCATTTCGGTCTGCTCACCGACGGCGGCACGCTCTGCGATGTGGCGCAGGCGATCGAAATTGACGTTGGCACCACAGCTGATCGTTACAAAGGTCCGCCCGGTGGCTTTGTGTTCGGCCACATATTTCTTTGCCCCTGCAACTGCAAGACCGCCAGCAGGTTCGACGATAGAGCGTGTGTCCTCGAAGATGTCACGGATTGCCGCGCAAACCTGGTCGGTGTCAACCGTGATGATTTCATCGACGAGTTCCCGGCATAGACGAAACGTCTCGTCACCGACGCGGCGCACAGCGACGCCATCTGCAAAGATGCCGACGTGATCGAGGGTGATGGGAAAACCTGCCGCCAGCGATTCTTTCATTGCGGCCGAGTCGTCGGGCTCCACACCAATGATGCGAATGTCGGGCTGTGTCTGTCTCACCCAGGCCGCGATGCCGGCGATCAGGCCGCCACCACCGATGGGCACGAACAAAGCGTCGATTTTTTCGTCGGCCTGCTCGAGAATTTCCCGTCCAATCGTGCCTTGGCCTGCAATCACGTCGGGATCATCGAAGGGGTGAATGAATATCAGGCCCTCTCGCTCTTCGAGCTGCCGCGCATGGGCATACGCATCATCGTACGTATCTCCATGTAATACGACTTCACCGCCGAGCGACGTGACGGCGTCGGTCTTGATCGACGGGGTCGTTATGGGCATGACGATGACGGCACGCGTGCCACGTCGTGATGCGGCCAGCGCAACGCCCTGCGCGTGATTGCCTGCAGAACTACAAATTACGCCGCGGCTGAGCTCATCGTCTGTGAGCCCTGCAATCTTATTGTAGGCGCCACGCAACTTGAACGAGAAGACCGGCTGCAAATCCTCGCGTTTCATCAGGATCCGGTTGCCAAGACGCTCAGACAGGTTTTTTGCGAGCTCGAGCGGCGTCTTGTCCGCAACGTCGTAGACTTTTGCGTCGCGAATCCGGTCCAGGTATTCCATCGTGTCCATTTCGCCCTTATCGCATACCGCGGCGCATACCGCAAAGCCCCGGAATTTGAGGACGACAGTTGCGGTGGTAATCATCTCTCCACCCTCTCATAATATGAGCGTGAACAAGCTACTGATAAGCAACGCACGTCTCGTCAATGAAGGCGAGATCAAAGACGTCGATGTCCTCGTTGAAGGCGACAGGATCATTCATATCGGAACAAGCATCAGGGCGCCTGAAGGAGCCTCCGTAATCGATGCGGACGGTAAGTATCTGCTGCCGGGCATGATCGACGACCAGGTCCATTTTCGTGAGCCCGGCCTGACGCATAAAGGCGACCTGGCGACCGAGTCTGCAGCGGCTGCTGCGGGCGGCATTACCAGTTTCATGGATATGCCCAACGTCAACCCGTTGACGACGACTCGTGAGGCGCTTGCTGACAAGTACCGAATCGCGGCCGATCGCTGCACCGGCAACTACGGCTTTTACCTCGGCGCGACGAATAGCAATATCGATGAGATCAAAGCGCTACAGGTCGGTGAGGCATGCGGCATCAAGGCTTTTATGGGGGCATCGACGGGCGACATGCTTGTCGATGATCCCGATACGCTCGATAAACTGTTTGAGTACGCGCCTGTAATAGTTGCGACGCACTGCGAAGATTCGCCAATGATCTGGGCGAATGAGGATGCGGCGAGAGAAAAGTTCGGGGAAGACGTGCCGCTCACTGAGCATCCGAGAATTCGCTCGGCAGAGGCCTGCTACGCATCGTCGAGCTTAGCGATCGATCTTGCACGACGTCATGATGCGTTGTTGCACGTCCTGCATCTGACAACCGAAAAAGAGATGGACTTGTTTTCGAGTGCACATCGGTCGGAGAAACGTGTCACGGCCGAAGTGTGTGTGCATCATCTTTGGTTCGATGAATCTCGCTATGAAGAGCTGGGCGCGAAAATCAAATGCAACCCGGCGATCAAGCGAGCGGAAGATCAAAACGCTCTGATTGCGGCAGTGAATGAGGGTCGTATCGATATAATTGCGACAGACCACGCGCCGCATACTGCAGAAGAAAAAGACGGTACCTATTTCCAGGCGCCTGCCGGCCTGCCGCTTGTCCAGCATGCCTTGCTGACTTTGTTCGATCTCGTCGCTGCCGGACGGATGAGCGTTGAGCTGCTTGTCGACCGGGCCTGCCATGCATCGGCCGATATTTTTGGCGTGCAGGAAAGGGGTTATGTGCGAGAAGGCTGGTTCGCCGATCTTGTCATAGTGGATCCGGGCAGGCCGTATCGCGTTGACGCCGGAAATGTACTTTATAAGTGTGGCTGGTCGCCGTACGAAGGACATGAATTCCTGGCCTCGGTCGACACGACGATTGTTAACGGACAGGTCGTGTATTGCGACGGAAGTCTCACAGGCGCGATCGCGGGTCGGCGTCTCGAATTCTCGCGTGCCAGGTAGAGCAGGTGACAATTGTTTACTTTCTGGTCGATCCCGTTATGCTAGCGCCAGAAAATGAAGCCCACAGATACCTCTAATCCCGAGTACTTTCACAAGGTCGTTGACTGCCAATGGGGCTGTCCGGCGCACACCGACGTTCCTTCCTATATCCGCATGATCGCCCAGGGGCGTTTCAGCGATGCGTATATGGAGAATCGCAAGTCAAACGTATTTCCTGGCATTCTCGGTCGTGTCTGTGATCGTCCCTGCGAGCCTGCCTGTCGACGTGGTCGAGTCGAAGACAAGCCCGTAGCAATTTGCCGCCTCAAGCGCGTTGCAGCAGATAATCGCGACGACATCGTCGATCGCCTACCGAAAGCACCCGAGAAGAACAATGGCAAGAAGGTCGCCCTGATCGGCGCGGGCTGCGCATCCCTGACGGTGGCTAATGACCTGCGGCCACTGGGATACGAAGTCACGATTTTCGAGGCGCTCGATACGACCGGTGGCCTCATGCGCACCAACATTCCGTCTTTTCGGCTGCCGCCCGAAGTCCTCGATGAGGAAATCGGGTACATCCTCGACATGGGCGTCGACCTGAAACTCAATCATCGCATCGACAGCATGCAAGGCCTGCTCGATGATGGCTACGATGCCGTGTTCGTCGGAACGGGTGCACCCAAAGGCAAGAACCTGGAATTACCGGGCCGCTACGACTCGGACCGAATTCACATCGGCATCGAGTGGCTGGAATCGGTCGCTTTCGAGCACATCAAGGAAATCGGCAAGCGCGTCCTGATTATCGGGGTGGGCAACACGGCGATGGACTGCTGCCGGACATCGCTCAGGCTGGGTGCCGAGGATGTGAAGGTCATGGCACGTAAGCCACGCGGCTTCTTCAAGGCATCCGAGTGGGAACTCGAAGATGCCGAGGAAGAGAATGTAGAGATCCTCGTGAATCACTCGCCGAAGGAATTCGTCTACGACGACGGCAAGCTCGTCGGCATGAAATTTGACCTTATGAAATATAACGTCGACGAAAAAGGCGGCATTGATCGAGGCACATCGACGGGTGAACTCGTCATTCCCTGTGATGACGTTGTCCTGGCGATTGGGCAGGACAATGCCTTCCCTTGGATTGAGCGTGATATCGGGATTGAATTCGATAAATGGGAATGCCCGGTCGTCGACGAAGAAACAATGATGTGCGCGCGTGACGGCGTTTTCTTTGGCGGTGACTCGGCGTTCGGCCCGAAGAACATTATCTGGGCTGTCGAGCATGGTCACCAGGCCGCCATTTCAATGCACAAGTATTGCCAGGGCGAAGACCTGCGAGATCGTTTGCCCATGGGTCTGAATCTGTCCAGCCAGAAAATGGGCATGCATGAGTGGAGCTTCTCGAACAATTATGACCCATCGGAGCGTCGACTCATGCCGCATGTCGATCTCAAGGAACGCTTCAGGAAACTCAATATCGAAGTCGAACTTGGATTCTCGGCTGAACAGGCCGCGGAAGAGGTTGAGCGCTGCCTGAACTGCGACATCCAAACCGTGTTTACCGAGAAGTTGTGTATCGAGTGCGATGCCTGCATCGATATCTGTCCTGTAAGTTGCCTGACGATCACGCACAACGGCGAGGAAGACGAACTGCGGCCCCGACTTAAGTCGCCGGCGCAAAACCC
>Ga0316191_10000197_pt1 | contig 35551 bp, 18 predicted proteins | sample Eddworburr2cm_MG_FD_204928 | JGI IMG/M metagenome (GOLD analysis project Ga0316191, IMG submission 204928) | Coastal sediment microbial communities from Maine, United States - Eddy worm burrow 2 cm | ecosystem: Environmental > Aquatic > Marine > Coastal > Sediment | place: USA: Maine...
ATACCACCATTCCGGGTGTCATGATCAGCTTCGACGACGGCGCATTGTTGGCCGGAGAATCCGGTTTGAATGCCACGATGGATGCCGCCAATACCGTGTCTGCGGCCAACCGCATCGCCGAATTCTCATCACGTGGACCCAACAACGGTGCGCCCGACATCATCAAACCTGATGTCAGTGCACCGGGCGTGGCCATACTTGCTGCCGGCGCCGGAACCGACATGTTCATGAGCATCAGCGGCACCTCCATGGCCAGTCCGCACGTGGCCGGAACCTTTGCCCTGTTGAAACAGGCGCATCCGGATTGGACAGCTGCCGAGGCCCGCTCCGCAGTCATGACCACGGCACGCAATGGCCTGCTCAAGTCCTTCGGAACCGATGCCGCCGACCCGTTTGACGTCGGCGCAGGCGAAGTTTTGCCTTCCGATGCCTTTGATCCGGGTCTGGCATATGACGCCGGGTTATTTGAATATGCAGCGTTTACCTGTGAAAACAACGCTCAGTTGTTCACGGATGACTCTTGTGCCTTCCTTGAGTCGATCGGCGTTCCGTCCGATGGCAGTGATCTCAATCTGCCGTCCATCGGTATCGGCGCCCTGGTTGGTCAACAGACCATCACTCGTACCGTCAACGCCGTTTACAACAACAACGGCAACAAGACATTCCATGTCTCTGTTGACGCACCTGCTGGAATTGACGTTTCTGTTTCACCGTCTACCATCAAACTGCGTAAAGGCGATTCGGCCAGCTATGAAGTCACCTTCACGGTCACCGATGCCGCAACGCTTGACGAATGGGCTTTCGGTTCACTGACCTGGGCGGATGATGACGACAATTACGCCGTACGTAGTCCTATCGCGGTACGCCCAACGGCGTTTTCAACCGCCGATGAAGTGGACGGCGTAGCTGACGGTGCCGGCGACGGTTCTGTTGATGTACCGGTTGCTTTCGGTTATGACGGTGATTACAGCGCCAGCGTCAGCGGTATTCTTGACAGCTTTGCTGCCTCTGGCAACATCACAGGGCCGCAGGGCAATAATCAGGCATGGACCGTAATGCTGCCCGCCAATACACACTTCCGGCTCTCGATGTTCGATGAGGATACTTCTGATCCGGGCGCCGATGATCTGGATCTGAGGCTGTTTGTAACCACCGATTGCGCTTCTTCTGATTTCGTGCAAATTGGCGCCAGTGGTGGAGCAACTTCCAATGAAGTGATCGATGTTCCCAATGGCCCTGCTGCCTGTTACTGGGGCGTAGTCGATTTCTTCTCTGCTTCAAACGGCACGGATTCCAATTACACGCTTTGGTTCCAACCGGTCTTCGGTGATGAAGGTAACACCTCGGTCACCGCTCCGGCATCAGCCGTGCTGGGCACCGAAGGTACCGTTACGGTGGACTACACCGGTCTCGCCCCCACCCGCAACCTCGGTGTACTGCACCACATGGACGGAAGTGGCGAAATTGCCAGAACCATTCTCGATATTGATGCCAGGTAATAAAGTGTCTTGACCCGGTACTTGTGCCGGCTAAAGACAGCAATATAAGAAAACGCCCGCATTTCGATGCGGGCGTTTTTTTGTGGGTTTAATTTCGCTGATATCAGATGATCTTACATCACTTCCGAACCTTGTCCGTATGCCGGTGCTTTTGCACGCTCTGCGGGACAGTAGAACAGGCTCTTCCCCGTACTGCCGTGATAGTAATAAATGGTGCCATTAGCTTCTAACAGCAGTCGAATACCGGGAACCAGCGCCTGGGTATAGTTCATGCCAGGCTTAGGGCAACCCATTGCACCTGAGCCCCACTGCACTGAGCGGGCATCTTTAACAGTGATGACATCCGCAGCGACACCGATACGGTCCGAGAGGTCTTTCATTGCGTCCGTGATCTGCTGATCCATGGAAATGCTTTCGGGTACTGTGTGCATTTTGTTTTGGTCAGTGCCTACTGAATTTTTTTCGTCACTCGCCATCTTATCGACCTGTCCCATTTCGTGATCTTGACACGCCATAGTCATTAAAATCAGTGTACACAGGCTTAGTTGAGTCCAACGTTTGGTTTTCGGGTTCATCTATCAAATTCCTTGGTGTTATCATTTCCAGGCACCTATGCAGGTGTATAAAAGGTGATTGTACGTCCAGAATCAACAGATGGCCAAGATAGTCGATCTATTTCAAATTTCCCAAGTTGGTGTAGCCTTACAGCCACCAAAATCAGGAAGTGCTCAATTTTCCTGATGTGAGCTTGCAAAGTTCCCGTACCAGTATCAGCACTACCACTAATTTAGGGGTGGTTTGACGACCTTGAAGCTGCATCTCGAATGAATACCGCCCCGACACACTAAACCTGGGGCGGTGCTTTGACACTCAATAATGACTAAAAACCAAGGCCTGTCGTTGCTAATCACCAGCGAGGTACAGGTTTCCCAGAGGTTGGGTATGTCATCGTCTACCATGCTATAGCTTGGTGCCTCATTCACTATATAGGGCAAAGTATAGGGAATCGCATACAGTATCTATAAGGCCTGATAGTCGCTGTCAAATCCTGCATACGGAACACGGTAGCTCTGTCCCCCAACCGCAGTCATTGGCCAACATGACAAAGACAGAATCGCGCGTTTTCTATAGCAACATTTTCAAGGTGACTCATGAGCAGCCAGAAGCAAATGTGCAAAACAATAAAAAAGGGCCAACGGAAATCCGTTGGCCCTCGTGGTTCCAGGCAAATGCCCGTGTAGCTTTTATTCGGTCGAAACGTTAATCAACGTCAGACTGAAAACACCGCTGGCATCACTGTGCGAAACAGCACCGAGGTATTTCATATCCAGATCCAGGCCGGCCCAACTCAAGTCGATGGTGCCCGTGTCGCCAATCACGGCGGTTGCCGGAGCAGAATCAATCGACAGGCTACCGCCAGGGGTGGCAGAGACTGACCAGTCAAACAGCGTATAGTTGGCGTCCGGACCATCGGTTTGCCAACCGTGGACTACCACATAATAGGCGGCACTAGTCGGGAATAGGATATTAACTTCCTCAGCGCTGGTGCCACTGCCACTTGAGCCGACAAAACTGAAGCCCGGATACGTCCAAACGTATAAATCCAGATCGTCGTCACCATCCGTATAATCATCGAACAGCGAAATACGGGTAAACGCCGAGCCAGTTGGTACCGAAACCAGATGTTCGGTAATGCCAACGCCAGTGCCCAATGCCGTATTGATATCATTGGCAGGATCATCAACGACGTTGCCATCCTGCGTCATTGCCGGCTCCAAACCATGGGCCGCCGCCGTGTAGTCGCCGTTGTAGCCAAAGCCCACATCAAATGAGAGTGAGCTGTCTGTGCCAGTGGCAGCAAGCTCATCCGGCGCCGCTAACTGCACGGGACGAACGACCAGCGGGCTGGTGACTTCGTGTACGCCATCAGACCAGGTCAGGGAACCACTTGTGTAGTCGCCAATTGTAGCGCTACCGTTGGTGGTGAAGGTCACGGTGTAGCTGGTTGACGCGCCGGAAGCCAAATTCAGGCTGGAAGGCGAGACGACCACGTCAATACCGGCAGGGGCGTCAACAGATACGTTGTAAGTACCGGTAGCACCCACGTTGGTGACCGTGCGGACAATTGTTTGTTCACCGGCCAGTTCAGCGATCGAAATTGACGGGTAATTCAGGTCGCTTGGATCAATACCGATCGCCGGGCAATAAGAGGCAGTCAACTGCCCGGTTCCACAGAGGAAGCCCAGCCAGTCGATGAAACCGGCGTTATAAACCAGGCCGGGGTCAACTGCACTGTTAGGCACCACTTGACCGGCACCATAAGCGAACGGGCCACCCGGAATAGGATTGCCGAAGTTGGTGCTAGTGGTCGCGGTAGTCATCAGCGCTGATTTCATCATCGCCGGTGTCCAGTTAGGATGTGCATCGGTGAGCAACGCGCCAAGACCGGCGACATGCGGACTGGACATGGATGTGCCGCTGAGGAAATCCCAGTTGTGGCCGCCATAGCCTACGGGTGAAACAGCGGCGAGGATATCAACACCCGGCGCCATGATGTCCGGCTTCAGCAGGTCACCGCCGGCCTGGTTCGGGCCGCGTGAAGAGAAACCGGCGACAAAGGGCGCTTCAACCGTTACGAAGTTGTTGCCATCCAATGCGGCGTTTGCACCTATGCCTTGCGCATAGGCGCGAATGGCAGCGCCATCAATGTGATCAACATGGACGCTTGGTACGTAATGCAGATCCGCATTGAGTGAAGAGGGGCCCGTATTGGCCAGTACCATGCCGATACCGCCGGCGATCTGAACGGCCAGGCTCTTATCGACGCGGGCGTAAGCGCCACGGTCGCAAACAACGATTTTACCCGCGACAGCCGCTGGATCCAGCGCACCGATAGCGCAGAGGTTGTCGCCAACATCACCTGCGTAGACCATGTCGCCTGAAACAGCCGATGCACGCGATGCACCATAATAAGTGCTGCCTTCGCCCAAAGTAACCATGCCTTCGTAGAAGTCGTCCTTGGTACCGGCCGCCACAGTGGTCAGCCATGGGCTCATGTGAGCAACGGTGCCAGCACCGGGACCGGAATTGCCTGCAGATGCGGCCACGAAAACACCGGCGTCAGCTGCGTACAGGAAAGCGACTTCAACCGCATCCAGGTAATTGGTGCCGGTGCCGCTGATGGAGAAGTTAAGTACGTCAACGCCGTCAGCCACAGCCTGGTCGATAGCTGCAACACTGTCCGAGCCGAAGCACCCGCCTTCTCCGTTATTACCCCAGCAAACCTTGTACGCGGCGATTCTTGCGCGCGGGGCCATGCCGCTGATCAGGCCAAGGTCATTGCCATCAACTTCAACATTGACACCGTAATTACCTGCAGCAGTACTGGCAGTGTGGCTTCCATGGCCATCTGCATCACGGGCCGAGGCAAATTCGTAAGGGTATAGGGCTTTTACGCCCGCATCACCGCCAAAGCCCTGGTTGAACCACTGAGCGCCGATCATTTTCTGGTTGCAGTCGGATGCCGGAAACGCCTCTCCGGGTTTACAACGGCCGTTCCAGCCGGGAATGTGACGGAATACCAGTTTGCCGTTTTCATCCCGATCTGAAAAGCTAGGGTTCTCCGACCAGATACCAGAATCAATGATACCCACAATGACGCCTTCACCAGCTTTTTCGGAGCCACCAAGTTGATCCCACAAACCACCGGGATCAGTCAAACCGAGCATATCAGGTGAGCGGTTGGTATCAAGCTTGAGCAATTCGTCTTTTTCAATTGAGACAATACCCGGCATTGCGGCCAGGCGGGCTGCCTGGGAAGAGTTCAGACGTGCGGCGAAACCGTTGAAGCTATAAAAATAGTTGTAAACTTTTTTGCCGCCAACTGCTGCAATAGCTGCTTTATGCTTGTTGCTGAGGTGGGCAACGTATTTCTCGACCTTGGAGCTTTCTGGATTGATTTTCTGGCCGGCTTTTGGTTTTGTGGCCTTCAAACCCGCGATACCGCCCTCGAAGGCAACTACCGGGTCATCCGCCATGCGGACGATGTAAGTTGCCGTGGCTTTTTCTTCTGCTATTTGATTAACTGTGGCTTGAGGCACAGAAAGCCCATCGGTAACCCCTGTAGCAAATACGATCGATGAAGGGATAAGCAGCAACGCTGCAATGCATCCCTTGGTTATATAACTAGAAATATTTTCTTTAGACACTATGTTGTTCTCCTGTGAGGAATGAAGATGAAACGCCCCCGGATGTCAGTTGGACATCAGTTTCTTTAGCGGTTTATGAAGTCTCTGAAGACGAAGGGCGTGGGCATTATTGCACGCGTCATAGAAAATTCCAAATCAGTAATTGTAATACCACCGCATCAAGCCTTAATGCCTATACCTTTTTCCGTTGCTTCCCATGTGTGTAGGTATTCCAATCACGCTAATGAGCGGTTCCCGTCTACATTAAAACCCGAAAGGGCTGGATGCACCGCCAGAATGGTTGCTTAACCAAGCACTCTATCTCACTAGTCAAATTGCATGGCTTGTTATGGACCAACCTCCATAAAACTTGTCGTTGTAATCCGGGTGAATTGACAGGTGAAAAACACCCCGAACATTTAAGTTCGGGGTGCCTTTTTAGAGCTTAATAAATGCTGGAACTAAGGCCTTGCGATATTAATTACCGGTGAGGTCCAAGTTTCCCAATGGTCCGGATTGTTGTCATCACCAAGTGCTTTCAGCACGGAGATAACAACGATGTAATCACCATTGGGTACGGTTCTGACCTTATTCCCGCTCACCGTGGTGCCATCCCATGGGAATGAAAAAACATTTCCTTCGGAGGAATTGCGGCCAAAGTAATCAAAGTCGTAAGCACGATGCCAGGCTTTGCCCTTTATGGCATCGAAGACCTCCATGCGGAACTTGCGGGCCTGCTGACCGAAATTCACCCAGAAGTCGGGTATGTCATCGTCCACCATCGTATAGCTTGGTGCCTCATTCACTATAAAGGGCAAGCCATACGGATTCGCATACAGAATTGATAAGGCCTGGTAGTCGCCATCAAATCCAGCATACGGAACACGGTAGCTTTGTCCGCCACCTTGTGGTTCCATCAGGATGTAGCCACCGTAGATTGAAAGACCAGGTCCTGTAGGTGGCATAAATGTTACGTTTACCGTGGCCTCATCATCGGCGGGAACCACGACACTTGACGGCATGATCAGGTATCCGTCTGAGCCCCAATAACCGAGGTCTGCGGCAAACGTGCCCGTCGTGGCAATCACGTTTCCTTCATGCCAAAGATCATAGGTCACATCTGTGTCACCTTTGTTCTGGATGGTCAGTTTATGAACGACCGGACCCCATTCGCTTTCGCCTAAGGAAATCTTGCCGGGCTTAACCCTGGTTGTGGCCAGGATTGCGTCATCGATGTCGAGCATACCCGCACCCTGGCGGTGTACGCTGTCATAAAAACCAATCCCCGGGTTCAGGTTCCACGGAGCAGGATCAGCGCTGTTTTGAAGAATACGGCGCATTGCCTGTGAGTTTGTCTTCGGATGAGCTTGTAAGAACAAGGCTGCGCCACCCGCCACATGCGGCGATGCCATTGATGTACCGCCCAGGGTTGCATAGCCACCCAGTTCGAGTGGATAAGTGGAATAGATGCCTCCACCCGGGGCGCCAATATCCGGCTTGAGGCTGAGATCTGCTGCCAATCCATAGGAACTGGATGATGCGATCAGACCACCGGTCGGATTGGGTGAAGATGCACTTTGATCCGTCCAGGTCAGGAAATTATTTTCTGCCTCATTAATCATGAACAACCCATCTTCCTGTGAAATACCGACAACCGGTGTCACGTCATCAATTGGCGCACCTAATGTGCCGTTGAAGATACCCGGTGTATTGTTATGAACAATGACCGAGGTTGCACCAGCACTGATAGCGAAAGTGGCTTTCTCGTTGAATGAACAGGCTCCGCGGACGATTAAGGCCGCTTTACCTGTCGGATCGGCCAGCAAGGTATCGCCTTCTGAGACATCACATGCACGGCCGACATAAACATATTCCTCGGTACCGGAAGTGGGTGCCGGAGCTGCGTAGGTCATTTCTACATAACCGACCTGTTCTCCGTCGACTTCAAAGTACGGTAAATACACATGTGAGTTATCAAAAGATGCAACACCAATGACTTTCTTGCCTACACCGGGCGCGCCGGCGGCAAAGGTTCCAGAAGTGCCGCTGTTACCAATGGAGGCGACAACAACCACACCCTTGTTCACCAGGCGATCACTGGCGGCGGCCGTCGGGTACTGTGGCCAGCCCCAAAAAGCGGCACCGATGCTCATATTCAGCACATCCATACCATCGGCCAGTGCCATTTCCATTGCAGCAATCATGATGTCTGCGTCGGTTGAGCCTTCACAGCCAAACACACGGTAGGCACCAAAGGTCACATCCGGGGCTACGCCCGTAACCGTACCGTTTGCACCGACGATACCAGCCACATGTGTCCCATGGCCCCCGCAATCATCGGGGTCGTCATCGGGAACGGGGAACGGGTTCGTATTGGCGTCGTAGTCGTCGCCCACCAAATCATATCCAAAAGCGACACGACAACCATCACCAAAGCAACCACCGAGGTCGGGATGGTCATAATCAACACCGGTGTCCACAACTGCTACTTTGATTCCAGCACCGGTAAAACCCAGTTCAGTCTGGGCGATATCCGCCCCGGTCATCGTAATTGCTGTAAACAGGTCCGGGTTGCTGCTAACGGTTTCCGGTAATGATAACGAAAGCACCGGATACAAAGCCTTGACGCCCGGGATACGGGATAAGGTTCCTAGTGATTTAGGGTCGATCGTGACTGACAGGCCGTTGAAAAGCGTATGAAACTCATAACGTTGTTTATACTTCAAACCGGCTTTCTTCGCTTCGGCGCGGAAAGCAGCTTTTTCCTGTTTCAGTGCTCTGACACTGGTTCCTTCAGATGCCGGTTTGCTGGCCAGTTCAACGAACCAGCGATTTGGCGTCTCATTGATCACCCCGTTGGTTTTTGCTACCGGTACTGTTACCTGGGGTTCAAATTGTTGGGTAGCACTCAGCGCCAGGGCTGGTATCAGCAATAGCGAGAGTATCGAGACATATTTCTTCATCAGATGGTTACCTCCTGATTGTGTCGAATGACATTCTCTGAAAGGCGCACTTGAATCGCGAATCAATCGCGAATAAACACCCTATAAATGAAAAGCTCTCACATCATTGGTGCGTCGCAATATCGGGTGTTCATATTTCATTGAATGGTCTTTACTAATTTGCATATCACTAAATCGTTCATACGATAACGTTCAAAAAAACCTGGGCCAGAATTGGCCTTGGGAACAGGTTCATTTCATGATACTCCCAATTAATTAACAGGAGATTAAAATAGTTATTAAGATCGCCTGACCCTTGGTAACACCCGGTTTGCCATGGGGTTTTTTGAGTTTGTCTGGTACTTTACCTTGACGCCTGTTTTGATAATGATGCGATAAATGTACCGCAATTGTTTTTCTTGCTTATAATTAGGTTATCAGGCATCGCAAATACAATGCCTGGTGTGCGTTTATACAGCGTGACTTGCGACATTTGCCGTAAAGCACGGTTTCACTCAATGTTTACAGGAGGAAGCCATGGCTATCGCAACAACATTGAAATCCTATCTTGAAGATCATCATGTCGCCTACGACATGGTAAAACACAATCATTCCGCTACTGCCCTGGAGTCAGCACATTCCGCCCACGTACCCGGTCACCAGGTGGCCAAGGCCGTGGTGCTCGAGGATGCTAACGGCTACATTGTCAGTGTTCTGCCATCCACCAATCGTCTGGACATGGAATGGGTCAATGAAAGCCTGGGACGCAAACTCAGGGTTGCACCGGAAAACGAATTGACGGAGTTATTCCGGGATTGTGATCCGGGTGCAGTGCCCGCACTGAGCAACGCTTATGGACTGGATGTCATCTGGGATGAGCAGTTGACCAATGCCTCTGAAATCTATATCGAGGCAGGCGATCACGAGAACCTTATCCACATGCAGGGTGATGAGTTTTGCAAATTGATGGAAGATCTGCCGCATAACATCATCAGCACGGGTAAAGATTACTCAAGGTGGATTAGCAACTGACCCGGCAGCTACCCGTACTGAACCGGTAACGGTTGAATGCTGAGTATAATGGGCTAGGGATTATTGGGATTACTTTGCGAGAGTATCACGTTCTTCATGATCTCTTCGGTTAGTATGCCCGCTTTTTCATCGAACTTTTCAGTTCGATTGAAGATGTATTTTGCCGCGTCAAACTGGCGGTCAAGGTCTTTCGAATTCACTTCTTCGTCAAACATACGCTGGTATGCGTCTAATTTGCCGCCCACAGACAGTATGGCCTCGTCCGTCAGACGCTCAAGTTCCTCGTCAAAAAGCTCAAACTCCATGATGTTTCTCAGGCGTATGGTTTGGGTCCTGTAATTTTGCAGGTGCAAGGCAACCTGTTCATCATCCACCAGGCTCGAGTAACTGATCGCATCGGCGATCGCATTACGGATGATAATGGCATCCTCGGTGATAGCGTTCATATCCGCCATGCTGATCAAAACGGGGTTATTGGCATTGATAGCCGCCAGGCTTGCCAGGATTTCATCATTGGATTCCTGAGCAAAGCGCAACAGGAATGCGGCCCCGGTCAGCATCGACTCCTGGTCGACAATGCGAATCAGGGGTGTTTTGTAATCGTCGGGACTGAGCTTTGAAGCCGCCCTGCCCTGATCAATGGCATCCCGAGGTGCAAGTGCCTCCATCAGGGCCGGATCGGCACCGCCTGAAATTAATAATATGAGGCTCAGTTGCCGGTATTGCTCACCGGGCGGGAGGTCGTTGATATCTTCAATGCTGGTACTGGCGCTGACATCAATAAATGTTGCCAAAGCCAGCAACACAACAGCCGCAATTCTTTTAAGCCACTGATTCATGGGGTCGACGGACCCGCCGCAACTGAGTTAAGTGTAAAGTTCAGACCTTGTAAGCGTGCGGAATCCCCCTTGCCGATATCCGTACCTGCTCTGTACAGCCGCGTTTTGGGTGATTGACCGGGTTCTTCAATACGCACGACACCATCCGGCAAACCATTTTTAAAGCCGCCTTCGTAATAGGTTGCCCCGACCCGGCCACGACGTTGGATGATCATGCCACCAGCACCCGAGGCCAGTCCTTTCTCGGCTTCACCGATAAATTCAACCGTATCGCCACGCTGATTCATGATCAGACCATAACCCCTGCCCGAGGCAACGCCATCTTTACAAATACCGTACCAGCGCCCGCCAGGGCCGAATGACGGATACTCAAAGCGGCATTGATCTTCGGCGCTGACCTGCATGGACCTGACCCTCGACTGGTAAAGGCTTAGCGTCTTGTTTCTGAATTCTGCGAATCCACGTGCGGTGATCAGTTCCTTGGATTCCAGCCACTCCATTTGGACTGACATCTGCCGGTCGAAAGCGGGCGCCATTCGGGCGAGAAAATACCGGTTGACCTCTTTAGACTCGGTTTTGGTTTCAAGTGTTTCATGCAGCGCCCAACCGGAACCTGCCAGCAAAGCACCCGATGTGGTCACTATGGCCGCGGTACTCGCCGCTGATGCAACCGCACCATAAACAGCACCGGCCAGTGCGATGACGGCCACCGCCGTGGTGATGTTCTGTTTGCGTGCCAACTGGCGGCGTTCTTCTAGCGTACGATACTCAGCTGCAATGATATTACGCATTTTTGAGCCATAGCTACCGATGTAAGTACCGTCGTAAATGCTGTCCGACTGGGCTGCGAGAAATTCCCGCTCCGCCCCAACCAGCGCCTCGGCCAGTTGTAGACGCGCCCGCACGCTCTCGTCGCCGGACTGAACGAAAAACACACGGGCCAACTCAGGATCGAACCGCTCTATTGCTGCCTGTCGGGCGAAGAACGTTGCCTTCTCGTGATCAATGGAATTGAGCATGTCAACGATACGGGTTGAGGCACCCTTCACAAAGGCCTGCACGAAGGGGTCTACGGAATAATCTTCCGGCAAGGTGGCGACAAGCTCCCCGTTCATCCGTATTTTTTCCAGGGAATATTGTTCAATGGCAGCCACTTGCAGATTGGTATCACCACCCGCTTTCAGAGGCAGTGCGAGTTCGACCTGGTCCCTTTCGCGCAGGAATGAAATGAATTCGAGAGAGGAGTCAGATTCCTGGGGTGTGTCATCAAGCCGTGACCTGAAACTCTCATTGGCCTCCTTGCGCGCCTGCCGCCAGGCCGAGCTGACCAGCGGCGGACTGGAGATCAGCAGGCCACCCAGTGATGGCTGTATCCAGCGGCTACTCTTGACGACGATCATGGGGGTAACCAGGTCACCGAATGTCACCGGGGGCGCATCCATCAACTCATTAACATCGGGGAAAGAATAGATATTAAAATCGATGGTCAACACACTGGGGATTTGCTCGGAGCCCAATATCGGGCGGCTGTACAGATTACGTTCCTTGTTCCATTCAACGATATGCGGCGACAACAGCACCGAGCCTTCCGGCAAAACGCCCTTTAGCTCCTTGTACAAGGACATCGCAAAGTAGCTGGATTTTTCAATAATGGACTGGGCCACCCGTGAGGTCTGCCGGTTGCCGTGCACACCATAAGGCACCTCGCCGCCGATGGCGTTGATGGCAAACGAGCTCACGTACAGGTTTTCCGCGTTGGTGTGAATCATGGCCGGATAGCGGATTACAACGAGTGCTGCGGCCTCCGAAGATTCCTGTTTTGAAACCTCTTCAGACTGAAGGCTCGAATAGATAGACGTATCCCTGCCCGTGGCAGTGCCGGCACAACCGCTGATGACGCCGGTGACGATCGCCAGCAGGAAAATGGCGATTAGACCCGGAAGGAATCCGGAGTTTCCCCGGACTTCAAAAGTTTTGCTCAAAATAATTTCCAACTCGTCCGCAAGAACTATTGGAACATCTTGCAGCTATAAGGTTCAGGTCCGGCAAATGCGGGACAGCGGTGCAGTATATAAAAATATTCTTTCACAACCAACCACTCGTTGCCAGAAAACATACTGAATTTCATGCAGTTTGCTTCAATATGAATGTTGGAAACCCGCCGCCAGGCATACAGCATAGCCGGGTATGATTTGAACCGACCGGCTGACTGGAGCAAAACACCAGGATAACGATGTAACCCGGCCAACAGCCATGCGATCAAATTTCTATATCGATCAATAAGCTGACAGCTGTTCGCTCTTCACCCTGAAAACTCGCAATTTCAATGGTGTTGATTCCCTTGGCAAGTTTCTTCACCAGCTTTTTAATCTTTATCTGGCTGTTAACAATCAGTTCATCATCTTCAACGACCTCGGAAATGTTCTTAAGCTTGAGCGGCTTAATTTCTTCAGAGTTGATTCGGTCAATCACAAATTCGGTGGAAGTATCCGGTGAAGTTGTAATTTGAAATTCGAAATATTCCGGTTTTTCCTGATCTTCAAATTTTTCATACAGGAGTTCGGCCGAAATATCCGCGTCAATATAACTGAGATCAACCTTCCGCGTGGGCGGTGAATCACCAACATCAACATTCCAGTCATTATCAATATAAGCATCAAAAATGGTGCCGGTTGGCAACTCAGCCGCTTTACCTGGAATAAAAATCGGCAGGATTAATAGCACGCCCAATGTGATAGACAATGCCATACGGCTTTGACCTTCCTTGTGATAACCACCACTGAGCTGGATTGTCTGGCCGTCGACACTTGTTGTTTCATAGGCCCCGATTGTCATTTGCCCCTTAACGCCAGCAATTTGTCTCTTCTTGAGTTCCTCGACTTTTGCAACAACCGGTGTACCCCCAGCTATCAGAACGTGTCCGTTAACCACCACATCTCGCCAGACCACCGCATTGACAGATTGCCCTTCTACAACCTGGTCGCCTTTACCAATAAGATCCTGTTTTGTTTCAACATACACGCGGGTCTCATTCAGTAAAGCAACACTTGTTGCATAAGCAACATGGATTTGAAAAAGAAGGCAAATGGAGACAATGAGTGAAGTGAAATACCTGGCAACCGGCGACTTCATGGTTTCTGACCCTACGTTGGTTTCAATGGATTTTGTACCAGTGTACTCCTATTGCATGAACGTCAACTGTACAGCAAAGATTTCAACCTGAATTCATCGTTACCGCGGTTTCACAAAGTATCAGGGCACAAAAAAAGCCCCATGAAGGGGCTGATTGGAGGCCAGGGTCGGAATCGAACCGGCGTAGACGGCTTTGCAGGCCGCAGCATAACCACTCTGCCACCTGGCCTCTGTGACAAGTTCCTGAGCATTTACTCAGGAGCGCGATATTCTACTATCGCTTGCTTCACAATGCTATGTGTTCAGCCGTGAATATTATAGCCTGATTATCGCAGGCCATAAAAAAACCGGCGCTGGATTAACTCCAGGCCGGATTTTCGAATTTGGAGCGGGAAACGAGACTCGAACTCGCGACCCCGACCTTGGCAAGGTCGTGCTCTACCAACTGAGCTATTCCCGCATTGAGGGGGCGTATTTTAAGCAAATCGAACGTTGTGTCAATGTTATTTTGCGTTAACCCCTTTCGCAGTAAGCCAACGGGTGGCACAATACCGCCACTTTAGTAAGGCATGGGACTCATGACAAAAGAAGATGTAATCGAAATGGAAGGCAAGGTATTGGAAACCTTACCAAATACCCTTTTTAAAGTTGAACTGGAAAACGGACATGTTGTTACGGCACATATTTCCGGGCGTATGCGCAAGCACTATATCCGGATTTTGACCGGTGACGGTGTCAAAGTTGAATTGACACCATACGATCTTTCCAAAGGACGTATTACCTACCGTATGAAATAAACTACCGGCCCTGGCGGGACGGAAGCCTCCTAGCTCTCAGATGCTGCCGGCAGGGCTTTCGGTATTTCCTTCTTCGGCCTGGTACGGATGTTCAGTTTCTTACCCTGTTTCTTTGACAGCGTAATATCTACCTCACCCCCTTCCGACAAGACGCCAAACAGCAGGTCATCGGCCAACGGGCGTTTGATCTTGTTCTGGATGACGCGTTTCATTGGCCGGGCACCCATTTCCGGATCAAACCCCAGTTCTGCGAGCCATTCCTTCGCAGCGACGGATACCGACAGGCTGACATCCTTCAGGGCAAGTTGTGCTTCAAGTTCGAGTATGAACTTGTCCACGATCAACAGCACAATGGATGAATCAAGCGCCTTGAACTGAATGACGGCATCAAGGCGATTACGGAATTCGGGTGTAAAAGTTCTGCGAATGGCCTCACTGGAATCCGAAACGTGTTCCTGCTCGGTGAACCCGATTGAACGGCGTGAACTTTGTTGGGCACCCGCGTTGGTCGTCATCACCAGGATGACATTACGGAAATCCGCTTCACGCCCGTTGGTATCCGTCAACTTACCATGATCCATTATCTGCAGCAGGATGTTATATACATCCGGGTGGGCTTTCTCGATTTCGTCCAGTAACAATACGGCATGCGGATTGCGTGTCACCGCCTCTGTCAGCAGACCACCCTGGTCAAAACCCACGTAACCCGGTGGTGCGCCGACCAGGCGGGACACGGAGTGTGCTTCCATGTATTCCGACATATCGAAGCGGATCAACTCGATACCCATGGTCATTGCCAGTTGACGGGTTACTTCGGTTTTACCTACACCGGTGGGTCCGGCGAACAGGAACGATCCGATCGGTTTTTCTTCTTCACCCAGACCGGAGCGGGACATCTTGATTGCTGCAGCGAGGGCATCGATCGCCTCATCCTGTCCAAAAATGGTCAATCTCAGATCGCGTTCGAGAGTCCGTAATGAATCACGGTCCGAACGTGATACCTGTTTAGGTGGAATACGTGCCATATGGGCGATAATGGCCTCGATATCGTGCTCGTCCAGAAGCTTCTTGCGTTCATCTTCCGGCAACATACGTTGCCGTGCCCCGGCTTCATCAATCACATCGATGGCCTTGTCAGGCAGATGGCGGTCGTTGATATGACGCCCGGATAACTCTGCCGCTGCACACAAGGCCTCATCGGTGTATTTAATCCCATGATGGTCTTCAAAGCGTGATTTGAGACCTCGTAGTATTTCAATGGTCTCTGATATGGTCGGCTCGACGATATCAATTTTCTGGAAGCGCCGTGCCAGTGCCCGGTCCTTCTCAAATACACCACGGAATTCCTGGTAGGTGGTGGAACCGATACAGCGCAATTCACCTGAGGCCAGTACCGGTTTGATGAGGTTGGACGCATCCATCACACCACCTGACGCAGCGCCTGCACCGATAATCGTGTGAATCTCATCAATAAACAGAATCGCCCCTTCAATATTATGTAATTCAGACAATACGGCTTTCAGCCGTTTTTCAAAGTCGCCACGGTACTTGGTGCCGGCCAGTAATGCGCCGAGATCCAGCGCATATATTGTCGCGTCTGCCAAAACCTCGGGTACATTGTCTTCAACAATTCTAAGTGCCAGACCCTCGGCCATGGCGGTCTTGCCGACACCTGCCTCACCGACAAAAAGCGGATTGTTCTTACGTCGGCGGCACAAAATCTGGATAGTGCGCTCGACTTCGTCCGCACGTCCGATCAACGGGTCAATTTTGCCTTCACGCGCCCGCTCATTCAGGTTGCTGGTGAAACTATCAAGCGCGCTGCCACGGGCATCTGCGCCCTCTTCCAGACCTTCTGCCTCGGCCTCTTCAACGCTGTCCCCGGTGCTTTTTTCCACTGGAGAAATCCCGTGAGAAATGTAGTCCACCACATCGAGACGGGTGACGTTGAATTTGTTCAGAAGATAAATGGCATAGGAGTCTTTTTCACTGAAAATAGCCACCAGCACATTGGCACCAATCACCTCCTGCTTGCCGGCGGATTGAACGTGATAAAGGGCTCTCTGTAATACCCGCTGGAAACCAATCGTCGGTTGGGTATCGCGGTTATCATCATTGGCCAGTTCAGGTACGGTATCGCGAAGCGCCTTGCGCAACTCTGACTCAAGCTCCGTGATATTGGCGCCACAGGCGCTGAGGATTGATAAAGCGGAACTGTTATCCAGTAAAGCGAGCAATAAATGCTCTACCGTGAGGAATTCGTGACGGGCGCTACGGGCTTCTTGATAAGCCTGGCTAATGGTTACTTCGAGTTCTTTACTGAACATTTAATTTTCCGTGTTTGGAATATTGATTAAGACCGGTTCCGGCCTACCGGGTTCACTGGACGGCATCAGGCCTTTTCCAGTGCACACTTGAGAGGATGCTCGTTGCGACGCGCGTAATCATTCACCTGGGCCACCTTGGTCTCGGCAATTTCAAATGTAAAAATACCACACACGCCTTTGCCCCGGGTGTGAACGTGTAACATGATCTGAGTTGCCCGGTCGTGGTCGAACTCAAAAAAAGTCTGGATAACATCCACCACAAAATCCATCGGGGTGAAGTCGTCATTCAATAACACAACCTTGTACATCGGCGGCGGTTTGACTTCCGGACGGGCCTCTTCCAACGCGATGCCGCGGTCATGCTGCGATTCAAATTCATTGCTCATGGTGTCATTGTAGTACATCTATTGGCAGAAGTTGAACAGTCAATTCAGCGATTGACGTTCTGCATTTTGACCCCATTTAACTGTCATGAACAAAGCAAGCGGCAAAATCATGGTGGCCATGTCCGGCGGTGTTGATTCATCGGTCTCGGCGCTGTTATTGCAAAGACAGGGTCTGGATATTGCCGGCATGTTCATGAAAAACTGGGAGGAGGATGACCGGTTTGGTGAGTGCTCTGCAGCCGAGGATGCAGCGGATGCAAGGGCTGTCGCAGAATCCATGGGTCTGCTCCTACATACGCGCAATTTTGCCAGCGAATACTGGGAAAATGTCTTTGAGGAGTTTCTCAGTGAGTACCGGGCAGGCCGAACACCCAATCCCGACATCCTGTGTAACAGTGAAATCAAATTCAAAACCTTCCTGGAACATGCCGAGGAACTCGGTGCTGACAGGATTGCCACCGGACACTATGTACGTTTGGGTTACAGCGATGGTAAACACTGCCTGTTGCGGGGCGTGGACCACAATAAGGATCAGAGCTACTTTCTGTACGCGGTCGGTCATGAACAACTGGCAAAAACACTATTCCCCGTGGGCGAACTCGAAAAACCGAAGGTGCGTGAAATCGCAGAACAGGCCGGTTTTAACGTCTTTGATAAAAAAGACAGTACAGGCATCTGCTTTATCGGCGAACGCAATTTCACCGCTTTTCTGAGTGAATACCTGCCCGCACAGCCCGGTGAAATCCGAACCACCGATGAACAGCTTATCGGTGAACACCAGGGATTGATGTTTCACACCCTCGGCCAGCGCCAGGGACTGGGAATCGGTGGTGTGAAGGGCTATCCGGAAGCGCCATGGTATGTATTGCACAAGGACATGGACAACAACGTACTGTATGTCGGTCAGGGTCATGAACACCCGTGGTTGCTGTCAACCACGCTTGAAGCAACACAACTGGCGTGGGTATCGGGTACTGCACCCGGGGCGGGTCGCTTGCTGACCGCGAAGGTCCGGTATCGTCAGCAGGACCAGTCAGTGCTGATCGAACATATCGATGAAGATCGCATGCGCCTGACATTCCAACAGGCTCAACGCGCTGTCACCCCGGGTCAGTCCGTGGTTCTTTATGACGGCGAAACCTGCCTGGGTGGCGGCATCATTGAATCCATGAACACACCGCCTTCGGGCACTCACTAAAGATGGTAATCGAATGAAAGAACGTATAATGGCACTGTCCGGTATATTCCAGGCCACCGAACTCGTCAGGCAGGCGGCCAATCACGGCACCTGGTCGGGTTATTCCGCGGATACCTGTCTTGAGAGCCTGCTGGCTATAGAGGCCGACAGTGTCGACGATATCTTCGGTAGTGCGAACCGCTTGCGCCTCGGTGCAGATACACTGATTTCGGTACTCCAGGGTGACCGGCGTTACATGGAGAGCCTGTCCTATGCGGTCTCTATCATGCAGCTTGAAAATAGCTTTCGCAAAAAGACGAAAATGCAGGCGCACATCGGTGCCGAACTGCTGCCGATATCCCAAATCGACGACGGCACTGAAATTCACGAAATAAAGGATTTACAAGCCAGGAAAATTGCCGATCTTTACACTCAGACCATCAGTACTTTGTCACCCCGCATCGTGGTCAATGGACGACCGCAACACTTACAGGTTGACCGCACCGTTCACTGGATTCGCACACTACTTTTTGCCGGTCTGCGTTCAGCAGTTCTCTGGCGCCAATTGGGTGGTGGCCGTTTCAGCCTGATGTTTGGACGTAAAAAAATGCTCGAACAGGCTCAATCACTGTTACCCGGATAATACTATTTGGGAAATGGGGTTCCGATAGGTGATAATAACCGGTCATCCGGTTGCTACACATGCACTTTATTGGAGGCCAGCATGCAAGATTCATTTTCCGTCCGCAGTACACTTTCCGTTAACGATAAAAATTACAGCTATTTCAGTCTGCCTCTGCTAAGTGAAAAAATTGATATTTCACGATTGCCCTTTTCCCTGAAAATCCTTCTTGAAAACCTGCTTCGCCACGAAGACGGCATCGATATTACCCATAGTGACATCAAAGCCCTCGCCAATTGGGATTCACAGGCAAAACCGGTCACGGAAATCGCCTTTACGCCTTCACGGGTTGTTTTACAGGATTTCACCGGTGTACCGGCCGTGGTCGACCTTGCGGCCATGCGCGATGCCATGAAAAAACTCGGGGGTAACCCGGAACTGATTAATCCCTTGTCTCCGGCCGAGTTGGTGATTGATCACTCAGTACAGGTAGACCGTTTTGGCAGCGCCGATGCACTGACAATCAATAACGAAATTGAATTCGGACGCAACCAGGAGCGCTACAGTTTCCTGAAATGGGGTAAAAGCGCGTTCAGTAATTTTAACGTGGTTCCGCCCAACACCGGTATCGTTCACCAGGTCAACCTTGAACACCTGGCACGTGTTATTTTTGGTGCGGAACGTAACGGCGAGTTAATGGCATACCCCGACACGGTGGTAGGAACCGACTCCCATACCACGATGATTAACGGAATCGGCGTACTGGGCTGGGGCGTCGGCGGTATTGAGGCCGAGGCTGCCATGCTTGGACAGGCAATCACGATGCTTATCCCACAGGTGGTCGGTTTCAAACTTACAGGCCAATTACCCGAGGGTGCCACCGCAACCGACCTGGTGTTAACCGTGGTGCAAATGCTGCGTAAATTAGGCGTCGTGGGCAAATTTGTCGAGTTTTTTGGTGAAGGCCTTCCCACCCTTCCATTGGCTGATCGTGCAACCATTGCCAACATGGCACCTGAATACGGTGCGACCTGCGGTATATTCCCGGTCGATGAGGAGAGCCTGAATTACCTGCGTCTTTCCGGACGGTCTGAAGAACAGGTCGCCCTGGTTGAAGCCTACACACGCGCGCAGGGCATGTTTCATACCGCAGACTCCCCTGAGGCCCACTACTCAGCAGTGCTTGAGTTGGATATGTCCACGGTTGTCCCCAGCCTGGCCGGTCCCAAGCGTCCACAGGACAGAATCTTGCTGAGCGAGGCCAAGCAGACCTACCTGAAAGACAAAAATGTATTCACTGAAGGACGTGAAGGCACCGGCAGTGTTGCCGTTGAATACAACGGTGAGCAGTTTGATCTGGAAGACGGTGCAGTGGTGATTGCGGCTATCACATCGTGTACCAATACCTCTAACCCGGCAGTGATGCTTGGTGCGGGATTATTGGCCAGAAATGCCGCTGCCAAGGGCTTGAAAGCCAAACCCTGGGTCAAGACCTCCCTCGGACCCGGTTCGCGCGTGGTCACTGATTACCTGAACAAGGCAGGCCTGATGGATGACCTGGAAGCCATGGGCTTCTACGTGGTCGGTTATGGCTGTACAACCTGTATCGGTAATTCCGGGCCCTTGCCTGATGAGATCGGAGCTGCGATCCGGGGCAATGACCTGGTGGCCTGCTCGGTACTGTCAGGTAACCGGAATTTCGAAGGCCGTATCCACGCCAGTATCAAGATGAATTACCTGGCCTCACCACCGCTGGTGGTTGCCTATGCGATCGCAGGCAACCTGAATATCGACATAACCACTGAATCCCTGGGCAACGACCAGGAAGGTAACCCGGTGTACCTGCGTGATATCTGGCCCAGCAGCCATGAAATCCAACAATGCATTACCGATAACGTAACCGCCGCGATGTTCAAGAAAGGTTATGCCAGTGTCTTTACCGGTGATGAACGCTGGCAGGCTGTTAATTCCCCGGTGGGCGAAATGTTTGACTGGCAGGATGACTCAACCTATATCCGCAACCCGCCCTATTTCGACGGCATGAGCATGGATGTACCTGCAGTTCAGGATATTCACGGCGCACGCTGCCTGGCGCGACTGGGTGATTCCATTACCACCGACCACATTTCTCCGGCCGGTGCGATTGCCGAAGACTCCCCGGCGGGCGATTACCTCAAATCAAAGGGTATTCCGAGATCTGACTTCAATTCCTACGGCTCACGCCGTGGAAATCACGAGGTCATGATGCGCGGCACTTTTGCCAATGTACGTTTACGCAATCAATTGGCTCCGGGCACCGAGGGTGGATGGACAACATTCCAGCCGGATGGCGAACAAATGACCATTTTTGATGCTTCCAACCGTTACCGGCAGAACAATACACCGTTGGTGGTACTGGGCGGCAAGGAATATGGAACCGGCTCCTCACGTGACTGGGCTGCCAAGGGCACTCAATTGCTGGGAGTAAAGGCAGTGATCACCGCCAGCTTTGAACGCATTCACCGCTCCAACCTGATTGGCATGGGTGTATTGCCCTTGAACTTCATGGAAGGTGAAAATGCCGACAGCCTCGGTCTGGATGGCACAGAGACCTTCGATATTGAGGGTTTGGGTGATGGTTCAGCCAGCCAGGTTACTGTCACTGCAACCGCCTCTGATGGCAGTCGTAAACAGTTCCGGGCCAAGAGCCGGCTGGATACACCCAAAGAAGTCGATTACTACCGCCATGGTGGTATTTTGAACTATGTTCTGAGGCAACTTGCCAGCTAGCAGACTCCCGGATAATCACCTTGTCCCCTTTGATGAAAGTCATTGGGGACGGGGTGATAAACTCCTTTGGCACAAGTCAAACCTCGCCTGACTTTTCAAATGTACAAGATACTTCTATTTCTTATATTACTCGTCGGCTTACAGCAAATAGCCTTTGCCGAGTGCGAAACTGATCGATTCGGTGTGGTTTATTGCGGTCGTGGAGACTGTGCCAAGGACAAGGCGGGCAATGTCTTTTGTTCGAAGTACTTATTTGGTCATGCGGTTGTGGATGAGCATGGAAATGTCGTCTGCGGTAAGGGTCAATGCGTGGCGAGTGTCAAATTCAATGATATTTATTGCTCGACAGTCGAAAGCGGTGGTGCGGACAAGGACAGGTTCGGTGAGGTCAAATGCTACGGCGGATGTGAGAAAGCATCGGCACTCATGTGTGAAAATCAGGAAGGCCGATAGAGAGATCCCGCAGGAACCGTTGCGAAACGAATAGAACTCGGTAAAGCCAGCCTCAAAGCACTGGACATTTTTTAGAACACTATCCAACCCCATATCAATAAAAGCCGGAGCGCCCAATGTCAAATTTAGAAATTCGTCCAGCCAGTGCCGAAGATTCCACGCTGATCCTCCGGCTGATTACGGACCTTGCCATTTATGAAAAAGCCGAGGATTCTGTGATCGCCACGGTATCCGACATTGAACAAACCCTGTTTGGAGAGGATTCGACCACGCGTGCACTGGTATGTGAAATCAATGGTCAAGCCGTTGGTTTTGCGGTCTACTTTTTCAACTACTCAACCTGGTTGGGTAAACGCGGACTCTACCTTGAAGATCTGTTCGTTTCACCCCAATTCAGGGGCCGGGGCGCGGGTAAGGCACTACTGGTCCAGCTGGCGAAAATTGCAGTTTCCAACCACTGCGGTCGCTTTGAGTGGAGTGTCCTTGACTGGAATGAACCGGCGATAAAATTTTATCAGTCACTGGGTGCTGAACCACAAAATGAATGGGTGTCGTATCGCCTGACCGGGCAGGCATTGGCAGACCTGGCCGAGAGTTGAAGTCTTTCAAAATGACTCGCTGTCGCTGCCCGTCTCAGCACCAAGGTACACCGCGGCCAAATCAACATAACGTTTAGAGGTGTAGTGAAAAAACTTGAATTCCTCGTCCGTTAAGGCCCTTGCCTGACGGACAGGGTTTCCCATATAAAGGTACCCGCTTTCAAGTACCTTGCCCGGTGGCACCAGGGTACCGGCTGCGATGATGACTTCATCATTTACCACCACGCCGTCCATGATCACCGCCGCCATACCAATCAGGATACGGCTACCAATCGTGCAACCATGCAGCATGGCCTTATGACCGATGGTGACATCATCTCCGATAATCAATGGAAAACCGTCCGGGTTGTAAGGACCGGCATGTGTCACGTGCAGAATACTTCCGTCCTGCACACTGGTTCGTTTGCCGATGCGGATACGGTGAATATCACCCCTGATCACCGTCATCGGCCAAACTGAACTGCCTTCACCGATTTCAACATCACCGATGACGACCGAATCAGGATCTATATAGACACCCTCAGCAATCATGGGGTGCAGACCGGCATGACTACGAATACTCATTGTTCAGGATCATCCTTTTTTTTGATAGACTTCACACGATACATTACCTCAATTCGGAAAATAAATGGAGCGGATACAACTAATAAAAATGTATCGACCCTTACTGCATTAGCCGGATTGTTTCGGTAGGGAAATTTGCCGGTCATATAAACTGCCAGTCCAACTCATGAACTGCAACGCGCGTCAATTCGGCAATGAATTCAGTTCGTTTTTCCTCATCTTATATTATGGATAGGGGTCACTTTTCCTTATGAACAGCATAAAATTCTTGTAGAAACCGCGCGCCGCAAACTCGAAGAACTGGGCTATAACAACATTCAGATTCTATAGGGTGATGGTTCGCTGGGTTGGCCGGAAAGTGCCTGGGATCCTGCATCAATCTGACCTTCTACCTGCATGAGGGGAACAGCGGCTAATTACCGGAAATGGTACGTTTTTCCATCATCATAAAATTGTATTTGTGGTACACTCAATAGAGCATTAAGTGTGGTTGACTATTACGTTTTTAAGTGCCTGTTTCTGGAAATTCAGGCGTTGACCTTAGTTCGTCTACGATCTGGAATTTCGGCTTTTCAATAGCAGGAGTACAGAGTCGTGGAATACATCGACTCTCACGATGACTCATTTGCCTCCCCTGGAACTCGCCCCGCATCGACAGGGATATCCCGGATACTTTTGTGCCTCGACCGCTCCGAATTGAGTGAATCTATCCTTTCCTACGCGGTGATGCTGACCCGGGCGGTTGCTGGATCATTGACGCTCATGCATGTTATGGAGTCGTCATCCGACAGCAATTCGAATTCACACGACGCGCTCATGTGGGAATTGAAGCGCCGTGAAGTACGCCAATACATGGAGCAGGTGCAGGAACGTATCAGCCGCCTGGATGTTATTGTGAACATACAAATTGCCGAAGGCAAAGCTGCAGAGCAAATCCTCGGATTCATTAGAAATAATCCCGTCGACTACGTCATACTGGCGAGTCACGGCATTTACGGGCGTGCCGAATGGAGTCTCAGTAGCACGGCCGCAAAAGTCATCGGCCGCACTCATAGCTCTTTCATCATCGTTCCCACGACACCGACCCATCAACACGCAGAACTGCAGCCTTGTATTCAACGGATACTGGTGCCGCTTGATGACTCGCTTACTTCTCAAACATCGCTGCCCATAGCCATTCGCATTGCCAGACAACAAAACGCCGAACTGATCCTCCTCCATGCCATTGAGTCCGCAAGCTTTAATCACTTTTCCGGGATACGGCATGCAGACCGTAAAGTCGTCGATACTGCAGCATCGATCCTGGCATCTGTGGCCCGGAAATATTTCGATCAGGTTGTTACACGCTTGCAAAACGAAGGATTAAACGTCTCCATCGTTGTCAGGCCCAGCTCAAATCCAATCGAGCTTATCACCGAAACCATCGCCAGCATGAATATTGATTTTGTCGCGATGTCTGCGCATGGGTCAACTGGAAGCGTGGAGTATCCGCTCGCACGCACTTCTACCCATATGGCAGCCCACACACCCGTTCCATTACTCGTTGAGCAAGACCTCACTAAAGAGCAGATATCACGAGCACTTAAAAGCCGGCTTGATGAAAGAGCACCGCTGCGCTGCAACAGGTCAACAGGGGATGAAACAAATTAGCGGGTGAATAAGATGCATGGTCGAACCCATTCTTCAGAACCCATGTTTCACCGGCTCGGCAAATTGCATACCGGCATCGTATGGAACAATGACTCCATTCTCAAAAACACCTTGGCAGCAGACTTAACAAAACGTCTGCGTAAGATCTATCGGTATCTACACAGCAGCCCTTATATCGATGCTCGTCCCGCCCAAGGGTGCGTATGGTTTCTTGATAATTATCATGTACTTATCGATGCCGCAACTATCTGTCAGGAGGGCCTGAATTCAGATCTCAATAAGCACCTGCCGAATATTGGTGATACATCCCTTAGTGGAACGCCACGAGTTTTCATTCTGGCTTACGAGCTGATTAACGCCAGCGAACTGCAAATAGATAAGCAAGTATTGCGCGCTGCACTGTCAGATTACCAGGCACATGCACCACTCACGGTGGCGGAAATTTGGGCATTGCCGATTATGCTGCGTTTGTTTCTCCTAAGCGTTTGCCTGTCGTCAATGGCGCGGCTGCTGCCTGGCAATTCATCCAAAAACGGTGACATTCTGCCGCTACAGATACATCTCGACATGGAAGAGGAAACTATTATTTCGCGTTCGATCCAAGCCTTACGTTTGCTCGGAACTATCGACTGGGAAATCTTCTTTGATGCCGTCAGCAAACTGGAGGTGGAGTTAGCCAAGGATCCAGCCGATATATATGCGGGTATGGATTTCCCAACACGGGACCGATACCGTAAAGTCATCGAGGAGATCGCCTGGCAATTGGGCCGTACCGAAATTGACATCGCACGCAATGTTCTGAACACCGCACACCGCGCTCCACCCCTCGACATTCGCCGCAGACACATTGGCTACTACCTGATTGATCGTGGCAGGAGCGGGTTCGAACGCTCACTCGGATTCCGACCGCGGAGATCCGAGCGCATGCGCCGGTTGATTAAAAAGCATGCCAGCTACTTTTATCTGTCCAGTTTCGCGTTGGCGGTGTCTCTATTCATGTTGCCGCCGTTGTGGCTGCTCGCGCGAGACAAGCCGCCACTTGTGACATGGCTGGTGCTCACCTTTCTCGCACTGGTTCCCGCATGTAGTCTCGGCATGGAGCTACTTCAATGGCTCGTGACACGTATTTTCACCCCGCAGCGACTGCCACGTATGGATTTCTCGAAAGAAATCGCAGACACGGCAAGAACCATCGTCGCGGTTCCTGCAATGCTCGACAATACGGGGCTGACAACGCAACTCATTAACGATCTTGAAGTACGTTATCTGAGTAATCCGGACGCGAATCTATCATTTGTCCTGTTGACCGATTTTACGGACGCGTCTGAAAAAGAAATACCGCAGGATCAGGAACTCCTGAGACTCGCTGAAGCGGGTATCAAAAACCTCAATGATCGTTATGCCGACTCCGCCCGGGATAAATTTTACCTGCTGCATCGGGCTCGACTCTGGAGCGAAGGCGAAGAGATCTGGAAAGGCTGGGAGCGCAAACGCGGCAAGATTGTGGAATTCAACCGATGGATACTGGGGGATGAGAGTACCTCATTCAGATGGTATTTCGGTCGTACGCATGAGATGAAAGGCGCCCGCTTCGTTATTACGCTGGATGCCGATACCAAAATGCAAAAGGGAACCGCCCAGGCATTGGCCAGTATCATGGCGCATCCGCTCAACGAAGCCGAATTTGATCCACAAACCAAACGCGTGATTGCCGGATATACCGTCTTACAGCCTCGCGTCGAGATTGATCCCGCGAGTGAAGAGAGTTCAACGTTCACCCGAATTGTTTCCGGAGATATCGGTCTTGACCCTTACTCGCATGCGGTATCCGATGCCTATCAGGATCTATTCGGAACCGGCATTTATGTCGGCAAAGGTATATATGATGTCGCAACTTTTACAGCCAGCCTGGCGCACACCATACCGCCCCGGCGGGTACTGAGTCACGATCTCCTTGAAGGTGTGCTTGGCAGAGCTGGATTGGCAAGTGACATTTGTGTTTACGAGCATTATCCACCCAACTACATTGCCTATACCCGGCGTATGCATCGCTGGATACGCGGGGACTGGCAACTGCTTCCATGGCTGGCCCCACGCATTCCAGTTATTGGCGGGCGTCTGGTTAAGAATCCGATACAACTCATCGATCAATGGAAAATCCTGGAGAACCTGAGACGTAGTCTTTTTTTCCCGCTTTTGCTCGCATTTTTACTGGGCGTCTGGCTACTGGCGCCGTCTGCAGTGCTCATATGGACCCTGCTCGGGATTTCCACACCTGCTGTATTCATATTGGTAGGATTGATAACCAAGGTTGTCAATGGTTTCAGGCGCTCGCCCCGGCGCGGCCTATGGATGGCCCTGCGTGACCTCAACCGGATCGATATCGAACGCTGGTTTTTATCCGTCAGTTTCACCTGCCATTTGGCGATGGTAAGCATAGATGCTATTGCACGTACGCTTACACGAATGTTCGTCTCACATCGCCATCTTCTCGAGTGGGTGACCTTTTCTGCCGCCAATGCCCGCGTGAGGGGCAGTTCGTTACGTAGGTCCGTGTGGCTGGAAATGTGGCCATCAACACTTTTAGCCCTGACAACACTTGTATTGATCGCAATCTTCCGGCCCGAAGCCCTGCCTTACAGCGTGCCTGTTCTTTTTCTTTGGATCGCAGCACCAGAACTTGCTCAATGGTTGAGTACGCGACCCAAAGACGTCGAACCTGAGACTCTGGATCAACACGATCAGACGAAACTGCGCGAACTGGCATTCCGGACCTGGCACTTCTTTGACTCATTTGTAGAGCCTAATAGCCACTGGCTGCCACCGGACAATTTTCAGGAGTCACCAAGGGGAGAAATAGCACAGAGAACATCACCGACAAATATCGCAATGATGTTTCTTGCAACTCTGGTGGCGCAGGAGTTCGGTTTTATCGGCATTACAAACTTTACACGCCGATTGCGATTTTCGATGCAAACACTGACACGTTTGCCACGCCATCGCGGTCACATTCTCAATTGGGTTGACACCTCAACCATGGAACCGCTCCAGCCACGCTATGTCTCGATGGTGGATTCCGGCAATCTCGCTGGCGCACTGATCACGCTGCGGCAGGCATGTCTCAAGATAGATTCGAAACACTACCTGTGTGACGCACAGTGGCGGGGACTGGGTGATCTGCTTGGAGTTTTTGAACGGGCGTTAACGGATTTGCTTGATCACGCGAAGCACAAAGCACCCGAAACAATAAATGCAGTTCATCGCCTGGGTGTCCTTATCAAACAACGCGACCGCTCCAATCTGGGCGACGTTGCGCTTATAGCACGACTCAGGAATAGTGATTGCAAATACCTCGACAACGCTTTGCTCGACCTGCTTGATCGGGTCCAGGATAACGTGGCACTTGCCGATCTGGAGGAGATTGAGACCTGGTCCAATGAGCTGAATAATCGTGTGAAATCCATGCATCTGGAAGTGGAAACATGTTTCCCGTGGTTGAGCCTCCTTCAGAACCCACCGGAATCGGGCATACCTCAAGAGGACTCGACACTGGAGCCTGTATGGCAGGAGTTGCGTAATATCGCGCAATTGCCGAGTCGGCTTTCAGATGTGGCCGAGATCACGGCGCGTATGCGTAATGTACTGCATGCCTGGCAGGAGAAGTGGACCGGGGACCGCTCACCGCAAGTCGAATCGTGGCTGAAGGACTTTCAATCAGCGCTGGACAATGGTGCGGCGGCCAGCCTGTCCATTTGCGAAGAACTAAGCGAAGTGGTCGACGCCTGTACCCGCGAACTCGAACTTATGGACTTTTCACTTTTGTACGATGCTGGTCGAAACCTCTTTCATATCGGCTACAACGTCAACGAGAATCGCCTGGACCCTAATCATTATGACCTGGCAATGTCTGAGGCCCGGCTAGCCAGTTTTATTGCCATCGCCAGAGGCGTGGCGCCCATCTCTCACTGGTCGCAAATGTCACGCCCTGCTGTGCGCAAGGATGGCATGATGATTTTGATGTCATGGTCAGGAACCATGTTCGAGTACCTGATGCCGACATTGCTTATGCACAGCAACCGCCACACGCTCCTCAGTCGGGGTTGTGCGACAGCGGTACAACAGCAAATTGCTTATGCCCGGAAACTCGGGGTACCGTGGGGTATCTCCGAATCAGGCTATTACCGCTTCGACACCCACCTCAAGTACCAATACAAGGCTTTCGGGGTCCCTGCCCTGGGCTTGAAACGTGGTCTGACTGAAGAACTGGTGGTGGCGCCTTACGCATCGCTGCTGGCAATTTCAATTCAACCACAAGCCGTCATGGATAATTTCCGCCACCTGGTGAGTCTCGGCGCCTTGGGTCGTTTCGGTCTATACGAAGCCCTGGACTTCACTCGCGAAAGATCCCGCAAGGGGAGCCACTTTCAGCTCGTGCGTTCATACATGGCGCATCACCAGGGCATGATTCTGTGCGCCCTGGGTAATTATCTGAATACCTCTACCCTGGTTAATCACTTTCATGCTGACCCGTTGGTGCGTTCAACGGAATCACTCCTCCATGAACGGGTGCCGCAGACAATCGCCGCGAAGGATATCCAATCCGAACCGGTCAAATTGCCGAAGCCCGTGCACCGCTTACCGCACCCGTTGCAATCCTGGAAACCTACTGACAAGGCATCCGTACCACAGCTCAATGTATTGTCCAATGGGCGTCTGGCAACACGCATCACGGACCACGGTGGCGGAGATCTCTGTTGGTCAGGTTTGTCACTGACCCGCTGGAGACCTGATACCACACGCGACCATTGGGGATACTGGATCTACCTGCGCGATGAAGAGAATCACCTCACATGGCCCATCACGGTGGATCCGACTGGTAATGATGACGAAGAGAACCGTACGGTTTTCTTCCCCCATAAAGTTGAATTTTCCCGGCGCATGAACGATTTGTTTATACGTACTGAAATCTGTGTTGCCGCCGGCGATGACGTCGATATACGACGGCTTGAGATTCAGAACGAATCAGGTCGGAGGCGCCGGGTAACAGTCACCAGCTACGCAGAAATTGTCATGGCGAATCCTCGCGCCGATGAGATGCACCCGGCATTCGAGAAGCTGTTCACCGAAACGCACTATGATACCGACCTCAACATGCTCGAGTTTAAACGTCGACCACGATCCCCTGAAGAAAAACCTGTCGTGCTGGCGCATCGAGGCTTTAGTGACATGGCTCTCGACCGGCCCCACGGCTATGAAACAGATCGTGGCCGGTTTCTCGGTCGCGGCAGAGACTATTTACATCCCGAATCTCTGGACTGCGATCACCTGAGCGGTACACTTGGTAACACTTTGGATCCCATTCTGTGCTTCCAGGTGACCATAACTCTGCAGCCATATGCGACCGGAACAATCAATTTTTTAACGGCGGTTGCAGATTCCAGTGAACGGGTCCGGGAATCAATGGCCCATTACCGCACTGATGCAAGTTGCCGCTGGGCGCTTCAAGAGGCCATGACTGAGCATCGACGTGAGCTTGCCGCCATTGGTATAGATCCATCCTCGGTGGGTGAGCTGCAGCGACTGTTCTCGGAACTCCACTACCCCAACGGTGCACTCCGCTCTACTCTTTTCCACCAGGGAAATGTGAGAGTAGAACAGACAGATTTGTGGTCTTTTGGTATATCCGGCGATTTCCCGATACTACTCCTGAGGCTGCAGGAAACCGATGAAACGGGTCTGTTGGAAACACTGCTGAAAGCACATCACTACTGGCGGTCACGCGGCCAGCGAATCGCCCTGGTCATTCTCAATCACGAAGCGTCTACCTATGACAACCAGGCCAGAGTGCGCATTCTGAAAGTGATCGATGAATGTCATGGAACAGACTGGCTTTCGCTGCACGGTGGCATTTTTGTTCTTTCCAAGGATCAGATCGGCGCCACCGCGGCAGAAAAGCTCGAGGCTGTTGCAATGGCCGTTCTGGACAGTGAACACGGAACACTGGCACAGCAACTTCAAAAACACGACCAGCCTGACCGGCATTTGCCGAATATGTTGACGGTACGGGCCTCTATAGCAGAACCAACGGAGTCCAAACGCGTCAAGGGACTTCGTTATGAAAACGAATATGGTGGCTTTTCCCCCGATGGCCGGGAGTACATTGTCCATGTCGAAGGCGACAAACGTCCTCCTGCACCGTGGTGCAATGTTCTTGCGAATCCCCGATTTGGTTGTCTGACCACCGAAAGTGGTGGTGGTTACAGCTGGTTCCTCAATTCAGGCGAATACCGGCTTACGCCGTGGAGCAATGACCCGGTCACGGACCAGGCTGGGGAAGCTCTATATCTACGCGACGAACAGAGTGTGCTGAGCTGGAGCCCGCTACCGTTACCCGGCCAGAAAGGTAGCTACAGAATTCACCATGGTGCCGGTTACACCCGCTATGTGCATGAAAGCCATAAACTTGAACAGGAAACCCGTGTATTCGTGCCACCCGATGACAGCGTCAAAATAATCCAGCTACGCATCAGGAACCAGGCAGATAGCCATCGCCGAATGACGGCGACCTACTACGCTGAGTGGGTACTCGGTAGTCAGCGCTCAATAACACAGCCCCATATCATGACCCGACATAATGCCCGAACGCAGGGAATCTTCGCCAATTGCTCATGGAACCCGGACTTTGGCTCCTGCGTCGCGTTTCTTGCATCAAGTCACGTCACCCATGGATTCACCTGCGATCGCAAGGAATTTCTCGGCCGCTATGGGGGTACCGGCAAACCCGCAGCCCTGGAGCGCGTGGGTCTCAGCGGTCGCAGCGGACCGAATATTGATCCTTGCGCTGCGCTGCAGATACATCTCGAACTCGAACCGCAAGAAGAAATCATCTGCCATTTCGTTCTCGGTGCTGCTGCCGAACGGAAAACAGCGAAACGGCTGTGTCGGAAATATACCCACACCAGTGCAGTAGAGAATGCATGGAAGCGCGTGCATAACTACTGGGACGAGCTATTAGGAACAATCACCGTCAGTACACCCGAGCCAGCCATGGACCTGCTGCTTAATCGCTGGCTGCTCTACCAGACGATTAGCTCGCGAATCTTCGCTCGAACGGGTTTCTACCAGTCAAGCGGTGCCTTTGGTTTCAGGGATCAACTCCAGGACGTCATGGCGCTGCTAGCAGTAAAACCCGAGCTGGCACGTGAACAGATACTCGAGGCAGCAAAGCGACAATTCGACAGCGGTGATGTCCTGCACTGGTGGCACCCACCTTCAGGAAAAGGCGTGCGCACCCGTTGCTCCGACGACCTGTTATGGCTTCCTTACGTGACCGGGGAATATGTAGAGGTCACCGGCGACACAAAGATTCTCAACGAGATGATTCCTTTTCTCTGCGCTCCGCCACTCGAGACTGGAGAAAGTGATCGCTATGGTGAATTTCAGGCAGGTATTAAGTCAGCAACATTGTTGGAGCACTGCCGAAGGGCGCTGCACAAAGGCCTGACGACCGGCCCGAACGGCCTGCCCCTGATCGGGGATGGCGACTGGAACGATGCCATGAATCGGGTAGGTATTGAAGGTCGTGGCGAAAGTGTCTGGCTGGCCTGGTTTTCATGTGCAGCAGTTCATCGTTATTTCGAACTATGCAAATTCACCGGAGAAACACAACCGGACAGAAATATTGAGCAGTGGCTTGAAACGGTGCAGGAGGGGTTGCAGCAAAAGGCCTGGGACGGTGGCTGGTATCGGCGCGCGTTCTACGACGACGGTACTCCCATCGGTTCGGCAACAGTACCCGAGTGCCGGATTGATTCCATTTCGCAATCCTGGGCAACACTGTCACGATCTGCATCAGGTGACAGGGCAAAACAGGCATTGGAATCAGCGCTCAAGTTTCTGGTGGACGAGAGGGAACGAATCATCTCCCTGCTCACGCCACCATTCGATGCCGAAGCACACGACCCGGGTTACATCAAGGCCTATCCACCGGGTGTCAGGGAGAATGGCGGCCAGTACACCCACGCAGCGGTCTGGCTGGCCTGGGCCCTGGCACAACAGGGCGATGGAGATCGTGCCGAATGGTTATTCAGATTGTTGAATCCGGTTCTGCGCTGTACCGACAAAGCTGCTGTGGATCGCTATCGGGTGGAACCCTACGTCCTGGCGGCAGACATATATAGCTCGGCGCAGCACCTTGGACGTGGTGGCTGGACCTGGTACACGGGCTCCGCGTCGTGGTTATGGCGGTTTGGAATCGAAGGTTTGCTCGGGTTACAACGCTCGGGCGGTGAGTTGATCTTCGATCCGTGCATTCCGGCTAAGTGGCCGGGATTCACCGCGCAAATCAACACCAATGGCGCCTTGATACAGGTGGAGGTGCGTAATCCCCTCGCCAGGTGCCGTGGCGTACGTGCCCTGGAAGTGGGCGATCACATCATCGCCTCAAACCGGGTTGCTCTCAATGCTGTTGCCGGACAACACATTGTCGTTCACATGGGAGAACCGGCCACGGTGGAATCAATCAAGTAGCCCCGTGGTCGTGATTATCTGCACACCGTTACACTGGGCTATATGAGGACATAACTGTGAAATGAGCACATTAACCTGGATCGTTGGAAGCAGTCTTTTGATGAGCGCAATCGCGCTGGTTGGAGGCGTAACCCTTTTCCTGAAAAAGGAGACACTCCAGCGAATAATATTGCCCCTTGTTGCCTTCGCCGCAGGTTCGCTGATTGGAGGTGCTTTTTTTCACATGATACCCGCCGGGATTGCTCAATCCGGCAGCAACATAACGTTCTACGTATGGATTCTCGCTGGATTCAGCACCTTCTTTGCCTTGGAACAGTTACTCAGTTGGCGCCATTGTCAGCGTGCTTCCGTCAGTCAAAAAAGACCGTTAACCTACCTGATTCTCATTGGAGACGGGCTGCACAACCTCATTGGTGGCCTCGCAGTTGCGGGGATTTTCATAACTGATATCCGGCTGGGCCTCATGGCGTGGTTGGCCGCTGCCGCTCATGAGATTCCACAGGAACTTGGTGATTTTGCAGTTCTGGTGCACGGCGGCTGGGGAGCTCGTAATGCGTTGATATATAATGCACTTTCTGCACTCATGTTCCTGGTGGGTGGCCTCCTGGCTTATTCTTTGTCTTTCAACATCGACATCGCATTTCTCATTCCTTTCGCAGCCGGAAACTTTATATACATTGGCGCCTCCGACCTTGTGCCGGAAGTAAAGGTAAATGATAGCCTTGCTGTCAACGTCCAGAACTTTCTTGCATTCATATCCGGTCTTGCTTTGATGCTGGTCATCAAAGTAGCACTAAGCTCTTGACCGGAGAGAAGGCGTCTGGATATTGGAAAATAAGACGATTGTGTCGGTCAGAAGTCAGAGAATCCGCTATTATCACCCTCTCCAAAACTTCATGGTCGAACTCAATTTATGCGCGAAATCTACTTTCCTGAAAAAGATAAGCCCTTGCGTGAAGATGTTCGCGTACTCGGAGCCCTGGTTGGAGATATGCTGGCGGAGCAGGAAGATCCGGAATTCCTACAGCAGGTTGAGGCTGTTCGTCGCACTGCCATTGAGCGGCGTGAGGGCAAAACCGGTGCGGATGCGGCTCTTGATCAATTGCTCAGTGGAATGGGTGTCACTGAAGCCGGTTTGTTGGTACGCGCTTTCACCACTTATTTCCAGGTGGTTAACCTGGCTGAAAAGGTACACCGTATTCGCCGGCGCCGTGATTACCTTAGAAGAGGGGAAAGGGCTCAGCCCGGCGGACTCCTGGCGGTGATGCAGGAGCTCAGAACCCATTCTCTTGATGAGATCATGCAGGAACTCAACGGGCTGAGCATTGAGCCGGTAATGACGGCACATCCAACAGAATCCACACGCCGTACCCTGCTGGAAAAGGAACAGATGATCCTGCGTAGACTGGTTGAGCGCCTCGACCCGTCCAGAACACCCGATCAGGAAGCGGCGGCGTTGGAACGCATACGTGCGGCAGTCACCAGTAACTGGCAAACCGAGATGTACCCGGAACAAAAACTCTCGGTCAAAAATGAAATGGAGCACGTGTTGTTCTACCTGACCGATGTGCTCTACCGGGTTGTCCCGCCGTTTTATGAAAATCTGTATCAGGCCCTCGAGTCCAACTGGCAGGACGTGCCCGACCGGTCATTGCCGTCACTGCTTCATTTTGGATCCTGGGTGGGTGGTGATATGGATGGCAATCCCAACGTGGATGCGGTCACCATCCGCAATTCACTGGAATATCACCGGCGTGAGATCATCAAAAAGTACCTGCCTGAAATGCACTCTCTTTCAAGTTTCCTCAGCCAGTCGCTGACGGAAGTAAAAGTCAGCCGGCCCGTATTGGACCAGCTGCAAAACTACTGGGAAATGCTCCCGGTTGAGGCTCAGGCAATTGGTGAACGCATTCGAAACATGCCTTACCGCTGTCTTCTCAAACTCATGATGGTCCGGATGCAACAGGTACTCGATGGCTTACCGGATGCTTACCGCAACGCGGGGGAATTCAGAGCCGACCTCGAGTTGATCAGACAATCGTTGCAG
>Ga0316191_10000198_pt1 | contig 35539 bp, 26 predicted proteins | sample Eddworburr2cm_MG_FD_204928 | JGI IMG/M metagenome (GOLD analysis project Ga0316191, IMG submission 204928) | Coastal sediment microbial communities from Maine, United States - Eddy worm burrow 2 cm | ecosystem: Environmental > Aquatic > Marine > Coastal > Sediment | place: USA: Maine...
ATGATAACGAATGGCCCATACTGACCGACCAGCAGCAACTGCCATCGGCCAAGTTCGTACACAACACCGATGAGCGCCGCGGCATGGCGGTCGATTCAATTGTCTCGGGTGGCTGCATCATATCCGGCGCCAAACTGGACCGGGCGTTACTGTTCTCTAACGTCAAGGTCCATTCCTATGCCTATATCGAACAAACCGTGGTGTTGCCCGATGTCAACGTGGGACGCAATACGCGCATACACCGTGCGATTCTCGACCGCGGCTGCAACATACCGGAAAATATGGTGATCGGCGAAAACCATGATGAAGACCGACAGCGCGGCTTTCGCGTGACAGATAAAGGCATCGTACTGGTGACCCCGGACATGCTGAACCAGTCAACCCACTCGATTCGATGATATCCAGGAATATATGCTGACCGCTAGCGCCGCATCAGGCTTTCCAGCATAGCTTACATCTTAACCATGCGCGCCTCGATCATATCCAGGCGCCGTACCACCTGCTCCTGATAGTTCTGTTGTCCCCTGCTGTAATCATCCCCAAAACTAGCTGACATCAAAAGTGGAATTATCTCATAATAGGGCAGGAACAACCTTTCCGAAAGTTCGGCTACCTGGATAGAATGGCTGAAGTTTTTTCCCAACAGTTTTACAAGTGCGATGCGGTATATAATTTTTTCATGAAGAATCGTTTCCCGAACGTGTAGTGGATGGTAGTTTCCGGTGTCGGTAACGATTGAAAAACTCCAGGAGGAGGATAAGCCGCAGGTTATGGCCCTGCTTGAGCAGGCTAATATGCATTATATTCCCTCTCCGGAAATGCCGCATTCTTTGAAGCCCTATCCAGGGTTGATTGTCAAAGCGGTAATGGGGGTAACTCGATTATTGGCTATTACAGCCTGTCAGCGACCGGTATTCTGCCTGATGACGTGCCGGAGAAAACAGCGAAGAAGCTTCCCGGCTGTCCTGATGTGCCCGCAACAATTTGATCGGCCCGTATGCATTCAGTAAGCGTCTAAAACCACATGGCCAGCGCACATAAACGGGTTCATAATCAACCCCCCCCTCGCTTCTGGAAAGCGATAACAGGGTACACCAGTTGGCTAGTAGGGAGATAAGTACAATGAGCAAGGCAGAAAAGACCATTCGTGACCTGTTGGCACTGGCCGACATCGAGGTGAACGGCAACAGCTCCAGTGATATCCAGGTACACGACCCGGTTTTTTACCAGCGCGTACTCTCCGCTGGCCCGCTTGGACTGGGCGAGGCCTACATGGACGGCCTGTGGGACTGCGAGGTGCTGGATGATCTCATCTACCGGTTGTTGCGTGCCGATCTTGAGCACTGTATTTCACCACTGAAACTGCTGCTACCGGTGATCCGGGCAAAAATCGTCAACCTGCAGAGTCCACGCAGGGCCTTTCATATCGGCGAGCACCACTACGACATCGGTAATGAACTGTTCAAGTTGATGCTGGATCCGCGCATGACCTATACCTGCGGCTATTGGAAAGATGCCGACAATCTCAACGATGCCCAGGAAGCCAAGCTTGACCTGGTGTGCAGAAAGATCGGCTTGCAGCCAGGCATGCGGGTACTGGATATCGGTTGTGGCTGGGGCAGCTTTGCCGGCTTTGCCGCCGAACGCTATGGGGTTGAGGTTGTCGGTGTCACCATTTCACGTGAACAGATCAAGCTTGGCCAGGAACTCTGCAAGGATCTGGCTGTTGAGCTGCGATTTCAGGATTACCGTGATGTAAACGAGAAGTTTGACCGAATTATTTCCATCGGCATGTTCGAAGCCGTCGGGCCAAAGAACTACCGCACTTTCATGAAAGTCGCCGAGCGTTGTCTCAGCGATGACGGCCTGTTCCTGCTGCACACCATCGGCACCAACACGCATGCACTGGCTGTTGATCCCTGGACCGACAAGTACATCTTCCCTGGAGGAGTGTTGCCCGTCTTGCAGCAGATTGCTGCTGCTGTCGAGGGTGTTTTTATCATGGAAGACCTGCACAACATCGGTACACACTACGACCCGACCCTGATGGCCTGGATGGCTAACGTGGACAGGCACCGTGATGAAATCAGGGCGCTGGGCTACGACGAGCGCTTCTACCGCATGTGGCGCTATTTTCTGCTCGGGGCTGCCGGCTCCGACCGCGCCCGGCGTAACCAGCTATGGCAGATTGTCTACAGCAAGCGGGGGCTGGACGGAGGCTACGCATCGATTCGCTAGACTGCCGGACCTGGCACAAGAACCATCAAAAATAGTTTGTAACTATTCAGCCCATTCTGCCACGATCAGCCACATCAGGCCTCATCCCTTTTCATGAACCCCGGATCCTTACCCTGAAAAGCAGTGTCAATGCCTGAGTGGCGGACGTGACTCGCTTGCGACAGGTTGACTGCTAACTGCGAACCCGGCAAAAGAACCACCTCCGCCGGCTGAATAGCGCCTGCATATTTAACTTAACTGCCCGGCATTAAAACGCCGCGAGCTATGGTGTTTTCGTTTGCGGGAATCGATACTTGGGCATCAAGCCTGAATTGTCTGGCGAATGAATGTGCATGACAAATATCCACTTTGATAAGCAAGTCACACAGATCATGACGAATGAATACGAGCTTCAGCGCTATGCTGCCTACTTCCGGGGCTGGTGCCAGGCCTTTGGCGAGCACGACAGTCTTCCTAACGAAGACACGGGTATCTGTTGGTTACTGAGCGAGCACCAGGTGGGTTTCCTCCTGCGACCGCAGCTGACAAAAGCGCTCTTCAGGGAAGTGCTGATGAGAAATGACAAACCGGTACTGGAACTGAGTCAGAAGGGGGCGCGAATCGGCACATTTCACTACCCGCTGTCTGGAGAAATTGACGAGCAGGGCTTCGCTGCAATAAGAAAAATCCTTGAAAATCATAGCGACACCTGCCTGTTTTTAACGTCCCATTTTCTGTACGGTACCGGGACAAGAATTTTCACCCTGTCAAGCAAAAAGCCTTTGTCCATCATCTACAAGGAAATCGGATGCATGCATATCCGGCTGGATTGAAAAGTATTTGGACAGGGATCGGTGTTAATGGAAACCGGTGAACGAATAGATGGAATCGACGATACCCGCGTCGCACATACCCGGGAGATCGTGTTCATTTGCCGCGTTCGATCACATAGAACAAATCAGAACCGGAGCGCAGTGCGGACGCTTCACCGACCAGGTACCAGTGGCTGGTGAGCGTGTAGCGCAATCGCAGGGTCGAGACGGGTTCGAACAGACCAACACCATAGCTGACGAACAGTTTCGGTGTCAGGTACTTGCCGATCAGCAGCGACGCTGTCGTGGCATCACCGCCTTCTGAAGCAACAGTGACCTCATCCAGGCCGATTTTTTTGCCCAGCTCTGCGCCCAGTGTCTCGCCGCCGCTCAGGCCCAGCATCAGGGCCGCATTGTTGAGCGCGGATTGTTCCGAGTCACTGGTGTTGCCTTCCAGTTGCCGTCCGAGCACCAGCCAGGAGAGTTGCTCGGTTTGTGACATGGGTGGTTCCGAAAACAGTGATAGCACCGGCTTCTGCAGGGTGCCGCGCACCTTTACGCCAACCAGGATGTCGGGTGCCGGCTGGCGTACGGCCTCGATGTCGAGTCCGGGGTCCGTCAGCTGGCCGCCGGCCAACAACAGCCGGCCACGGCGGATTTCAAGGTCCTGGCCGTAGGCCTTGTACTTGCCGTTCCTGATGTTCAATTCGCCGCTGGCGCGAGTTGGCTGGCCCGGTTCATCGGTAGCCAGTACTGTGCCACCAAATAGTCCGGTGAGACCCAGCCCTTCGAAACTGACTGCATCACCCAGGGTGAAGCGTACCTGCGTGTAAATCGGGTAGTCCATGGTTTCTGGATCAGATTCGCCATCCCTGATGATGAGCTGGTCTGTGGAAGCGGTGAGGGCGGAGCTTGGCAATTTACGTGGTCGAATGGTGGCTCTCGGGACCACGATCTCGCCGCTGACATCGATACGGTTACCCGTCAAAGCGACATCGAGTTTCGGTGAGGCATCGATTTTCGCCTCCGGGGTATTCAGCACGCGGACGTCGCTGCCCTCGATGCGCAGTTGCGCAGTCGGCTGCGCGCCTGTCAGATTAGCCTGGCCGCGTGCCTGCAGCTGACCAGTGCCGGAAAGGGCTCTGGCCTCCAGCCTGATGTCGCCGTCCGGCTGACCGGTCAATTCAATATGGACATCCTCCATTAGCACCCCCGGCGTATCGAGCAGGGCACTGCCAGCGGAGAACAGCAGCTTGCCTTGCAGACGGGGGGCCGCCGGTGTGCCAGCAAGATTGATGTTCCCCTCGAGGCGTCCATGCAGATCGCTGACATCGGGTAGCAGCTGGCCTGCGAAGGCGATATCGGGAAGGCTGGCCAGTAATTGCCCTTGCAGGCGGCCCGCGGTCCAGCCCTGGTTGCTTGCACTGACGCTGGCCTGGCCGCTCAGATTGCCGGCATCCGCCTGCAGGGGCAGCGCAAATTCAACGCGGCTACCTGCTGCATCGAGGTCCAGCGTTATGTGCCCGGGAGCAAATGCCAGCAAGGTGTTGCTTTCAGCAGTGTCGCTCGCGACCGCGAGTTGACCGGTCGTGGTTAGCAGTTGCATATGTGCCATGGCGGCCTGGTCTGCAGCTTGCTGATAGCTGCCTTCACCATTCAGCATGCCCTGCAGTTCAATCTCGGTCGGCAGCAGTCCTGCCAGGGTGGCCAACGGCAATGCCTCCAGCTGGAAGGCCGCCGTGCGGCCGGTCTCCGTCGTGGTGGCCTGCAGACAGAAGCGGCTCGCCGCGCTGGACCAGCAGGCCTGCGGCAGGGTCGCCTGCGTGGCACTTACCCGGCCTGCTACAGCGTGTTGCAGATGCCAGGCTGCGAGACCCTCCGGTATGAGGTCGGCGCGCGTGAGCGTGTATGACCAGACGTCCGGCTCCCAGCTGCCGTCAACTGCAAAGTCGGCTGAGCTGTCACTGCCCGTCACCAGCAGCGTGAGTGCATGTGCCTGCGGATAGCCGGAACCTGTCAGCTTGAGCGTGTCAATGGCCGTGCCGGCGAGCCGGCCGCCGGCAAGCACCAGTTCCAGTCGTGAACGCTGTTTGCCAGCAGCATCGATGTCGGCCTCGAGCTGCAGACTGTCAAGGCGGTCTTTCTGGTAGCGCAGTCCCCGGCCGGTCAGTTGTGCTGTCAGCCGCGGCGCCTGTGGCGTGCCTTGCAGGCGGCCCTTGCCGGACAACTGGCCGGCTGCGGCGGGTGCCAGGGTGGCCAGGTCCGGACTGTCAACTTCCCAGTCGAGGTCGATGCGTTCACCCAGTTGCCCCTGCAACTGCAGACGGGTTGGACCGGATGTCAGCGTACCCGAGTCGATTTGCAATGTACCGGACCGGTAGTTGCCGCGCGTCGCCAGCTGCAACGGCTGCTGGCGCAGGCTGCCGTTGACGGCTGCATCGTCGAAACGCAGCAGCCATGCATCATTGCTGGTTTCCAGGCTGGCCTGCAGACGCAGTGCAAGCTTGCCTGGCCAGTCCTGCCAGCGCAGCGCCGGGTTCAGCCCCGTGCCGGTGAGCGCGAGCCTGGCCGTCAGTTGCGGCGCCCAGCCAAGTTGCGCAGAACCCTGCAGGGAGCCACCCAGCAGGCTGGCCTGGAATGTCGTGATGTCGAGTGCCTCGAGGTTTCCCTGAGCCTGCAGCTGGATCCGGGTCGGGGTGTATTCCGGTGCATCGAGCAGGGCTGTTGCGTTGATATGATAGTCAGTGGCGTTGCCTTTGAGCGCCAGTTCACCCCCGGCACTGCTTGCAACCGGTTCGGTGTACAGTGGCCAGGCCAGTTGCTGCCAGTCAGCCTGCAGATCAAAACCGGGTTCGGGCATTGCGAAAGCAACATCGCCACGCACCTGCAGCCGTGCGGGCTGTTCCGGTACGGTCAGCTGCAGAGTCTGAAGGTGCAGCCGCTCAGGTTGCAGTTCAGCATCGAGCATTGCGTCAACACGGTTGGCCTGTGTATCCAGGCTGTGGCCGGATCCGCTGATCTGCAGTTGCTCGAGCGTTCCCGCAACAGTGAGCACCGTGCTGACATGCAACTCCGGCCAGTCACTGCTGATGGTGGCCAGAGCGCTGTCCTGCAGCGTCAGTCTGCCGTCGATCTGCAGTGTGTCGAGGACATCGATCAGGGTCAGTTCGGTGCGGGCGCTGTAGGGTGGCGGGATGTCCAGAACCAGCACGAGCCGGCGCAGGCTGCCTTCGATGTGCGTGCTGGCGGTGAGGGGCGCCAGCGCGTCGGGGCGCCACTGCCAGTCGAGCGTGCCCTGCAGGGGGTAGTCATCCTGCATATCCAGGCTGGCGTTGCCCTCAAGGGTAAGGCCGGGAGCAGCCAGTGCCAGCCTGGTGAGCGCCAACCGGGTACCGCTGGCGCTGGCCGCGAGGGCGATGTCCTGCAATTGCAGCGGCTCGCTATCCGGCGCGCTGACGATGGTTACAGTGTCGATGTGCAGCGCATCCAGCTGCAGGCGCAAGGGGAGAGCGACAACGGGTAGTTCGACCGGCCCGGTCGCGGCTTCCGCTGTGCTGGCACGTTGCTTGTAGTGAACTTCGCTGGCACTGATGTTACTGAAGTGCAGATTCCCGGTCAGCAGTGCCCCCGGTTGCCAGGCGATGTCCAGTTGCTCCACGGCCAGGCTGAAGGAGTCCGTGTGGTAAGACAGTGACCTGATTTGCAGGCGGTCCGTCAGGCGGCCCGTTACCTGTGTGGCGGCAAGTTCCGGACCGGCCTGTGCCGCAAGCGTCTGCCAGATAAACTGCAGTCCGGACTCGGTCGCCAGCAGCCAGCTCAGCACCAGCAGCAGCGTGACAAACAGCAGGACTAGAAACGTCAGCAGGCTGCGGGTGCGGCGGATCACAGGGTGGGCCCGATAGTAATGTGCAGGCGGTAGTTGTTGTCGGGGTCATCGAAGGGATGGGCGATATCGATGCGCAGCATGCCTACCGGGCTGCGCCAGCGAAAGCCAATACCGGCGCCGGTCTTGGGTGACGGCGGAAATTCATCTGCCGCGTTGCCACTGTCGATGAAGACGGCAGCGCCAAAATTGCCGACGAACAGATAATCCAGTTCGATGCTGCCAACGGCAAGGTACTGGCCGCCGACAACATCGCCGCTGTCGTCTTCAGGAGCCAGTTTTTGAAAGGCATAACCGCGCACGCTCTGGTCGCCACCGGCAAAGAAGCGTTCGGTCGCGGGCAGCAGGGTGAAATCCTCGACGGACATGGCACCCAGCCGTGAGCGCAGCAGCAAGCGGCTGCGGTTGCCCAGCGAAAATATCCGCTGCCCGGCCAGTTCGATACGGGCAAAGGTGGTATCTGATATCAGGCCGGGCGCACCTCGCAGGTCCGTGCTCCAGCTGTAACCGCGCCGCGGAGACAGGATGTTGTCGGCGCGCAGCTGTGACAGGGTGAAACCGGGTATAAAAAAGTCAACCGTGCTGTCTTCCTCCCCCAGGGAAAAGTCATCGTGCTGATAGTTCATATACAGGCGGCGCTGCAGCGGTCCCCATTCCTCGTTACGGCTGATGCCCAGCGTATAGCGGTCTGAACTGCCACCATCGGCGATCGTCTCGAAATCGGCACGGCTGCTGAAGATCAGCCGGTCGGAAACAAGGTTGCCGATCGGGATCTTGTACTGCGCACCCACTGACTGCAGGATTTCCGACAGGCGTATGTCGGCGAGGATACTGTGTCCACGCCTGTTGATACGGCGGAATTCAGTGGCCAGTGACAACCGTGGGCCGGTATCCGTGCCGTAGCCCAGTCCGAACGCATAGCGACGTGGTTTCGCGGGCTTCGTGGTGATGACAACCGGGACATGGAAGTCTGTGGCGGCCGCCCGCCGGGGAGTTACCTCGACCCGGTTGAAGTAACCGCTGTCGCTCAGTGCAAGCTGCAACTCCAGCAGGGCCTCGGTGTTGAAGGGCGCGCCTTGCTTGATGTGCACGAATTGCTGCACGAAGTCCGGGTCGAGAATGTCCTGCTCAATGCTGATCGGACCAAAGAAATAGCGCGGGCCGGTATCCAGCAGCAGTTGCACTTGTGCGAGTTGTTGTGCCTTCAGGATGCGCAGCTCGGAGCGCTGGTAACGGGCGTCGAGATAACCTGCCGTCAGCGCTGCCTGCAACAGCGCCTGTTTTGTCGCTTCATAATCGCTGTGCAGCAGCTGTTTTCCTGTTTGCAGACGGGTGGCGTCACGGACTGCCAGGATACTGTCATGCTTCTGGCCAGCGCCGCTGACTTGAATGTCGACCAGGTCGATACGGGTGGCTGGCCCGGTGTCGATCTGATACTGCGCCCGCCAGGTGTCACCGTCGTGATCAAGCTGCGCCTGCACCACCGGTTCGTAGTAGCCAAATGGCTGCAGTGCCTGGCCGATTTCCTTCGTTGCCTGACGGTGCAGCCGGAGAACATTGCTTTCCGTGATGGCCAGGGGAGGCTCGTCCCGCGCAAATGGATTGAGGGCAGTGAGCCCGGTCTGCGGCACCAGACGGGCAATAGACAGATGGGCGCGCACATTTTCCTGCAACTGCTTGTCGAGGCCGGTAATGTCGAGTTCGACCTGCGGTGCGGCGAGGCAGGTCGTCATCCAGAACAGTGTCCAGGCAAGCAACGGGAATCTGTGCTTCATCGATCGGTAGAGCATGTGTGTCGTGTGCTATGAATTGGTCCTGGACGGATAAAGTTGCCACACCTTCGAGTTTCACGATGCTGGAAAGCATGGCCCGATTATGACCGGATGCCGGGAGAATGTCTCCCTGGTCGTGTGGCCGGGCTGCATGGCCTTTTGCGGCTCGCTACAGCAGTAAATACGGCATGAAATATGTTGCCAGGCTGAGTACCAGGAAGAAGCCGGCCATGTCGGTGGCAGTGGTTAGCAGGGGGCCCGATGCGACTGCGGGATCAACGCCAAACCGCTTTAGCACCAATGGCACGGTCCCGCCGATGGATACAGCGATCATCGTATTTGCCGCCAGCGCAAGCCCGATTACCAGGCCGAGGTAGGGGTTGCCTTTCCAGAGCCACGCCACGATTCCGATCATGATGCCCAGTACGATTCCGTTGATGACCCCGACACTGATTTCCTTCTTCCATACATGAAAAAGATCTGCCGGCCGGGCAAGTCCCAGCGCCAGCTCCCGCATGCTCACACCGACCGCCTGGTTACCGGAACAACCGCTCATGTCGGATACCATGGGAAGAAAAACCGCAATCGCGATTACCGCAGCCAGGGTTTCCTCATAGGCCGAGATGACACTGGCTGCGATAATGTTCAGAACAATGTTCGAGCTCAGCCAGGCCAGCCTGCGCCGGGAGCGAAACCAGGTGGGCATTGAACGCAGTTCATCGCTCATGCGCTGACGTGCCAGGCTATCTTGTTCGGACCGCTTGAGTGCGGCTTCGGCGACGGCAGCACGGGAGACGACTCCCAGGGGGCTGCCCTGGTCATCGACCACGGGCAAGCCGAGGAACGGGTGTTCTTCGAACAGTTCTTCCAGCTCGTCCTGTGTCCTGTCCGGCGTTACCGTCAGCGGTGTGGACATGATGTCGGCAAGGGCAGTTGCACGCTTGCTGGTCAGCAGGCTGCGCAAGGACACAACACCGACCAGCCTGCCGGTATCATCGATTACATACGGGTGCTGCCCGCGATAACGCTCGAATTCCTCGTCACCCTTTGCCATGCGCGCCAGCACTGCACCGACTGTGTCAGAGTTGTGGAACGAAAAGACGTCCAGTTCCATGAGGCCACCGGCACTGTCCGGTTCGAATTCTGCAAGTCTGCGAACACCGGCAGCCTCGTCCGGGTCCATCTCCGCGAGAATGGCTTCGGCCTCTTCCGTCTCCAGTTCAGTTACGATGTCGGCCTGGGTATCGCTCTGGAGTTCTTCCATGATCTTCGCCGCAACCGACGAATCGAGCCCCTCGATCAGGGATGCTGCAAGATTCTCCGGTGCCTCTTCAACCAGCGTGGCTGCGGCCTCCGGGGTGATCAGCGATACCACCTGGTCACGTTCTTGTGAGTCCAGATGCGAGACATGGCGCAAGGCGTCCTGGGTCGATATCGATTCCACGATCTCGGTGAGGCGTTCGCCATCCGCGCTTTCGAGCGCATCATCAAGGGCTTTCTTGACGTCTTTTTCTTCAATGACCATGTCATCGCTGTGATCATCTATATCTTTCATAGGTGGTTTCCCCTGTAGAAATGTGCGCGACGAATCTTTCCGGTTAAGCGTGCAACGCAGGTGTACATAGGTAGTCGTCAGGTGCTGTTATTATTTATCAGCAGGCACTGCAGCTCCATTGAGCCAGCCTGATAGCGGTTATGGATAGTGGCAGTAGCGACTCTGTCACCGGGATGCAATAGCGGTGTATGAGGTACAGGCTTAAGCTATAGGTGGTTCATCCTGCTCGATGGCATCCAGATCGTCCTCGGGGGCGTGTTCCGTCTGAAAGGCTTCGATTTGCCCGGCCACCTCCCTGACATCCTCAAAGCGGGCAATGTGAAACAGGGCCTCGCCTTCGTGCACCAGCGGTATTTCCGAGCAGCCGATAACAATTCCACTGGCTGTTGCGGTAACCTCGTTTTCGCCGCGACCGAAGGGGTCGTCGATCAACCCCAGCACTTCTCCCCGCTTGACCCGGCTGCCCAGCGAAGCGACCCTCCTGAACAAGCCACTGGCCGAAGCTCGAATCCAGGTGCTTGAGCGGGCCACGAAAGGCTCCGGTTTTTCCTTTCTGCGCGAGCGGCGGGCAGGCAGCATTCCCATGCTGCGCATGACGTTGATGATGCCTTTTACACCGGCACGAATAGCGATCTCGTTGAAACGCAAAGCCTCTCCGGCCTCGTACAACAGCATGGGGATACCCTGTTCGGCAGCGGCTTCGCGCAGGGAGCCATCCCTGAGGTTGGCATTCAGCAAAACCGGCACGCCGAAGGACTCGGCCAGCCGGGCAGTTTCGGGGTCATCGAGGTTGGCACGTATTTGCGGCAAATTGCTGCGGTGGATAGCACCGGTGTGCAGATCAATTCCATGGGTACACTGTTGCACTATCTCGGTCATGAACAGATGGGCCAGTCGCGCGGCCAGGGATCCCTTTCCCGACCCCGGGAAGGAGCGGTTCAGGTCACGCCGGTCCGGGAGGTAGCGGGAATGGTGGATCAGGCCGTAAACATTAACGATTGGTACGGCAACCAGTGTGCCACGCAGATGCTTCAGCGCCGGCTGCTTCAGAATACGCCGGATGATTTCGGTGCCGTTGAGTTCATCGCCGTGCAGAGCGGCACTGACGAACAGACGGGGACCTTCTTTCGCACCGCGCATAACATGGACCGGCAGGGTCATCGGGGTATGGGTATACAGGGGCGGCAGCGGCAGTTCCACCATGCACTGGTCGCGAAGTGGTATGTGCTCTCCGCCGATTACAAAGTCATCGCGCATTCATCATCAGCCTTTGCCGCGTGTTGTGGAACGCGAGTTCCTCTGGGAAACATCGACTACGCGTTTTTCCATGTACTGGAAGATGATGTCAGCTACATCCTTGCCGCTGGCAGCCTCGATGCCCTCCAGCCCGGGTGATGAATTGACTTCCATCACGACGGGCCCATGATTGGAGCGCAACAGGTCAACACCACAGACCTCGAGCCCCATGACTTTTGCCGCGCGTACTGCAGTCGCACGTTCCTGTGGCGTCAGCCGTGCCAGTCTGGCGCTGCCGCCGCGGTGCAGGTTGGAGCGAAACTCGCCTTCCGGCCCCTGGCGCTGCATGGCGGCCACCACCTTCTCACCCACCACGAAACAGCGGATGTCAGAACCACCGGCTTCCTGGATGAATTCCTGCACCATAATGTTCGCTTTCAGCCCCATGAATGCCTGAATGACACTTTCCGCGGCCTTCTGGGTCTCTGCCAGCACCACACCGATGCCCTGGGTGCCTTCCAGTAACTTGATAACCACGGGCGTACCGCCGACCACCTTGAGCAGGTCCTGGATATCATCAGGATTATGTGCAAAGCCGGTAACCGGCATGCCGATGCCTTTTCTCGCCAGCAGCTGCGCCGAGCGCAGCTTGTCGCGGGAACGCGTGACGGCCACCGATTCGTTCAGTGGAAACACATTCATCATTTCAAACTGGCGCAGTACCGCGGTGCCGTAAAATGTTACGGAGGCGCCGATACGCGGTATGACTGCATCGAAGCCCTGCAACACCTCGCCACGATAATGAATTGTCGGTTTCAGGGAAGTGATATTCATGTAGCAGTGCAGCACATCGATCACCTTGGCCTCGTGCCCGCGTTTCTCTGCAGTTTCCACGAGTCGCCGGGTGGAATAGAGTTTTTTATTGCGGGAAAGTATTGCTATCTTCATGGGCGTTCCTCAATTGTTTGCAAAATGATGCTTCCCTGTTTTGTACACGGGTCTCTTCCCAAGCAGGTAAGAGGCTGCGGGATCAACCAGGAACTTGTCATGCAGTGCGGTGCGGCCCAGCAGCATGCGAAACTTCATGCTGTCCCGGTCTGTTAGCGTCACATCCGCCGTCCATGTTATGTGACCCAGTGAGAGCGTGGTTTCAATGACATAACGATTTTCCCTGTGCCCGCCGGAGTCGCTCACTACACGGCGATCTTTAACCGGCATTTTGCATTCCACGACCGTTTCAGTGTTGTCCTGCAACGGGTGAATTCCAAATCGCACCCATTGATTGCCATGGTGCTGAAACGGTTCTACGAAGAAGGCGTGTAAAGCCGAGGTGCGGGCGCCTGTATCAACTTTTGCCTTGATGTGCCTGATCCCCAGTTCGGGTAGCGCCAGCCACTCCCGCCAGCCGACTCGCGGAAAGTCTTTCAAGGCATTATTCATTACAAAGCGCTTGCATTATCTATCACCTGCGGAAAATCCTCAAGGAGCCTGGTTATTATGCATCTGTCCGGTCGACAGAATACCCTATAAAGGCCAGCGACGAAAAAACTTATCCGCTAAACCCGGCCGTGCCATATTGGTCCGCCGGCAAATCAAATATAGTGCACCCGGCACCTGTACTCGCCAGCAAACTTCCCGGTATGCATAATCTGCCTGGCCCTGATATACGTTTCCCGGGCAGATCGGATTATATGACGGGTGACTGGTCACGCGTCATTCAGGAGGGTCGCAAGTACCGGGCAACTTGGTGACGAGACACTCGGGGACAGCAGCAATATCGCCGGTTGCGTATCAAATGGTTTGGCTTATGATGTAACCGAGAGCATCGTAGGAGATAACCATGAATCTGAAGTTTTACCCAGTCCTGTCTGCCATTCTGCTCGCGGCTGCGACGCTTGCCGTGCAAGCAGGTTCCCTCTGGTGCCAGGGCAATATTATTTCATCGGGCATTACCGAGGAGCAGTTGCTGCAGGCCTGTGGTGAACCGGCATCTCGTAATGGAGCAAATTGGCTGTACAAAACACCGGGATCCATACCAATGGTGGTTAACCTGGGAAATGGTGTAGTGATGTTTATCAGAGATGCAACTGAACTGGACTCGCCCGATTTACCCTTCGGTGATCCGCCCTGAACACAGTATGACAGGGACCCGTAAAACCCTTGTGTTTTAGTAGCGTCCCCGAAGTGGAATCCGTATCCCACCGCCTTCTGGTTGCAGGTGGAGGGCGTACCCTGTTGCGAGCTGCGTTTACCGGAGCACATCATGCTGGGTATTATTCAGGGTTGCTGCGCAATTGCATGCTCCTGCTCCTGCTGTGGTCACCTGTAGCATGGGCGGCCGATGCCGGGTATCCGCTGGAGCCGCCGGACCTGTCCAGTCCCAGGGCAACGTTGAACACCTTGCTGACCGCAGGAGATGCCTATCTCCGCCTGGCGCGTGACGAGTACTGGGATAACCCGAGCAGCGCAGTTGCTGATCGCCTGCATGAAATTGGGCTAGAGGCGGAGAGCACGCTCGATCTGAGCAAGGTTCCACCCGCGGCCCGTTTCGAGATGGGCCGTGACGGGGTTATCTACCTGTACGAGATATTATCCCGCATTGAGCTCCCCCCCGAAGCGGACATACCGGATGCGGCGGCCTACGCAGAGGCAGGGGATGACAGCAGTGCGAAGGGCGAACCCGCAGGCTGGACCATTCCTCATACAGACATCACCATTGGGCGCGTTGCGGACGGCCCGCACGCCGGGGAGTTCCTATTTGAGGCCTCGACGGTGGAGCGAGCCGGGGAGTTTTATCAAAAGATGCGCGCATTGCCCTACAGGCGCGAAGTTCCCCTGAAACACTTTGCTGAAATACGCGTTTCCCACAGCATGTCAAGCTGGATAATACCGCCGCGCATTATCGAAAGGTTGCCTGGCTGGTTGAAGCGCAGTGTCTACCAGCAGGCGGTGTGGAAGTGGATCGTTCTGGCGCTGCTGGTGGCCGTCACCGCCGCCACGGTTGTGGTCATTCACCGGCTGGTGCGGCGCGGATCTCCAGGTGAGTCCGTCGCCGCTCACTTGCGCGGTCTTGCAACCCCGTTGGCCTTGCTGTTGCTCACGCCGCTGGTGCTTGATGTGGCAAACCGCGAGCTTACCCTGACGGGGCGGGTAGACGAGGGCTTAACGCTGGTGGCCTCTGCCGTCGCTTATATTTCACTGGCATGGATAGCCTGGACGGGCTCGATGGGACTTGCCGAGGCTGTTATTGCCTTGCCAAAAATGTCGTCCCAGAGCCTGAATGCCCACCTGCTGCGTCTTGCTGCGCGAATTGTCGGCATTATGGCCGTGATCGCCATTGTCTTCCATATCAGCAGCCTGCTCGGAGCCCCGCTGTACGGTCTTGTCGCAGGTCTTGGCGTCGGTGGTATCGCGATTGCACTCGCTGCCCAGAATACAATTGAACACTTTATCGGCAGCCTCGCCCTGTTCGCCGATCGCCCTGTGCGTGTCGGAGACCTCTGTCGCTACGGCGAAGACCCGAGCAGAGACTGGCAGCGCATGGGCAGGATCGAGTCGATCGGGCTGCGTTCGACGCGAATTCGGGGCATCGATGATACCGTGACGACGATACCCAATGGCGACTTCTCCAAGATGCACCTTGTCAACTACAGTTTGCGCAGCTGCACGTTGCTGTTAACCGTTCTTGGTCTGCGTTACGAGACAACGGATGACCAGCTGCGCTATGTGCTTGTTTCGCTGCGTGACATGTTGCTTGCCCACCCCCGGGTTATCGATGAGGAGCCCCGGGTGCGGTTCGCGGGCTTCGGCGATTATTCCCTGCAGGTGGAAGTCCGCGTCAATATCAATACCGCCGACCCGAACGAATTTCGTGCCATTCGGGAAGACATCTATCTGCACTTCATGAAAATAGTAAAGGATGCCGGTACCGGTTTCGCGTTTCCGTCGCGCACCGTCTACCACACCCGCGACGGGGGGCTCGATGTCGAGCACCAGCAGGCGGCCGAGACGGAGGTACGTGCCTGGTGTGCAGCCCAGGAATTACCATTCCCGGATTTCAGCATGGATTACCGCAAAAAGAACCGCGATACACTGGACTACCCACCGGAGGGTTCGCCGCACGCAAGCGAGTGACAGGCTGGCTACCGCTCGATGCTGCCCTGCGAATGATTGCTCCTGACCATATGGCTCGACCGGACGGGCGCCAGGGAGGTTTACTCCAGGGCGAGTAGGTCAGCAAGCGGCTCGCTAAGGCAACCTCCAGCAACGGCATGCCATCCCGTGCGCACCCGGTCCTCGCTGCTCCACCTGTGCTGCCAAAAGTTGTAGACTGGAGCACAGTGAATTCGACTGATCGAATTGCCGGGAAACTCAACTACGCCCACACGGCTGCAAACCAGGAAAATGCACCATGGCGTCATCAGACCATCACCAAATCAGCTGCACTCGAAACATGGTGATTGTCTGCATACCCGGCTACCTGCTGGGTGGCTGCACCGTTGTGGGACCCTCCGCCATCCGTCCCGTATATTAATGGATGAATCGCAGACATGGTCGCTCGACTGGAAGGCTGTTTAATGGCATCACCCGGTGCGGGAAAATACCGGTTCCAGTGTGATTTTGAGGAACCTCACTCTCTCGGTGAGTCGCCTCAATAATTCCAGCCCGTTGTTTCTTTCCTCATCAGTACAGTCATTGCATTCCAGTCTGCTGACCAACCGGTTGGCGTATGCCACGGCCTCAATGATGGTCAGGGAATCGACTCTTTCCAGTTCTTTTTGCTGCACGGCCCTGTGTGTCATATTTACCCCGGTGATTTGTTGATCTCAACACAGGCTTAGCGGCCGGACGCGCCTCGTCTTGAGTCTTTCTGGTTGGGGGAAACTGCTCCTCGCGTCAGTCCCTTAACCCGGGAAACAACAGTCGGTAGTTCTTCAGCAGACAGCCAGCGACCCTGGTTCTCGTGCCGCCAGGTCCTGTGACTTGTGGTTGCTGGATGTGTGCGTAATCCCGGCAGTCATTCATTGCAGGGGAGGGGAACTAGCTTTCAGGTAAGCCTGTCCAGCTGGTGGTATATCAGGTGATACGACTAATTTTGGTCATTCGTCTGTCTCGATAGCCATCAAGCCATCCAGTACCAGGGCCCGCGGGCTCACGGTGCCAAGGAGTACGCTATCCTTCACAACAAGGACGCGCATGAGGTTGAATGACGACATCAGGCGTGAGCAATAGCGGATGTCCATACCGGGGTCGACGCAGACCGCTGGTTTGGTCATGATTTCATAGACGTTTACCCGGCTGGCTGCCCTGTCCTTGGCCAGTACCTTGCGCGCGATGTCTGATACCAGTAACAGACCGTACTCATCATTCTCATCCCTTTTGTTCACGACGAGAACGGCGGTTTGCAAGCGCTTCATCTCGTTAAGGGCTTCCATGACGTTCGCTTCACGATTGATGGTACCGTAATTTGACTTCATTACATCCTTTACACAGATGCGCTTTTTGTTCGTCATCAGCGATACCTCGAGTGTGCTGGTCTTTTATAACTCCTCGGTAGCATAACCGTGCCGCTGCCAGGATGAAAGGCCCGGATTGCCCATGCCGGTTGATGTGGTGGCGAGGCAGGTTTACCCGTAGTCAGGCGTCGGCCGGCCGCATGGACACTGCAATACCCTTGGATTACGGTTCAGTTTTTTGAATACAGCACGCTGGCGTATGGAGCGGAGCCGGTTATTCTGGCCAGCGACCACAACCTGGCTCTGGTCACGAAGTGCCGGATTTGGGGGAAAGGGCAAGAGTGTCATGGTGCTCGGTACAATCAAGAACGGCGACCCTGGGGGTGGGGCCGCCGTCTTAACTTGGAGAAAGTACCATGAAAAACTTTCACACACGTCCAGGAGGGGTATTGGCGTGCGGTTAACATATTAACAAAACAAACCTTACAATCACATAAAACCGGGTGCGGCATAGTGTCGCATCGATAAATGATCATAATGCTTCACACTTTACCTGTTGATATATCAACTACCTGCATATTGCCGGGTGCGGTGCATATGGTGGAAAGACTTTCTGCCAGGAGCCTGCCGGACTTGGGTGCTAAAAGAAAAACGGCTGCGTGCATGATTATGCCGTCTTTGAGGCCACGAGCTTTACTACAAACGGTGCAAACCTGGTTGGGATAATAGCATGTACGGAACAACCGGTTTAATTTTCCAGTCTTTTGGGCGCCTATCATATGTCCGCGATGTCGATGCGATACAGTCGATTCATGCCGCGTGCCTGCAATCTGGCAAAATCACTGGGGTTCAAGCACGGCAAGATCATGCCATCCCGGGCCTTTTGTTCTGATGAAAGTCAGGGGTATCCGATAATACTGATAGCCAAGCACTTTGGTTCCTTTCCGTTTAATCACGGCCTGGTGGGTAGCATTGTTGCCACCGACCAACAAGCCCCGCATGCACATCACGGCAGGGACCTGGTGATTATCCAGGCCAGTCATGTAGGTTATGAACCGGAAAATAGGAAATTTGGAGTTTATCGCCGGTTACAGGCAGAGGCAAAGAGCGAGACGTCCAGTTGTGGAAAGATCTGTGGTGCGCTGGACTGGTATCTGCATGAATACGAGTTTGCACGTAACAATATATTCCTTTACCAGGAAAATGGTCAAAACAAAGTAGTCATCGACAACCTGTTGTTACATGCAGAACGCGACGAGGGATTACTGCTCAGGCTGGACAAGATCATAGACGTGGATACCTTCGGCAATCCCGTACCGGAATCATCCCGAAGTACTGCCAAGGTATTTCACGCTTCGCCAGCATCATGAAGGACGTGATCATCTGGAGAAAAACCTTATCGACGTAATGCCCAATGTGGTTACCTCGCAATGGCTGGCGCTTACTGCTGCCCAGGCAAATACCCGGGTAGAGTTTGACAGGGCCTTTAGAACGATCGTCCAGGAACCGGCATACCGGAAAAAAGGTCTTGTTCATGTCGGGGCTGAACGTGGATATTTCACCCCGGGAAGGGCAGGTGTTCCCGCTGGCAAAATTCATTCCCTGGGCCGCTTATGTGCAGGACGAGAATGGCCATCATCAGACCTGGGAACAGGCGGAACTGTACGAACAATTGCAGGTGCAATCAACAGAGAACCCTGATCATATCGATCTGGAAACGGCGATCGATATGATGGAGGGGGCGGAAGAGATACGGCTGCCGTTCTGATCAAGCCTGTGCAAGCCTGCTTCGCGTACCGTCGTTATTATCAAACAGGAGGCCGGTGCAGAAGGGGGAGAGACTTGAGAAACGGACAGTCCCGGCTGCAACAGATATTGTAGCAGCCGGGAACAACCCTTTTGACACGATAGTATTACATTGCGGGTTCGAGTTTTTTGAACTTCTGTCCGGCAAGCACTGCCTCATACATCAGGCCACCCTTGGCCACCACAAAGGTTGCCATGCCCTTGTGGTATACACCTACAGTAGTGGCGTCACTCTTGCCGGCACTGGCGCCGGCAGAGCTGCCGGTAGAACCCGCTGATGCAGAAGCACCGGCGGTAATGGCCACGGCTGTGGCATCGGCACTGAACTCGAAGTTGCCGCTGGCGAATTCATCAAAGGCACGCTTGTCCTCGAAGAAGATAATCTGGCTGTAGCCTTGAGCACCGAGCTGGAAGCCTATACTGAGCTGGGTCATAGAGGTGTTGCCGACGTTCTTGCCGCCAACATAGACGCGCCCCTTGCCATAGGCGCCACCGATGCCAATGCCGCCTTTGCCAATAGTCGGAAATATCGCATAGCCATAGCTGTTGTTGAAGAAGCTGCCGCTTTCATCGGCGTCCTGAAAAGTCTTGATGGCTGTTGAATATTTTGCGGCATCTTCATCCGCCAGGACACTGCCGAAGGGCAGGGCAAACAGCAAACAAACCAGGTACGTGCGGAATTTTATACATGCTTTCATTCGGTCGCTCTCCCTGGATATTAGTGATTTATAGAGGATCGGCAATAATACACTCTGCCTGGCTGGTTGCACCAGCAACCCCGGCTGGACCTGGTCTGCAGAAAGCACTGGACCAGGGCCCGTTGTGGATATTGGTCCGTTTAAGAACGTCCCAAACAATACGTATTGGAGTGGCACACCTGCGAATAGTGGCAGGCAGTACACTTTTAGTTTCGCTCATGTAACAGCTTGGGACTGATCCATGATATCTGTTTCGGGCACTTCCAGTTTTTTTAGCGCCACCTCTTCCGATGATGGTGCGCGAAGATTCGAAATTGCACCGACCTTCTGCAAAATTGTGTAGACCATACCCATTGGGTCCCACTCCCCATCGATGGCTGGAGACAATGCCCTGGGAAAGGCATGATGATTGTGGTGCAGACTTGTACCGAGTGTGAGCCAGGAAATCTTGTCCAGGTTCCCGGGTTGTCCTTTGGTTTTGAATTTGGATGTGCCGATACAGTGGCATAAGCCATTGACAACGAACTCCGTAAAGAAATAACCCATAAACACCCTGAATGCGCCGAAATACGCGAACCATTTGATGGCCATATCCATTCCGCCAACGATGTAACCCAAAATAAACGGGATTACGAATCCTGAGTAAGAAACGGCAACATAATATTTATCAATCCAGTCTATGACTGGGTCGCTCAGCAGTGCCCTGGCGTAATATCCCTTTGATGTCGACGTTCTGGAGAACTTCCATGCAAACGTGGACCACGCAAGACCTAATGTCAGCATCACCCATTTTTTGTCACCAAATTGGTGCGGTGTGTGTGGATCCATATCGACAGAATCTGTATGGCGATGATGACGCTTGTGATTTGAAACCCATTGAGCAATCGAATCCTGGCAAGTGATTGAACCCAGGTAGGCCAGCAGGTACTTGAATGCCGGAACTGCATCAAATGAGTGATGCGAAAAATACATGTGATATCCGCTATTCACTCCCAGGGCGATAATCAGTAACGTGACCGGCAGGGCATACAAGGCATCCAGCGGTGATGCCATGAACTCACCAATGGCTATCACTGTTCCACCAGCCACGATCAGGGTTGTGACTGTAAAATACAACACACGTTGGATGTATGTATGGAAGGGTAATCGATAAACCTCAGTAGCATCATGCTGCTTCATATATTACAAGTCCATGGTGATGTTCAGGGAGAAGCCCGGCATAAAATCCCCTGCATTTTATGTTGGATTTTTTGGGTTGATCAATACGTGAAAACCCGTATATACAATCACTCTTTTATCTGGTGACCCTGGGCAGCCATTTGTTGCTTGCACATGAAGGGCAGAAACTGGCTGAACTTCCCCGTACGCGCTTGAGCCAGGAAGTTGCTTCGTCCTGGCCACGAACTTCAAGTTACCCGCCAACCGACTATACCGCTCGCGCGGCAGGGGCATGATTTGAAGGTGCCGGTGCATCATCCGCAATGGAGGCCTCGCGCCGCCTCGTACGAGTTCATCCAGTAGATTTTGAATACGAGTGTCATCAATTTGAACAACTTTGCCCCGGGTTTTATAATATCAATACATCGTGGTGGTCTCCTTTGTGGTGTTGAAATATCACAATTCCAACTTAAACCAAATGGGCCACCGCTTCTCAATTGTGCGAAATTTTTTTCGCGTTATGCCTGACATGGTCAAAAAGGCACTTAAGCAATGAATTTCGCTGTCTCGAAACTGCTTGGCTGGCTGGTCGCTGCCAGCATTGTCTTCGGGGGACTGGAGGTAGGCTTGCGGCTTGCGCCGCAACTGATTCCGCTGACACTGCTGAAACGCTTTCATCATGAACCCCGACTCGCAATCGCCCGCGAGCGCTCGCTGAAGAACGAGTCCCAGATGCGCGTTCTGCCGCGCGACGATGGCGGACCCACGCTGCAGATCTTCAAGCCTCACACGGAAATCGTCTACGATTTTCATGGTGGCGAAAAAGGTGTGACGCTCCTGGATGATCAGGGCTTCTGCAACCCGCCGCGTGATTCCTACGATCGGTCCACGCTTGACCTGATTACCATCGGCGACTCCTTCACCTGGTGCATCGTACTCGATCCGAGCCTGACCTGGACCAGCCAGTTGGGCGAAATAAACGGGCTTTCCGTCTATAACCTCGGCCGCGGGGGTATTGGACCCTACGAGTATCTCCAGATCCTCAAACGTCTCGGGCTGCCGAAGCGGCCCGCCTATGTGGTGATGAACGTCTACGAGGGCAACGACCTGCGCGACTCGGTGCGTTTCCACGAACATATCGAGGCCGCCAGGCATGGTGAGATGCTGTATCGGAATGCTGCCGATCGGGGTTCGCACGACCTCGACCTCGATGCACTGCTCGACATGCCGTTGCTGCGCAACAGCTATGCGCTGAACATGATCATGGCAGGCATCGACAAGCTGTATGCAAGCCTCAAGATCGTGTTTCTGATGGCAACCGGCGGCGATGTACCGGAGCGGATTGATTTTCATTACCGCCTGCATTTTTCGACTGCGACAGTGGCGTTCAATGTGCAGAATGCCGACGAAAGCGAGGTGCGCATGGCACGGCGGCTGAAGGATGGCGACATCGATCTTTCCGTGTTCGACGCTGCCCTGGCTGATTTTATGGCGCTCGCGCACCGGCACGGTTTTACACCGCTGGTGACCTATTCACCATCGGCCTATACAGCATATGCGGACTTCGTCGAGTTTGACGATCCGTCACTCACCGAACTGATGCCCTGGTTCAGCCGCACCCAGCGGGACTATTTCGCGCACAAGAGCCGGGAACTGGGTTTCACCTTTGTCGACCTGACACCGGCGCTGCAGGCCGCTGCACGGGAGCGCCAGTCCCGGGATCTGCTCTACCACCCGATCAACGTACACTTCACGATTGCCGGCCACCGTGTGGTCGCTGAAACACTCGCTGCGGCAGTTGCCGCCCAGACGGTTCGGGACAGCACGACTTCCCGGTAGGCGGGCTGCCGCCGTGACGAGTCTGGTCTGGGCTTGGCAGGAAGGCAGCTGTACCTGCACTGCACCTGGTCAACGCACACGCGAGGTTACGTCAACCAGCTCAACACTCTGTCACTGGCTGGTTGATGACTTTCTGCACGGGGAATGGTTGCGAACGACTCAGCGCTGCCAGAACGGACGCGTGAGGATCACCAGCAGGGTATAGAATTCCAGCCGCCCGGCAATCATGCACAGACTCAGGATCCACTTGGCCATGTCAGGAAGCTGTTCATAGGTATGCAACGGCCCGACACCGCCGAGGCCGGGGCCGACATTGAAGACACAGGCGACCACCGCACTGAGTGACGTGAGTAAGTCCACCCCCAGCGCGGTCAGCAACAACCATGCGAAGAAAATCACCAGCCAGGACAGATAAACCAGATTGAGCAGGCCGTTCACCGCCGACTCGGGTGTGGTCTCGTTGCCCAGACGAATCGTGAACACGCCCTGCGGTTCGGACATGCGACGGAACTCCCGGTCGACGACCCGACTGAGGAACAGCACTCGCGCTACCTTGATCCCGCCCGCGGTGGAGCCGGTACAGCCGCCCACGAACATGAGCATGAACAGGGTGAGCTGGCACAGTGGGTACCAGACGGCATAGTCATCGGTCACGAAACCGGTGGTTGTGAGAATCGAGGTCACCTGGAATAGTGCCGCGCGAAAGGCCTGTTCCCCTCCCATGTGGTTCTTCCAGAACAGCACTGACGCGATGATAGCGGTAGCGCCCAGTAGCAGCAGGAGGTAACCACGCAGTTCATAGTCACTCCACAGACTGCGTGGCTGACGTTCGATCCAGAGCCGGTAATGCAGAATGAAACTCATGCCGCTCAACAGCATGAAGACGATAATGATGTATTCAATCAACGGGCTGTCGAATCCGGCGATGCTCTCCGTGCGGGTGGAAAATCCGCCGGTACCCAGGGTGGAGAAGGACTGGCACACGGCCTCGAAGCCGTTCATGCCAGCCAGCCGGAGAGCGAGGATCTCCAGCAGCGTCAGCAGTATGTAGATTTTCCACAGGGCCTTCGTGGTCTCGAGTACGCGCGGCGTGAGCCGTTGTGATTTGGCGCCGGAGAATTCGGCGCGGTAGAGATACATGCCACCCTGTCCGACCAGCGGCAGGATCGCCAGTCCAAGCAGTACGATACCCATGCCTCCCAGCCAGTGGGAGAAACAGCGCCACAGCTGAATCGGTCGTGACAGTATCTCCACCTGGTCGAGTACCGTCGCCCCCGTGGTGGTGAAGCCGGATGCGGATTCGAAGAAGGCGTCGGTGAGATTCGGGAACCAGGGCGAGAAGTAGAACGGCAGGCAACCGAAGAAGCAGATGCACGCCCAGATCAGGACGACCGCGAGGATGCCCTCGCGCTGCTTGATCTCCCGCGCCGGTCGTCTGTGCGACAGGGCCATCAGGAGCCCTCCGGCAGCGCCGGTGATGACGACGGACAGCGCCAGTGCGCGCAGCCCGCCGCCGCCAGTCAATATGCCATAGCCGAGGGGGACAAGCATGACGGCGGCGAGCGCGGTGATGAACAGCCCGAGCAACCAGCCGACGATGCGCGGCTCGACGACGCTGGACTGCATCACGCCTCGCCGGCCGTGGCGAGAAAATCAGACTCAAGCTGCGCCACACAACTCTCCGCGGCGAAAAACACCACCCGGTCACCGGCGGCAATGACCGCGCTACCGCGCGGGATGATCACCTCTCCATAGGGACGCACGATAGCGCCGACGATGGCGCCCCGCGGGAAATTCAGTTCACGCAGTGCCCGCCCTACATATTTTGAAGAGGCATGGGCAATCAGTTCGATCGCTTCCGCCTCCTCTTCCCGGAAGGTCCGAACCGAGAGCACCTTGCCCTTGCGCACCAGCTCGAGAATGGCATCGACGGTCTTCACGCGCCGGCTGACCGTGGTGTTGATACCAAGACGCTGGGCCAGGATAAGATTCTGCACCCGGTTGAGCAGTGCCACGACTTTTCGTGCGCCCAGCTGGCGGGCCAGCAACGACACGATGAGATTGGTGTCATCGTCGGCGGTGAGCGCCAGGAAGGCGTCCACCCCCTCGATATTTTCCTGCAACAGGGTTTCCTGATCGCTGCCATCACCGTGAATCACGACGCTTTTCTTGAGAATGCCGGCGACATGTTCACATTGCGCGGCATCCTCTTCGAAGATCTTCACGCCCACTCCCTGCGCTTCCAGGACTTCGGCGATGGCAATGCTGGTCTCGCCGCCGCCGACGATGAAGGCGCGCTGAATCGCAGTCTGTTTCTCGATGCCCATGAAATGCAGGGTGGCATCGAAATTCTTCCGCGTCGTCACGACATAGATATGATCCCAGGGCTGCAGGAGCTCGTCACCGTGAGGAATGATGAATTCCTTGCCGCGGAAGATCATCGCGATCATGGTGTTCTGCGGCGGACCGGCGCGGACCAGATCACTCAGGCACTTGCCGGCAAGCCAGCTGTCATGCTCCACGTTCATGCCGAAAACTTTCACCTCGCCGCCGGCGAAATCACGGATATCCGACACGCCGGGAACGGCGAGTACATTGTAGATGCGTCCCACGATATCGCTTTCCGGGTGTATGATCCGATCGATGCGTACCCCCTTGGCCGTGAGCATCTTCTGCCAGTCACTAAATTCCCGGGTACGCAGCCGTATGGCCTTGGTGGCGGCCGGTGCCTCGGCATCGGCAATCAGGCAGGCCAGCACATTGGTTTCATCGCAGTCGGTCGCTGCAATCACCATCTCCGCCGTGGCGATTCCGGCACGACGCCAGGAGGTAAAGCTCCCCGCGCTGCCGTGAACGATCCTGGCATCGAGGTGGGACTCGAGATGCTTGCAGCGCTCCCCGTCCAGTTCCATGATCACGAGTTCATTGCCTTCCCTGATCAGGCGTTTGGCGATGGTTTCGGCGCTTTGCCCGCCACCGGCGACGAAGATACGCATCAGTACACGCCTCTCATGGCCGTGTCATGATTTCCGGACTGGAGGTGGTGATGCATGCATTTGTCCCGGTACTTCAATTATCTTGCCTCTGACAGAAAGCCTGCCGACAGTGTGCTGACCCAGTCTTCGCTCGCTGCCCGGGTCAGTTCCAGTACACTCTCCGGGTAGCAGCCGGCCAGCAGGATGAGTATTCCCATCACGACAATCACGCCCAGTTCGCGTGGCCGCAGGTCAATGGCATCGGCTACCGTGCTGTTGTGTACCTGTCCGAGAAATGCACGTCGGTAGATGCCGAGGAAATAGGCCGCCCCGAGGACCATGCCCGCCAGCGCCGCAAGGCCGGCACCGGTATGGGTGTCGAGAGCGCTCAGGATGAGCAGGAATTCAGCAGGAAAGCCGCTGGTGCCGGGAACGCCCATGCTGGCCAGGCCGAAGAGAAAGAAAAAGGCCGCCAGCAGTGGCATGCTGCCTGCTGCGCCGCCAAGGCTGATGATGTCTGTCGAGCCAACACGGTGATGCAGAAAGCCGGCCAGCAGAAAGATGCCTCCTGCCACGATAGTGAAGTTCAGCAACTGGAACAGCGCACCCTGAATGCCCTGCAGGTTGAAAGAGGCAATGCCCAGCAGCACCAGTCCGACATGGGAGAGGCTGGAGAAGGCCAGCATACGCCGCAGGTTGGTCTGGCTGAGTGCCATCAGGGCGCCGTACAGAATGGCGATCACGCCGAGGCCGGCGATCAGCCAGTGATATTCCTGGGCAGCGGCGGGTGCCAGCGGAATGGCGAAGCGAATCAGGCCATAGACGCCCAGTTTCATACCGGTCATGATGGCCGCTATGGAGGCCGGTCCTTCCATGGCGATTGTCGGCAGCCAGGTGTGCAGCGGAAACACCGGTGCCTTGACGGCGAAGCCGAGCAGCAGCAGAAAGAAGACCGCGGTTTGCAGTTCCACTGGCAACGGGTTGCTGAGCAGGACGGGGTAGTCGAATAACAGGCCGTCGGGTATGCCCATGCCGTTGAGGCTTGCCTGGTTGAAGGCCAGCAGCAGGAAGCCGAACAGCAGGGGCACGCCACCGGCCAGCATCATCAGGGTGTATTTCACCGCCGCATAGCGCCGCTGCGGGCCAATTCCCCAGAGGCTGATCAGGAAAAAGGTCGGCACCAGCGTCAGTTCCCAGAACAGGAAGAACAGGATGGTATCCAGGGCGCAGAATATACCCAGTGTCGCGCTCTCCAGGATCAGCAGCAGGGTGTAGTACAGTCGCGGCAGGGTGTGCACGCTGGTCCAGGAGGCCAGGATGACGCCGGTGAACAGTAATACGGCAAGCGGCAGGAACAGTACCGACATGCCATCCACACCGATGTGATACTGGATATGCAGGGTCGGAATCCACTCATGTTGTTCAATAAACTGAAAACCGCCCGTCGAGCGATCAAAGCCTGTTACGATCGCCAGGGTAAGTGCCAGATCGACCACGGCCGTCAGCAGTGCAATCCAGCGTGCCTTGCGCGGGTCGGGTGTCAGCCAGATCAGCCCGGCCCCGATGGGCAGGGTCATGATCATCAGGCTCAGCAACGGGAAACCGGAATCAGGCATAAACGTCATCAGTGCGTCACCAGGTCAAGGCTGCCGGCATGGCCGTTGCCGTCATAGAGTGCTGTCAGACCATCGAACGAATGCTCCAGCAGATCCAGCCAGGGTTCGGAATGGAACCCGGTACCCAGCAGGATCATGATCAGCGCTACGGCGATAACACGCTCCATGGCCGTTGCCGGTTCTGTTTCAGGTGCCGGCATGTCCTCTGCGAGTGGCGCCAGGAAGGTCCGTTGGAATGCCCACAACAGAAAGGCAGCCGCGGCGACATTACCCAGTGCGGCCGCGATCGTGACCATGGCACCAAACTCCATGATCGCGGCCTCCAGCAACAGGTGCACGGCATCAAAACCCGGTGTACCCGGCATGCCGATGATGGACAGACCGGCGACCAGGAAGGCGCTGCCGATCACGGGCAGGTGACCGAACAGGCCGCCCAGACGCGGTAGCAGCAGGGTGCGCGTGCGCCGGTAGACAAATCCCGACATCAACAGCAGGCAGGCGGTGGCCGTGCCAAAGGTCGCGGATAGCAAAATGCTCCCCTGAAAGGCCGCATGACTCAGGCTGAACAGACCGATGGTGATGACGCCGGTGTGACTGATTACGGCGAACGCCAGCATCCGCCGCAGGTTGGCCTGCATTAATGCCAGGGTGGCGGCGTAAAAGATGCCGGCGAGTGCGAACGCTACCACCCAGTCATGCCAGCGCCATACTGCCTCGGGCAGCAGCGGCAGCACAAAACGGACCAGCCCGTAGATGCCGGTCTTGAGCCCCAGCAGGAAAATACCGGCAACGGCAATGGTGCCGTGTTCCGCGACCAGGGGCAGCCAGCCATGCAGTGGAAACAGCGGGATGCGGATGCCCAGCCCGTAGAACAGCAGGAAGAAGATGACCGACTGGATCTCGACGGGGACCGTGACCATCACCAGGTCGTGCAGATTGAAGCTCCACTGTCCACCCGTGGCGTCGGCGTGGTTCCAGCCCAGCATGAAAACGCCGGCAAACAGCAGCAACAGGCCGATCCCCATGAACTGCAGGTAACGCCCCATTGCCATATCATCCTGTGGCGCCTTCGCCCAGCGTTGCAGCAGATAGGCAATCAGCAGCACTTCGAGCGCAGACAGCAGGCTGAACCACAGCAGATCCAGGGTGACGAACATACCCTGCAGCGACGCCTCGATGGCAAACACCATGGCCAGAAACGTGGCCGAATCCGCCAGTTTCCGCACCCTTGCATACAGTACCACCAGCAGCGACAGCACAGCGGTGAGTACTATGAACAGGACACTCATACCATCGACGGCAGCATGGTAGCCGAGCACGGGAAGCAGCGGCAGCTCTTCGGCCAGTTGCATGGCCGCTTCCGCTGCATCGAAATGGCGGTACAGGTCGAATGCCAGCAGCAGTTCCGCCACCGCCGCTCCAATGGCAGCCGGGTACAGGGCAGCCCTGCTGCGCAGTGCAATGATCAGTACGATAGCCACCAGTGGCAACAGTTGCAGGGCTGCCAGGATCGGGTAGCTGGACTGCGTGGTCCAATGGAGTTCGGCCAGGTTCATGTCATAAAATCACAATGAAGGTGATCACGATCAGCAGGATCAGGTAGCGTGGCTCGCTCAGCAGTAACTCGATTTTCGTCAGGCTGGTGCCGAGACGTTGCACCAGGTTGAGGATGCCCTCATCCCCGCCTTTCAGAACCAGGTGTTCCTCAAACCAGTGCAGCAGGGCAGCCACCGCTTCCACCAGTTGGCCCACTGCGCCTCTGCCATGGCCGATGCCGCCGCTGTCGCCGATGATGCGGCTGGCCTGGCCGTGTTTGATGGTCTCCCATTGCGCCAGCGATGACACGGCACTGGCAGAGCCCGGCAGACCGACCAGCCGGTTGACGATTTGCTGATCGAATGCCTGGGCATCCCGTGCCAGTGCACGGGTGGGCCTGACCAGCAGCCAGTCGGCCGCGCTGTCGAGCCAGAAGCGTTGCAGGCAGGCGGTATACAGCCAGCGTTTGTGTGCCAGCCAGCGTGGCACCGGCCGGCAGGGCCGGCCCATGAAATGCATCAGTGCCGGTGCGCTGAGGAACTGGTAGGCACGCCATGCGGCATGTGCTGCCAGGTGCCAGGCTGCAAACGTGAACCAGCCCAGTCCGCACTCCAGGAAGATCAGCCCGACCTGCCCCAGTGTGGAAAAGACCAGACCGCTCTTGATATCGGTCTGCACCAGGCTGGTAAGAAAAGCATACAGGGCGGTGCCACCACCAAACACTGCCAGTGCGAGCATTAATACCGGCACTTGTGCAAACAGCGGTTCCAGCCGGATTACCAGATAGGCCCCGGCATGCACCATGAGCGCGCCATAAAAAATTGCACTTGAGGGAGTCGGGCCCTCCAGCGCGCGCGTAATCCAGGGCGAAAACGGCAGTTGTGCCGACTTGACGAGTGCCGCAAGCAGGAAGGCGGCGGCCAGCAAACCGACCTGGAGTTTCTCCAGGGTTGCGGTGCAGGAGAGCACGGCTGGCCACTCGACGCTGTTTATCCAGAACAGTGACAGTGCAATCGCAATGATGAAGCCTGCGTCACCGATTCGACTGGTGACAAAGGCGCGGGTGGCGTTGATGGACGCCGTGCTGCGGTCAAAGGCATAGTTGATCAGCAGGTAGGAGCTGACGCCGGCCAACTCCCAGCCGACAAACGCCAGCAGGGCATTGCCGGCCATGACAATCAGCAGCATGGCGGCCATGAACAGGGACAGGACCATGAAGAAACGCTGGTAGCCGGCCTCGCGGTGCATGTAATTGACCGAGAAGCGCAGGGTCAGCACGGACAGCAAGGCGACCAGGGTGGTCATCGACAGTCCCAGTGCATCCAGCGTGAACGACAGCTTGATGACGTACTCACCACTGTGTAACCAGGTGCCGAAGCGGATTTGTCCGGGGGCGCCTTCCAGCAGGGCAAGTACGTCAATGAGGAGCACCAGCAGCAGTGACAATAACGCAGCACCCAAGGCAATACGGCTGGTCTGTTGCTCGCCTGCTTCGCCACGGTTCCACCCCGTGATATAGCCGATCCCGATACCAGTGGCGGCCAGCAGCGGCAGTAGCGGGATCAGCCAGGTGAGCTTATGCATGCGCGGTCACCACTTCGATGAGTGCGGGTGTCAGTGGCTCATCGTGCCCCCTGTACCAGTCGGCTGAACGCTGCACCCTTGGCAAGGGGGTGACGTTACCGGTCCAGGGCGTGAAGCCGATGTCCGGCGTGAATACGTGAATGGCCTCGCTGTCCGGGTCCTTGACGGACAGCAGCAGCCAGCCGTTGCCAATCAGTTCCTGCAGCAGTGGCTGGCGTGTGTATATCTGTGTAACCACATCGACGCTGGCCTCGATCACTACCTGCAGGCGCATGGCCTCATGGATCTCGATCATCTGTCTGGGCAGGCCGGTGCGCAGGTCGGAGCTGGTGCCCTCCATGACACCGAACAGGCCGGTAATATTGTGGGTGATCTTGCTGCCGCAACCATAGCGTTCGTTGTTGACCGTGGAAAAGTAGTATTCCAGGTTGATGCCGGCGCCCACCGGGCCGACGGCCAGCAGAATGTTTTCCAGTACCGTGCCGTCAGGATCATGTGTCGGGTCATAGGAGATCAGGAACACGCGCCGGTCGAAAAAGGCACCCTGGCTCATGGAACGCCTGCCAATGAAGGCAGCGGCATTGGTGGCATGTCCCAGCTCAGGACGTGCCTGGCTGAAGTCGCGGGCGCGTTCCCTGATGTGCCGCAGTGCCCGCGGCGGTGCTGGATTTTTCGGTGCCGATGCCAGTCGCCGGGAACGTTCGTGGGCGGAACCGAGTACGGCAATATCGAGATCCTGGCGTAATTTACTGAACGGCTGTTGCAATTCCTGCGGCAGCAGATCCAGGTCATACCAGCTGATGTTTTCATCGCAGGTGTCATGCTCGGCGCCGAGAAACCAGGTGTCTTCGGGGATGTTGCAGCCGCGTTCCGCGAGCAGGGCGCGGATCTCCGGACGGTTGGCCATGGCTGCAAACACACGGGCATTCGGCCCGCCGTGGCGGCCGCTGCAGGCACCGCAGTCATAGGCCGCCAGGTGGGGATTATTCTGGCTACTGGAACCATGGCCCATCAAGACCACCAGCGGCGCGAAGCCGCTTTGCAGCCCTGTGTTGCGCAGGAAGCCCTGCACCCGGTCGGCCTGCTCCTCATCGGTGAAACCGGGGCGCGGCTGTTCCGGTGTTGCCGGCGTAGAGTCACTGCTGTTAATGGCTACACGGGTTGCAAGTTCACCGTCGTAGTAGCTGCGCAGCCGGTCTGACAGACGGGCAAGGGGCAGTGGTGCAAACACCTTGCAGACCAGAACCGCCAGGGCAGCCGGCGCGGCCAGCAGGATCAGCAGGGTCGAGCGTAACAGGTTGCGCCGTGTCTCCTGGTGCAGCAGGTCCTTCAGACGCAGGCGCCGTTCACGGCGGCTGGCGTGTTTCCTGCCCGCTGATTCCTGTCCGGCCTGCGGTGTTTCGCGTATTTCGTGCGCGGGTATAACCACCACCGGGCAGAGCGGGGTCACCGTGCTGTCATCCAGACCAAGCCAGTTGATGGCCACGCCGAAAAAACCGGCTGCGCCGAGTGTCTCAAGCTGCGGGTTATGTTCTTCCAGGTGCCGGCGGAAACCCTCTTCACGTTCATCCATACAGAACACCAGCTGGGCTTCGGGTCGTGTGTTACGTGCGGGCCAGCGGCCACGCCCGTGATTGTTGACCAGGGCATTGAACAGCTGTTCGCGGTAGTGCCGTTCATAGGCCTGTAGCCAGATGAAGCCACTGCGTTCGGGGTCGAGACTGTCAATGGTGTCGAAGATGCGTTTGAGGGTGGCGCGATCCAGGTCACGGATGTCCGCGCCACATACCCCCAGGTGCTGCGCCAGACGGAACAGTCGCCAGGCGCTGCGTTGTACACTGTAGCCAAACGGGCGGTCGGAGGCCGGGCTCTTGCGCCAGGTCCAGATCATGTGCGCCAGGTGGAGCCACTGCGTGGCGTCGGTTCCGTACAGGTCTGAACAGTCAAGCAGTTGCTGCGCCCGGGTCACCAGGTATTCCGGCAGGTGCCTGTTGTAAACGGTGTGACGCACCATAAACTCGGCACGATTATGCTGGAAGTACCAGCGGATGACGTCGAAGCTGGCCTCGATCATCCAGCGTTCGCGGCACAGGCGCTGGGCGAACAGGCGCTCCAGCACCAGGCGCACGGCAAGATAATCCACCATGTCGACCTGCACCTGCTGCAGCCCGTCGTAGCCCGGGCGGCCGTGCCGCCACAGGAACATGCCCGACCAGCCGGGTAGTTCCAGCGCCAGTCGTTCCAGGTAGGTTGCCCACTGCTCCTCTGCCAGTCCCAGCCACCTGAGCTCGATGAGTATGGTGTCCAGCGGGTCTTCCGGGAGCGCGCCAATGCTGTCCTGCCAGCCCGGCAGTTCCTCGAACACCCAGGTCAGATCCTGCACGGCGCCCTCCCGCCACACGGCATAGAAGCCCAGTTGCCGGTCCGGCGGATTCCAGGCCGCCAGACCCTGGTCGAGGAAGGAGCCGACATGGCGGATCAGCAGTGGCCGCATGGTGTCCATCAGGTCTTCACCGGTGACGGTCTTGAGCAGGCCCGCCAGGGTGAAGTCATGGCCGAGTTGCGCGAAGAGCGACTCCATGAGTGTATCGGCCTCGCGCTCGATGAGCCGGTCCATCAGTAACTGGCCGGGCGTGCTGTGTTCTTCTTCGGTGACCACCGTAGACAGCATCATCTCCGCCTGTTCCGGGGAGATATCCAGCAAATCCTCGGGGTGCAGGAGATAGTAGTCCAGTCCCAGGGTATGCAGGCAGGCAGTCCACAGATCAGCTATGGCCGTGGCCTCGTCCATCTGCCCGTGTTCCCGGGCATCATTCAGTAGTTGTGTACGGCTGGCCGTTGCTACGTCGGGCTGAAACGCTGCCAGTGCATTGAGTTCCTCTATCTGCCAGTTGAGCTGACAGCCGGTGATGGTTTTCAGTGGGTACAGCAGTGTGGCCAGCATGATATCGCGGCGCTTTAGCTGTTTCCCGCCGGCGTTAAGGATGTCTTCATCGGCATTGAGCCCGGGGTCTGCATTGAGGACTTGTTCCAGGTCCCCGCGGCTAATGCGTCCGGCTCGGTAGCAGGCACGAAACTGATCTTCCGGCAGATAGCCATAGGCGCCGGTCACCTTGTGAGCTGCGGCCAGTGCCTGCGGGAAGGGCAGATGCTGGAATCCATGCAGGGTGTTGTGATGAACAAAGTCCCTGATGGCAGCCTGTGCCGGCAGTACATGCTCGAAGTGCTCGATCACCTGCCGCAGTAATGTCCGGATGTCTGCCGGTGTTGACGTGTGTGCGTCGGACATCGTCTCAGCTTCCCTGGATGCCGGTGAAGGCCGCGCTCAAATGCGCGATTGACCTGGCCATCAGTTCCAGCGCCGGCCGTGGTGCAATGCCGAGCAGGATAATACCCGTGGCGAGTACCCCGGCAGCTGTCAGTTCCATGGGTTGCAGGTCCTTCAGATTGCGCATCCGGCTGTGCACCGGTCCGGTAAACAGCCGGCCGATGGTGCGTACTGAATAGGCGGCGGTCACCAGCATGCCGATACTGATTATCAGGATCATCCAGCCCCAGGTCTCAAAGCCACCGACAATGGCGTGTATTTCGGCAATAAAGCCGGCCGTGCCCGGGATGGCCATGCCGGCCAGCAGCGCCAGCGAGGTAAAGAAGGCGAACCGCGGTGTCACCTGCATCAGCGAGCTGTATTCGTTGATGTCGCGGGTGTGGGTGCGTTCATACAGCAGCCCGATGAGCAGGAACAGGGAGCCGGCCACCAGGCCATGGGCGATCATCTGCATCACCGCACCGGTCAGGCCGGCGATATTCAGCGTGGCGATACCCAGCAGCACGATACCCATGTGACTGACCGAGGAGTAGGCGATCATTGCCTTCAGATCGGTCTGTCGCCAGGCCAGCAGTCCGCCATAGATCAGGCTGAACAATGCCAGGCCCGCCAGCAACGGTTGCAGGGCCACCATGGCCTCCGGCAGCATGGAGGCGGCGCGGATGAGTCCATAGGACCCCATTTTCAGCAGGATGCCGGAGAGCAGGATGGAAATCGGGCTGGGCGCCTCGACGTGCGCCAGTGGCAGCCAGCCATGAATAGGGAAGATCGGCATCTTTACCCCGAATCCGATCAGAAAACCAAGAAAGATCATGACCTGGGTTTGTGCGGGTAATGCTCGGGCGCCGGTGGTCATGGTCTCCATCGCAAAGGAATGCCCGGGGGTCGTGTCGAACAGCACCAGCAGGCTGATCAGCATGAACACCGAACCGCCCATGGTGTACAGCACAAAATTGAGTGCTGCCTGGTGGCGGCGCATGCCACCCCAGCCACCGATCAGGAAGAACAGCGGGATAAGGGTGAGTTCCCACAGCAGGTAGAACAGCGTCCAGTCCTGGGCCATGAAGACGCCGAGCATGGCGGCCTCCAGCAGCAGAACCAGCATGTAATACCATTTGGTCCGGTCCTGAATACTGGCCGAGGCAAGAATCGCAATGAAGGTCAACAGGGTCGCCAGCAATACCATGGGGAAGGAAATGCCGTCGATACCCAGTGAATAGGAGGTTCCGAGACGTGGATTCCAGGGGGTCACCTCAACAAGCTGCAGTCCGGTGGCGCCTGGCTCGAATAGCGTTAATAATCCCCAGGAGAACAGCAGCGTTGCTGCCCCGGCCGTCAGGGCGACAGTGCGGACAAGTCGAGTGTGTTGTGCCGGTAGCAGGGCGATCAGCAATGCGCCGAGCACAGGTATCAACAATAGCGATGTTAGCAAGTGCATACCGAATAGACTTCATTTGTTCCGGGGAGGAAACGAGTAATGCCGGGGTTGCGCTGAGTGCCTCAGGCGGTGATTGCAGGGATGAGCCGCAGTCGTGCCGGTTTCAGCGTTCAGACCAACAAATAAGCCGACAAAAAGTAGCATAGAAGCTCAGTAGAGTCATCCGGATTAGCTGCCTCGTACACGGATAACCGGACTTCTCGATAAAACTGGTGATTGCGGCGGTAATAAAATTTAATGAGCGAAGATTCACTGTGGCTGTCCGGACAGGTAAGCAGCATGGTGCAGAAGGTCCTGCAGCTCTATGAATGAACCTTGCGATCGTTAATGACGGATAGATTCTATTTTTGGTGTAGGAGCGGCGTCCTCACCGCGATAGTTGTAGCTATGGTGGTGCTATAAATCCATCGCGGCGAGGGCGCCTACCGGGTAGTGCTGGCCAGTAGCCGGAATCTGTTGGGTTGCTGTGGTTTTGTAGCAGACCATCTTCATAACTTCATGCGCTGATAATACCGCAGCCGGTAAAGTTGCCGTGTGTGCCCGGCATCATCATCGAACCCGGAACGGTCATGCAGGACATTGTTGCAGATCAGTCCCTGGCCGGGCTGCAGCGTGGCGCGGTAGATGTAG
>Ga0316191_10000199_pt1 | contig 35506 bp, 33 predicted proteins | sample Eddworburr2cm_MG_FD_204928 | JGI IMG/M metagenome (GOLD analysis project Ga0316191, IMG submission 204928) | Coastal sediment microbial communities from Maine, United States - Eddy worm burrow 2 cm | ecosystem: Environmental > Aquatic > Marine > Coastal > Sediment | place: USA: Maine...
CGACCGGACGCGCGAGCTTGCAGGAGCCCTTTCCGAGCGGTTCCCGCAGCTCTCCTGCCGACATACCGACGAACCAAACTACGGCAAGGCTCTGCGCGACGGCATCCTTCACGCTCGCGGCGAGATTGTCATCTGTGACGAGATCGACCTGTGCGACACGACATTCTACCAAGACGCTTTGCAGGAGCTCGCCGACCCCGAGGTCGATTTCGTCGTCGGCTCGAAAGCCATGGCGGGCGCCCGAGACGAACGGCCCATCTATCGCCGCGCCGGGACTCGCGTCATCAACAGCTTGCTCCGTGTGACCCTCGGGTTCGAAGGCACCGACACGCATGGTCTCAAGGCCTTTCGTCGCGCCCAGACGCTTCCGGTAGTGCAGGATTGCCGCATCGACCGCGACCTCTTCGCGTCGGAGCTCGTGATTCGGGCGCAACGTGGAGGCCTCGGCATGCGAGAGGTGCCCATTCGAGTGCTCGAGAAGCGTCCGCCTTCCATCGGATTGGCAAGACGGGTCCCCAACGTGCTCAAGAACCTGACTAGGTTGGTCATCGCGATTCGGATCAAGCGGTGAGTCTCAAGCTGGCATCCGTGTCTGTCGACCTCGACGAGGTCCCCCGCTACGCGGCGATCCATGGGCTTCCCGACGAGCTTGGCGCAGCGAGACATGCGGTGTACGAGCGCTGCGTCCCTCGACTCTCGGATTGGCTGTCGCAGGAGTCGATCCCAGCGACCTTTTTCGCCATCGGCGAGGACCTCGAGCGCGAGCGAAACAGAAACACGATCGCCGCGCTTCATTCAGCGGGCCACGAGATAGGAAACCACTCGCACCGTCACTACTACGACTTGGTTCGGCGAACCGACGCCGAGCTTCGCGATGAAGTCGAAAGGGGTGCGGCTGCGATTGAGCAGGCCTGCGGTGAGCGACCCGTTGGCTTTCGTGCGCCGGGGTACACGGTCAACGATGCACTCTTCACGGTGCTCGGAGAAGCTGGCGTCGAATACGACTCGAGCGTGTTTCCTTGTCCGAGTTACTACGCCGCCAAGGCAGCTGCGCTCGCCGCCATGAAACTTCGAGGCCGAACGAGTGAAAGCATCCTCGACACGCCGGACGTCCTTCGAGCCCCGAGAGGGCCCTATCGCGTCGGGACGCCCTATTGGCGTCGCGGCAGCGGCGTTCTCGAACTGCCGATCGGCGTCACGCGGCTTCAGCTCCCCTACATCGGCACCTCGTTGATCGTCGGTGGCAGGCGCGTTTCGATTGCGCTGACCAAGCAGATGCTGGGCCGCGAACACATCAACCTGGAACTTCACGGCTTCGACGCCGCCGACCGCGATACCGATGGCTTGGAAGCCCTCGAACCGCATCGCGCCGACCTCCGTCGAAGTTCACAAGATAAACTGGACGCCTTGAGTGCCGCCGTCCGGGTGATGCGCGACGCCGGCTATCAACTCGTGACTCTCCGAGAAGCGGCCCGGCGGATCAGCTCTGGACCCAGCCCGTAGACTTCCTGTTCTGAACGGCGCGAACCGCGAGTTCGTCCGCGTGCTCGTTCAACTTGACGCCCTGATGACCACGAACGTGGAAGAGCTTCGTGTCGGCATGACGCTCAATCGCCTGGCGGACGGCGGCGACGAGCTCCTTGTTGGCACGCGCTTTCCAACCCTGCGTGAGCACACCGATCGAGTATTGCGAATCCGTGTAGAGGCGCAGTGGCTTCCCAAGCTCCGCCGCCAGCTCGACCGCACGAAGCACAGCGGTGAGCTCCGCGATATTGTTCGTGCCCTGGCCGATGTACTCGCTCAGCTCGCGCATCTGCTCCCCGAAGAGCGCCACCACCCCGAGTCCGGCAGGCCCCGGGTTCCCGCTGCATGCGCCGTCGGCATAGGCGAGGATCTCATCGCCTTCTGGCGCTTCGGGCGCGGGCCCGCTCGGCGCCTTGTTCTTCTTTGGCTTCGCCGTCTTCGTGACGGCCTCGCCCTCTCCGCAAAACGAGTCGGCTTCGATCGTCGAGTTAGACGCCGGGCGGAGGTTCGTGGTCCCCGCGAAGTAAGCGCGGCCATCGTCCGGTTTGTACCGAACCTCGACTCGTCCATCTTTATGGACGAGTTGACCACTATCGTCGCAACGCGCGAATACCTCGGCGTTCCGGAGACGCATTCGACGCCATGCCATGGGGCACCCGTTAGCACGAGCGCTTGCTCGGTGAAAAGATCTTCCTACCCTCGAACGGTGTCACGCTCGATCCGACTCGCCCTCGCCGTCTCGCTCGTCGTGGGTGTCGTGATCTACGGCGCGCTCGAACAAGGCCAGACGCTTCGCGCATCGCGGGCGCTGAGAGAACTCCCGAGCACCACCCGATTCGTGCTCGCAATCGACCCAGGAGCCCTCGAGACGAGCGCGTCCGCACGTGCCTTGGTCGAGGCGTTCGTTGGCGTAGAGCAACTCAGCGACATCGAGGCCACCTGCGATCTCGATCCGATGCGCGACTTGAGCGAGCTCGTGCTTTGGGTCCGCGGATCCGAGCGGGAGCCCTTCGAGTCCTTCGGCCTCTCGCTCACCGGGAAGACCGTCGACGCGGCGGCGATAGCGGAGTGCCATCGGCTGCTCGTCGATGCCCGGGGCGGGTCGGTCATTCGTCTCGAAGCGCCGTCCGGTCCCTTGCTGGCTAGCGACGATCGCAGGAGCGCCATTGCGCTCGTGGACGAACGCACCGTCATCACCGGCGCGGTCAGAACGGTTGCCGAGGCAATGGCGGTACGGCAAGGCCGACTCCCCGCGCTCGAAGAGCGGAGCCGTGTCGCCGAGGTGTGGCCGCGAGTGCGTCGTGGCGCTGCGCTCGCCGCCGTATTCGACCCTCCGGCCTATTGGAAGACCGCCCTCGAGCGAATCCCCGCGTTCGGCGCAGATCCGTCTGCCCTGGAAGGGATAGAAACCGTCGCGCTCTCCGCGAAACGAGGCAGCGAGACGACCATCGACGTGCTGGTCGATGCGAGCACCCCGGAACTGGCCGAGCGAAACGCGGAAATCATTCGAAGCTGGGTCGACGAGCCCCCTGCCGACGTGGAGCCACCTTGGACGGAGGTGCTTCGCTCAGCGCGCATCCGCGTCGAAGGCGTCCGGGTGATCGCTACGTTGGACGTGGCGGCTTTGGCGACGGCTCGCTGACGGCCGCGCCCTCATCCGCCCCGGTGTAGAAGCTCGACTGGCGGTAGCCGGCCGCGAGGTGCTGAAAAAGGATCTTCAACACGGCGGCCGCGGGCACCGCGAGAAGTACACCCATGAACCCAAGCAACTCGGCGCCTACGAGCAATGCGAAGAGGACCGCGATGGCAGAGATGCCCACGGTATCGCCCATGATCTTCGGGGTGATGACGAAGCTTTCGAAGCCCTGGATCAAGGAATGCACGCCGAGCACCCAGAAGAGCTGAGGCCATCCATGCCAGTCGAGCAGGGTCATCAAGAGCGCTAGGCCGAGGGCCGTTAAGCTCCCGACGTAGGGAATGAACGCCAAGACGCCAGCGGTGATGCCGATGGGAAGCGCGAGCGGTACGCCGATCGCTCCGTAACCGATGGCGTAGAGCACCGACAGAATGAGCATGACGGTGAACTGACCCCGAAAGAACTGCCCGAGAACGGTATCGATCTCGCCGAAGAACTCGTTGGCGTCACTGCGCCGGCGCGGTGGAATGAGCCCCGCCGCACCGGCGACGAGGCGATCGAAATCGTAGAGGAGATAGAAAGCAAACACCGGAATCATCACCGACGCCACGATCCCAGAGACTGCCGATGCGGTGCCACCGAGAAACGACTTCATCGCTGCGGTGAACGGGGCGTATCCCTTCGAGACGACCGACTGTACGTCGAAGTGAAGCTCCTCGAAGGCCTGTCGGACGGAGGTCGGGATGGTGACCCCGTACTCGGCGAGCAGCGGTTCCCACTCGGCTCGGCTTCGCGCGACGAGATCGGGGAGCCGTCGCAGAAACGCCGCGACCTCTTCGAAAACCATCGGCACCAGCACCAGCACGCCCACCGCCGTGACGACGAAGAAGCCCAGGAGAATGACCGCGATCCCGACCGCGCGGCCATACGAGCGGCCGCGAAGCAATCGACTCTCCTCGATGCGGTCGACGAGCGGGTCGAGCATATACGCAATCAAGAACGCGAAGAACACGGGCGCGAGCACGCCACGTAGCGTGTAAAGCAGCCAGGCACCGACTAGGGACAGGCCGACCCAAAGCACCCACCTCGGTAGCTTGTCTCGCTCGGTCATCTCCGCGTTCTACCACGACGCTCACGCCCGCCGCATAAAGCAATCCTGTGCGATGCGGAGCTTTCGGCGCGGAGCTTCGGTCGCCTCGATGAACTGCGTGGTCACGGGGTCGTGATATCCGCTTGCGAGCTGAAGATCCGGGGCGCTCCTCCGGTAGAACTCGCCGATGCGCCGCATCCCGATCTCCCGGACGTACTTCCCGACGATCGAAGCGAGTGCGACTGGTAGATGCCTCGCATCGGCGTCGACCTCGAAACGCACCTCACCGTGGCCTTCTATCTCGTAGCGCTTCTGCCCACGCCGGCCTCGAAGCGCGCGCACATGCTCAGCGGGGAAGCAGCCAAAGCGCGAGGCATAGTCGCGGATGCCGCCAATCATGCCGCACACTACGAGCGAAGGCGCGCCATGACGTTCCCGACCGGACTGGATCAATTCCTCGAACAGCTCGAGGTCGACGGCGAGCTTGTTCCGCCCCGCCGCGAGCTTCGCGTTGAGTATGCCCGAGCACGCGAGGCGGCTTTGAACGTCGACGATGCGAAGCCGGGAGCGCCCCACCAGCCGATCGAGCAGCTCGGCACCGTAGCTGGCGTTCCCGCCAAACGCTGGAAGCGCGAAATCGACGCCCCAGCACTGCTCGGCAGTGGCGACGTCCGGGCAGAAGGCACCCAGGCGAGTACGAACCCCAGGGAACACGCGCTCGAGGAGGTCATCGGCCGAGCCTGGAATCTCGGAGCCCCCGGCCCCCCCGAGCAGCCCGAGCGCAACCGACTCGGCAAAGCCCATCTTCCCAAAGCCGCCGGTCTCCTTGCTGTCGGTCAGCCCGAGCCGAAGACCCCGCGCGCAGAGCGATGAGCGGGCATACCGCGGCGTTTCGAGCGTTAATGAGGTAGCCACCAGCGGCCCGAGCCGCGGGCCTAGTCCGTTCTCGTCCACCCCCATCACCAGCATGAGGCGCATGTACCATGAGCCCCTCGATCCGGACTAGCGGCCCCGCTTGGCGCTCGGCCGAAATCACGGTAATATTCTAGTGCCGTGGTATATCGCGCAAATGCACCCTCTCGTGGCGAGGATGGGATGAGTAGGGAAGCTCCGATCGCCCGAATGGTGCGAGAGGCGATCGAGACGGTCGCGACGCCAGAGGTGCGCCTCCAGATTCTCCATCGGGCGCTCCACATGGCGCGGGAGCACGAGATCCCGAAGTCGGGCACCGCGCTCCACACCTTCGTCGACAAGCACCTGCGAACCGCGATGGCGTTCTACGTTGGCAACGAGGCGACCGATGCCGTGATGCAGAACCTCGAGCCGATGGTGAACTATGCAGAGCGGCTCAGCTCGAAGCCGCCCAACAAGACAAAGCGCCCGGACGACACTCGCAAGCTCGGACGTGGCCGGCAGCACTCCGGTGTGACGCAAAGGCCCGAAGACGAGGCGCTTCTCGACACGTCGAAGTATCCCACGGTCTCGCCGACCGGTTCGGTCCTCCCGATGGTGTTCGTCGCCACCCGAAGCAGCAAGCGCTTTGCCGAAATCGAAAAGCACGTCGGCGAAGCCGCATCCGTTCAACAGATCGAAGACGTCGTCGCGTTCCTGGACAACCTCAAGGCGACCGCATCGCTTGGACCGATGGTGGTCATCGATTGCGTGGAGGCGTCGATCCAGCCAACGACGATTGCAACGCTCGCGCACGAGCTCCCGCTCGGATCAGCGGTCCTGATTTGGGGCGCGAGCAAGCAGCATCAGCAGCTCACCGATTTAGCGGTGGGCAGCCAAAGCTGGCTTCGGTGCGACGTCGAGGCGACGCCCGCTGACGTCGCCTCCCTGATCCACATGCTCCTCGGAAAGTAACCAGCGCAGGAGGTGCGTGTCACTCGCCGCGGTGCGGGCTCCGCTGTCTTCCTTTCGAGCGGCGTCGCTGAGCCATGGCCAGTGTGGCGCTTGCTCGCGGCAACCAAGGTTGCGCTCGGCACGGCTGCATCCAACCCTCACGTGGAAGTGGTCGTCGTGTGCGTCTCCGTGCGAAGGCTGATGCAAGACCCAGGTCGCTCGAAGCACCGCCTCAGGGGAACGCTCGTGACGAGCGGCGTAGCGAAGAAGCCGCGCCTTGAGCTCATTCGAACAGAAGAGCCATTTGACGCGCGCTTGGTCATCCATGAGCAAGGTCCGAACCAGATGCCAGTTGCGCGCCTCATCGAATTTGTAGACGCGGTCATGAGACGGTGAGAGGCCGAACCGATCGAAGCGCATCCAGCCGTCGTTGCTGGTCGGCAGTCCTCCGGGGTCTCGCGCGAAGAACAAGAGGTCGACATCCCGGCCCGAGCGATGACTCCGATGCCGGGGATGCTCCCCCCCATGCGGGCCCGACAGGTCGGCGACCCGGAGAGGCTGACCGCCCGGAAACTCGTCCGCGACCGAACGGGCGGCACGCTCGATGGCGCCAAGCAGCGTGGCAGTGCCGTAGCGTGTTCCCTCAGTCGGGCGAAGTCGCTCGTAGCCCTCGCCCCGGTCGGGCAAAGCCAGCGCCTCGTGCAGATAACCTCGGTCGGAGGTGCCGATCGAGATCGTCTGCCCGGCGGGCAATGGCTCGGTGACGCAGGAGCCGATGGCCAGGATCGCCAATGCCGTGAAAAGCCTAACCATTCCAAGTGCATGATAGCGCACGGTTCCGCTTGACGTGCCAAAGCCGCCACGTAAGTTTCGCGATTGACCATGCCAGAGCAGCACGAAGGGTTCATGGACCGCCTGAGCGCCCACCTCGACCGGGGTTGGGAGCTCGTGACGCAGGGCGATCTGAATGGAGCCATGGCCTCAGCCGAGCAGACCCTCGAGCTCGATGGCGACTCGCCGGATGCCCACAACCTCATCGGCTACATTCACGCCGCCAACGGCAATCTAGACCTCGCCCTCGAGCACTATCGTCAAGCGATTGAGCTCGACGAGCACTATCTCGAGGCGATGCTCAACGCGGCAGAGCTCCTGATTCACCCGCTCGGCAGCTTCGAGGAGGCGATTCGTGTCCTCGATCAAGCACTCGAGAGCTGCCAAAGCGCCGACGACATCGCCGACGCCTCGGTGCTGAAGGTCGACGCGCTGCTCCAGCAAGGGGATCGCGCAGCGGCGGCCGAGCTCCTCCTCGGGCTGCCCGAGGGCCCTTTCGAAAACGAGCAGCTCGACTTCCTCATCGGCCGGGCCCATTTCGAGCTCGACCAACTCGAGCCCGCTGCGGTGCTCATCGAGCGCGCCGCGGCCCGCTCGGATGCGTCTCCCGACGTGACCTACTATCTCGGCCTCCTTCGTGACCGACAGGAGCGCCACGCCGAGGCCTCGCTCTCGTTTCTGAAGACCCGGCACCTCGACGGTCAGATTCCCCGCCCACCCTGGTCCGTCTCGCACGGCCGCTTCGAGAAGGTGGTACAAGCGGCGCTCCGCGAGCTCCCCGAGGAGATCGCCAAGCGGCTCGAGGGGAACCTGATTATGGTGACCGACCTTCCGGGCCTTGAAATCGTGGCCGAAGGCATCGACCCCCGGACTCCCCTCCTCCTCGACGAGATGGCGGCGAACGACACTCGCGGGGACCAGCGTCGGCTGTTCGTCTATCAGCGGAACATCGAGCGCTTGATTCGCCAGCCGCTGGAGCTCCAGCAGGATGTCCTCGAAATCCTCCAGCGGGAGCTCGAGACGCACTTCAAGCGACCACCCGACCCGAAGGCTCCCGTTTCGGACAGCCCGTAACCCCGTGGCGCTCACCCCGAGTCGATGATCCACCCTGAATCCCATCTCGACGTCTTGATCGTGGGAGCGGGCATCTCGGGAATCGGCGCGGCCTTCCACCTTCAGGACAAGTGTCCTGACAAGACCTGGATGATCGTCGAGCGCCGAGAGAGCTTCGGCGGCACCTGGGACCTCTTTCGCTACCCCGGCATTCGCTCCGATTCCGATATGCACACGTTCGGGTATGCGTTTCGGCCTTGGTCGAAGCCCGAAGTCGTCGCGAGCGGCGAGGCGATTCGCGACTATCTAGGCGACACGATGACCGAGTACGGGATCGACAAACGGGTTCGGTATGGAACCTCGGTGCTCGCCGCGAGCTGGTCGTCCGAAGACGCTCGCTGGACGGTGCGCCTGCGCAACGAAGAGTCCGGCGAAGAACAGCGCCTGACGTGTGGTTTCCTCTTCATGTGCTCGGGGTACTACGACTACGACGAGGGCTATACGCCAGCTCTCGAAGGCCGGGAGCGCTTCCAGGGCGAGATCGTCCACCCCCAGAAGTGGACCGACGAGGTCGACTACGACGGCAAGCGCATCGTCGTGATCGGAAGCGGCGCCACGGCCGTGACGCTCATCCCCGAGCTCGCAAAGAGGGCGACTCACGTGACGATGCTCCAACGTTCGCCGACCTACGTCGCCGCGAAACCCGGAACAGACTCGATCGCGAATGCGCTCGGCAAAGTGCTTCCAAGCCGATGGGCATATTCGCTGACGCGCTGGAAGAACGTGCTGTACGCGACTTTCCTCTACTGGGTCTGCCAGCGATGGCCCGACCGCGCGAAGGCCTTCTTCGTCCGCGAAACGAAAAAGCTGCTCGGCCCCGACTACGACGTCGAGACGCATTTTACGCCGCGCTACAATCCCTGGGACCAGCGCGTGTGCCTCGCGCCCGATGGAGACTTCTTCGACGCGATTCGCTCGGGCTCGGCGTCGGTCGTGACGGATGAGATTGAGTGTTTCACGGAGACAGGCATTCGCACTCGCTCGGGCCAAGAGCTCGAAGCCGACCTCGTCGTCACCGCGACGGGTCTCGATTTGAAGTTCCTCGGCGGCGTCGAGTTCGAGGTCGACGGCACGCAGGTCGAGCCGTCAGCGCAGTTCGCGTACAAGGGCATGATGTGCAGCGACATGCCGAATCTCGCGATGTCGCTCGGCTACACGAACGCGACCTGGACGCTCAAGGCCGACCTGACGGCGGAGTACGTCTGCCGCCTGCTGAACCACATGGACGAGCATGGCTACGCCTATGGCTGCCCCCGCGTGTCGGACCCCACGATGGAAACCGAGTCGATCCTGCCGCTCACGTCGAGTTACATTCAACGCGGGCGTCACAAGTTCCCCAAGGAGGCCCCCGTCCCGCCCTGGACGCTCCACCAGAACTACCTGCTCGACGTGATGGCGCTTCGGTACGGGTCGGTGCAAGACGAGGCGATGGTGTTCGAGCGGGCAACGGCCGTCACCCCCCGAGGGAAGTCCACGTCCGCGCCATGTCCTCCGGAACCTCCGCTTCGAACCGCCTGATCTCGTCGTCCCAAGGGAATTCGACGCGGGCGCAATGAAGCATCGTTCGACGCGCCGGCACGACGCTTCCATCGGGGAGTGCGAGGCGACGTTCGCCGCCGTACGCGTGGTCGCCAAAGAGGGGGGCGCCCGCTTTCGCTGCATGCACGCGGAGCTGATGTGTTCGACCAGTCTCTGGCCACAGATGGAGCAGCGATGCGTGGGCCGTGCGCTTGGCGACTTCATAGCGCGTCTTCGCCTCCCTCTCACCCTGCCCTGGGCCCGCCACTCTGCGCTTCTTGCTGCGTGGGTCGAGCGAGATCGGCCAGCTCCAAATGCCCTCGGTGTCGTCGAGCGAATGCAACGTGAGCCCGACGTAAAGTCGCTCGTAGGTCCCCGAACGGCGCGCCTCGAGGAGTCGCTGATTGGCTCCCTTGTGGAGCGCAAACGTCACCAGGCCGCTGACCGGCGAGTCGAGCCGCGACGTCGCGTGCGCGCGAAGCTCGGGAAACGTCTGCTCCACCCAGCGAACGAGACAGGCCTCGTCCGCGGAAGGCGCGGTCGTTGGCAGACCCGAGGGCTTGCAGACCACGAGAAGGTCGCGATCGCGATGAATGACCTCCGGCGACGTCACTCGGCGGACGGTAGCACCGATCCGCCGCCCAGGATTTCCACGCTGCCCTTGTCCCCATCGACCCGCACGAGGTCTCCATCGCGGAGCGAGCGCGTCGCGCCGCTGACGTTGACTACCGCTGGCACCGCGTACTCGCGAAGGATGATCGCCGCATGGGATAGCGGGCCACCGAGCTCGGTCACCACGGCGGAGGCCGCGAGAAACAAGGGGGCCCAGCCGGTATCCGCCGCGGCGACCACGAGAACCTCGCCCGGCTGGAAGTCGGCGGCCTGGGCCGGATCGCTCAGGATGCGAACCTTCCCCTCGGCCACTCCTCGGCTCGCGGCGTGGCCCTGCATGCGCTTCGACGGAATGACCGCATCCAGGTCGGTCGGCGGAAACCCGACGAACGTCGTCGGAGGCTCCGGGAGCGCACGGTTGCGCTCGTGCTCGAGGCGCCGTCGTTGGACGCGGATCGCCACGCGATCGTCTTCGTCGAGGAGGACGTGGCGCACCTCCGCAAGCGTGAGGAAGAACGCGGCGTTCGGGCCTGCTTCCGGCTCGCGCGATTCAATGCGCCGAGACGCGTCGAGCGCTACTTGGCGAAACATCCCGAGCACCTCGACGACATGACCGCGCAGGTGCTCCCGCATCCGGGTGAAGCGCCGCACGACCTCGAGAAGTTTTCGGACCGCCGGACGAAGTGGCATCGGCACGGCCTCTGCAAGCCGCCTCTCCGCATCTTCGCGGGCCACGCGGATCTCGCGCTCTCGTTGCGCTAGGTCCAGGCGGCTGTCGAGATGGGATCGAAGCGCGGCAAACATGAGGGTCGGGTCTTCCGCCCAGCGAGGCTCCCCGATCTCGGCCTCTCGAACGCCGCGGTGCCCGTAGTCGACGAGAAAGCGGCTGAGGGCATCGCGCGTCGGGCCTTTTGGAAGCCTGTTCACCCGAAGCTCCCCAAGCGGCCTGATTCGAAGCTGCTCGGCCACTTCAGGCTCGTCGCGCGCGAGCTGGGCGATTTGCCAGAGGATGAAGCCCGGACGCGCGCTCGACACGTCTCGGAGCCCAGAAAGCAAATCGCGGTACAGGCCGAGGCCCTCTTCACGCGCGAACAAACGCAGAATGGCGAGAAGCGCGAGGGCCGCCGTGAGGAGGTTCGCGTAGACCGTCAGTAGAATCGATCCGGTCTCGTCGAGAAGGTGCTCCACGTCACCGAGCATCCGATCGAGGCCGCTCGGCTCGAGAATGCGTGGGTCGATCGAACCAATGCGCATTCGCTCGTCCGAAAAGTACAACTCGAAGTCCTCGATGCGCGCATTGAGACGATAGTTCTCACGCGCATAGCGTGAGACGGTCTTCGGCAGGCGGAGGAGGAAGCGCTTCGAGCCGCCGTCGGCGCCGACTTCGTCGAGCTCGGAGGCGTACTCGCCGCCCCCGAGACGCAGAAGCATCGAAGGATGGATCCAGGGAATCTGCGATATGATCGCGCTGAACTCGGTCAGATTGATGTAGATACGGCCGCGAAAGTCTCCCACGAGCTCGGCATCGCGCGGCACCGTGCAACCAAGCGCACCGAACGCGCGCCGAAACCCGAGGTCACTGAACTCGCTCAGCACGGACCAGGTGAACGGCGTGGCGACACCCGGAAGCGCTTCGCCGACGTTCGCGTTGCTCCATACCAGCTTCCGGCGGTCCCAGGTTCGATCACGGCGGGAGCTTCGCCGATTGCGAATCTTCGGAACGACGATCGGGCGCGCCTGAAGCACGTACACTTGCCGATCGGCGATCGCCCACTCCACGTCGCGCGGATTACCGAAATGAGTTTCGATGCGAGTGGCGAGGTCCTTGAGGATGAGAAGCTGCTGCTCACTCAACGCAGCGCGCTGCTGGTCCTGAAGGGGAACGTCTACCTCGCGAACCCCTCCCCCGCGTTCGAGGAGCGTCTGCTGGGCCTTGTCGCCGAGCATCTGGTCACGAAGCTGGCCGGTCGTCTTGTCGATGCGATAGGTGTCGGGCGTCACGCGACCTTCGACGACTTGCGAGCCCAGCCCATACGCCGCATTGACGACGACTTCGCTCGAATCGCCCGTGAGCGGGTTGGCCGTGAAGAGAACACCCGACACCTCAGCGGGCACCATCGCCTGGATCACGACGCCCACCGACACCGGCAAGTCCTCGTCGAGAGTACGGAGGTAAGAAAGTACGCGCGGTCGAAAGAGGCTCGCCCAACAGGTCTTGATGGCGTCGAGCACCTCGTCTTCGCGAGTGAGGTTCAGGACCGTCATGTGCATACCCGCAGCGGACGCGCCCTCTTGGTCTTCATGCGTCGCGGACGAGCGCACCGCGAAGCTCGTCGCCCCCTCGTTGCGCATCGCCAGAAGCGCGTCTTGCACGGCGCGGACGACGTCCCCGGGAAGCGTGGCTTCGCACACGCGCGCGGCCACTGCGTGGAGCCGTTCGTCAGACACGTGCGGGGTCCGAAGCAGAGCGCGCGGTCGATCCGCGACCTCGAGGACACTCGAATAGAACGAATCGCCGACCCAGCCCGGCATCGCGTACGCGGCCGGAACCGGAAAGCCCGCACGGGCCAAAGCCGCCAAGCTCCGGGCTTTGCCCCCGTAGCCGGACGCTCTCCGAGGAACGACCGATTCGATTCGCTTCAATATCCGCGGCATCTCGACCTCGTGGTTCTAGCGCAGCCGAGTGGGGGGTCCACAAGGGGCGATGGACGCCAGAGGAGCCCGGCGCTATGGAGGGACCCGTGGCGCTGATGGAAGACGATCATTTTCATGATCAATGCGGGGTATTCGGCGTGTTTGATGCAACGGAGGCATCGAACCTGGCGTATCTCGGTCTGCACTCGTTGCAGCACCGCGGCCAAGAGGCGGCCGGCATCGTCTCGAGCAACGGCCAACAGCTGTTCGTCCATCGCGGAATGGGCCTCGTACAAGACGTCTTCACTGCGTCGCAGCTGGAGAAGCTTCCGGGGCGGAGCGCCATCGGCCACGTTCGCTACACGACCGCCGGTGGCAGCCACATCAAAAACGCCCAGCCGCTCGCAGTCGACTGCTCCCACGGTTCGATCGCGGTCGCACACAACGGCAATCTGACCAACGGTATGGCCCTTCGGCACGAGCTCGAGAAAGACGGCTCGATCTTTTCGTCCGACAGCGACACCGAGGTGTTCGTCCATCTCATCGCGCGCTCGAAGTCCGAGACGATGGTCGATAGCGTGGCCGACGCCCTCCACCGAGTGGAAGGGGCATACTCGCTCGTGTTCCTCTCACCGGATGAGCTAATCGCAGTTCGCGACCCTCACGGCTTCCGTCCGTTATGCCTTGGCAAGCTCGACGGAGCCTACGTCGTGGCGTCGGAGCCCCCGGCGTTTCAGCTCATCGGCGCCAAGTACGTTCGCGACGTCGAGCCAGGCGAGATGATCGTCGTCAACGAGTCTGGGCTTCAGAGTCTGCGTCCATTTCGGATCGACCCTCAGCGTCGCTACATGTGCATCTTCGAATTCGTCTACTTCGCGCGACCAGACGCATCGTTCGACGGCATCAGCGTCTATGAGGCACGCAAGCGCATGGGGCGAGCGTTGGCTCAAGACCAGCCCGTCGAGGCCGATCTCGTGGTTCCCGTGCCGGACAGCGGTGTCGCTGCGGCTCTTGGTTACGCGGAGGCCGCCGGCCTCCCCTTCGAGCTCGGTCTCATCCGCAGTCACTACGTCGGCCGAACCTTCATCGAGCCCTCACAGTCGATTCGCCACTTCGGCGTGCGCCTGAAGCTCCACCCGGTTCAGAGTCTGCTCGAAGGCAAGCGCGTCATCGTCATCGACGACTCGATCGTGCGGGGCACGACCAGTCACAAGATCGTAAAAATGATCCGAGACGCTGGCGCGAAGGAAGTGCATCTCCGAATTAGCTCCCCGCCGACGAGTTGGCCCTGCTTCTACGGAATCGACACACCGACCCGCGACGAGCTGATCGCGGCGCACAACACGGTGGAACAGGTCAATGAGTTCGTGACGGCCGACAGCTTGGGTTACCTCTCGCTAGATGGCCTCAAACAGGCGGTCGGCGGCGAAGAGGGCTTTTGCAGCGCCTGCTTCAGCGGCCGTTATCCGATTCCCGTGAAGGACAACGGAACGACTAGGCGGCAGTTGCCGCTCGTCGGCGTCTGAACGAGGGGCAAACTCAGTGCGCGTCGAACCAGCGCACGATCGCCCCGTTCACCTCGGCTGCCTGCTCGAGATGTAGAAAGTGGCCGGCGCCCGCGAGCGTGAGCTGCTCGAAGAGCGCACTGAAGTGAGCCTCCTGACCGGCGGCAAGGTCCCGGCCGATGCAGCCGTCCCGCTCCCCATGAAGATAGAGCGTAGGAACGACGATCGGACCTGCCGAGAGCAACTCGGTGACCTCCCGAATCAGCGTCGGGGATAAAAGCGAGCGATAGTAGCGAAGGGGCGCAGGCATACTCGAGTGGAGGCAGAGCTTGAGCTCGTTGAAGTAGTCCTCGCCCGGGTCGAAGCCTGGGGACCACTTTCGCCAAAGCCGCTCGATCAAGGCGAAGTCGCGCATCCTCACGAGCCGATCCGAGACCATGGGCAATTGGAAGAGAGCCATGTAGGCGCTCCTGCCGAGTTGCCGGGGGTGCTCCTGCACGTTGTCTCGAAACGCGAGCACATGGGGGACGGCGAGCAGCGCTGCGGTACGAAAGCGCTCGGGCCGCTGAGCCATCATGCACTGCGCGATGAATGAACCCCAGTCATGCCCGACGATTCGGACGGGCTCTTCAGGGGAGAGCTCGTCGATCAGGGAAAGGACCCGGTGCGACAGCGTGAGCGGGTCGAAAGGGCCTTCGGGTGAAGACGGCGCATAGCCGGGCATCCAAGGCCTGACGACTTGATAGCCGGCGTCGCGGAGGTCCTCGCTGAGCACCTCCCAAGTGCGGGGAATGTCGGGGAAGCCATGGAGACAAAGAACCAGCGGGGCGTCTTCGGCCTCGTTCGAGAGGTAGGAGATTCCGGTGCGCTCGGACCGCAGGCGATGCATTGAGGGGAGTTTACGCGAAGAAGCTCGCAAGCGCTTCTGCCAGGCGCTGCGCGAACGCCTCCTGAACGATGAGATCCTGACGCGCCTCGATCTCGAGCGCTGTCCAGCCGTACTCCTTGGCATGGCGCACCGGAGAATAGGCGAGCCCACCCTTCCCGGACCATGGCTCGTTCGCGAGCACTCGAAAGCCCGCCCTTTCGAGGTGCCGAATCAGTCGTTGGGCGGGCTCTTCGTCGTCGTCGAACAACACCCCGAGCTCGAGTGTGCGCGAGTCGCCTTCGTAGTTGTCGGTGAAGCTGTGGATCGAGAAGACGGTGTCGCCGCGGCTTCGCTTCACCATCGAGCTCACCGCGGCGTGATATGGATGATAGAAGCGATCGATGCGTTGTTGGCGATCGGCTTCGAGAAGCCCTTCGTTGAGATGAACCTGCTGGCCGTCCGCATTCTGGCGAAAAAGGGTATCGGAATCGAGCGGGCGATTGGGGTCGATGAGTAAGCGCGAGAACTTCGAAAGCACGGCGGGCGCATTCGTGAGTGACGCGACCCGGCGGGTGAATGCCGCAGCGCCGATGTCACTCGCCCAATGCGTGTCGACGAGCCAGCGATCCGACTCGGGCCATTGCCAAGGCTCGTGCAAGGCGTTCGACGCGTGCTCGCAGGTGAACACCAGGCGCCCATTCAAGTCGCCTTCCATCTCTTCTGCTGCGTCCGACCAGTCCACCATCGAATTGTAAGGGCTCTCTCCAAAAGTCGAGCTACTCGCTGACACTGAACGATTGGGCTGTATAATCCAACTGAAGCCGTGTGGGGGCGGTCGAAGGAACAATCCGTGCCACACCCCGATGACGATCTTCAACTTCCCGGAACGCCGCGGCGACGCCCTAGCCACTTCCGGAAGAAGCGCCGGGACAGCACGACCAAGCTCGTGCGCGTCGCAACGGAGCGCAGCCGCTCGGGTCCCGACATCAGTCACGTTGTCCGGAGCCCCGAAGCGCGCCAGAAGCAATGGAGCGACGTGCTCAACCCTGCACCAGCCCTCCCCGAGCCCCTCCTTCAAAGGCCGATCCCGCCCCCGGCCCCGCTTCCGTCCGAAACCCTGCTGGACGAGCCGAGCAGCCCAGGCTGGACAGACGAGAGAGCCCGGCGAAAGCGCAGGGAAGACCTCGTCGGCACCATCGCCCTAGCCCTCATGGTCGCCGCCATGCTAGCCGCGATGTGGCTCCGCATGACATCCCCCTAGGGGGACACGCAGCCCCTCCAAAAACCAATCAATTCCAAGCACCTGGGGATCGCACTGCGCACTTTCTCGTCTTGCCGCTCCAGCGCGGGGGCAAAGGGGAAAATGCGCACTTCGGTCCGGATGTATCCGTAACTATTGCCGTTTTGGAGGGGCTGCGTGTCCCCTTAGAACTCGGGGCGGTCTTGGTGCTGGCCGAAGACGTCGCGGAAGACGTCGCAGACCTCCTGCTCGGTGCAATAGAGCTTCGCGGCGGCGATGATTCCGGGCATGACGTTCCGATCCGCTCGGCAATCTTCCGCGATGGCCTTGAGTGCCTTGTCGACGGCGGCGTCATCGCGTTCGGCCTTGACCTTCGCAAGGCTCTCGAGCTGCTCTTTTTGAATGGTCTCGTCGATGCGAAGCATCGGGATGTCAGGCTGCTCTTCCTGCTGATACTTGTTCACGCCGACAACCGTCTTGTCGCCACGCTCGACCTGCTGCTGCATCCGGTACGCCGACGCGGCGATCTCTCGCTGCGGATAGCCCCGCTCCACCGCCTCGACCATGCCGCCGAACTCGTCGATCTTTCGGATGTACTCCATCGCCTCCTCTTCGAGACGGTCCGTCATCCACTCGACGAAGTAGCTGCCGGCCAAGGGGTCAATCGTATTGGCCACCCCGGACTCCTCCGCCACGATCTGCTGCGTGCGCAGCGCGATCGTCACCGCTTCCTCGGTCGGCAGCGCATAGGTCTCGTCGAGGCTGTTGGTGTGCAGCGACTGCGTTCCGCCCAACACGGCGGCCAATGCTTGGAGCGCGACGCGCGCGACGTTGTTGTACGGCTGCTGCGCCGTGAGCGAGACCCCAGCGGTCTGCGCATGCGTCCGAAGCATCATCGATCGCGGGTTCTTCGGCGCGTATCGATCCTTCATGAGGCGCGCCCACATTCGTCGAGCCGCCCGAAACTTAGCGATTTCCTCGAAGAAATCGTTGTGCACGTCGAAGAAGAACGAGAGTCGCGGCGCAAACTCGTCGACATCGAGGCCGCGCTCCACCGCCCACTTCACATACTCGAGGCCGTCCGCAATCGTAAACGCCAGCTCTTGCGCGGCCGTCGCACCCGCCTCACGGATGTGATAGCCGCTGATGCTGACGCTGTTCCAGCGTGGCACCTCCTTCGCACAGAACTCGATGGAATCGGTCACGATCCGCATCGCCGGCCGTGGCGGGACGACCCAGGCATGCTGTGCGATGAACTCCTTGAGGCAATCGTTCTGGACGGTCCCGCCGATTTTGTCGCGTGGAATACCCCGCTTGTCGGCTAGCGCGATGTAGAAGCCGAGCAAGACCGCGGCAGGGCCGTTGATCGTCATCGAGGTCGTGACTTTGTCGAGCGGGATCTGGTCGAAGAGGATCTCCATGTCACGGAGCGTGTCGACCGCGACTCCGACCATGCCGACTTCACCGAGCGACCTCGGCGAGTCGCTGTCGTATCCCATCAAGGTCGGGAAATCGAAAGCGGTGGAAAGCCCGGTCTGTCCCTGCTCGAGTAGATAGCGAAATCGCTCGTTCGTCTGCCGCGGCGTGCCGAAGCCCGCGAACATGCGCATCGTCCACAGACGCCCCCGATACATCGTCGGCTGAACGCCACGCGTATAGGGAAACTGCCCGGGAAAGCCTAGGTCCCGCTCATAGTCCTGCTCGACGTCGGCGGGCGTGAGCAAGTCCGGCACCTCGAGATCGCTCAAGGTCGAAAAGCGTCCGTTTCGAAGCGGGTGACGTGCGACCGCGGGATCCACCTCGCGAGATCGCCAGCGTTCGGCCGCCTCTTGGATGCGTGCCACCTCGTCGTCCGGTAGCGGCTCCGCGGCCACTTTCTTCGCTGGGTCCGATGCCACGAGCGCCTCCTGGTCAGTTCTCTACGGTGTCCTCTGCGCCTGGGAAAGGCAAGACCTCGCCACGAATCACTTGCAGCATGCCTTCGACCTCGAGCGCGACCTCGAGCTCCGGACTGGTTTCGAGAAAGCGTTCGAGGTAGCGCTTTGCCGCCTGATTCTCGCCCTTCTGAAAGTGCGTCGCGCCGATCAAGAAGAGCGCGTCCCCGTCGTCGTCCTGCTTGTTGAGCACGCGCTGCGCCATTCGGATCGCTCGGTCGTACTCACCCATCATCCGCAACGTCTGCCCGGCCCCGAGCATCGCACCGACGTACTCGGGAGCCAATGTCAGTGCCTCGACGTAGCTCTTGAGCGCCTCCGGATACGCGTCCTTTTCGAAGTAGGCGTGACCGAGGAAATGAAACGCATACTCGTTTCGGGGGTCCTCTTGCGCGACGCGCAGAAGTTCATCGATCGCCGCGTCGAGCTCGCCGGAATGCAAGAGCTCCATGCCCTCTTCGGCCGCTTCCCAACGCTCGGATTGCCTCTCGTCCACAGCCGTCCTCAGCCGCGGTTCCCGTAATCGATCGAGCCGGCTCGAGTTCGATCACGTGGCTGCACCCCGGACGCCAAGGTCGCGAGAACGACCAACAGGAAGAGCACGCCTCCAATCAACAGCGTGATCCCCATGAGCTGACGATTGTCGAGCGCCCAGTAGCAAACGCCGGCGATGGCCAACGTGAGCACGCCGATCCCATAGGCGAGGCGAAGCTGCATCCGCCGGCGACGCTTCGCCTGAGCTTCCGCCTGCTCTCGCGCCTCCTTGGAAGCCTTTTGTCGCTCTTTGCGAGCCTGTCGTCGCTCGTTCTGCTTCTTCGCCATCAGCGGAGCATACTACTGAATTGCCCGACGGGCCCGATCGGCCAGATGCCCCCTCGGAACCAGCTCGAGATACCTCTCGTAGGCCCCGCGCGCATCCTGGGAATTCTCTGTCCAAAGCGCTTCGCCGAGATAGAACCAAGCCGCGGCAGGCGTCCCCGGCAAGGAAATCGACTGACGGAACAATCGACGGGCTGCGTCGAGCTCGTCACGGTGCAGGTGGACCCGGGCGAGCTGATAAATCGCCTCTGCCTCGAGGCCAGCTCGCGCATCGACCCCTCGGGCGAGTTGAAGCGCGCGGGTCGCATTCGCGAACGCCTCGGAGTACTTCTCGGCGCGCAGAATGCCTCGGCCGATCCCAACGAGTGCCGGCGCGTAGTCCGGGTCGAGGTCGAGGGCTCGGCGATAATACGTGGCGGACAAGGCGGAGTGACCTTGAGCGCTGAGTGTGTCCGCGCGGCGCGTGAGCGCATCAGGCCCCAGCGAGGCCAGCTCGTCGCTCACCTGAGCGGTATCGGGCGCTGCAGGCGCCTTGGGCTCCGGCTTTGCTGCGGCGGGACGTTTCGCTTTGGCCGGCTTGGTCTTTGCGACGGGGGCTCGGTCCGCCTTGCGCGGAGTCTCGAGCTTCGACGGTGCAGCGGTCTCGACAGGCGCCTGGGCCACGGCGGGCGCGACCAGCGAAGGGGCGGCCTCTGCGGGAGCAGGTGCTTCGAGCGGCTCCTCGACAATCTTCTCGATCGCAGGATCGATCGCGACCTGCTCGATCGCTAGCGGCTCGGGCGCCGGGATCTCCACTGGCTCGGCCTCTTCAAGCACGGGCTCGAGCTCGATTGCCTCGACGGGCGTCGGCGCTTGCGCCACCACTGGCTCCTCCACGTCAGACCCAGTGATCGCCGCGATCCCGCCGACCACGGCTCCCACCAAAATGAGCGCGAGCGCGCCGAGCAGGATTTGTTTTGGCGTGAGGCCGACCTGGGTCTTCCGCTCTTGCTGCTCCGCAAAGGCGATGAGGTCGTCCGCCGTCTCGGGAGCCTCCACGAAGCTGTCGCGCTGCGAGCCACCGAGCGCCTGGGCCTTGCTGAGAACACGCTCGGCCTTCTCGTGCTGCCCATCCTCCTGCAGCAACTCCCCGAGGAGCAAAAGCGGTGTGGGGTCGTCCGGAGCGAGTCGGGCAGCGCCGAGCAGGGCTTGTTGGGCACGCAACGGGTCGCCATCGGCCCACCAGGCCTCTGAACAGATCACCAAGTACTCCGGATTCTCTCCAAGCGTGTCGTGATGCTCGCTCAGGACCTCGAGGGCCGCTCGCGGCTTGCCCGACGCGATCAGATCGCGCGCGATCTCCAGTGGATGCGAGCGCTGAGACTCGCCCTCCCCGTCGAGCGCATAGGCGTCGAAACCGTAATCAGACACGTCGACAATGCTATCAGAGAGGGGTCCTGGCTCTGGAATTCCCGCCAATGTCCGACTCGTCCGGGCCTTTCGCCTCGAATTCTGTATACTTCGCCGCAATGTTTGTGGTCGCGTGCTCCGGTTTCCCCGTGCCGGTCAGCCGATATTGGCGGGAATTCGACGCGGTGGAAATCTCGGACACCGAAATCGCCATCCCAGGGGCGGGAACCATCCGCCGTTGGATCCGAGAGGCTCCCGATGACTTCCTCTTCACGGTGGTCGCGCCCAAGTCCGTGAGTGAGTCCGGATTCCGTCGGACCAAGGAGAACAAGGCCACCTGCGAGGCCGTCGCCAAGCTCGCCAGCGACTTGAAGGCGAAGGCGGTGATTTTCGCAGCCGACGAAAAGTTCAAGCATGGCAAGGCGAACCGAGCCGCTCTTCGAGCGTTTCTAGGTTTCCTCCCCGATATGCCGCCCATCGTGCTGGACCTCGACGCATGGAAGCCCGCCGACATCGCCGCGGCTTGCGGAGACCGTCCCGCCATCGCTGCCTATGACCCCCTGACCGACGATCCGCCGCCCAAGGCGAGCCAAGTCTACATTCGCCTCCCGGGCCCAGCAGGCCATCGCTCTCGATATGACGAGGCCTCGGTCCAAAAGGTCGCCGACCATTGCAACTCCCTCGATCCCGAGATGGGCATCTGCGTGTTCCGCAACATCGACATGCAGACCAACGCCCATCAGCTCACCAAGAGACTCACCTAGTCCATGATCGACCCGGCCTCGGCGCCGATGCTCATCACCGTACCGGACGGGGATGGAGGGGAGCGCCTCGACCGTGTCCTCGCCCGCCTCTGTCCTCAATTTTCCCGAAGCGCCCTTCAACGCTGGATCGACCAGGGGCGCATCGAGCAGGCGGGCGAGGTGGTGTCGCGCAAGACGAAGGCACAGGCGGGGGCCGAGGTCAGTATCGAGGCGGCCCCTCCCGAGCAGATGAGCGCAAAGCCCCAGGATATTCCACTCGAGATTCTCTTCGAGGACGAGCACCTGCTGCTCCTCGACAAGCCCGCCGGTCTGGTCGTTCACCCGGCGCCGGGTCATCCCGACGGCACGCTGGTAAACGCGCTGCTTCATCATGGGGAGCTGAGCGACGGCTCGGACCCTCTCCGCCCAGGCATCGTGCACCGGCTCGACAAGGACACGAGCGGCGTGATGGTGGTGGCCAAGAGCTCCGCCGCGCACGAGCGGCTCGTCGAGATGTTTCAGGCCCATGCGCTAGAGCGGGCCTATCTCGCGATCGTTCGGGGCCGACCCCCCGCTGCGATCAAGTACGACACCTTCCACGGCCGCCACCCTGGCAATCGAAAGAAGTACACCTCGCGGACCAATCGGGGAAAGCGCGCGGTCACACACCTAGAATCCATCGAGCTTTTGCATGGAACCACCCTGGTTCGTTGCCGTCTCGAGACCGGACGCACGCACCAGATTCGTGTGCATCTCGCGGACGCCGGCCACCCGGTGCTCGGCGATTCGCTCTACGGCCGCTCCACGGGAGACCCGCTTCTGCGTGAGGTGTCGAGCGATCTCGGCCGCCAAGCGCTACACGCCACGCTGCTCGGCTTCGACCATCCCATCACGGGCGAGCCCCTGCGCTTCGAGACTCCGCCTCCTCCCGACTTCGCCCGTGCGCTCGAAGCGCTACGGCCAGATCAGACCCCCTAGGGCTCTAGGTCGCGGCACTGGACGTACCCCTCGAGCACCTCGAGGCAGCGCGCCTCGTTGCACTGAAGCACGACCGAGTTGCAGCTCTGAAAAAAGACCGGATTGACCAAGATGGCTCGGCAGCATTCCTGCAGATCGAGGCAGGCGTTCACGGCCTCGACGTCGCAAGCGCCTCCGACGCCGCCGGTCCCTCCGAAACCGCCATCGCCTCCAGCGCCACCCGGGCCGCTCCCGCTGGAGCTTCCGCATGCGAGAGAGAGCAAGAGGATGGAGCCAGCCACGGCCAGCTTCCAGCTATGAGCGATGTGCATCAATCGAACGGGCTACCACATCGGCGATTCGACGTGTGCCTTCGAGCGGACGAGGAGGTCGATGATTGCGCGATCATAGAGATTGCGGCCCATGAGATCGGGGGCAACACGGGTCTGATAAAGGTCACGACCTTCTTGAATTTCGTCCGCTATCACATCGAAAAGATTGTCGTTTCGGATCCCCTCCGCAATTTTCTCTTCGTTGTACAGTGCAAGGTCGCTCGAGATTGCACGCGCCAGGCGGCGAGCGGCTTCTTCGGTTTCGATCAGCGCCATCGTTCCTCCCAGGGCCAAGAGTGACGCAGTAGACCCACCTCTGTCAAAGAGCGGTCGGGTCGAGCTCGATGGCTCCTGCCCGAAGGATCGCCATGGGCGTCGTCGTCGTATCGACAAAGGTCGATGCTGCGCCGCCTGGAGAGACTCCGGCTAGCGACCCATCCAGCCCCGCGGCGAGCGCCTGCGGGAGCTCGTCGACGCTGCGGAGGGGCGGTTCTCCACTGAGGTTGGCGCTCGTGGCTGTGAGAGCGTGGCCGAATGCGCGGGTGAGCTCGGCGGCCGGGCTAGGGCCTGGGACGCGGACCCCGACCTTGCCATCGCGAACGAGTCGAGGGCTCAGCTCGGGCCGGGCCTCGAAGAGCAGTGTGAGCGGCCCGGGCCAGTGGGCCTCCATCAGTGCCCTGGCGCGGGGACTCGGCGGACGCGCGACCTCGACAAGCGCCTCCGCGTTCGGCAAAAGCAGGGCGATTGGCATGTTGGCAGGCCGGCCCTTGAGGGCGGCCACCCGCTCGATGGCTTGCTCGCTCCGGGCATCGGCGAGGAGACCTAGCCAGGTTTCCGTCGGACAGGCCACCACCCCACCCCGCTCCAAGATCGTCACAAGCTCGGAAAGCCGTTCCATCAGCGCGCACGCGCTCGCCAGCCGATGTCGCGGCGGACCTGCTTGCCTTCGAACTCGATCGCATCGACCGCGGCGTAGGCACGCTCGGCGGCTTCGTCGATCGTCTGGCCGATCGCGGTGACCGAGAGGACACGGCCACCGGAGGTCACTACTTGCTCGCCGTCAAGCGCGGTACCCGCATGAAACACGGTCACCTGCGGCAGCGCAGCGGCGCGGTCGAGGCCGCTGATCGGCTTTCCCTTTTCGTACTTGCCCGGGTAGCCGCCCGAGGCGAGCACGACGCAAAGGGAAGCCGGCGCCTCCCATTCGGGCGTCAGTCCGGCGAAATCGCCCTGCGCGGAGCCGAGAATCAGAGGCAGGATCGAGCCCTTCCAACGCGTCATCAGAGTCTGGCACTCGGGGTCTCCGAACCGGGTGTTGTACTCGAGCACCAGCGGCTCACCGTCGACGATCATCAGGCCGACGAACAATGCGCCTCGAAACGGGCGGCCCTCGCTCGCCATGCCGCGAAGCGTGGGTTCGATCACGCGCTCGAGGATCTTGCGCTCGACCTCGGCGGTCACGATCGGAGGCGGTGAGTAGGCGCCCATGCCGCCGGTGTTCGGGCCTTTGTCGCCATCGAACGCCCGCTTATGATCCTGAGCTGGCGCAAGAGCGATAAAGCGCGCGCCGTCCGAGACCACGTGATAGCTGACCTCTTGTCCGACGAGGCACTCTTCGATGAGCACCCGGTCGCCCGCGTCTCCGAACTCGCGGTCCCGCATGATGCGATCGACGCCTGAGATTGCTTCCTCGGCGCTCTGCGCGACGATCACGCCCTTGCCAGCGGCCAAGCCATCGGCTTTGACAACCAGCGGTCGCTTGGCGTCCTCGATATAGGCAGTCGCCTCATCGGGATCGTCGAAGATGGCGAAGCCAGCTGTCGGAATGTCGTGCCGCGCCATGAACTCCTTCGAAAAGATCTTCGAACCTTCGAGTTGAGCGGCTTCGCGATCGGGACCGAACGCCGCGATACCGTGCTCGCGGAGCGCGTCGACGACACCTGCAACGAGTGGCGCCTCTGGGCCCACGACGACCAAGTCGGCCTTCTCGCGCTCGGCAAGCGCAACGACCTGCCCGGCATCAGTCGGGTCGACCGGCACGATGCGCCCGACTGCGGCGATGCCCGCATTGCCGGGAGCGCCGATCACTTCGACGCCCTCGTCCTGTGCGAGCCTCCATCCAAGTGCGTGCTCGCGCGCGCCTCCACCGACGATGAGTACGCGCATGTCAGTGCCGGAAATGGCGAACGCCGGTGAAGACCATCGCCATGTCGGCAGCGTCGGCTGCGGCGATCACGGCCGCGTCACCCTTCGAGCCACCAGGATGAACGACCGCGGTGATTCCGGCTTTGGCGGCGGCTTCGATGCCGTCCGGGAATGGGAAGAACGCATCGGATGCCATCGCCGCACCCTTCGAGAGTTCGCCAGCTTTCTGCGCAGCGATGCCGACGGCGGTGACTCGGGCCATCTGGCCGGCGCCCACACCAACGGTGCGATCGGGCTTCGCGAAGATGATCGCGTTCGACTTCACGTGCTTGCAAACACGCCACGCGAAATCGAGCGACTTCCATTCGTCGTCCGTGGGGGCTCGTTTCGTGACGACCTTGCCGGCGCGAACTTCAGCCGGTCCAGTGGCATCGCGATCCTGAACCACGATGCCGCCGCCGAGGCGCTTGTACTGAAGCGCGGGATAGTCGGCGCCGAGCCACTCGCCGGTCGCGAGGATACGAAGGTTCTTCTTCTTTCGGAGTCGTTCGAGGGCCGTCGGTGCGTAGCCAGGGGCGATCACGCACTCGATGAAGGTCTCCGCGACCGCAGCGGCCGTGGCCTCGTCGACCTCTTGATTGAGGGCAACGATGCCACCGAATGCACTCTGCGAATCGGCTTCACGCGCGATCCGGTACGCCTCCTCGAGAGTGGACGCGGTAGCAACACCGCATGGGTTCGTGTGCTTGACGACAACCGCGGCAGGGCCATCGAACTCACGCACCGCCTCGATCGTCGCATCGACGTCGACGAGGTTGTTGAAGGATAGCTCCTTGCCGCCCGCGCCCACTGACTCCGCGAGGGCCAGGCTTCCGGCTGGAGCGTTGCGCTCCACGTAGAACGCACCCTGCTGATGAGGGTTTTCGCCGTAGCGCACGTCATACGCCTTCTTGAAGGTAAGCGTCAGCGCGCCTGGGAACTTCGAATCGCTGTCTTGCGAGGTGAGGTATGCGGCGATTGCGCCGTCGTACGCTGCCGTCTGCGCGAACGCCTTCGCGGCGAGCCGCGCACGAAGCGCACCGTTCGGACCGTCGCCGGTGCGAACCGCCTGGAGCACCTCGTCATAATCACCCGGCTCGGTCACGACCGTGACGCGCGCCTGGTTCTTGGCTGCGCTACGCACCATCGACGGGCCGCCGATGTCGATGTTCTCGATGGTCTCTTCATGAGAGGCGCCGCGCGCGACGGTCTGCTCAAACGGGTAGAGGTTCACGCACACCAAGTCGATCGGCTTTCCGCCAATCCCGCCCAGCGCGTCGCGATCGGCGTCGCTATCGCGCATGAGGATTCCGCCGTGGACGCGTGGGTGAAGGGTCTTGACGCGACCGTCCATGATCTCGGGCGACTCGGTGTACTCCGAGACGTCGATGACGGGGACTCCGCCCTCGCGGAGCGCCTTGGCCGTGCCGCCGGTGGACAGAATCTCCACTCCCGCTTCCGAGAGTCCCTTCGCGAACTCGACGACACCCGTCTTGTCCGAGACCGATACCAATGCGCGTTTGATCTGTGTCATGCCCCTACCTTTGGAAGGGTCCGGCCATACCGCGCGGCCCAAGGGGCGTCAATCGATTCTGAGTGGCCAGGCGGTCAGCCTTCGGGGGCGCCGACCTCGTCTTCTTCGTGCATCCTCGAGAGCGTCGCTTCGACCCAAGGCCCGAGCTTCCCGAGGCGAATCATTTCGCGCGCTTCGCGCATGAGGGCACCGTAGAAATGCAAGTTGTGCAGCGTCACTAGACGTGGCCCGAGCATCTCCTCGGCCTTGATGAGGTGTCGCAGATAGGCGCGCGAGTACGTCGTGCACGTCGAGCAGTCGCAACGGGTATCGAGCGGGCTCTGGTCGTCACGGTGGCGGGCTTGGCGAAGATTGACCCGCCCCCCCCAGGTCAAGGCCTGACCGTTTCGCGCGTTTCGCGTCGGCAAGACGCAGTCGAACATGTCGATGCCGGCCTGAACGGCCCGCAGAAGATCGGTCGGAGTGCCAACGCCCATGAGATACCGGGGCTTGTCTGCCGGCATCGCCGGCGCGATCTCGGTGAGAAGCTCGTACATCTGAGCAGTCGGCTCGCCGACGGAAAAGCCGCCGAGTGCGACCCCGTCGAAGTCGAGCGCGGCGATCGTCTGAAGGTGAGACATGCGAAGATCGAGCGCCGTGCCACCCTGGACGATCCCGAACCGGCCCTGGCCCTCTGCGGGCTCGGTGCGCAGGCAGCGTGACGCCCATTCGCTGGTGCGCTTCATCGCTCGCTCGATCTCCTCGCGAGGAGCTTTCCCTGGCGGGCACTCGTCGAGCACCATGGCCACATCGGACCCCAACAAGGCTTGGACTCGCATCGCCTCTTCTGGGGTGAGTCGATGAAGGCTGCCATCGAGATGCGAGCGGAACGTAATTCCATCCTCGTCGATCGTGCGGTGTTTGGCGAGCGAGAACACTTGGTAGCCACCGCTGTCGGTCAGCAGCGCATGGGGCCACTTCATGAAACCGACGACGCCCCCATGGGCGGCGATCGACTCCGCGCCCGGTCGAAGCCAGAGGTGGTACGTATTGGCGAGGATGATGCGCGCTCCGGTGGACGCAACATCCTCCGGAGTCAGCGACTTGACCGTGGCCTGCGTGCCAACGGGCATGAACGCGGGGGTCTCGACGACGGCACGGGGAGTCCTGAATATACCGGTGCGTGCCGCGCCATCCACCGCGCCAACCTCGAACGAAAACCCTGGGGTCGGCAGAGTCATCGCTTGGCACCTCGGATGAACATCGCGTCCCCGTAGCTGTAGAAGCGGTAACGCTCGTCGACGGCGTGCTGATATGCGCGCCGCATGAGGTCGACCCCCGCCAGGGACATCACCAAGGCAAGCAACGTGGAGCGCGGCAGGTGGAAGTTCGTCACGAGCTGGTCGATTACTCGAAAGGTATACGGCGGTCGAATGAACAGTCGGGTCGCGCCAACCCCTGCGCGGATGGCCCCGCTCGGGTCGGAGGCGGCCTCGAGGGTCCTCACCACGGTGGTGCCCACGGCAACGATTGGAAGGCCCTCGGCTCGGGCGCGCTCGATCGCCAAGACAGTCTCCTCCGGGACCTCGTAGGCCTCTTCGTGCATCTCGTGCTCGTCGAGGTGAGTCGCCTGGACCGGGCGGAATGTACCGGGCCCGACGTGGAGCGTGACGTAGGCGGTATCGTGTCCGTGTTCGGCAAGAGACCGAAGCGTCTCCTCGGTGAAGTGAAGGCCCGCGGTCGGAGCCGCGACGGCGCCCGATTTCCGCGCATAGACGGTTTGATAGCGCGCTCGATCTGCCTCCTCGGCGTCACGCTGGATGTACGGAGGGAGCGGCACCTCTCCGACTGCTTCGAGGACGGCGTCCACGTCGGAGTCTGCAACGAGCTCCACTTCGAGCTGACCATGCTCGAGCGCGCGCTCCACTCGCCCGAGCAGTCTCCCCTCAGCGAGCGAGAGCTTCATTCCTGCGCGCAGACCCTTCGACGAGCGACCCATGGCTAGCCATCGATCGGAACCCTGGGGCAGCTTGCGCAACAAGAGAATCTCGACCTTGCCGCCCGTCTCCTTGTGGCCGTGAAGCCTAGCGGGAAACACCCGGGTGTCATTGAAGACGAAGAGGCTCGGCGGAACGAGGCTCGGAAGCTCCCTGAAACTCCGATCGCTGATCTCGCCGGTATCGGGATCGACGAGCAGCAAGCGAGACGCGTCACGCACGTCGAGAGGTTGCTGCGCGATCAGAGCTTCTGGAAGCTCGTAGTCGAGGTCGGACAGCTCCATCAACGTACCGGTGGCCTGATGAAACGAACGCCGTAGGTGGCGTCGGGCTGTGCGGCGCGACCCTGCTCGTCAGAAGCGTCGGCCGAAACCTCGATGCAGAGCTTTCCGGCTGTGATGTTGCGCCAGGGCTTGCCGGTCTCGCCGCGGCCAGGCCCTTTGTCGTCGACTTTGCGACTTCGCTCGGTTCGCTGGTCGACCACTCGCAAGATGAGATCGACCTCCGCGAGGGCGCTTACCTGCGCGAGGACGTGGTCGGCATCATCGGCGAGGCAGAAGGTATCCACGTCTCCTGGCCATCCTATCCAGGCGCGGCGCTCCTTGCCGAGTCCGAGCGACTCGGCACGTTCCAGCGAATCGTTGAGCTCCCGTTCGTACGCCGGATCGTCGGGGAGTGGATTCCAACGGACGAAGTACGCGTCTGAGACGTTCTCCGTCGGAAGCGCATTCTCGGAGGCGCGCTCGCGTACACGGATCAGGAATTGCCCGGGCTCGACGGGGACGTTCGGGAGGCGCTCGCCCTGGCCGAGTCCGCGCGAGTCCGCAACGACGATGGGCTCGTCGACGCCCGGCCTTAGCAACTCGACGATCACATCCATGTTGGGAATGGAGCTCACCTCGATCTCTGCGGCTCGCTCCGTACCGATGTGCTGAATGGCAAAGAGATCGACGTCGCCCCTGCCCTCGTCGAGACGCTTGCCGAGATACGCCTCCATCTCGGAGTCCGCAGGTAGTCGGGTCGCCTGGTTTGGCAGATGGTTCGGCTCGCGCTCGGACGGGCCGCGGGCGAGCCACTGCCAGGCCCCGACTCCGACGGCGACGAGAACAAGCGCGAGCAACCAGAGCCATCGTCGCCGATTCGGGCGAAACCCACCATCGAGGTCGTCGACGCGCCGGGTCCCACTCGAGGAAGCGCCCTGCGCATCCGCGGCCATTTTCCAATCCTCGGACCCGACGGCGGAGAGGTAGTCGATTAGCGCCTGACGGAGCTCTTCAGCCGTCTGATATCGATGATCCGGATCCTTCTGAAGACACTTGAGAATGATCTCGTTGGCTTCCGCCGGCACGGATAAGGGCGAACGAGACGAAGGTGCGGGAGGCTCCTCGGACAGGTGTTTCGACAGAACGCCGACTGGATTCGGGGCATCGAACGGGGGAGCGCCGACGACGCACTCGTACATGATGGCCCCCATCGCGTAGACGTCGCTCCGCGGGTCGAGCTCCTGCCCCTGAATCTGCTCAGGTGACATGTAGTAGGGCGTCCCGACAATGGTGCCGCTGCTCGTGATCTGCGTGCCCAGCTTGCCCTCGAAGAGCTTGGCCAAGCCAAAGTCCAAGACCTTGGGCCGTTCGCCATCGCGCCCCTGCTTGATGACGATATTCTCCGGCTTGAGGTCCCGGTGAATGACCCCCGCGGCGTGGGCGTCCGCGACCGAACCTGCGACCTGAGCGCAGAGGTACGCGACGCGGCCGAACGGTATGGCTCCATCTCGGCCTATCGCCTTACCGAGGTCTTCTCCGTCGACGTGCTCCATCGCCAGGTAGAGCGAGCCCGATTTCGTTCGCCCGAAATCAAACACTTGCACGGTGTTCGGGTGATTGAGACGCGAGGCCGCCTCCGCCTCTAGCTGGAAGCGCGCGACGTTTTCCGGGTTGTCCTCGAGCTCGCGATGCAGGAGCTTGATCGCCATCACCTTGCTGATTTGGACGTGCTCGGCGCGGTAGACGGTTCCCATCGCGCCTCGGCCGATCTCCGCGACGATGCGATAGCGTTCGGCAATGACTTCACCGGGCCGAATCCCCATGGCACCCATGCTCGCCCCGCATTTGCCGCAGAACTTCGCATCGGGCGGGCTGCTTTCTCCGCATATGTCGCAGATCACTTGGCCCTCTCTCGCGGAGCTAGCCATTCAACGTGGCAAAGCGGTAGACGAACCACCCTGCGGAGAGAAGCACGAGCAGGGCGAGGCCACGCAACGCCTTCTTTCGGCGTTGCAGCATCGGGTACGGTTCGTTGGCGCTGTCGTAGCGGACCCGCGCTCGCTCGCGCCCCGGCGCCCCGGAGTCGGGTGCGGTCTCTGCAAGTGGCGCAAATCGTTCCGTCACCACCTCCCCGGTTTGCTCGGAAGCAAGCGCTGCATCGAGCTGTTCTGGGGGGGCTGGGGGCTCGGCGAAATCGGGACGTGGAATCCCGAGCATGGTTTTTTGCGGCGTGCGCTTTGCGGCCCTCGCTCGAGCGTCCGAAATCTCCGCCGGTGGCGCAGGCGGCCCGGGATCCGGAGTCGATGCGGCCGGTGGCGCTCCGCGGCGGGGCGTCAGGCTCGGGATACCCACCATCGTCTTCTTGCGGGCGCGGTCCTGCGAGGGCCCGGTGCTCGACGTATCGGTAGCCGGGGACTCGGGCCCCTCATGGAAGCGGATGCGTGATTGGTCGATGCGCTCGGGAGCTCCCTCACGCATCGCGTACCCGCACTTGCCGCAGAACGCATCGTCGGACGAGACCTCGGCTGCACATTGCGGACAATCCATGACGCGCAGCTACAGTATCAGGTTTCGTGGGTTTCGCACTGTTTGCTAGCGCGGGATGCCCATCACATCGGCCATGTCGTAGAGGCCTGCCGGGCGTCCAACGACCCAGTGGGCAGCTCGAACCGCGCCCCGCGCGAAGATCGTACGATCGGTGGCGCGATGGGTGAGCTCGATTCGCTCGCCCTCCCCCACGAGATAGAGGGTGTGCTCGCCGACGACGTCGCCGCCGCGGAGCGCCATGACGCCGACCTCGTCGAGCGGACGCGCTCCGACCTGGCCGCTTCGGCCATGAACGACGGCCCGCTCCGGGTCGAGCTGCTTGGCATGAGCAACGACTTCACCGAGGCGCACGGCGGTGCCGCTCGGGGAGTCGACCTTTCGCTTGTGATGGATCTCCACGATCTCGGCATCAAAGCCGGGGCCGAGGAGCTCGGTGGCGCGCGCGGCGAGAAAGTAGAGCGCGTTGACACCTTGGCTGTAGTTCGGCGCGAAGACGATGGGCACATGCTCGGCGGCCCGTTCGAGGGCAGCCCGCGTCTCGGAATCGAGCCCGGTGGTTCCGATGACCATCGGGATGTGTTGACCGGCACACACGGGGAGCAGCTTGGCGCTGGCTGACGCAATGCTGAAGTCGATGACTACTTCGACGTTGCTGAGAAACTCTTCGAGGTCGGAGGTGATCTTCACGCCAGTCGGGGCCCGTCCAGTGAGCACACCCACGTCTTGTCCGATGAGCTCGCTCTCGGAGCGATCCATCGCGGCGACGAGATTTGCCTCGAGGTCGTCGTAGAGCACAGAGGCGATGCTGAGGCCCATGCGGCCCGCTGCCCCGTGTATCGCAACTTGCGCCATGTTCGGGGCATCGCAGATGCCAGCGGAACCGTCAATCGGCTTGCTAGGTCGAGGAGCGGCCGGCGCTCAGCTCGACGAGCCGATCGATGAGGAAGCCGCTCTGTTCGAGCGCCTCTTCGGTGAACTCCCCGAAGAACGCGCGCACCTGCTCGAACACTCCGTCGAACGCCGCCTGGTCTTGGCTCTCCAGGATCGTCGCGAGGTCGGCCGCCGCCTGCTGAAAGATGCCGATGACCTGCTGCGAGTCCGGATTCAGCATTTCGATCGGCCCGTAGAGCTCGGGGGCCTGCGCGAAGTGACGGCCGGTCACGTAGGTTTCGAGCAGGTAGGCAGGCGACGTGAACCGCAGTGTCTCTTCGAGCGGAGCGCCCGCGCGGCTGAGCGCGAGACCGAGCACCTGCGTCTTGAAATGATGCAGCACCTGAACGATGGCCATCATCGCGTCGTGTTGCTCCGCGCTCGTCTCGGTGAGCACGAGGCCCCGCGCCGTGAACATCTGGCGAGCCCACGCGAGCCACGCATCACCGCGACCGGGGCAGAGGACCACGCGCTGCCCCTGGTAGGTATTGACGCCCGGGCCGAACATCGGGTGAGTACCGAGCACGCTTGCCTTCGTCGACGTCAGCATCGCCTGCATCGGGTCGATCTTGATCGACGTAACGTCCATGAGGAGCGCGTCTTCTCGGACCAGCGGGCCGAGCTCCTCGATGACTGCGCGGGTCTCTCGAATCGGAACGCTGATGACCACGACGTCAGCGGTCGCGGCGGCATCTTTCGGACGAAGAGGGGTCTGCAGGTCGGCGCTCAGCACCTCGTGCCCGAGGTCGGCGAACAGCGTTCGGAGTGAACTCCCCATTCCGCCCTCCCCGCCGATGATGGCCACGGTCTTGGGCTCGACGTCGGGTGGCACCTCTGCGCGAAGTGCCGCCTGACGCTCGCGACTCATCAGCATCAACTGCCGCCAAATCGATTCGATGCTGTCGGGCGAAAGGCCGAGCTCCTCGGCGCGCGCGCACCGGTCATCGAGAACCCGTCGTTCACGCGCGAGATCCCGAATGCGGACCCGATGAGAGCGCTTCTGGGCGGCGATATCGGCGACGACGTTCATCCGGCGGACGAGAAGGTCCAAAAGCTCGTGGTCGAGGTCGTCGAGCGCTCCCCGCAGCTCGAGAAGCGGTCCTTTGTCTGGATTCTCGTCGGTCATGAGTGCGTTTTACATCGTGGGGAGGCGTCCGCATAATGCGCGGCCGTGAAGAGACTGCAACTCCATCATTGGATTCTAATTGCCATGGCCGTCGGGGCCTTCCTCGGGCTCGGGCTCAATTGGGCCGGGGTCGAGGGTATGGTGGAGGCCGAGACCGTCGGCACTGTGGCCATGGTCGGGAAGGAAGTGGGCGACCTCTTTCTGCGATTGCTGCAGATGCTGGTCGTCCCGCTCATCGTCTCTTCGTTGATCACCGGAATCACCGGTATGGGCGACCTTCGGACGCTGGGCTCCATCGGCGGTCGCGCGATTACGTTCTATCTGACGAGCAGCTTCCTCGCGATCGTCACTGGCGTTATCGTCGTCAACTTGATCAAGCCGGGCGAAGGGGCGGAGCTGGCACTGCTCGAGGACGGCGCGGTCGAGGGACTGGTCACGCAAGCGCCAGGCGGTCTCGGTGTCGTCCTTTGGGAGCAGCTCGAGAGCCTCATCCCGAAGAACCCCCTCGCCGCAGCCACCGCGGGCGACATGCTGCCGGTCATCTTCTTCTCACTGTTGATTGGCGTCTTCATCAGCATCGCCGAGCACCGTGAGGGCTCTGCGGACGCCAGCGTGGTGCGCCGCTTCTTCTCGGGTCTCTTCGACGTGATGATGCAAATGACCTTGTTCGTCGTGAAGTTCGCTCCCGTCGGCGTATTCGGGTTCACGCTCTATGCCGCCGCAGGCAAGGGGCCCGCGGCATTTCAGGTGTTGGGCTGGTACGTGCTCGCGGTGTTCGTGGCGCTTCTCATCCACGCCACGATCACGCTGCCGCTTATTCTACGCATCACGACAGGCCGCTCGCCCATCGCCTACATGAAGAGCATGACGACAGCCCTGGTCACTGCGTTCAGCACGGCGTCCAGCAACGGAACCCTCCCCCTCACGATGCAGAACGCGGAGGACGCGGGCGTGAAGCCGCAGGTCACCTCGTTCGTGCTGCCGCTTGGCGCCACGATCAACATGGACGGCACCGCGCTGTACGAGGCTGTGGCGGTGCTCTTCATCGCGCAGGTCTACGGCTTGGATCTCAGCATCACGCAGCAGGCGGTGGTCGCCTTGACCGCGCTGCTCGCAAGCATCGGCGCCGCGGGTATCCCGCACGCAGGCATGGTCATGATGGTGGTCGTTCTAAACGCCGTCGGCCTCCCGACCAGCGCCGTCGCCCTCATCCTCGCCGTCGACCGAATCCTCGACATGTGCCGAACCACGGTCAACGTCTGGTCCGACTCGGTAGCCGCCGCCGTAGTCGACTCCCGCTCCTAGGGGACACGCAGCCCCCCGAGAACCCAAGTCGTTTCAAACACCTACGAACCCAAACGCGCACTTTGTCGGCGCGGACTATCGGAGCGCCGCGGCCTGGGCCAAGCGCTTCGGTAGGAACGGGCCCTCATAGATGAACGCCGTGTAGACCTGAATGAGGTCTGCCCCGGCGTCGATCCGCTCGCGCGCCTGCTCGGGCGTCTCGATTCCGCCGACGGAGATCAGCGTGAGACGATCCCCAACCCCAGCCCTCAAGCGCCGGAGCACTTCGAGAGAACGGAGGTGCAACGGCGGACCGCTCAGGCCCCCTGCGCCGCACGCCGTCACGTCGTCTTTGATGCTCCTCAGGCCGTCCCTACGGATCGTCGTATTCGTCGCAATGATGCCGTCGAGGCCGAGCTCGAGCGCCATCTCGCCGACGGCGTCTACATCTTCGTCCGCCAGATCGGGCGCAATTTTCACGAGTAGAGGGACGCGCCGATTCGGCGACACTTCATTAAGTACTTCGCGAACCGCGGCCAGCAGAGGCCGAAGCTTTTCGGTCGCCTGAAGGTTCCGAAGGCCAGGCGTATTCGGTGAGCTAACGTTGACCACGACGTAGTCCGAATAAGGCCCTACTCGCTTGGCACTCGCTACGTAATCGTCGATCGCTTCCTCTTCGGGTACGAGCTTCGTCTTCCCGATGTTCACCCCGACGATGGTCCGGTGCGGCCGGCGCAGGCGCGCCACGGCATCCGCGGAACCACGATTGTTGAAGCCCATGCGATTGATGAGCGCCCGGTCATCGGGAAGGCGAAAGAGTCGTGGCATCGGATTTCCCGGCTGCGCCTCGCCTGTGAGGGTCCCGACCTCAACGAAACCGAACCCCGCCGCGCCGAGCGCTTCGTAGCCAATGGCGTCCTTGTCAAAACCCGCCGCAAGACCAATAGCGTTCGGGAAGTCGAGCCCCAGCGCACGGACCCGGAGAGAGGGATCGTTTCGATGGAAGATAGCCCGAAGCAGAGCCTTCGCCCCTGGGATCGCAGCAAACCAACGGAGACATGCGAACGCGAAG
>Ga0316191_10000201_pt1 | contig 35489 bp, 35 predicted proteins | sample Eddworburr2cm_MG_FD_204928 | JGI IMG/M metagenome (GOLD analysis project Ga0316191, IMG submission 204928) | Coastal sediment microbial communities from Maine, United States - Eddy worm burrow 2 cm | ecosystem: Environmental > Aquatic > Marine > Coastal > Sediment | place: USA: Maine...
GTCTTCGACTTTGCGGGCGACTCGACAATTACGAGATTCTTAGACATCTGCTCCGTTCGGCCCCTCGCAGGGGCTCAAAAAATGAAAAACCGCGGTTTCTGCCGCGGTTGAATTACAGGCTTGACGGCTATGTGTCAAGAAATTCGGGCTTTCGCGTCAGTGAACCAGGTCTGATGCTTCCTCAAAAACAAGGTCTTCCATGCGAGCATAAGCAAGTTCCTGCCCGGGCTGGCTGAACAAGACCATCAGCACGACCCACTTGATCTGCTCGACGTCGATATCGGTCGTTTCGAGCGCCAGGAGGCGGTCCACGAGGATTTCTCGCTGCTGTGGCGACAAAATACCGATCTGCTCGAGATACGTAATATAGCCGCGGCAACTCGCATCAAGCCGTTCATGCTCGAACTCGTTATATATGCGGGTGCCATGGGCCGTCTGGTTACCGTAGTTCAGGTTTTCCTGCTGGTTGGTCAGCCCGTCCAGCCACTCGAGTGCGCGCTCGATCTCGATGTCGCCAAAGCCGGCGCGTGCGAGCTCGATACGCAATTCGTTCTGATCGGGTTCAGGGACTTCTTCTGCGTCGACGTATGTTTCGAATAGGTACATGAGTACGTCGAGTACGTTTTCTTTCATGCCTGGAGCGGCTCCTTTAAGGCGTAACGTCCGCCGGACAATGACTCCACTTCTCCATGGAGCTCCAGGATCAGGAGCATGGAGGAAAGCTGATCAATCGTCAAACCGGATTGCTTGGCGAGCTCGTCGATGCCGATCGGGTCGAAGCTCAGGTGTTTGCGAAGCTCACCGTAGTCATCATCAACAGTTTCCAGCATATGTTTAGTCAGCGGCCGCAGTTCGGCGAGGATGTCCGCGGCGGTTTCTACGAGCTTGGCGCCCTGTCGTATCAGCTCGTGACAGCCGCGGGCCAGTGGATTGTGGATGGATCCGGGCAGGGCGAAAACCTCGCGACCCTGTTCGGCAGCGAGTCGCGCCGTTATCAGTGAACCGCTGCGGCGTGCGGCTTCGACGACCAGTGTGCCGAGGCTAAGGCCACTGATCAGGCGGTTTCTTTCCGGGAAGTGCCATCGCTCCGGCGGTGCACCGAGTGGATATTCGCTCACGAGCGCTCCGCTCTCGACAATCGAGTGAGCCAAGTTGCGATTGCCTGCCGGGTAAACGCGGTCAATACCATTACCAACAAATGCGACGGTCTTGCCGTCGGCATCGAGTGCGCCCTGGTGTGCAGCAGCATCGATGCCCTGTGCAAGGCCGCTCACAATCGAAAAGCCGTGACTGGCGAGGTGTTTTGCGAAGTCATGCGCGTTGCGGATACCGCCCTTGGTCGGGTTGCGACTGCCGATAATCGCAAGCGACGGCAGGTGCAGAGCTTCAATGTCGCCATTGACATACAGCATGAGTGGGGGGGCTGGTATCTGCGCGATCATGTCCGGGTAGTTTTCCTCGCCCCACGCGACCAGGTGGTGGGTATCGTGATCGAGCCATGCCAGGGCCTTATCGATGGCCTGTTCGTCCGGTGAGGAAATCGCGTTGCACTTTTCTTCGGACAGGCCAGCCTCTGCGAGCCGGCCACGCGGCTGGGCGACGATGGACGATATATCGCCGAAGTAATCAAGCAGATGCTGCAACTCGTTAACACGCAGGTAGGCATGCGCGAGGATCAACCAGGACCGGTGCTGTTGTTGCATGGCAAAATAATACCGCGTCGGCGCATCGCGCCGCGCGGTATTATTTAAGAGAAACGTGTCTTTTTAATCCGGATTGCGAACCGCATCGTGAATGTGAATGGCTTCCGTGGCTTCCATCACGAGACCGTAGCTGATGCGGTCATAGGTCTTGAATACCATCAACGTACCGGCTTCCTCTTCAGGCAGCGTTACAGTGCCACCGCCGAAGCGGTCGTCTATTTTCTCGCCGGCCTGAAAAACCGTCAGAACGTCGCCGACTGACAGGCCGTCGTTGGAACCGCGGTTCAGAACAACGACCATATACTGGCCAATCTGGGTGACGCCACCGACAACCGATATAATGCGGCCATCAATCTGGCTGCTCGGGGCGCGCGGGAAGAAGTTCAGCGGAATATCGACTGACGCGGGAAGCAGACGGTCACCAGGTACCGCCTCTTGTGATGTATCCGTCAGCGCTACCGTCGCGGGGTCGCCGGTGCGACGCAGGACGCCCTCACCGACCGGAATACCCTGGTATCCAATCAGGCGATTATCGTCAGGGTCATAGAGTGGATCACCGACATGCACGACATTGTAGCGCGACCCAAGTACGTCCCCGGCGGCGCCGCGGACATAGATCTGGTTACCGGCAGAGGCCATCAGATGATCCCCTTTCGTCGCCAGCAGGTACGGTAATGAATCGGCTTGTCCCTTCTCGAGCACAACGCCGGAACTCAGGAATGCCTGCACGTCTTCGTAAGGGATGCTCGAGATCGCCTCTGTCAGGGGCGTGACGCGTGCCTGCGGAGACATGCGGTATGTCGAGCCGCGAACATTCGTAATCCGTGGCTGGCCATCGATATAAACGAGACCGAGCACGTCACCAGGATATATAAGGTGCGGATTTTCGATGTCCGGGTTGACATACCAGATTTCGGGCCAATACCAGGGATCTTTGAGGAAGGTGGCGGCGATATCCCAAAGGGTGTCACCGACCTGAACGACGTATTCGTTCGGATGTCCCTCGGCAAGAGGCACCGGTTCGTTGATGAGTTCGAGCTTCGGTTCGTAGCCCGCGGGTTCGGAGTAACTGCTCTGCGCTGGCGCGGTGTACGAGGTACCCGACGAGGACGCGCTAGCTGACTGGCTCGCGGACTCGTAGGCAGGCGGATTGCCCCCGCATCCGGCCAACGAAAGGGCCAGTGTGGCAGCGGTCAGCCGAAGGCTGGGTTTCAGGCTAATCTTGCTGAGTGACATGTCGCGAGGACTCCCTGCTTACAATTCGGTTTAGGCCTGTACTATCAAGGCGTTGCTATACTATGTCGTGCCAGTACTGCCGAGGCTGCTAATTACGTCACATTTCCGGCCCCAAATACGGCTCGGAAGGGTGTTTTTCTGGCGGCATTGTCTGACATCTTATTCAATAAAGTCAAACATTTAGGTCGTTTTTATAGGAACTTACACGAAAATGACGTCTCTGTAGGCGTCCAAAATTATGGCAAAACTGAAGATTCTCGAATTCCCTGATCCCAGGCTCAGGAAGAAGGCAACCCCGGTTGAAACCGTGGATGATGACTTGCGCACGCTCATCGGAGACATGTTCGAAACGATGTACGACGCGCCCGGTATTGGCCTGGCAGCAACCCAGGTCGACGTTCATCGGCGCTTGCTCGTGACCGATGTGTCGAGCGACAAATCCGAGCCTTATGCACTGATCAACCCCGAAATCATCGAAAAGGATGGCGTGACGGTCACCGAAGAAGGGTGCCTGTCGGTGCCTGGTTACTACGACACGGTCGAGCGTGCGGAGCATATTCGCGTGCGTTTTCTCGATCGCGATGGCAAGGAAACAGAGATGGAGGCAGAAGGCCTTCTCGCCGTTTGCATTCAGCATGAAATCGATCATCTCGATGGCAAGCTGTTTGTTGACTACCTGTCCGAGGCCAAGCGCCAGCGCGTTCGCAAGAAACTGGAAAAGGAACGCCGTCACGCGGCGGTGAGCGCGATGTGACCAGGCTGGTCTTTGCCGGCACGCCGGAGTTCGCACAAATATCGTTGCAGGCGCTCGTGGAATCCGGACGTACGCCCGTGGCAGTGCTGACTCAACCGGATCGGCCGGCCGGTCGCGGCAAGAAAATGACCGCAAGCCCCGTCAAGCAGTATGCGGAGTCACAGGACATCCCGGTGCTGCAGCCCACGACGCTACGCGATGAGGCCGTGGTTGCCGAGCTTCGGGCGCTCCGGCCGGACGTATTCATCGTCGCGGCCTACGGACTGATTCTGCCGCAGAACGTGCTCGATATTCCGACGCGCGGTTGCCTCAACGTGCATGCGTCGGCGCTGCCGCGCTGGCGCGGCGCCGCACCCATCCAGGCGGCAATTCTTGCAGGCGATAAAACCACGGGCATCAGCCTGATGGCCATGACGGCCGGTCTCGACTGTGGTCCCGTTTATCACATTGATGAAGTCTCGATCGGGGAAGCCGAAACGGCGGGCGAACTGCATGAACGGCTTGCGGAGCTCGGTGGTCGTAGCCTGGTCGAGCATCTTGATACGATCGTCGCGGGTGATATGGCTGCGACGGCACAGGATGAGTCGCTGGCCACCTACGCACCGAAGATCGAGAAGCAAGATGCCGCGTTGGATTGGTCGTTGCCAGCCGAAGAACTTGCCCGGCGAGTGCGTGCCTACAACCCGTTCCCGGGCGCATTCTGCTTCGCGGGCGATACGCGGATAAAAGTCTGGCGCGCGACGGCTGCCAACGGCAGCGATGAACCCGGAAAGGTCCTGCAAAGCGATCGCGATGGGGTAATCGTCGCCTGTGGTGCGGGCCTGTTGCAGCTCGATGAGTTGCAGCTGCCTGGCAAGCGTCGTGTTACCGCGCACGAGTTTGCGGGGCAGATCGACCTTGCTGCCCAGCGGCTCGAATAATCATGGCGAACGCGGGGGCACGAACACGGGCAGTTGCTGCAGAGATTGTCGATGCGGTCGTCACGGGCGGGCTGTCACTTGACGCTGCAATCGCCCGGAATGAATCGCGAGTGGCACCTAATGACCGGTCGCTGTTGCGCATGCTTTGCTTTGGCACTTTGCGCAATCACTGGCGCCTGCAGTCCTGGATCAGCGAGCTCGTCAGCCGACCGCTGAAGCGACGGGACAGCGTGATTAATGCGCTGCTTGCGATTGGCCTGTTTCAGCTTGTCGACACGCGCATTCCGGATCACGCCGCTGTGTCCCAGACTGTCGAGGCTGCGCGCCAGCTGCGCAAACCAAAGCTCGCCAACCTGCTAAACGCATGCCTGCGACGGTTCCAGCGCGAAGGGCTCTCCGCCAAACCGAGCGATGATGAAGAAGTGCAGTGGAACCATCCGCGCTGGCTGATCGAAAAGATCCGGCACGACTGGCCCGACGATGCCGAAACGATACTTGCAGCAAATAACGAGCGGGCGCCGATGTGGTTGCGCAGCAATCAGTCCCGCCAGTCGGCGGCGCAGTACTGCGATCGTCTTGCACGAGCGGGCATCGCATCCACCTGCCAGGAGGGTGTACCCGATGCCGTGCGGCTGGACGAGCCCCTCGCCGTCGATGAGCTGCCCGGTTTCGCCGATGGTGATGTATCCGTGCAGGATGCGGCCGCCCAGATAGCGGCTCGCTGGGTCATGGCGGCCAATCCTGGGCGGGTGCTCGATGCATGTGCAGCTCCCGGCGGCAAAAGCGGCCACCTGCTCGAACTTGGAATGGAAGAACTGGACCTGGTTGCGATCGACAACGATCCTGATCGCATTGACCGTATTCGGGAAAACCACGATCGCCTCGGCTTAGGCGCAACGATTAGTCTTGCAGACGCATCGAAAACAGGAGAGTGGTGGGATGGCACGCCATTCGACGCGATCCTGCTCGACGCGCCGTGTTCGGCGACAGGCGTGATCAGGCGCCATCCCGACATCAAATTGCTGCGGCGAGCAAGCGACATCGAGAGTCTCAGTGCCTTGCAGGGAAAGATTCTCAGCGCGTTGTGGCCCTTGCTGGTAGCGGGCGGGCGGCTTCTGTATGTCACCTGTTCGGTACTCGCAGAGGAGAATAACAACGTCGTGCAAGGGTTTTTGGAAGCGAATGACGATGCGATGGAGAGCGCCGTGTTGCCAAATAACAACATCCGCGATCTAATGCGCAGGAAGGCGTGTGGCTACCAGATTCTGCCGGGAACGGCCGATATGGATGGTTTCTATTACGCATGCCTCGTCAAGAAGGTTCCCTGAAGAAGACGATGTCACCAAAACCCGCACGTACAGGTACCAAGACCAGGAAGTACGCATTGTTCGTGCTGCTTGCTTCGTTCATCCTGGGTACGGGTGTTGCGCAGGATAATGTTGAGCGCGAGGGCTATTTTGAAGTCCGATCCGCTTCGACCCAGCCTGTTGAGGGCGTACACACTCTCGATGCGCGCCTGCAGCTGGTGCTTTCCTCCGAGGCGCTCGCGGCGCTTGAAAGTGGCGTTACGCTGACGATTGAACTGCAATTACAGGTCATCCGCACGCGCCGCTTCTACATTGATGATGTCGAGGCGGAGCTCGCGGTTCGGTATGAGCTCCAGTACTCGCCCGTCAGTCAACGATACATCGTCCGAAATCTGAACAGTGGAGATCAGGATTCCTTCGCGACGCTCTACTCCGCGCTGAACAGCCTGGGCCGTGTCCAGGGATTGCCCGTTATTGATGATGCCCTGCTGCTTGACGACCGGGATTACCGGGTCAGGCTCAGAGCCATGTTGAATACGGAACGCTATCCCGCCGCACTGCGCGTCCTGTTCTTCTGGCGTGGCCAGTGGCAGCTACAAAGCGAATGGTATGAATGGTCGTTAGAACGCTAAAACGAACACTCTATTTCCTGGTAGCGGCGTCCGGCGTCGCTCTGGCGCTGGCTGCGCTCTTCCTGCTAACTCAGACCGTACAGAAGTCGGACGATTTCGATCGTCTCCAGGACGTCATTCTTGCGATCAACATTGCCGGCGGCATGCTGTTGATTGCCTTGCTGATCGGCAACCTGGCGCGCCTCGCGCGCGACTACCGGCAAAATGTACCGGGTGCGAAGCTCAAGGCACGCATGGTCGGCATGTTCGTCGGTCTCGCGGTGCTCCCCCTCCTGGTGGTCTTTTACTTTTCGATGCAGTTCATCAATCGCGGCATCGACAGCTGGTTCAATGTTCAGGTTGAAGAAGGACTCGATAACGCACTGACATTAAGTCGTGCTGCACTCGAATTACAGAAGCGTCGCAACCTGCAAGCGACAGAGGCTGTGGCGCGCAGGCTTGCCATGGCGAGTGATCGACAAATCGTGTCCCAACTCAGCATGCTGCGCCGGGAAAGTGGCGCCAGCGAAATGACGCTCTATGGCAATAACAACACGGTGCTGGCAACAAGCTCGGACAGTGCGACGGCGACGCTTCCGAAACTGCTGAGTGAAGAGGTCATCCTGCAGATGCAACAAGGGCGGCCGTTCGTCAGCCTCGAGTCGCTAAACTCGGGCAGCGTCGAGATACGGACGGCTGTTGTCTATACACATCGCGCCGGGCGCATGCAGGAAGTTCGCGTCGTCCAGGCTCACTACCCGGTTGCCGACCGGCTGGCTGAAATGATCAATAGTGTCGAGCGGTCGTACCAGGAGTATCAGCAGCTCGTCTTCTTCCGCGAGGATCTCAAGGACCTGCTTACGCTCACCCTCGCGTTTGTGCTGCTGCTCAGCCTGCTGGCCGCTATCTATGGTGCGTTCATATTGTCGCGGCGCCTGGTGGCGCCCATTCAGGATCTCGTCGCGGGTACCCGCGCCGTTGCCGCAGGCGATTTCGACACGCGTTTGCCAACACCGTCCCGAGATGAGATTGGTTTCCTGATCAGCTCGTTCAATGACATGACGCAACGCCTGGCAACGGCGCGGCGAGAGGCCAGCCGCAGCCAGGCACTGGTAGAGGCAGAGCGCACCAATCTGGAAGTCATTCTGGCGCGCCTGTCGACCGGTGTCCTTGCGCTGGAGGCGGACCTGACCATTCGTACGGCAAACCAGGCTTCGGGTTCCATCCTGGGTGTCGATTTGGAACATCGCTCCGGTGAAGCGTTGTTCAAGGTCGCCAAGGGAAATCCGCTGCTGGAACAGTTTGTCGATGTTGCGCGTGTACACCTCGATGAAGGTGAGACGGAGTGGCGCGAACAGATTGTTTTGCGCGGCGAGGTTGGCAAACGCGTCCTTACCTGCGCATGCACGACATTGCCGGGTGATGAGAGTCATGCGGCAGGCTATGTCGTGGTGTTCGACGACATCACCGCGTTGCTGCAAGCGCAGCGAGATGCGGCCTGGGGTGAGGTCGCGCGTCGCCTCGCACACGAAATCAAGAACCCGCTGACGCCCATCCAGCTATCCGCAGAGCGCATGCGGCGCAAATACCTGCATACCATGCCGGAGGAAGAAGCCCAGATTCTCGATCGGGCAACGCACACGATCGTGCAGCAGGTCGAGGCCATGAAGGAAATGGTCAACGCATTCAGCGACTATGCACGGGCACCCGACATGGAGATTGCGCTGTTCGATCTGGACAAACTCGTGCATGAGGTCGTCGACCTTTACCGCGCCCAGGAAAGCGAGGTCAATATCGTGCTGATTTCAGACCCGACAATGCCCATGATCGAGGGTGACATGGGTCGTGTGCGGCAAATGCTGCACAACCTGATTCGAAATGCCGTCGAGGCGCTCGAGAACACACCGGATGGGCAAATTGACGTGCATGTCAGTGCTGCGGAGATCGATGACGTCGATATCGTGCAGATCAAGGTGGAAGACAACGGCCCGGGCTTCCAGACCGGGACCGTAAGCCAGATTTTCGATCCCTATGTCACGACCAAGCCCAAGGGCACAGGTCTCGGACTCGCGATCGTCAAGAAACTGGTCGAAGAACACATGGGCTCGATTCGGGCCGAGAATCGCAAAGACGGGGGAGCGATGATCAGTATCCGCCTGCCGCTTAACGAGGCAGCCCGCGAGCTGATGATTGCCAAGGCGCCGGGACGCGCCGAAAAGAGGAGGGAACAAGCATGAGAAAACCTCATGTACTGGTCGTCGACGACGAGGCTGATATTCGCGCCTTGATAAAGGACATACTTTCGGACGAAGGCTATGAAGTAGCCGCAGCGGCCAATGCGAGCGACGCTCGGACCGCGCGCGCAAGTCGTAAATTCGATCTGATCCTGCTGGATATCTGGATGCCTGATACTGACGGCATCACATTGCTTCGCGAATGGTCGGATGCGGGCGAAATGAACTGTCCGGTCGTGATCATGTCGGGTCATGGAACAGTCGATACGGCCGTGGAAGCCACGCGTCTGGGCGCATTCGACTTCGTCGAAAAACCGCTGTCGCTGGCCAAGCTCCTGCGCACGGTCGAAGCTGCGCTCGAGTCAGCCGGAAAGCAGACCAAGGCCGCACACAATCTGCTCCCTTCACTGCTCGCACCGGTCGGTCGCAGCAAGCTGATGCAGGGGCTGCGCGAGCGCGCACAACAGTACGCGCGGCATGATGGTCCGGTGCTGATGAGCGGCGAGCCCGGCACTGGCCGCGGCGCGTTTGCACGTTACATACATGGGCTCAGCCGGCGCGCTGATGAGCCGTTGACAACCCTGACCGCGGCGTCACTCACAGATTCGAATTACGAAGAGCAACTGCTTGGCAGCGTAAGCGATGGCGAGGTGATTGCCGGTGCTTTTGAACGTGCGTCAGGCGGGACGCTTGTGATTGACGAACTGACCGACTTGTCTGCGTCTGCGCAGAGAGTCCTGTTTGGCGTTCTCGAGAACGGCAGCTTTACGCCGATCGGTGGCACGTCAGCGGTGAAACTCGATGTGCGCATAGTTGCTACGGTGGCGCCGGATTACGAGGTGCGCATCGAAGCAGGCGAGCTTCGCCGCGACCTTGTTTCGCATCTCGGCGAGTTGATGCTGCGTATACCGCCACTGCGTGAGTACGCAGAGGATGTTCCCGAGTTGCTGACCTATTACGTCGACAAGCTTGTCGATGCAGAGGGCCTGACCTTCCGACGCTTCAGTGTCGCTGCTCAGAACCGACTGCGTCACTACCCCTGGCCGGACAACGTACGCGAACTCAAGAATCTCGTTCGCCGTCTGCTGCTTTCGGGGAAGAGCTCGGATATCGCGCTCGACGAGGTTGAGACGGAGATTAGCGCGGCGGGCCCGGCGAGCGAGCCATTGGTGAAACAGGATCTTCTGGCATTGCCCCTGAGAGAGGCGCGCGAGCAATTCGAACGTGCGTACCTGCAGCAGCAACTTGAACTATGTGGCGGAAAAGTAGGGCAGCTGGCGAAACGTGTGGGTATGGAGCGGACACATCTATACAGGAAGCTCAGGTCGCTCGGTGTTGATTTCAAGTCGGTAGGGACTGACGACTCGTAGGAGGCCACGACGGTAGGAGCGCGCCCCAGCGCGCGAAGCAACGCGACGGCCGTCAGGCCGCCTGGAAGTGTCGCGCGCTGGGGCGCGCTCCTACGGGCACGCTCCTACGGGTGCAGCCTTACTGTGGTTCTTCGCTAAGAACGTGCTGCGGTACCGGTGGTCGCTCGGCAGGCAGTACCTTTCCATCCGGCAGGAATGTGAGGCCAGGCTCCCCGAAGTCCTCGATCGATAATCCTCTTATCAGGTTCAGAGCTCGCTGCTGCGGATCGATGCTCGGGCCGGCCGGGCGCAGCTGGACTGTCGATACGATGTCTCCTTCGACGAACCGGCCGTCGCCGTCGAGCGTTGTCGTCAGGACAGGTGCGACGCCCTTGATGCCAGCAACGCTGATGCCGTAGTAGGTTGCAAAATTGCCGAGGCTATATGCGATAAGTCGATCCTTGTATCTCTCCATGCCACGTACGACATGCGGGCCATGGCCGATAACGAGATCCGCGCCGGCATCAACAACGCCGCGGGCAAACCAGACAACGTCGCCGCGCGGTTCGCCGTAATATTCTTCATCCGCGAATGGGATGTGCGTAACGTCAGCACCCTCTGCACCGCCGTGGAATGAGACTACGACGATGTCATGTGTCTTTGCGAAATCAGCCACCGTCGTGAACGCGAGCTCGTAGTCGAGCATCATGTTGGAATTCTTGGTGACCGCAAATGCGAGTACGGCAATCTTGAGGTCGTTGTGCCCCAATCTGGCGAAGTCATCGACTCTGCCCGAATGATGCATACCGGCTGCCGCGATTGCCTCCATACTGCTGGTGCGTCCTTCCTCACCGAAATCGCGGGCATGGTTGTTTGCCAGGCTCAGGACATCGAAACCGGCATTGCGGTAGTGCTCGGCGTACCGGGTTGGTGAACGGAACAGGTAGCACGCGTTCGGATTGCCGCATTTCTTGCCCGGTTCGCCCCCGTCGACAAGTACGCCTTCGAGATTGCCGAATGCGATATCGGCAGCCGAAAGGATCGGAGCTACGTCGGCCAGAAAGCTCACGCCATCATCGTCGGGCAGGTGATTACGCGGGTAGTCGGTGCCGATCATCATGTCGCCAACCGATGCGATGCTGATACGCATCGCAGACTTGTCCGGCTCGGGCGGCGGTGGTGGGGGCGGTTCAGGTACTTCGACAATGGCCGGTTCCGGAGGCGGTTTCGGCGCGGGCTCCGGCTCCGGTGATGTGGCGCATGCTGCAAGCAGCGTCAACGCACACAGGCCGAGAAGTTTCTGAATATCAGTCGTCACTGAGGCGAATGCGGAATACGTCGATCTTTGCTGCGCGCAAACGACTGCGCAGCATATTCAGTTCGTCGAGGTCATCGGTTGGGCCGATATAAACGCGATGGTAGTTGCGGTCGTTAACCTTGACGCGCTGGATGTGTGACTCAATGCCATGCAGAGCAAGTTCTGCGCGCCGGCGATCTGCATCGTTATGCGTGGAAAACGAGCCAGCCTGCAAGACGTAGACACCTGGCTCGACTATGGCTTTCGGTGCTGTATCGGCTGCCGTTACGGGCTCATCTTCCGGTGTGACGACTTCGAAGTTCGGCAGAATGTCATAAAACGTGAACCGCTTTTCTTCCTTTTCTTTGGCAGCTGCCGGTTCCGCCGTTGCCGATTCACCATTGTCGTCCAGCGCACCCTGCATGCTGGCGGGCTCCGGTGCCGGGTTCCTGGCGACAGCGTCTGCTTCGCGATCTTTTACATACACCGCGACAGCAACCGACAGGCCAACCGCGAGACCAAACAGCATGGCCACTACAGGGGATATGCCGGAGTTGCGTTTCGTTCGGCGCCGCTTAGCCACTACATTTTCTCCGGTGCCGAGACGCCGAGAATGCCGAGGCCATTGGCGATGACATTACGTGTGGCGGAAATCAGGTACAGGCGCGCATCGCGCAGGTTGGTTTCGTCAACAATAAATGCGTGCGCGTTGTAATAGGTATGAAAATCATTTGCCAGGTCGCGAAGATAATGCACGACATGTTGGGGCGCACGATTGTTGGCGGCGAGCTCAACGACCTCCGGATAGCGACTTAGCGATGTCATAAGCGATTTTTCCTGTGGCTCGACGAGCAGGCCGAGCTGCGCGCGTCCATTTTTCCGATCCCACTGCAACGACTTTTCATCGAGCTGCCGGAATACGCTGGCGACTCGCGCGTGTGCGTACTGGATGTAGTAGACGGGGTTGTCGCTTGACTGTGACTTGGCCACATCGAGATCGAAATCGAGATGCTGGTCATTGGAACGCGATACGTAATAGAAACGTGCAGCATCGTTGCCAACTTCGTTGCGCAACTGCCGCAATGTGTCGAACTGGCCCGATCGCGTCGACATCTGCACCCGCTCACCGCCGCGATAGAGCGTCACGAACTGCACGAGTTTGACTTCCAGGTCGTCCGCTTCATAGCCCATCGCCTCGAGCCCGGCGCGCACACGAGTGACATAGCCGTGGTGGTCCGCACCCAGGATATCGATCAGGTGATCGTAACCACGTTCGCGTTTGTCGAAATGGTAGGCGATGTCCGAGGCGAAGTACGTCTTGACGCCGTTTTCTCGTACGACGACGCGATCTTTTTCATCGCCGAATTCCGTGGCCGGAAACCAGGTGGCGCCGTCCTTCTTGTAGAGCATGCCGCGTTCTTCGAGTACCGCGAGTGCATCGTCTACACGATTTGCTTTCGTCAGGCTCTGCTCCGAGAACCATTCGTCGAAATGCACGCCGAACTCCTCGAGATCGTCACGGATTTCGTCACGAATCGATTCGAGAGCCTGTTGACGCATCCTGTCGAAACCGTCTTCGCCATGCAGCTCCTTGCAGCGTGCAACGAGAGCGTCGACGTAAGCGTCGGCATTGTCGGCCGTATTCTCCGGCAGCCCGTCTGACACTGCGTCGGCCGTAACCGGCTCGTTGCCACTGGTGTCGATGGCCGCGGCAATTTCGCGAATGTACTCGCCGCGGTAGCCGCCCTGGGGAAAGTCGATGTCGACACCGTTTGCTTCGAGCCAGCGCAGCCAGACGCTTGCGCCGAGAATGTCCATCTGGCGGCCGGCATCGTTGACGTAGTACTCCCGGTGTACCGGGTAGCCTGTTGCCTCGAGGAGGTTGCCAACGGTTGCGCCGTAGGACGCACCGCGTCCGTGCCCGACGTGGAGCGGCCCGGTCGGGTTCGCCGATACGAACTCAAGCAGGATCTTCGGGCCATCCTTGGGCGCTTTCCGACCGTAGCGCTCGCCCTGGTCGAGAATGGTCTCGAGTTCGGCATGGTAGGCGGCCGGGCTAAGGTGGAAATTGATAAAGCCGGGACCCGCTATCTCGACCTTCTCAATGTCCGGATTGTCACCGAGTGACTCGACGACACGCGCCGCAATGTCACGCGGACTCTTGCGTGCCGGCTTTGCAAGCCGCATCGCGATATTGCTGGCAAAGTCGCCATGGCTGGCGTCGCGTGTCCGCTCGACTGTGCCCTCGATCGAAAGATCGGCGGCAGCCTCTGCCAGCTCGGGCAGGTTGGCGAGCGCATTGGAGACGAGTTCAGCGACGATATGTTTCATTTTTCAAGTCTTTAGGGACATGGCCCGGATTGGAGAGGCGGCAATTCTACCCGGTTATTTTCCCTGAATCAGAACAATTCAATAGGGTCTACGTCGATGGACCAGCGTACTTTGCGCGCTGCGGGGTGCTGCTCGAGCATCGGTCGTAACTTTCGCAGGACATCGTGCAGTGTCCGGCGGTCGCTCGACTGCAATAAAAGCTGGGCGCGATAACGACCGGCCTTGCGCGCCATCGGGGCATCAACCGGCCCCAGAACTCGCAGTGCGTCATCACGGCCTTCTTCAAGCGAGCGGCGAGCGACTTCGAGAAAACCGACGGCATCGCTGTGCCGGTGGGCCGCGGAGCGAATCAGCGCAAGGCGCGTGAAAGGCGGCCAGCGAGTGATCTCCCGCTCTGCCAGCGCCTCTTCAGCGACCTGCGCGTAGCCACCATTCATCAACGTGCTCCAGAAGGCGTGATCCGGAAAGGCCGTCTGAATGAGCACTTCGCCGGCGCGGCGCACGCGTCCTGCACGCCCTGCCACCTGGATGATCGACTGAGCCATGCGCTCGGCGCTGCGAAAGTCCGTGCCGAACAGTCCCTGGTCAGCATTAACAATGCCGACGAGCGACAGTTTTGGAAAGTGATGGCCCTTGGACAGCATTTGTGTGCCAACAAGGATGTCGGACTCACCCTGTTTCGCCCGGCCGAGCACATCTGCCATCGCACCCTTGCGTTGCGTACTGTCGCTGTCGACGCGCGTGATCGAGTGCCCGGGAAATCGCTCGCGCAGCGTGTCTTCGAGCCTCTCCGTGCCTTCACCGAGTGGCCGTACCGACTCGCCGCACTCGCCACAGTTCGTATCGAGTGGTCGTACCAGGCCGCAATGGTGACAGCGCAATTGCCCCTTACGTGCGTGCACGGTGAGCCGGGAGTCACAGCGGTCGCAGCCTGCAATGTGGCCACAACTCGAGCAAATGAGTGTCGGTGCGAAACCCCGCCGGTTGAGGAAAATCAATACCTGGCCATCTGCCTCGAGGTGCCTGCGGATGGCATCGACGAGCGGTTCGCTAAGGCCTTCACTGGCCGGTGTGCGCACCGTGTCGATCAGTCGCATGGTGGGTGGTTTGGCGTCGCCGGCGCGGCTGGGCAGATGAATGTGCTGGTAGTTGCCGTCGCGGCAATGCTGCAATACCTCGAGTGTCGGTGTCGCGGTACCGAGTACGACAGGAACGTCGAGCTGCTTGGCGCGGACTATTGCGAGGTCTCTGGCCGAATAACGCAGACCTTCCTGTTGCTTGAAGGAGTGGTCGTGCTCCTCATCGACGATGATGAGCCCGGGGTTGGCGAGGGGCGTGAAGATCGCGGAGCGCGTACCGATAACGAGCCGGGCGGCGCCCGAGCGCGCGGCACGCCAGGCAGCGAGACGTTCGTTGTCGGTCAGTCCCGAATGCAGCAATGCCGGTTCAATGCCGAGGCGCTTTCGCAGCCGCGCGACGAGCTGTGGTGTGAGTCCGATTTCGGGGGCCAGCACCAGGACCTGTCTGCCCTGCTCAATGATGTCGCGCATGCGGTGCAGGTAGACCTCGGTCTTGCCGCTGCCCGTGATCCCCTCGATCAGGTACGTGGCAAAGCCGGCGCCGGTTCGCAGTGTGGACACGGCCGCCTGCTGCGCCTTGTTCAGATCGGGTCCGGGCTCGGCCGCCGGTGCCAGGGTTTCGTCGAAGTCTGCACCGCGCTCCTGGAGGCGGACGATCAGTCCTTTCTCGAACAGCGACCTGGCGACGCGGCGCCAGTTTGGAAGGACATCGGTAAGGTGATCTGCCTCGCAGCCGTTGCCGCCAGCATCGCACAAGGTTTCAAGCAGCTCGGCCTGCTTCGGCGCACGTTTCGCAAGTGCCTCCATATTGGTGCCTTCGCCAAGATCTGTAATGGCGATCATCTCGACGACCGGGTGCAGCGGCTTGCCTTGCCGCAGTAATGCCGGCAGTGCGGCAGCAACGACTTCGCCGATCGGGTGATGGTAGTAGTCGCTGGTAAAGCGAATCAGCTGAAGGTCCTGGTCGCTCAGCACGGGCTCCTGGTCCAGGACGTGGCTGCAGCGCCTGATCTTGCCGGGTAAGAGTGAACTCTCACTTGCATGGCCGAGCACGAGACCGACCTGTTGGCGTGACCCGAACGGCACGAGTACCCGCGACCCCGGTGCCGGAACGGGCACGTCGGCGGCGGGCAGGTAGTCGAACTCACGGGACAGCGGCACGTTGACGGCCACTTTGAGTACGGGGTGCGTGGATTTGGGCGTATCGCTCAAGAGATTCAACATAATGTGCCCGGGCTGCGCCTGGCTGCGTGTCAACCGGGGCGTCGATCAGGCGTTATTCAAGGACAGACACGTTAGAGCACCTTGTGACGGAGTCAAGGGATATGCACGCCGAATCGGCCTCTTTTGCGGTATCGTTGGCCAGTGAGTCATCGACAGGGACGCGGGCACTGCGACAAGAACAGCAACTCAACCGGTTTCTGGCCGAGGTAGAGCGACGCGCGCTGCGCATCGCCGAAATCAGCGTGCGTGACCGGGATGATGCGCTGGACCTCGTCCAGGATGCGATGATCAAGCTGTGCCGTAGCTATGGCGAGCGCCCGAGTAACGAATGGACACCGCTGTTCTATCGGATTCTGCAAAACGGTGTGCGCGACTGGCACCGGCGGCAGGCGGTCCGCAATCGCATCATGGTGTGGTTTGGACGCGGCCGGAACGACGAGGATGAGTACGATGTGGTTGCGGCAGCGCCCGACCCGATCGGTCGCTCGCCGGATGAGGAACTGGCTAACAACGAGGCGATGGACAGTCTCGAACTGGCGGTTTCAGACCTGCCGGCGCGTCAGCGGGAGGCGTTCATGCTGCGCACGTTTGAAGGTCTGGATGTGGCGGGCACCGCTTTGGCCATGGGCTGCAGCGAGGGCAGCGTCAAGACACATTACTCCCGTGCGATACATGCGCTACGGGAACGATTGGAAGAACACGGGCCTGATGGCGCCGGGAATTAGGGTAATGAAAAAATCTGACAACGAGTTTGCACGGCAGACGAAGGAGCTGTTTGACGAGTCAGTCGAGGGTCTCGACGCGGCGACCTTGTCCACGTTGAACCAGGCGCGTCACCGCGCGCTGGCAACGACACAGCACACCAGCGTGATGCGCTGGGTGCCCGCGGCAGGTGTCGCGGCGGCAACGCTGGTCGCCGTCATGGTGATTCTGCCCGGGCCGTCGGAAGTCGACGTGATGCCAACAAGCATTACGGACATGGAAATCCTGCTGGGCGAGGACAGCATCGAGATGCTCGAGGATCTCGAGTTCTACAGCTGGATCGATATGGCTGACGAGGGCGATGGTGTCACCTGAACAGCATCTCGTTCTGCTCGCTTGCGGCCTGTGCCTTGGCGCTGCCGCCATGGCCGAGGAGGAGCTACCGCCCGATGCGGAATTCCTGGAGTACCTGGGAATGTGGGAAGAGACGGATGAGGACTGGTTGTTGCTGGATGAACTTAGGTTGGTAGAGAACATGGAACGGAGCGATCCCGTGCCGGAAGGTAAAGAATCGACGGAGACAGAAAATGAAAGCTAAGTTGATCATTGTGTTGAGTACATTACTGTTTGTCGGCGCGGCTTTCGCCGACAACGACGGCGTAAGCTGGAATGAGCTTAGTGCAGACCAGCAGGCAGTACTCGGCCATTTTTCTGATACCTGGGATTCGCTGCCGGCAAACCGTCAGGAGCGGCTCGCCACGGGTGCCGCACGCTGGTCGGCGATGACGCCGGAGCAACGCCAGCAGGCGGAGGCAAGATTCGGCGAGTGGCGGGGCCTGTCAGCGGAACGTCGCGAGCTTATTCGTGAGCGTGCAGAGGTATTTGGCAACCTGTCGCCGGAAGAGAAAAGCCGTATTCGTGAGAATTACCGCCGCTACCGGCAAATGGACAAGCAGCGCCGCCAGGCGCTCAGGGATCGCTATCGTCGCATGTCGCCAGAGCAGCGGCAGCGGCTGCGGGACCACTTGCGCGACCGGCCGCCGCAGAGGCCAAGAGACCGCAGGTAATTGCGGAAAGTCCTTACGAAAAGGCCCCCGATTTGGGGGCTTTTTTCTTTGTACCTGCAGGAGGCCTTCGTTACACTTCCGCACTCCAAATGGAGGCCAACTATGAGAATCGGTGTACCGAAAGAGATCTTTGCGGGTGAAAAGCGCGTTGCGACGACGCCCGACGTAGCAACCCAGTTGATGAAGCTCGGTTTTGACGTAAGCATCGAGTCGGGGGCTGGCGAGGGATCGAACTTCTCTGATAGCGCCTACAGCGACGTCGGTTGTGACATTGTCGACTCGGCAAGCGAGCTGTGGTCGAAGTCCGATATTGTGCTCAAGGTCAGAGCACCCGAAGGTGATGAGGCCTCGCAGCTGCGTTCAGATCAGACACTGATCAGTTTCCTGTGGCCCGCCCAGAACCCTGAGCTGCTCAAACAGCTGACGGAAAGTGGCGCCACGGTTATGGCCATGGACAGCGTGCCGCGTATCTCGCGTGCACAGAAAGTCGACGCGTTGAGTTCGATGGCGAATATCGCGGGCTACCGCGCCGTTGTCGAAGCTGCCCAGCACTTCGGACGTTTCTTCACTGGCCAGATCACGGCTGCCGGCAAGGTGCCGCCTGCCAAGGTGCTCGTCATTGGTGCAGGTGTTGCAGGACTTGCCGCGATTGGTGCTGCCAAGAGCATGGGTGCGATCGTCCGGTCTTTCGATACGCGGCCCGAAGTCAAAGAGCAGATCGAGAGCATGGATGCCGAATTCCTGATGCTCGACTTCGAGGATGATGAGGACGGCGCTGGCGAAGGCGGTTACGCAAAGGTCATGAGCGACGAGTTCATCAAGGCCGAGATGGCGCTGTTTGCCGAGCAGGCAAAAGATGTCGACATCATTATTACGACTGCCTTGATCCCTGGTAAGCCTGCGCCACGCCTTATCACGGCAGAGACGGCACGCTCGATGAAAGACGGCAGCGTCATCGTCGATCTTGCTGCCGAGCAGGGCGGTAACTGTGAGCTCACCGTAGCCGGGGAGGTCACCGAGGTCGATGGTGTGACGATTATCGGGTACACGGATCTGCCCAGCCGCCTGGCCGCACAATCAAGCCAGCTCTATGGCACGAATCTGCGGCACCTGTTGACGGACCTCACGCCGGAGAAAGACGGCAACATCGTCGTCGACATGGAAGATGAGGTCATTCGCGGGACAACCGTTTGTAAGGACGGCGAGACAACGTGGCCACCACCGGCGCCGAAGCTGTCGGCCGCACCGCCGAAGGCGGCGCCTGCACCGGTAGCGGCACCAAAGGTCGAGAAAAAGCCATCGGTCCTGGGGACGGTTGTGGGGATGGTCATTGCCGGCCTTGCACTGCTGGGACTCGGTGCCGTTGCACCGGCGTCGTTCATGGCGCATTTCACTGTTTTCGTGCTGGCCTGCTTCGTGGGCTACATGGTGATCTGGAACGTAACAGCCGCGTTGCACACGCCGCTGATGAGCGTTACCAACGCGATCTCAAGCATTATCGTGATCGGCGCGCTGCTGCAGATAAGTTCGGATGTTCCCTTGATCAAGTGGATCGCGGTAGCCACCGTGCTGATAACTTCCGTCAACATATTTGGCGGTTTTGCGGTCACTCGCCGCATGCTCGAAATGTTCAGGAAGTGAGGTCGTGATGTTTGAGGTAAACGAAGGAATTATCCAGGTCTCGTACATTATCGCGACCATTCTGTTCATTCTCGCTCTCGGCGGGCTGTCCAACCAGGAGACTGCGAGGCGCGGTAACTGGTATGGCATCACCGGTATGGCGATTGCGCTCGTTGCGACGCTGCTGGGCGATGTCACGCAGAACATGGCATACCTGATTGTGGCACTGCTGGTCGGCGGCACCGTCGGTATCATTGCTGCCCGGCGCGTCCAAATGACGCAGATGCCGGAACTGGTTGCCATCCTGCACAGCCTGGTCGGTATGGCCGCGGTGGCCGTTGGCTTCGCCAACTTCATGGACCCGGACAGGCTGGCCCACTACGCCGGGGTTGAACTGACTATTCACGATATCGAGACATATCTCGGTATCCTTATTGGTGCAGTCACCTTCTCCGGTTCGGTTATTGCCTTCGGTAAGCTGTCGGGCCGCATCAGCGGTAATCCGCTGGCATTACCGGCGCGTCACTGGCTCAACCTGCTGCTTCTGATTGGCGCGATCTGGTACGGCTATCAGTTTGTCGTCGAGTCGGCCGGGGGCGGCGGCACCGGGCCACTGATTATCATGACCGTCATCGCCTTGTTGTTCGGCATTCACATGGTCATGGCTATCGGCGGCGCAGACATGCCGGTTGTTGTGTCAATGCTCAACAGTTATTCGGGTTGGGCGGCGTCGGCGACGGGCTTTATGCTCGGCAACGACCTGCTGATCGTCACAGGCGCGCTCGTCGGCTCCAGCGGCGCAATCCTCTCCTACATCATGTGCCGCGCCATGAACCGCAAGTTCCTTGCCGTCATCGCAGGCGGTTTCGGTACCGGTGGCGGTGCACCCGCAGCTGGTGGTGGTGAAGACCAGGGCGAGGTTATGCCGATCGATCCGCTTGAGACAGCCGAGCTGTTGTCGAATGCCAAGGAGGTCATGATCATCCCGGGCTATGGCATGGCCGTCGCCCAGGCGCAGCACATCGTGCACGAGATAACGCAGGCACTGCGTGAAAAGGGTGTCAATGTGCGTTTCGGCATCCATCCGGTCGCGGGCCGCATGCCCGGCCACATGAATGTGCTGCTGGCCGAGGCGAAAGTGCCTTACGACATCGTGTTCGAAATGGACGAGATCAACGATGAGTTCCCGGATGTCGATGTGTCCGTCGTCATTGGTGCGAACGATATCGTAAACCCATCAGCATTGACTGACCCGGACAGCCCGATTGCGGGCATGCCCGTGCTCGAATGCTGGAAGGGCACGACCTCGATCGTGTTGAAGCGCAGCATGGCGACAGGTTACGCGGGTGTGCAGAATCCGCTCTTCTTCCTCGAGAATACGCGCATGCTGTTCGGCGATGCGAAGGCAACGCTTGACGAGGTATTCAAGGCGCTCTAGAAGCCACGGCAAAAATGCTGTAATAATGCGGGCATAAGCTATGGAGATGCTTATGCTCGCAGGACTCGCACGCGACATCTCGCAACAGGTTCTCAGAACTGATGTTGCAGGAATGCCTCTTGAGTGGATTGACTACCGGGAAGCGGTACGTCTCTACCATGCAGAGCAGGTTGCGTACGACTGCGGCACTCGCCTTTACTCGGTCTTTGGTGGGTACAGCTCAGTTGATGGCAGTCGCAGTCGCATCGACGTCAACTCGATAATTGCGACCTACGGCACGAGCAAGAGTCTGTCGAGGAACCGCGAAAAATACGTCCCACCGCTGAATAACCGCACCCTGTTCAAGCGTGATGCAAACCTGTGTCTTTACTGTGGCATGCGCTACATGACGCGTGACCTAACGCGCGACCACATCACGCCTGTGTCCAGGGGTGGGCTCGATACCTGGACCAACGTGGCGACGGCCTGCCGACGCTGCAATAACTACAAAGGCGGTCGCACGCCCGAACAGGCCGCGATGGAACTCATCGCCGTGCCGTTTACGCCGAATTATGCTGAATACATTTATCTCAAGGGTCGCCGGGTACTTACCGATCAGATGCAATACCTGCTCGCGCACATTCCGCGATCGAGTCCGCTGCACGCGCGCCTGAGCGGCCACCTGGAAAATGGTGAAGAGGTAATGGAAGTTCAATTCCATGACTAGTTGTGGGGGGCCGTCCGCAGGAGGCTCTGCAGCGTCCGAAATTGCGCGCAGAGGCGCGCTCCTCCAATGCAATATTTAATCGACGCCAGCGTTTACGTTTTTCGTGCGTATTACTCCATGCCCGAGGACATGGTCGATGATGCGGGCAACCCGATCAATGCGCTTTACGGTTTCTGCCGGTTTATCGGCGACTTCATGGAGCAGGTTACGCCCGAGTACGTTGCCGTGCTGTTCGATGAAAGCCTGTCGAAATCTTTTCGCACCGAGATTTTTCCCGAGTACAAGGCGAACCGTGACCCGGCACCACCGGAATTGAAGAGGCAGTTCGGGCAGTGCCGGCGCTTCGTTCGGGCGCTCGGCATCATGGAGCATGCGAGCCCGCGATACGAGGCGGATGACCTGATTGGCACGCTCGTCGAGCATGGCCGGCGGCACGGGCGACCATCGACGATTGTCACGCGCGATAAGGACCTCACCCAGCTGCTGAGCAAAGACGACGTGTTCTGGGACTTTGCGGGCAAGGGCAAGCTCGGTTACGAGCAGATCCCCGACTCGTTCGGAGTCTGGCCAGAGCAGATCGCCGATTTTCTGGCACTGGCCGGTGATGCGGTGGACAACATCAAGGGCGTCCCCGGGGTGGGCAAGAAGACGGCGGAGTGCTTGCTGAAGCACTTCGGCAGTCTTGATGAAATCTATGGGAACCTGCACCGCGTACACGAGGTAAATGTTCGCGGCGCGAAGACACTGGGTGCGAAACTGGAGACCCACAGGGACGATGCCATGCTGGCACGTCAGCTGACGGGAATTGCCTGCGATGCACCGATAGATGACCCGGAGGTCGGGCTACAGCCTTCCGCGCCAAAGCTCGGGGAGATCAATGCACTCTTCGACGAAGCCGGGATCGGTACGGCGTTGCGGCGCCAGGCAGAACGCGTGTCGGATATCTACCGCCACTGAGTCTCCGCGGGCTCCATCCACGTAACAGTGGATCACAATTGCTGATGTCGCGGTATTCGGTATTTCCCTAGTAACGGCAGGGCCGCGAGATATGGCCTTATAGGAATCCGAGCATTGCCTTGGATTGTGGCCTATGCCTGATTTCCGGGAACATGCATCTGCACTGGCTGTTCCGGCCGCCCAGCTCCGAAGGGGCTGCGAACCCTTGATATCGGCTGCACGGGCTGATCAGGAAAAGTCCCATGAACTGACCTACCTTGGTCAGCAGCGCGCTGTTGAATCCCTGCGTTTTGGCATACAGATGGAGCGCGAAGGCTACAACGTTTTCGTGCTTGGGCCGATAGGCAGCAATCGCCATGAACTGGTCAAGGGGCTTACCAAGGCACGGGCTTCGGAAAAGGGCGCGCCTGATGATTGGTGCTACGTAAATAATTTCTCCAATCCTGAGCGGCCGCGTGCGTTGCGGCTACCTCCCGGCCAGGCGCCGGAGTTCCACGACAAGATGCATTCGCTGATCGAGGAAATTCGGCTTGCGATTCCGGCGGTCTTTGAAAATGACGATTACCGTAATCAACGCAAGGCCCTCGAGGCTGAGACGCAGAAGGAAGTTGAAGAACAACTGCGACGCATCGAAGAGCAGGCGAAGAAGGAAGAAATTGCGGTCCTGCAAACACCGACAGGATATGTGCTTGCGCCGCTCCACGACGGCAAGGTTCTTGATGACAAGGAGTTTGAGAAGCTGCCGAGCGATAAGCAGGAAAGTATTCATGCGGCCATACAGCGACTGAGCGAGGAGCTCGAAGCTCGCGTCGAAAGTCTGCCCCGGTTACGCAAGCGTCATCATGAACGTATTCGTGACCTCGACAGGGAGGTGACATCGCAAACCGTCAGCGTACTGCTTGAGGAACTGAAAGCGGACTATCGCGATCTGCCGGACGTTGTGAGCTATCTTGACGATGTAGAACAGGATCTTGTCGCGAATGCCAAAGAATTCAGGCAGGAGGATGGGGCGACGCTGCCTTTTTTCCGACAGGATTCGTCCGCTGTTCTTGCATCGTATGAAGTCAATCTCGTCGTAAGCAACGAGTTTGGCAAGCCGGCCCCGGTTGTTTACGAGCCGAACCCCAGTTACCCGAACCTGATTGGCAAGATTGAACATCGAGCCGAGATGGGCGCGTTGCTCACTGACTTTCGCATGGTTCGGGTTGGCGCGCTCCAGCAGGCAAACGGTGGCTACCTGATTCTCGACATCCATCGAATACTGGGACGCCCTTTTGTCTGGGAAGCACTCAAGCAAGCACTTTTCGCCAGGCAGGTGCGTATCGAATCGCCTGCGGATGCACTGGGGTTCGTCAGCACCACGACGCTGAAACCGGAGCCCATTCCTCTTGATGTAAAGGTCATCCTGATCGGAGAACGCTGGCTTTATTACGTGCTCAGCAACTATGACAAGGAGTTCAGCAGCCTGTTCAAGGTTGCCGCCGACTTCGATGATGTTCTCGATCGCTCGGACGACAATGTGCAGGCGTTTGCACAGCTGACGCACCAGAGAATCGAGTCTTGCAAGTTGCTGCCATTCGAGGCGCCAGCGGTGGCGAGAGTAATCGAACAACGCGTAAGGGGTGCTGAGGACAGTGAGCGCCTGTCGATGAATATACGCTCGCTTGATGACCTGTTAACCCAGGCTGACTACTGGGCCCGACAACGGGGCGCTTCCAGCGTGTCTGTCGACGATGTAATCCGGGCGATCAAGCGACGCGACCATCGGCTCAGCCGGGTCGAAGAGCGGGTCATCGATGCGATCCAGAGGCAGACAATTCTCATCGATACGTCGGGGAGCTGCGTTGGCCAGGTCAATGGACTTGCAGTTGTTGATCTTGGTGAATATCGATTTGGTCACCCGGTCCGGATCACCGCTACGACCCGAGTCGGTACCGTCGACGTTGTCGACATAGAACGAGAAGTTGAACTTGGAGGCGCCATTCATTCAAAGGGCATGTTGATCCTCTCGGCTGCATTGTCGGCTCGCTATGCCCCTGAAATACCTTTGTCGTTGCACGGAAGTGTGGTTTTCGAGCAGTCCTACAGCGGAGTCGAAGGTGACAGCGCATCGGTCGCGGAACTGTGTGCGCTGCTGTCGTCCATAGCCAACGTGCCGGTACGGCAGAGTATTGCCTGCACCGGATCCATAAACCAGCTTGGCCGTATTCAGGCAGTTGGGGGCGTAAACGACAAGATAGAAGGGTTTTACGAGGTTTGCAGACAGCGTGGATTCGACGGGTCCCACGGCGTCGTTATTCCTCGCGATAACGTCAAGCACCTGATGTTGGCAGAAGAGATTGTCGAGTCCGTAAAGAAAAAGGAATTTTCAATATATGCAGCGCAGCACATCGACGAAGCGATCGAGATTCTGACCGGTAATATCGCCGGTGATCGCGGCAGTGATGATCAGTTTCCCGAAGGTTCTGTCAATCGCAAAGTAGAAGATCGCCTGATCCACTACGCGAGGAAGCGGAAAACGTTTCTTGAGACCACGAATGGAGACAAGCAACACGAGTGACCTGCGCCGCATCTTGCTGGCGGTCACCGAGACAAGCCCGCTGACCCGGCTTTGGGGCGTGGTGGCTGAGCACCTCGCGGATGCCCGCGGTGAACTCATAACGATATTCATTAGTGATGACCGATGGCACCGGGCAGCCAGCTTGCCGTTTACGCGTGAGATCTCTCGTATCGGTCGCACGAATGTGAAATTCACGGCAAAGCGAGCCGAACAAATCGACAGGGATGTCGTCGATCGAACGCGCCTGCAATTACAACGCCTCGCTGACGAGGCAGAGCTCCGGCTTGTATTTGAAGTCCTGCGAGACCACCAGACTACGCAGCTCCATGATCTCGTTAGCGTCGAACACGATGTTCTGATCGTACCGTCATATCTCAGGGGCTGGCCGGTTTACGCGGAGTTCGCGCGGCTGAACTGCCAGATCTTACTCGTGGATACTGAGGACTGAATAATGAAGACAAGCACGCCAACGCAACCACCTGAGCGACGCGACCGACTACTGCGGGAGCAGGTTCATGACACATACAAACAGCGCGGCCAACTCAAGGAGCCGACGCGTTGCCCCGGATGCGGTGCGGTCTATCACAAGGGTCGCTGGAGCTGGACGGCCGAGGTTGACGACAATGCTGATGAAACCCTTTGCAGCGCTTGTCAGCGAACCGCGGACAAATACCCGGCTGGCGAGGTGGTGCTGGAGGGGGGGTTTGCCATGCAGCACAAGGACGAAATTCTCAACCTGGTGCGTAAAATCGAAGCCACCGAAAACAAGGATCATCCGATGAACCGGATTATCGAGATTCGCGAGTTGGGCGAGCAGCTGCTACTGACGACAACGGACACTCACTTGCCTCGCAGGATTGGCAAGGCCGTGCAGGCCGCATGGAAAGGGAGCCTCGATATTCATTTCGATCCGGGTGGCTACTTTACGCGGATAGCCTGGCGGCGAGACGAGTAATACGTCATGAGCCGACAAGGGAATATCGATGGTCGGCATTTTTGAGGATTGGCGAAAACGGTCTCTGACACATCTGCTGTTGTCGAGCTTGCTGGTTGCGGGAACGTCGACCGGGTTTTGTGAAGATGCCCGGTTCCCTTACGACGAAGAGCAAACACTTGAATTCAACGTTGCATGGAACGCAGATACACCCGATCGAGACGGGCTCAAACGGGACACCTGGTATTTTCTTGGTTACCAGGTCGCAGCTATTGGCATCCTGTACGCAATGCCGGAAAGCGTTACTGGCTGGACTGATGAGCAGAAAAGAAACTACAGCATTTCCGACTGGTGGAAAAATGTCACCAACCCCGCCTGCGACAGCGACGATTTCTTCATCAACTATGTGACGCATCCGTACTGGGGCTCCGCCTACTATGTTCGTGCCAGTGAGCGCGGCTATGATGCGCGAGGCGCCTTCTGGTACTCCGTATTCTTGTCGTCACTCTATGAGTTCGGAGCCGAGGCTTTGTTTGAAGAACCATCAATCCAGGATTTGATTGTCACGCCAACAATAGGATCACTGGTAGGCCATTATTTCATGGGTGTGCGGAATGACATTCGCGCGCAATCAGCGTCGCGTGACCAGCGCACAACAGGGCAAAAATGGGTTATGGTCCTCACAGACCCACTGGGCGCGCTCAATCGCCAGGTAGACAAGATGTTTGGCCATGAGACCAGCCTGCAGATCTATCCATACTTTTATGCGATGCAACCCGTTATCGATCCCGATAGCTCAACTGTCGAGTGGCGTCAGGAGCGGGTTATTGGTCTGCGCTTTCACTTGAGGTGGTAGCCGGTTATGCCTGACTGGTCATTGATCTTCAGCGGTCTCGAAAATGCCGGCGTCAATGTAGACAAAGACTCGAGGCCAAGTCCGATAGGTGGTGGCGATATCAGTGCGGCCTGGAGGCTGGACGCCAGTGAGGCGGCAGTCTTCCTGAAGACCGGCCCAGCCAGTTCGTACGAGATGTTTGCCGCGGAAGCGGAGGGACTGATGGAACTCGCCACACCCGCCGCAATTCGGGTTCCTGCGCTGATCGCTTTCGGTACGCAAGGAGATACTTCGTACGTGGCGTTCGAATGGCTGGACTTCGACCGGCAAAAACAGGATGCGGAGCAGAAGCTGGGCACACGGCTCGCGGAGCTGCACCGCACAACAAAAAAGCGCTACGGATGGCACCGCGATAACACGATCGGCCTGACACCGCAGCGCAATGACTGGTCCGACAACTGGGTGGAGTTTCTGCAAGAACAACGCCTTGGTTACCAGCTCAGGCTAGCAGCAGACAACGGGTTTGCCCGAGCACTTCAGGAGCCGGGGGCCCGCCTGCTGAACCGTCTGCCGACCTGGTTCGAGAATTACAATCCAGTGCCGTCGTTGTTGCATGGCGATCTCTGGGGCGGCAACTGGGCGAGTTGCGGTGGTGAACCGGTCATTTTTGATCCGGCCGTGTACTACGGCGACAGGGAATCAGACCTCGCAATGACGCGGCTATTTGGTGGCTTCGGGCGCACATTCTACGAAGCCTACGAGGCCGCGTGGCCGTTGGAACCAGGCCATGAAGCGCGTAACGATATCTATCAGCTGTATCATGTACTCAATCACCTGAATCTCTTCGGCAGCGGCTATCTTGGCCGCGCACAGGAACTTCTTCGTAAACTTCGATAAGAGCGCAACAATGAAAATCCGTTATTTCCTTGTCGTCCTGCTGGTCTGCATGCTCTCGTCCTGCACCGGTCCCGAGTACGATCCCGTCCCGAAAGGCGCCGAACTTCTCGCGCCATTCAAGACGGACCTGAAGACCGCACTCATCAGTGGTATGGAGGGGGGGCCGGCGAACGCCATTGCCGTGTGCAAAACAGAGGCGCCTCACATAGCCCGCGAACTCTCCGTCGATGGCATCGTGATGGGAAGAAGCAGTCACAAGCTCCGTAATCACGAGAATGTCGCACCCGAGTGGGTGACGCCAATTCTCGAAACCTTTGTGTCGAATGCAGGCGCACCAACCCCAACCGGTGTTGACCTTGGTGGCGGGCGATACGGATACGTCGAACCAATAATGACTCAGCCCTTATGCCTGAGCTGCCACGGATCATCATTGCATCCGGATATCGCGGCAAGAATTGGCGAGCTGTATCCTGATGATGAGGCGACAGGGTTCAGTGAAGGCGATTTTCGCGGCGTATTCTGGGTCGAGTTTCCAGGTATGCCTTAGTCCTGAATCGGAAAGTCGGCGGCATCACCCGATTCATCGACTTCGTAGGATTCGCCGAGAAAGTCTTCGTCGAACGCGTACAGCATCGTTCCTTCGGGCGCCTTGATGGCAACGAAAGCGCCTTCGAAACCCGGAAACTTCTCGTACTCGAATCCCTGCAGATCAAGCAGGGTCATCAGCGCGCCCCGGTCTGCACAGCGAAAGCATAGTGACGGTGCTTCGAGCGCAATGCTTTCTGACAGCCCGAGTGCGATACCACTTGCATCGAAGCGCATGTGGATCGTTGGTTCCTCGCGCATTTGCAGCAGCGTCGGTGCGATAGGCGCCCAGAACCGCGCCGCACGCACCGTATCCCGAACCGGCAACGTGAGCTCAAAGCAGTAGCCGCACGCGGAGTCTTTCTCGGCGTCTTCACGCAGGTGAAACGTCCTTGCTTCCACCATGCCTACGGCATGGCCATCGAGATCCCGAAAGCCAAGCTCATTGAATACGTCTTCGTCCAGACGCAGGTAGTTGAAGTCATATCCATGATCGGTCATCGAGCGCGCATGGCGTGCGAGGTCTTGCTGTACAAACGTAACCGCCGGCGAATCGAACTCAGTGCTGTGCAGGCCAATATTGAGTTCGCCGTCGCTGACGACGGTGTACTTATGCGAGTAGATGTCGTTGCTTTCGAGCTCGGTAAAACCCAGCGACTTGTAAAAATGCAGCGACTCCAGGATGTTCGGCGTTTGCACCGAAAACTCCAGGAAACGACCGATTGTGCTCATTTGGCGGTAACTGGCCAGCCAAGTGTGTGCTGACCGATCAAGGTGGTCAGAAAATCAATGTGATCAGCACGCGCATTCAGCGCTGGAATATAGTGCAGGGCCTCACCACCGGCATCTTTGAAAAACTCCGCATTTTGCATAGCGATTTCCTCCAGCGTTTCGAGACAGTCGGCCGAGAAGCCCGGACAAGCGACATCGAGACGGCCAATGCCCTTCCCGGCAAGTTCGACGACGGTCTCATCGGTGTATGGGCGCAGCCATTCGTCGCGGCCTACGCGAGACTGGAATGACAAAGTCCATTGATCTTCTGAGAGTTCGAGTGCTTCGGCAACAAGCCGTCCGGTTTTCTGGCAGTGGCAGTGGTACGGGTCACCCTTATCCAGTGTGTAGCGCGGCACGCCATGAAACGAAAACAGCAGATGGTCGCCGCGACCGTGTTGTTGCCAGTAATCCCGCACGCTTGCGGCGAGGGCGCCTATGTAACCGGGTTCATCGTGATACTGATTGATGAATCGTGACTCCGGCACCCAGCGCATGGCCTGTAACTTGCTGGTTACCGCATCAAAAACAGAGGCTGTCGTCGTGCCTGAGTACTGTGGATAAAGTGGTAGAACCAGCAGCCGGGTGGCCCCTGCTGCCCGGAGTCTGTCGATGGCATTTGCAACCGACGGCTCGCCGTATGTCATGCCGAGTTCCACCTTGTACTCGCCCGGCGATCGCTGCTCGAGTTGCTCACGGACACCATCCGCCAGTTGTCGTGAGAACAGCATCAAGGGCGACCCATCGTCGGTCCATATTTCCCGATATGCCTTCGCTGACCGAGACGGGCGTATCCGCAGGATTACGCCATTCAGTATGAGCCACCAAAGTAGCCGGGGGTATTCGACGACACGAGGGTCGGACAGAAACGCTTTGAGAAACCGCCGCACAGCCGGGGTTGTCGGCGCATCCGGCGTGCCCAGGTTGACCAGAAGTACTCCTGTAAATTCTGGCGATCCGTGTTCATAGTCAGTTGTTGACTGGTATTTCGGCATGGTTCCTACCACCGATTTCGACCGGCCCAACACTACTGGAAAGCTACGCCGCGATCCACTACATGCAGGTATAATTGCTTGTCTTGATTGAGATTTGTCGAGCGAAGCCACCATGACTGAAATACCCGATACGCCAACAAACGGAACCGACCGCTGGACGATGCTCCGTGATCTCGCCGTTTTGCAGGTCAAGCTCGTTATAGATGGTCTGCGTGACCTGATACTGGTTCCCGCATCGCTGATCGCAGGCGTTGTCAGCCTGATGTCGGGTAGCGACGGCAGGCCCGGTCCGCAGTTCTATCATCTGCTTGGTGTGGGCAAGCAAAGCGAGCAGTGGATCGACCTTTTTGGTGCTTTGCGCAACGCGCCGCCGGACCTGGAATTCCCGGAAGCGTTTCCAGACGCACGCATGGACGATATCGTCGGCAAGATCGAGACCTTCGTCAAGGATGAGCACGCACGTGGCGGCATGACGGCGCAGGCAAAAGAGCGCTTCGACAAAGCGCTCGACGCAATGCAGCGAAAGCGCTAGGCGGCTTCCAAAATCGCAGAAACGCCCATGCCGCCGGCGGTGCAGACCGAGATCAGGCCGCGGCCCGAACCCTTCTCGCCGAGTACCTTCGCGAGAGTTCCCATGATGCGAGCACCGGTCGCGGCGAACGGGTGACCCATTGCGATGCTGCCGCCTTTAACATTCAGGCGGGACAGATCGATCGGGCCCATTGGCTCATTGCGCCCGAGGCGTTCGCGGCAGAACTTTTCTGATTGCCATGCCTTGAGTGTCGCGACCGTCTGCGCTGCGAAGGCTTCGTGAATCTCGTAAAAATCAAAGTCCTGCAGTCGCAGGTTGGCCTGCTTGAGCATTTCGGACACCGCGTACGCGGGCGCCATGAGCAGACCCTCGTCATTGATGAAGTTGACGGCTGCAACCTTGACGAACGTCAGGTAGGCAAGAATCGGCAGGTTTTTCTTGCGTGCCCAGTCCTCGGATGCGAGCAAAAGGGCAGCAGCACCGTCAGTCAGCGGCGTGCTGTTGCCGGCGGTCATCGTGCCCTCGCCGCTGCGATCAAAAACAGGCTTCAGGGATGACAGTTTCTCGAAGGTAGTATCGCGACGGATATTGTTGTCTTCTTCGACGTCTGCAAACGGAACGACCAGGTCTTCGTAAAAACCTTCGTCGTAAGCGGCCGCCGCTTTCATGTGACTCGCAAGGGCCAGCTGATCCTGGTGTTCCCTTTGCACGTCCCATTCCTTGGCTGTTATTTCCGTACTTTCGCCCATCGACAGGCCCGTGCGCGGCTCCTCTACGCCCGGGAACTTCGGCTTGAGAAACCCTGGCCGGAATCGCAACAGCGGTTTAACCCGTTCCATTGCCGAGTGTGCAGCATGCATGTCGAGCAACATGCGGCGGTAGTCGTCGTTGTAGACGATCGGAGCATCACTGACCGTATCCGTGCCGCCTGCTATGCCGGACTCAATCTGCCCCAGCGCAATCTTGTTCGCTATCGTGATGGCCGCTTCGATGCTCGTGCCGCAGGCGCGCTGCAGGTCCAGGGCGGGTGTCCGAATGGAAAGTCCGGACTCGATCACACTTTCGCGTGCCAGGTTAAAGTCGCTGGAGTGCTTGACGACGGCGCCCAGGGCTACATCGCCTAGGGTCTGGCCTTTGAGATCGAATCTGTTGACCAGTCCATCCAGCGCGGCCGTCATCAAATCCTGATTGGAGTAATGCCGATACAAGGAGTGAGAGCGGCAGAACGGAATTCTCGATCCACCGACCACTGCAACTCGAATAGCCCGTCCATCGTGCAACATACTTAAATCTCCATTCTGGTCAGTACCAACAAGACGCGACGCAACTTTACACCATTCAAAGACTTAACCGTAGGTTAAGATGCGCGGATGGGCTTCATCTCCGAGCAATGGCGAACGCAGTCGAACGCAGTCCTGCGACTTGGCGGGCCGCTGATCGTGAATTACCTCGCGGTCGCGGGTATGGGGCTTGCCGATACGATCATGTCAGGCCGGCTTGGTGCCGAGTCCCTTGCCGCCGTCGCCGTAGGCAACAGCAGTTGGATGCTTGCGTTCTCGGCCTGTCTCGGAATCCTGATGGCGATATCGCCAATCGTCTCTCGACACTTTGGCGCCGGTGACATCAAAAAGATCGGGCGCTATGCCCGACACGGCATGTACCTCGGATTCGCGATGGGCCTCGTGATCCTGCTGGTCGGGCGACCGCTTGCGGAAACGGCCGTAGCAGCAATCGGCATCGACGAGGGCTTTCGGCACCTCACGGTCGAGTACATCAGGGCACTATTGTTTGGTGCACCGGGGCTCCTGATGTTTATCGCGTTGCGATTTACGACAGAGGGCGTGGGCTACACGCGGCCGATCATGTTCACGTCGGTTTTCTCGCTCGTTTGTAACGTTTTCCTGAACTATGTCCTGATGTTCGGCCACTTCGGCGCGCCCGCCATGGGTGTCGAGGGCTGCGCCTACGCAAGTGCGATCACGATGTGGATAGTGATGTTGGCGCTTGCGCTGTTCATGATTACCAATCCGAAGTTGCGCTTGCTCAACGTCTTCTCGCGCCTGGGGCAGTTTCGCCCAAAGCTGTTCAAGGAAATCCTGTGGCTCGGCGTGCCAATATCAATCACGATCACCGCCGAGGTCGGGTTGTTTGCGGGCGTTTCAGTTCTGGTCGGAACGCGCGGTGCCGAGATCACGGCGGCTCACCAGATCGCCCTGAGCTATGCATCCTCGATGTTCATGATTCCGTTGGCACTCAGCTCGGCAACGACGGTTCAGGTCGGCCACATGCTGGGTGCGGGACGAGCGACGGACGCTCGTATAGCGGGCTTCGCAGGGATCACGATGTGCGCATTGTTCATGGCCTTGTCGGCGACAGTGTTGCTGCTGTTTCGCGACCTGATCATTACGCTTTATACAAATGACCCCATTGTTACCGAAATCGCATTGAGCCTGTTGCTCGTGGCCGCGATCTTCCAGGTTGCAGATGGCGTGCAGATTGGCGCGGCGGCCGCGCTTCGCGGCTACAAGGACACGCGCTTTCCGATGGCCATCAATATTTTTGCTTACTGGGTAATCGCTTTTCCGCTCGCCTACCTCGCCACCGTTACCTACGTGGCGCCGGCCAACTTCATCTGGTCAGCATTTGTGGCGGGCCTGGGTCTGGCTGCCGTGTTGCTTACGTGGCGATATCAGCGCCTGTCGGCACCCTAACCCTGGCCGAAATCAGGACTGTCGCCGGCAAGGTATTCGTCTTCTTCGCGTGTATTCTTTCTGCCCAGCAACGCGTTGCGATGCGGGAAGCGGCCGAACTGATCGATGATGTCCTTGTGCAATTCAGCGAACTGCGCGACTGTCAGGAAGGTTTCCCGGTAGGTCGGCGACACAGACTCTGCCAGGCGGTTATAAAGGTCTACCGATTTTGCCTGTACCTTGCGTGATTCGGCGTGTTGCAACGGCATGTAGAAAAACACTTTCTGGATCGGCGTAAGGCCCTTGTCCTTTTTCTGCATAGCACCTTCGACGCAAAGTTTGAGTGCCAGCTTGTCCTTCGAGAACGCCTTCTCGGTATTGCGGTATATGTTGCGCCGAAATTGATCGATGAGAATGATCAATGCGAGACGGCCATGCGGGTCGTCAGCCCAGTGGTCCAGCTTTCCTTTCGACGCCCTGGCGATATCGTCAGAAAAATTGGCTTCGATTTCTTCGTCGAAATCGGGGTTTTCGCCAAACCAGATATCCATGCGCCGGTCGATCTGCGGTGCCGACAGGGCCTGCTCCTTAAACCAGAATGACAAGATCTTGTCGATTCGGCTTACGTCTTCGTCCGTGATCGAGGCGTCCATGCTTTCGCTCAAGAGTTTTATGGGCATAAAGTGAGAACCTGGTCACATATTGAACGAATTCGGCCACTCGAGGCCGCGCTTGGCTTAGACTTTAGCAGATGATGAGCAGGTTAATGCGAACACTGTGCACAATTGGCGTTGTCGTTCTGACGCTGGCGGCTTGCGGTGGCCCGGCTTCCGCTCCCGAAGAGCAGCTGCGCGCCTGGGTCGCCGCTGGTGCAGAGGCGGCAAAGGACAAGAACCGTCGCGAACTTGTCAGTCTGGTTGCAGACGCCTACGCGGATGCCCGCGGGAACACGCGCAGTGACATTGAAAACCTGCTTCGCATTTATTTCCTGAGGCAGCAGAAGATTGCCCTGCTGACCTCGATCGAACAGATCACCGTATATGCTGATACGGCGGCGAAAATTGAATTGACTGTCGGCATGGCCGGAATAAATGATAGTGTGTTGGGACTCAGTGCGGATGCCTACCGGTTCGAGCTTGAGCTCGAGAAAGATGCCGATGAATGGCTGCTTATTTCCGCGCGTTGGGGAGAGTTGGGTGAAGAGATGCGGTAAAGGGCTGACAGCGACGGCGCTGGCGGTCACGGTTTTCGGCCTGGCTGCGTGCGAGTCGTTTCCGGAAAACATCATCAGCAGTCCCGAGGTCGAGTTGCGCGACGTGGAAGTCGTTGGCCTGGGGTTTAATTCCCAGACCTTCTTACTCTCGTTTGATATCAGCAACCCGAACCCGTTTTCATTACCAGTGAGTCACGTCAGCTATGGCATAAAACTCGGTGGCCAACGATTTGCGAGCGGCCAGACGCCAAGTGAGATTTCCGTACCGGCGAGCGGGACATCGCAATTTGCGATCAGTGTTGATCTCGACCTGCTGAACACGGCGCCACGCTTGCTCTCGGTCATACGCGACAGTGCACGCACCGAAATCCCCTATGAACTGGAGGGTCAGCTCAGCGTTGATATTCCGTTTACGCCCCCTGTGACATACCGTACCAGCGGCGCTATCCAGCTGACTTCAAGTACCCGGTAGGCTGCGGCGAAGGTTTCCAGCGCAACCAAAACATCTGATTTATACTAATGTCCTCGCGGCGCTTTGCGTCACTTCATTACAATATTCTCGGTGGTCGTCCTTGGGCGATCTCTGCGGCGCGTATGACAGACCGACCAGCAAAAACTCTGCTTGACCCTGCCCTGCACAAGGATAGTTGCGGCTTTGGCCTGATCGCGAATCTCGATGATTTGCCGAGCCATTGGGTTGTCAAAACAGCGATCGAAGCGCTCGCGCGACTGACACATCGCGGCGCCGTGGCGGCCGATGGCAAGACGGGCGATGGCTGCGGTCTTCTCATCAAGTTCCCGGAGTCCTTCCTGCGCGCGGTAGGCGAAGACTGTGGGTTCACGCTGAACAAACGCTTTGCTGCCGGCACCGTATTCCTGAGCCAGGACAAGGCAAGCAGCGATGCGGCGCGCGCCGCCATCACAACGGCGATCGGTGAATAT
>Ga0316191_10000202_pt1 | contig 35470 bp, 31 predicted proteins | sample Eddworburr2cm_MG_FD_204928 | JGI IMG/M metagenome (GOLD analysis project Ga0316191, IMG submission 204928) | Coastal sediment microbial communities from Maine, United States - Eddy worm burrow 2 cm | ecosystem: Environmental > Aquatic > Marine > Coastal > Sediment | place: USA: Maine...
TCTTTTCAATGTCTCAACCGCAGCGGCATTCGTAGTCGCGGCCGGCGGCGGCAAAGTGGCCAAGCACGGCAACCGCTCTGTCTCATCCAGTTCCGGCAGCGCTGACTTGCTTGAAACCGCCGGAGTCGTGCTCGGGCTGGCGCCGGAACAGGTTACCGCCTGCGTCGAAAAGATTGGTGTCGGCTTCATGTTCGCCCCGTCGCACCACAGCGCCATGCGCCATGCCATCGGCCCACGCGGGGAACTGGGTCTGCGGACCATTTTCAACCTGCTGGGCCCGATGACCAACCCCGCAGGTGTGAGGCGTTTGCTGATTGGCGTTTACGACGCGGCGCTGTGCCGTCCGGTGGCGGAAGTGCTGAACCGCCTGGGGGCTGAACACCTGATGGTGGTGCACTCGGAAGACGGCCTCGATGAAATCAGTGCAGCGGCGGCCACCCACGTGGCCGAGGTAAAAAACGGCACGGTGAAGGAATACGACGTATGTCCCGAAGACCTGGGGCTGGAGCGGACTTCGCTGGAAGGCCTGGAAGTGGCGGGCGCCGATGAATCGCTCGGCTTGATCCGGGCTGCCTTGTCCGGCGCGCCGGGAGACCGGGCGGAACGGGCCCGCCGCGTGGTGGCGCTCAATGCAGGGGCTGCCCTGTATGTCGCCGGACTGGCGGAAAGCCTGGCCAGTGGTGTCGCGGCTGCCGGGCAATTGCTCGAGTCCGGAAAACCCTGGGCAAAACTGGAGGCCCTGGTGGACTACACCGCGGGGCTCTGAGTTATCGGCATGGCAGAAATACCTTCCATTTTGCGGCGCATTCTCGCAACCAAGTCGGAAGAAGTTGCAGCGAGAAGCCGCAAGCAGGACCTGGCGGCGATTTCAGCGATCGCGGCGGATCAGCCGCCAGCCCGCGGTTTTGCAGAACGGGTCATCCGGCTGGCCGAAGACGCCGGCGCAGTGATTGCAGAGATCAAGAAGGCGTCGCCCAGTGCCGGAGTGATTCGCGAAAACTTCCAGCCGGCTGAGATTGCGGTCAGCTACGAACGCGCGGGCGCCGCCTGCCTGTCCGTGTTGACCGATGAGCAGTATTTCCAGGGTTGCGAGGACTACCTGGTCGAGGCACGGCAAGCCTGCTCCTTGCCGGTATTGCGCAAGGACTTCATGGTTGATCCATGGCAGATATACGAATCACGGGCCCTGGGCGCCGACTGTATCCTGCTGATCGTTGCGGCCTTGCATCGTGATCAGCTGCAGCAGCTGGACGGGCTGGCCCGTGAAATCGGGCTGGATGTGCTGGTCGAAGTTCACGACGAAGAGGAGCTTGAAGACGCACTGACCACCGGGGCCGGACTGGTGGGCGTCAATAACCGAGATCTGCATACCTTCACCACTGACCTCGGAACTTCGGAGCGCCTGCGGCCCCTGGTCCCGGAGCAGCGAATCCTGGTCACGGAAAGCGGAATTCATACGAGGGCGGATGTGCAACGGATGCGTTCATCGGAAATCAATGCTTTCCTGGTCGGAGAGGCCTTCATGCGCTCCAAAGACCCGGGAACGGCTTTGCGGGAACTGTTTTTCCCTGGAGGATCCACATGAAAGCAGACAAGAGATTATTAAGCCTGGCGGCATGGCTGCTGTCGCTGATGGCGTCGCCGCTGGCGCTGGCCGAAGGACTTCCACCCGAGACACGCTGGGCGGATCCATCCAGCGTCGAGTTGGATGTCGAGTTTCCGGGGGACGGCTACCATGCCACCTGGGACCTGTTCCGCTGCGCTTGCGGGGACTTGCTGGTTCATGCAGAGCTCAATGTTCCGGATGCCGTGGAAACCGGCGACATCCTGCTGGTCGGGGGTAAAGCGGTGCTGACGCGCGGTTTCGGACAGCACAAGGAAGAGGCTTCCGCATCGCTGGATGCCGCCGCACTGATGATGCAACTGGCGTTGCGCCTGCTGGAACGGTCAGAGCCGGCAGGGCCTTCAAAAATCGATGGAATGGTCGACGTGAATGTGCTGGACGAGATTAATCACATCTACCTCGACACCGGTTCGGCGGAAGGCGGCTTCCAGGCGCCCTGGTCGGTCGTTGGCAAAATTTTCGAAGCGGGTGATACGCGGCGGAAATTCGACCTGCATTTTTCATTTGCGGTCAACGTTTCAGGTGAAATCCAACAGGCCAGTATGCGGCTCAAGGGGCTGGCTGAATTTGCCGACACGGAGTTTCCGGTTCCCGGATCAGGCAATCTCGCAGAATGGGAATTGAACTGGCGTAATGAAGGCGACGCCCGGCCGGTGACGGCTGAAACCCTGGATGAGTTGCGGACCGAGCTTCGGGCCCGGGTTCAATGAACTAAACCCGGTACGCCAGCGATTTCATGATGTTGGCGGTGAATGTCATCGCCTTTCGAATGGGCTCCGGCAAGTCGCGCGCCCCGGCGTCCTGGGCCATTTCCGCGTGTTTGGCTTCGTCCGCTTTCATCTGGTCGAGAATGGCCTGGCTGCGGGCATCGCCTGCCGGCAGCTTGTCCAGGTGGTCTTCCAGGTGCGCTTCGACCTGGTTCTCTGTTTCCTTGACAAACCCCAGGCTCCAGTCATCGCCGGCGATACCTGCAATCGCGCCGATTGCGAACGAACCCGCGTACCAGAACGGGTTGAGAATACTGGGCCTGCTGTCCAGTTCTTTCAGGCGGTCTTCGCACCAAGAGAGGTGATCAATTTCCTCTTCAGCCGCGCTGTGCATGGCTTCACGGGTGGCGTCATCATGCGCCGTGGCCGCCTGGCCTGCATAAAGCGCCTGGGCGCAGATTTCCCCGGTGTGGTTGATGCGCATCAGTCCCGCGACGTGGCGGCGCTGCTCCTCGTCGAGTTCGGCCGCAGCGATATCGCCAGCCGGGTTTTCCCGGAACGGCGCGGGCGCTTCGCCCGTGGTGATGCGCAGGGCTTCGTCAATCGAAGAGATCAACCGGTCAATTTTTGAGAAGTTCCTATCCATGGCCTCTATTCTAGTATAATGCGCGGCCGTTATGACCTATTACCAAAGACATATTTTCTTTTGCGTCAACGACCGCGGCGCCGGCTCTGACCGGCCGAGCTGTAACCAGTGCGGCTCCCTGGAACTCCGGAATTACGCGAAAAAAAGGCTCAAAGAGCTGGGTTTATCTGGCGCCGGCAAGTTGCGCGTCAACCAGGCGGGCTGCCTGGACCGTTGCGAGGAAGGGCCGGTCTGCGTCGTTTACCCTGAGGGCACATGGTATACTTACGTTGACGAGACAGACATTGATGAGATCGTCGATTCACACCTCGTAAACGGCAAGCCCGTAGACCGGTTGAAAATCTGACAGAGCACGAATCTCGGATCAAAAGGTTGATTCCCGGAAAGGAAGCCAGTAAAATTCCCGCTCTTCACCTGCGGGCTTTTGGTGCGCGGGTTTTTTCTGAGAGAATGATATGAAAACGTACGTAGCAAAGCCGCAGACCGTAGAGCGCGATTGGTGCCTGGTCGACGCAACCGACAAGACGCTGGGCAGGCTGGCCGCTGAATTGGCAAGCCGTCTGCGCGGCAAGCACAAACCTGTGTACACACCGCATGTGGACACGGGTGATAACATCATCGTTATCAATGCTGAAAAGATCAAGGTTACCGGCAACAAGCTGAAAGACAAGGTGTATCACCGTTATACCGGCTACATCGGCAACCTGAAATCCATCACCCTGGAAAAGCAGCTGGATCAGCACCCGGAGCGGGTCATCCAGTCAGCGGTCAAGGGCATGTTGCCCAGGAATCCGCTGGGCCGCGCCATGTTCCGCAAACTGCACGTGTATGCAGGCCCGGAGCATCCGCACGCCGCGCAACAGCCCACAAAGCTCGATATCTGAGCCCGAAAGAGACGATAAGCAAATATGGCAACCCAACAGTATTACGGAACCGGGCGTCGCAAGTCTTCAACGGCTCGCGTCTTCATGACTAAAGGCAAGGGACAGATCACGGTCAACGACCGTCCCCTGGATGAATTCTTCGGCCGCGAAACGGCTCGCATGATCGTCCGCCAGCCGCTCGAAAAAGTGGAGATGGTCGACACGTTCGACATCAATGCAACCGTCTCCGGCGGCGGCATCTCTGGCCAGGCCGGCGCTATCCGCCTGGGCGTGACCCGCGCGCTGATGGAATATGATGAAGAATTGCGCAAGCCGCTGCGGAAAGCAGGTTATGTAACCCGCGACGCACGCGAAGTGGAGCGTAAGAAAGTCGGCCTGCATAAAGCCCGCAAGGCGACTCAGTACTCCAAGCGTTAATCCCGGCGGCGGGTTGCTGCCGCTGGAACCACTGGGGGTTCGTCTAGTGGTAGGACTGCGGACTCTGACTCCGCCAGCGGGGGTTCGAATCCCTCACCCCCAGCCACACAGTCTGGTCTCCGATGGAAGCTTCCGTCGGAGACCAGGAATCTCTCAGAAATTCAGTTAGATATACCTCCTTTCCTCGCTGACAAGCGAACCAGCGCTTACCAATTCCTCCCGCCTGGGCGGAAATAAACCTCCAAATCTCTCCGCCCATTAATAGTGGTTCGTTTTTTTTGATCCACGATTTGAGGCGGCCGGCAGAACTGTGCCTTGGCCGTATGGGATTTTTTCGATCAGAGAAAGATTGGAGGCTAAAGTGACTGACGCAATTTACGATCCGAAGGCAATTGGGGATGTTTTTGATAGAGCATTGGACAGATGTTTTGAACGGATCGTTTTGGGGAGCGATGATTCAATATCTTTCCTGGTTTTGATGAACATGAAAAGAGAGATAACAGATCAAAGAATAGCTGTTGAAATCACTGATGGTTTTGTTGATCCACTGACCAATTTACTGATTGAGGGAAAGGACAGCATAAAAATTTATGCGTTGGCCTGTGTTGGTTGGCTGCATGTGAAAGGAAAGGATCGAAGTGCTGTGATCATTGAAGCCGGAGAGCGAGGAAACGATGTAAGTCTGATGTTGGCTCAAAGGTACAAATTCGGGTTATTCCCCAAGCGGAAGCTGACACTGCAGGGTAGGCTTGAATTAGTGGGAATGAGAGAATCCAGGTTGAAGTAGCTGTACGCACATCGCAGTTAATTACAATCTTTTTGCAACATGGTCCAAGGCTAGGCAGGCGTATGAAAAAGAGAACTGAAATTCAAGAGGGTAAACTCAGGTTGTATGGAGAACTCCAACATCTTTCAACTCCCAATGATTGGACACAAGGCGTAGCAAATATTCTTGAAAGAATAGTCTGGGAGCCGAGCCTGGTTTTGGGCGTATCAAAAGCTGAGTACGTTCGTCAGATAGTCAATGAATGCATTCTGGAGTTAGGAACGGACCACAGAACCTATAGTCTTTTGCGTCATGAGAAAATAGTTAAAACAGTTGGCAAAAAGATTACAAAAAAGCTGGAAAGAGAATCAAAAAAGTATAGGAAATGGGAAAGGTGTGCGAAGAATGAAAAGGGTGAATTGATAATTGACAGTAGTGAGGCGATCAGAAGAGCCAGGTTTCGCTCTGAAGAATACCTTAATGCTGAGTTCGATATATTTTTCTCTCTTGTTCCGAACGCTTACTTAGATCAACTGTATTCAACCTACTGTACGTCGTCAAAGGTTTTCGGACTGCAGGCGGCCTGATTTAAGAGAGGCTTTCAGCTCATCAGGTTCATGTTCATGCAGCCTTCTGTCGATAGTATAGCCGACGCCGCTCGGCCAGCGTTTTCTGCTTGATCCGTCGGCGCCGATTGAGCACGGTCTGTCCACGGCCGGTATACACATCCTCGGGCGTCAGATTGTTCAGGCTCTCGTGATAGCGCTCGGTGTTGTAGTAATTGACGAACGCCCCGATCCGCGCCTTGAGATCACCTGGCAGATAATAATTTTCCAGCAGCACCTGGTTTTTCATCGAGCGATGCCAGCGCTCGATCTTACCCTGGGTCATCGGGTGATAGGGTGCGCCACGGGCATGGCCCATGCCCTGATCGTCTAGCCAGTCCCTGAGCTCGGCAGAGACGTACGACGGACCGTTGTCCGATAAAAGACGGGGCCGGTGCCGAACCTTGGCCTGGTCGAGCCCACTGGACTCAAGCGCCAGGCTGAGTGTATCGCTGACGTCTTTTGCTCTCATGCCGTCGCACAGCTTCCAGGCCAGGATGTAGCGCGAGTAATCATCCAGCACGGTGGACAGGTAGAACCAGCCCCAGCCGATCACCTTGAGATAGGTAAAATCGGTCTGCCACAGTTGATTCGGCGCCGTGGTGGGGTGCTGGAATCTGTCGGCCGCTTTCATCAGCACGAAGGCCGGGCTGGTGATCAGGTCGTGGGCTTTTAACAGCCGGTAGACAGTGGATTCAGAGACAAAATAGCGCTGTCGCTCGGTGTACAGTACCGCCAGTTCGCGTGCGGATAGCTCCGGCCGTTCCAGTGCGAGCTTCAAGATCGATTGGCGTATCTTCTTTGGCAAGCGGTTCCAGGCTTTGCCGCCACTGGGTCGTGTATCTTCCAGAGCATCATCCCCTCCCTCCCGGTAACGCTCATACCAGCCGTAAAAGGTCGATTTGGGAATACCCAGCCGATCCAGTGTTCGCCGCGCCGGCAGCGAGGAGCGCTCCACCAAATCGATGATCTCGCGTTTCTCCGAGGCTTTGTATCTCATGTATCGTCGCCCCCAGCCCCGTAAGTGCTTTTTTTCAGCAGGCGATTTTCCAGCACCGTCTCGGCCAGCGCTTCTTTCAGTTGCGCCGCCTCGCGACGTAGCCCTTTGACTTCATCGGAGTTCGCTTCCCGTGCGGTATCTCCGGCCAGGCGCTTCTTGCCGGCCTCGAGAAATTCTTTCGACCAGCGGTAATACAGGTTCTGGTTAATGCCTTCTTTGCGACACAGCTCGGCGATGCTGGATTCACCGCGCAGGCCTTCCAGCACAATGCGGATCTTCTCTTCGGCGGAATACTGCCGCCGAGTCGCTCGGCGAATGTCTCGTATGGCCTTCTCGGCGCTGTCTTTCTTCTTGGTCATCATCGTTCCTCTTCAGAGTTACGATGAGCCAAAAGTCTCTCTTATTCAAACCGCTCTGTTAGTCCGAGTGTCGCTGACGGGGAACACGGCGAACCACCAACGGCCCAGGTGCGCGTGATGTCACTGATGTAGCCAAAATGCGTCCCGCCGCCATCAATACGCAGAAGATCGCCCTTTTGGATCACGTAGTTCCGAGGCGATTGGGATACGCCCCAATAAGGTCCGACTCCGAGCTGGTAGGCCAGCCCGGACAAGGAGTATTCCGTATCTTCTGCCCAGGCCGCCGAGTCGCCGGTTTTTCGCTGCACGCAGGCATTGGCACCAGGGCACCCTCTCTTACGGTATGATCGGTCTCATCCCGGGTTCCAAAATTGGCGAAAAACCCAGTATATTCCGCCAATGTTTGGGTCTGAACATGCAACGTTGACCAGCTTGCGCGCCAATTCAATTGAAAGACGGGTTTGAATGGCAATTTGGTACTTTGAGTTTCAGGTTAATATAGCGTTTGTTTTTCCTATACTCCAAGAAGAAAAGCGTGTGAGCAGTAGTGTCATTTGATGTCCCGCAAATGCGATGGTGACTTGTGCCGGAATTGATGAGAATGAGTCAACTGAAGCCAAATACCCGAAATGGTGACCATCCATGAGCCGTGAATTCAACCAGCCAATGGGCGGCAATGAAATGCCTCGATTTTCCGGTATCGCCAGCATGTTCCGATTACCGGTGCAGACGGATGCTGAAGGCCTGGATGTCGCGATAATCGGCGTCCCCCTGGACATTGGCACCAGCAACCGTAATGGCACCCGCTATGGTCCGCGCCAGATCCGCAGTGAGTCTGTACTCGTCCGCCCTTACGGCATGGCCACGGGAGCAGCGCCCTTCGACTCCTTCCAGGTAGCTGATATCGGCGATGTGGCTCTGAACCCCTACAATCTGCTGAAATCAATCGACCTGATCGAATCCCATTACTCGGCTTGCCTCGCTCATGACATCATTCCTGTCAGCATCGGTGGTGACCATACCATCACCCTGCCTATCCTGCGTGCGCTGGCACGCAAACATGGGCCACTGGCGATGGTGCATGTCGATGCCCATGCCGATATCAACGACCTGATGTTCGGAGAGAGCATTGCGCATGGCACTATCTTTCGCCGCGCTATCGAAGAGAAATTAATAAACCCGGATAAGATGGTCCAGATCGGATTACGCGCGACCGGTTATGGCGCAGATGATTTTGACTGGTCGCGGCAACAGGGCGTGCGCGTGGTCACCGCCGAAGAATGCTGGTATCGATCACTGTCTCCTCTTATGCAAGAAGTGAGGCAAATGATTGGTGCCGACACACCGGCCTATCTCAGCTTCGATATCGACGGCCTGGACCCATCAGTAGCCCCGGGGACCGGCACACCCGAGCCCGCTGGTCTGACCAGCTCTCAGGGCCTGGAAATCATTCGCGGCTGTCATGGACTGAACCTGGTCGGCGGCGACCTGGTTGAAGTGTCGCCGCCTTATGATACGACCGGCAATACGGCTTTGCTTGCTGCAAATCTGGTTTTTGAAATACTTTGCAGCCTGCCTGGCTGCAAGCGACGCTAGCCAATTATCTCAGGTACGATTTATAAGAGAGATCGTCTGCACCACTCGTACCGGGCCGGTCGCTATTTGCTGTTTATTCCAGCCATGCAGAGATATTTGATCTCAAGGTAATCATCCATGCCGTACTTGGAGCCTTCCCGGCCGTTACCGGATTCCTTCACTCCGCCAAAAGGAGCAACCGCATTGGACACCAGCCCGGTGTTGATACCAACCATGCCATATTCAAGCGCTTCGCCCACACGCCAGGTACGAGCGAGATCCTTCGTGTAGAAGTAGGCAGCGAGGCCAAATTCAGTGTCATTGGAACGGGTGATCACTTCATCTTCTGATTCAAACCTGAATACCGGGGCGAGCGGACCAAAAGTCTCTTCCCGGGCTGCCAGCATGGACTCGTTTGCCTCGGAGATAACAGCAGGTTCGAAGTAAGTGCCACCGAGTGAGTGACGCTTGCCGCCGGTCAGCAACTTGCCACCCTTGGAGACGGCGTCCTGAACATGCTCTTCAACTTTTTCGACTGCGGCCATGTCGATCATCGGACCCTGATGGGTCTCGCCTTTCAGGCCATCGCCGATCTTCATTTGTTCAACAGCAATGACCAGCTTCTCACAGAATTCGTCATAGACACCGGACTGGACAAAAAAGCGATTGGTGCAGACACAGGTTTGTCCCGTATTGCGGTATTTCGAGACCATTGCTCCTTCGACGGCCGCATCAATATCGGCATCATTGAAGACGATAAAGGGTGCATTTCCGCCCAATTCCATGGACAGCTTCTTCATGGTTCCCGCCGATTCCTGCATCAGCATTTTGCCCACCTCGGTGGAGCCGGTGAAAGTAAGCTTACGAATGATGGGGTTCGATGTCAGCTCACCACCAATCGCCCCTGAGCTGCCGGTAATAACACTGAACACCCCCCTGGGGATGCCGGCTCTCTCACCCAGTTCGGCCAGGGCGAGAGCCGTATAAGGGGTTGCGGTTGCCGGTTTTGAGATCATTGTGCAACCGGCGGCCAGCGCCGGGCCGGCCTTGCGCGTGAGCATCGCCGCCGGAAAATTCCAGGGTGTTATGGCTGCGCAAACGCCGATCGGCTCCTTGATCACCACGATGCGCTGATCATTATTGGTCTGCGGAATCACATCACCGTAAGCACGCTTGCCTTCCTCGGAAAACCACTCTAAAAAAGCGGACGCGTAGGCGATTTCGCCTTTGGATTCTGCCAGTGGCTTGCCTTGCTCGGCAGTCATGATGATAGCGAGATCGTCCTGATTCTCCATCAACAAGTCGCGCCATTTACGAATAATGTCGCAGCGTTCACCGGCTGTCCTGGCTCGCCAGGCAGGCCAGGCCGCATTCGCGGCATCTATGGCGCGGCGGGTCTCGTCAGCAGCCATTTTCGGAATCGTACCAATGACCTCACCGGTGGCAGGGTTATTGACGTCAATAGTCAGTCCGCTATCGGCGTCTTTCCATTCACCATCGATATAACACTGCTGTCGCAGTAATGTCGGGTCTTTCAAAAGTTCTTTAAGCATTTTCGTTTCCATTCCAATTTTTAACTATTTGCGATATCGCAGGCTTGCACCGCGAGACGTTTCATCGGCCATCCTGGAGTAAAGCGACAGGTAGCCTTTTTTAATTCGGGGTTCGGGGCGGACAAAAACGGCTTTTCTCCTGGCCATTTCATCCGAATCCACCAGCAGATTCAGGCTGGCTTCGGGCAGGTTGATCTCGACCAGGTCACCGTCCTGAACCAGGCCGAGCGGTCCGCCTACAGCGCCTTCCGGCGAGATGTGTGCCACCGCACAACCCATGTTGGTGCCGGAGAAACGGCCATCTGTCAGGAATGCGATCTTGTCTGACATCCCTCTGGCAGCGGACAGCCAGAGGAATCGCTGCAGCAATCGCATTCCGGGATCACCGGCCGGACCCATGCCGCGCACGATGACAACTGTACCCGCCTCGATGTCACCGGCCATTAATGCATTACTGGCCTCATCCTCGTCGGCAAATATCCGCGCTGGGCCTGTGTGAACACGCATGTTTTCAGGGACGGCGGATTTCTTGACCAGCGCGCCTCCCGGCGCCAGCGATCCTTTCAGGAACAGCAGACCGCCTTCGCTTGCAAACGCCTGGTCCAGAGGCATGATGGTTTTGCCGTCGCCACCAGACACCTCCATCAGAACCCGTTTCAGGGACTGTCCGGTGACCGTCATTACATCGGTGTCGAGCAGCGGTTCCAGTTCTTTCAGTATCGCGGGCACCCCACCTGCTTCATCAAGGTCGGACATCATGGCCGGGCCATTGGGTGCAATGGCGGCAATCATCGGTGTGCCTGCACTGCATTCGTTAAATAATTCGGGTGACAATTCCAGGTCGAGCTCATTGGCGACGGATTGCATATGCAGAACGCCATTGGTGGAGCCACCGGTCGCCATCAAGACTTTTATCGCGTTTTTGAAGGCCGAATGAGTCAGGATATCGCTGGGGCGGACATTGTCCCGCAGCAGGTCCATAACCCGGGCGCCGGCCGCATAGGCGATGCGCTGCAGGCGTGAATCCTTACCTGGCGTGCAGGCTGTGCCCGGCAGGGACAAACCCAGTGTTTCAGTCATTACAGCCATGGTGTTGGCTGTTCCCATGACAGGACAGGCGCCGCCACCGCAACAACCGCGTTCCTTGATCTGCTCAAACTCTTTGGCGTCTGTGCGATCTTCCTTGAAATCATTGAAATACTTGTTGGCGACTTTGAGCGGGTCGATTGGCGTACCCCGGTTGTTATTCATCGCCATGTAGCCGCCGGTCACAACAAGCGATGGAATATCAATTCTCGCAAGAGCCATCAAATGACCCGGCACGACATCGTCACAGACCGGGACGAACACCAGGCCATCCAGCAAGGTCGTCATTGCTACCGTTTCTATATATCCGGCCACGAGATCTCTGTGCGGAAGGTGATAATTGTCATGCCCGGCCATGGAAGTGCAGATGGAACTGATCACGAATTCACGCGGTGTACCGCCCGCGGCCCAGATACCGGCCTTGACGAACTCGGTAATCTTGTCCAGGTGAACCGAGCCGGGATTGATTTCACCCCAACTGCTGACAACACCGATCTGGGGGCGATTGATTGTGTCCGGCCCCAGGCCAATTCCACGCATCATTTGCTGCCTTTCTACGAGCGCAAAATCGGGTAGGTCGGAATCCAGTTTCTTGTAGCTCATCCTGATTCCCTGACTCTAAGATGCTTTACGGTGTTCAGTTGCCGCAATCTCGCGCAGAGAGCGCTCGATGATATCCAGACCTTCTTCAAGATGGTGCTCTGGAATGGTCAACGGCGCCAAAAGGCGAATCGTATTGCCCCAGTAACCACAGGCCAGGATAATCAGGCCGTGCTCCAGGGCTTTGGCTGTGAAAGCTGCGGCTGTTTCGGGTGCTGGTTCATGCCCCCCTGCCTCGCGGACCAATTCAAAGGCCACCATCGCCCCAAGCCCGCGAACATCGCCTATCGGTGCAACATCGCCGCATGCCTTTATCTGATTGAGCCGTTCCACCATGCGCGCGCCAATCTGCGTGCTGCGTTGACACAGATTCTCTTCCTGGATAACCGATATAGCCGCATGTGCCGCCGCACAGGCAACCGGGTTACCGCCATACGTGCCACCCATACCGCCGGGGCCGGGAGCGTCAATGATTTCACGTTTCCCCACCACGCCGGAAATTGGAAAACCTCCGGCCATGGCCTTGGCAACCGTAATCAGGTCGGGCACAACAGCGGAATGTTCTACCGCGAAGATTTTTCCGGTACGCCCGAATCCGGACTGGATCTCATCACAGATCATGACGATGCCATGCTGATCACAGATCTCGCGGATCGAACTCAGGAACTCCGGAGGCGCCGCGTAAAAACCACCCTCGCCCTGGACCGGCTCAACAATGATGGCGGCAACATCCTTTGCCTCAATATCGACTTTGAACAGCGTTTCGACCCCCGCCAGGGCGTCTTCGACACTGACGCCGTGGTGAGGCACCGGGAATGGCGCATGGAAGACTCCGGGAACGGGAACTCCACCACCCGCCTTATAAGGAATTATCTTGCCGGTCAGCGCACTGGTCAGGGCCGTGCGGCCATGAAACGCACCCTTGAACGCGATTACTCCTTGCCGCCCCGTGGCGATTCGAGAGATCTTTATTGCATTTTCAACGGCTTCAGCGCCGGTCGAGAAAAATATCGACCTGGCGTCATCCATCGGTGCGAGTTCGTTCAGGCGCTCGGCCAGCGCAATATAGGTTTCGTAGGCACTCACCTGGAAAGCCGTGTGCGTGAACAGGTCACATTGTGCTTTCGCGGCCGCCATGACTTTCGGATTGCAGTGGCCCGTGTTACACACCGCAATTCCGATGGCGAAATCCAGGTAGCGCTTGCCGTCCGGGTCCCATAGCTCGGCGTTCTCTGCCTTGGCGGCAATAACGGGTGTCGATGTGTAAACGCCTCGCGCTACGGCTTTCTGGCGACGCTCAATAATCTGCTGGTTTTTACTCATAAAATTCTCCGATCGGGCAGCCTGGGACTGCCGGCAGACAGGGCTCCATTCGGGCCCTGTTCAGACTTGAATCCAGACCGCCTTGGTCCTCAAAAAATGCTCCAGTTGCTCAGGCCCCATGTCCTTGCCGAAACCAGATTGCTTGAAACCGCCAAACGGGATTGCGCTGTCGACCAGGTCGTGGGCGTTGACCCAGACCGTCCCGGCTTCTATCACCTTGACGCAGCGCATGGCCCTGCTGATGTCTTTGGTCCAAACGCTGGCGGCCAGGCCGTAGATATTGTCATTGGCCAGTTCGATGGCCTCCTCTTCTGTATCGAAGGGCATGATGACCTGCACCGGCCCGAAGATTTCGTCCTGCATGATGGTGGCCTGGTTGTCTTCGACAGCCAGCACGGTCGGCGGAATGAAATAGCCGTCTCCTTCAATTTCATGCCCTCCGCAAACCAGCCTTGCACCTTCAGCAACACCCTGCTCGATATATCCGCGGATGCTGTTGTACTGTCCGGCGGAAATTACCGGGCCCATTTCGCAATCCGGGTCGAGTCCGGGCGCGATGTTCATCGATTCAGCCAGCTTCACCGTCTCTTCCAGCACGCGGTCATATAAACCACGCTGCACGTACAGGCGCGTACCCGCACTGCAAACCTGCCCCGCGTTGAAGAAAACACTCCAGCGCATGGCGGCGGCAACCGCCTCGGGATCGGCATCATCGAAAACGATCATGGGTGATTTACCACCCAACTCAAGCGTGGCCGGCGCCAGGTTTTCACCCGCGGCAGCACCAACCTGGCGGCCAACCGGTGTCGACCCGGTGAAGGACACCTTGCTGATGCCGGGGTGGGATGCAAGGGCATTACCGATGGTGCTGCCTCTGCCGGTAACGATATTGAGCACACCCGGCGGCAGGCCGGCTTGCTCGCAAAGTCGCGCAAAATAAAGCATGGAAAGGGAGGTCTGCTGCGCCGGCTTGAGAACAATAGTGCAGCCCGCTGCAAGCGGAGCAGAGATTTTCCACATGGACATATTGAACGGCCAGTTCCAGGGCACGATCGCCCCGACCACGCCAATCGGTTCACGTACCGTCCAGGCCACGTGTAACCCTTCGGCTGAGACCTGCCTGGATTCACCGTGGATTCTGGTGGCGAAACCCGCCATGTAACGCAACAGATCAGCGCCACCCAGCACGTCCATTTCGATGCAGGGCCCCAGAGCCTTGCCGTTATCCAGGGTTTCGATTTCCGCGATGGTTTGGGCATGCTCCTCGATCAGGTCCGCCAGGCGAAGCAACAGGCGTTGCCGCTCATTCGGCTTCATTTCAGCCCAGGGCCCGGTTCGCAGAGCTGCCGTTGCGGCGGAAACCGCGTCATCCACATCTTCTTCAGTGCCACTGGCAATGCGGCTGAGCCGTTTACCGGTAGATGGTTCTGTCACGTCAATACGTTCCGTTGCGTGACCAACAGTAAACTGCCCGTTAATGAATTGTGTCGGTTCTTCCAACAAGAACTCGCGGCAAGCGGTGCTGACGCCATACCGATCGATCATTTGAATGATCGAATCGTCGCATGTGATTTGTTCAATTCTTTCGCGCATCACTGCAGCCTCCACCCACCGGTATGTGGGTTCATGTTGTCATCAGGTTTTGGGGTTCACCATGGTTCAAACGGCCAATGTCTTGCCGATACAGGCCATGGGAATTTAACTCATGCCAGCAGTCTTACCGCGTCTTCCAGGTTGCGCTGCACCACGTTCAGGAACTGCTGGGCCAGGCCGCCATCAATCACTCGATGGTCGAACGAAAGGGTCACTTCCATCATCGGCCTGATGCGTATCTCGCCATCCTTCACAACCGGTTTTTCGGTAGCCCGGCAAATCGACAGTATGGCTGTCGTGCCGTACGGAATAATCGAGGTGCCACGGATGTTACCGAGTGCGCCGATGTTATTGACTGTGAAGGTTCCGCCGGTCAGTTCCTGAGTGCTGGCTTTACGTTCAATGGCCCTCGGCAGTAAATCACTGACGTGGTCAACCAGTTGCTCCATGCTGAACTGGCTTGCCTGGTGCACCGTTGGCAACACCAGGCCTTCGGGCGTGTCAACGGCGAGTGATACTGAATAGTGCTTGTGCAGTAACAGGCTGTCGCCGTCCAGTGTTGCGTTGAATTCAGGGTGCGCCTTGAGCGCAGGAAGTACGGCCCTTATCAGCAGAGCCTCCACTGGCACTTTGCGGTCATACACCTCGGAAAGGGAACGGCGGGCGGCCAGCAAACCACTGGCGTCGACCTCGATCCGGGTAAATATATGAGGTATCTCCCGCCAGGACTGCGCCATCCGGTCGGCGATGGTCTTTCGCAGCTTGCTGAGTTGGATCCTTTCGCTGCCAGCGGGAGCCGGCACCGGAGGGGATGGTGGCACAGCGGCGACCACGGCTTGCGTGTCACCCTTCATGTGCAGCAGTACATCCTTCTTGGTCACCCGGCCGTCCCGGCCGGTGCCATTGAGCAGGCTGATATCGATATGGTGCTCCGCCGCCAAACGGCGCACTGCGGGCATCGCGCGCAGCAGACTGTCCGCACTAGCAGGAGAAGATACCCCAACCGGTGCAGCTTGATCGTCTTTTTCTTCCGGCTCGGTAACCGCAGTTTCAGTTTCTTCAGAAGATTCAGCCGGAGCTTGCTCCTGCTTATCGAGAACCTCATCGGCGGTCCCGAAAACAGCCAGAACCGCACCGACTTTAACCGATTCGCCAACCTCCGCAGCCAGGCTGAGCACTGTGCCGTTGAACGGCACAGGCACCTCGATCACGGCTTTCTCGGTTTCTATCTCGCATAAAAGATCTTCCTCGCTTACTTCATCGCCAACTTTAACCAGCCAGCTGACAATTTCACCTTCCTTGAGACCGGATCCGAGGTCGGGCAGCCTGAATTCCTTTGCCACGGCTTAATCCTCCATGACCGTGTTGACCGCGCTAATCACACGCGAGGGCTCGATCATCGAATAGGGCTCCATCTTGGCCGGCGCCCATACCATGTCGGCATGGGCTACGCGAACCGGCGGCACAAACAAGCGGTCCCCGGCTTTTTCCATGACCGTCGCAATGATCTCAGCGCCGAGACCGCCACTGACCGGCGCTTCGTGAACAACCACCAGGCGACCGGTTTTGCCAACACTTGCCACTACCGTTTCCTCGTCCCAGGGTTTCAGCGTGCGGAGGTCAATGACTTCAACTGAAACGCCGTCGGCTTCGAACGTTTGCGCAGCGGTTTCTGCAATACCCACTGCATTGCCATAAGCAACGACAGTGACATCTTCGCCCTCACGGGCAATCCGCGCCCTGCCGATAGGAATCTCGTAGTGCTCCACCGGCACGCCTTCCTGGCGCTCGAAATACTGTGCAACCGGCTCAAAGAAAACGCAGGGGTCGTCGCTTTTCAGCGCCGATGCCAGCAGGCCCTTGGCGTCTTTCGGGTTGGACGGGTAAATCACGTTCAGACCACCCGGCGCGTGGGCATAAAATGCCTCGGGCGCATCGGAATGGCCTTCGTAACCTTCGTGCCCGCCGCCGCCCGGCATGCGGATCACGATGGGCATCTTGAAAGCGCCAAACGTACGCCAGGGAAAACGGGCGATATGGAAAACGATCTGGTCGAAAGATGTGTAGGAAAACCCGCCAAATTCGATTTCCACCACGGGCCGGGCGCCGGCAATGGCCATCCCGACCGCTGCACCGGCAATACCGATTTCACACAGCGGTGTATCGAGCATGCGTTCACGGCCATATTTCTCGTAGAGGCCGGCGGTCACCCTGAACACACCACCTTCGCGGCCAACGTCTTCACCCAGGATCAGGGTGTTCTCCCGTTCCGTCATAGCGTGGTCCAGGGCGGAATTCAGCGCCTCGACCAGCGTCATCGCTTCGGTCTCGCCGTTGAGTTCCGGATCCTGACCTATAACCAGGCAGGCGTCAGCCGGGAGGGCAGTTGGTTCTTCGCCCGCTGCCCTTTGCTCATTGTGGAGTTGTTCCACCAGGCGTGGCGTCAGCTTTTTCTGGGTCGCGCGGTAAACCTGGTCGCGTGGCGGCAGCGGGGTGTTTTCCAGCTGGTCAATCGCCGCGGACATGGCTTTCTTGGTTTTCTCTTTGACCTCGGCTTCAATGCCCTCAGCATCCAGGCCTTTGGAAGCCAGGAAAGCGCGCATGCGGATCAGGGGGTCAAGATTAAGCCATTCGCCTTCTTCTTCGCGTGTGCGGTAGACCGGCGTACCGTCGTACGTTGAGTGCGCCGTGTAGCGGTAGCACAGTGATTCGATCAGGGTCGCGCCTTCACCTGCCCGGGCCTTTTCGACCGCAGTTTTAACTGCTGCATAAACCGCCAGTGTGTCCATGCCGTCAACCCGGACACCTTCGATACCGTAGGCAAGAGCCTTTTGCGCAAGAGTTTTCGAGGCAGTCTGCTCGTCCAGTGGCGTTGACTGTGCGTAGAGGTTGTTCTGGCAGAAATACACCGTCGGTGTCTTCCAGACACCGGCAGAATTCAGGCCGGCATGAAAATCACCTTCTGAGGTTGCGCCGTCGCCAAACATCGCCAACGCAACCTCATCATTCCCGAGCATCCTGGCGGCATATCCGTATCCGGTCGTTTGCGGAATATGGGTACCGATCGTCGCGTTCAGCGGCGTGATCCGGTAATCCAGTGGATTCCAAATGGCATAAGGCATGCCCCGCCAGAGTGCCAGTTCATTGACCTCCGGTACGCCCCGGCCAAGCCGGACACCCTGCTCGCGATAGGCGGTGAACACCCAGTCACGGTCTTGCAGGGCCGCAGGAATGGCCACGTGGGCTTCCATGCCTGCGCAGGCGTAATAAGCCGGAATCCGGCCGGTTCGTTGCAGCCGCAGGGAGGACTCATCAAACGTCCTGGTCTGAACCAGTCGCCGGAACAGAGCTTCCAACTGCCTATCATCCAGCTCCGGCATGGAACCGACAAGCTTGCCTGCCGGGTCAAGTACCTGCTGAACGGTCAGATCCATCTGGAGGCTTGAATCGCTCATGTCGATTTCCTGTTTGCTTGGCTTCGTTGGATTTAGAAGTTAAGTGTGAACTCGACCCGCCACAGGCGGCCCGGTGCACGGCGATTGGCCACATCCAGGAAAACGAACCGCTCGACAAAGTACTCTTCGTCGGTGGCATTGTCGACGAAACCGGCAATCATCCAGCGTCCGGAATCAGCCGTCAGGCCAACCCGCAGATCAAGTAGGTTATAGGAATCCTGTTCCAGCGTATTGAAGATATCGAACCAGTAATTGTCGCTGTAGGTCCAGATACCGCTGAATTTCCATTCTCCAATGGCGGTTGGCAGGTAATAATGAGCCTGGGCAGACGCAGAATGCTTAGGCGACTGGGGTGTGTACAAGCCGACCAGCTCGGGGGCGATACTGCTTTTAACCTTGGAATCGAGATAAGCATAAGTGCCTGCCAGTTCCAGATTCTGCGTCACCAGCACCTTACCTTCGAGTTCGATGCCCTTGCTCTTGATGTCGCCAATGTTCTGGACCTGCGGCAAGAGGTTTACCAGGGTTTCAAGCTGGTAGTCCTTGTAGTCGTTGTAAAAAGCTGAGAAGTTCAGGTTGGCCCGGCCATTCATCAACACCGACTTGGTGCCAAACTCATAAGCGAGCACCTTTTCTTCATCGAAAGACCGAATGGTCTGCTCGTCAGGAAGAAAATCAAAGGTCTGTCGGTTGAAGCCACCGGACTTGTAGCCTCCGGCCACGCTGGCGAAGAGAGTCGTGTTCTCCGTCGCTGCGAAGTCGACTGCCAGGCGAGGATCGAAGGAATTCCAGCTATCCTTGGCATAAAGTACTCCACCGGTAACCGGCCCGAAGATCTGTCCGTCAATGACACCCAGGATGCCGCCGGTCGCAGGATTACCGTAAGAGAAGCTTTTCTTATCCTCGGTGTAACGCGCACCGGCAGTCAGTGCCCAGAGATCATTCAGGTGCCAGGTGAAGTCACCGTAGAGCGCATAACTCTTGGTCTTGTTGGCGCCAAACGGGATTTCAGTCTGGTAGGTACACTCAGGCAGGTCCGGATCGTCACACAGGAATCCGGCGCCGGCCAGGAGGTCCAGCACAATGCCTTCCTCGTAGCGCAATTCATTGCGAAAACTGAGTTTCTCCTCGACATAGCTGCCACCCACAAACCAATCCACCGATCCGTTGGATCCGTTCAGGCGCAGTTCCTGGCTGAAGGTTTTATTGGTCTGGGGTTCCTCGAATGTGACGATATCCCACTCGGTTTCGTCGGCATCAACCGGCGTGACATTTACATCATGGTCGTAGTACCCGGTGATCGATGTCAGGTCCATCGCTTCACCCACGCCCCACTTGTTCGTCCACACGAAGCGGGTTGACTCGAGACTCTGCTTGTCCGGGGCCGCATTCTGGCGAATCACCGGTGCAAAGGCATCGGCGTCGGTAACAATCACGTCATTATTCTTCGAATCAAGGCCTTCTAGCAGAAAGGTCATCTCCCAGGTGTCGCTGATCAGACCCAGGGCGCTGAGGCGGAACTGCTTGCTGTTGACGTTCAGCATCTCTGTATCGGTCAGTTCGTTGTAGTACAAACCGTCACGTTTATTGTAGTTGGCGCCCAGGCGGAAAGCCCAGTTATCGCCGGCTGCCAGGTTGCCGATAAACTGCCCGCGCACCTGCCCCTGGTCTCCCAGACCAACCATCACCATGCCGCTGTTCTCTTCGAGTTCAGGCTTTTTGGTGATGATGCTGATTGCACCGGCCGAAGCGTTGCGCCCGAACAGGGTGCCCTGCGGGCCCTTGACGACTTCGATGCGCTCGACATCAAAAAACGCTGCCGTCGCATTGGTGCCACGGCTGGCAACCATGCCGTCGATAAATATGCCAACCGCCGGATCGGCACCGATACCCGGAGCCTGCGATCCGATACCGCGAATGAATACGGTCGCTTCGGTATCGCCACGGGATTTGATGGAAAGGTTCGGCGTCAAACCCTGGATATCGCGAATGTCCTGAACCCCATTTTCGGTGATGAAATCGCCACTGAATGCAGTTACCGTAAGCGGTACTTCCTGCAATGTCTGTTCGCGTTTTTGTGCCGTGATGATAACTTCTTCAAGCGTCAGATTCTCTTCCTGGCCACCCTCGTTCTGTCCCATGGCGGAACCTGACAGAGCCAGCCCTCCCAGGACCAGGCTGATCAGTGAAACAATCTTTGATTTTGTCTGCATACTCATAGTCTTTTTTCCCACGTCTATTAATCGGAATGGCCGTCGCGTGTTTCTACAGCTGGCTTCACGTTAGACTTTACGTGGAATCAAAACTCAAATAAATAACACATCTGACCCATTTTATGACATTTTAGGCAGGCGTGCTGGGGCCTTCATAACAGACTCTGCTGATTATCCTGTCGACTGTTTATTGGTTTACGGACGGGTCGGAAGACAAGGGGATTCGTAGCTGGCTTGGCGATTTTCCATAGTATTTCTTGAAGGCCCTGCTGAATGGGCCCGGTTGCGCATAGTCCAGTAAATAGGCTATTTCCTGGATGGAAAGGTGAGTTGACTCCAGGTAATGGGATGCCAGGGCCATGCGTACTTCGAGCACAATGTTCTTGTAACTCTTGCCGGCACGGTACAAACGCTTGCGCAATTGTGCAGTAGACATGCGCAACTGTTCTGCAGCTTCCTCCAGCCTCAACATGTGCTGGCCAGGCCGGCTCAGTAACAGGCGGCGCACAGACTGTGCTGTGTCGACCCTGCTTCTGGATCCCATGCCGAGCATTCGCTCGCAGATCGCACTGGTGACATCGGACATGACTATGTTGGCAGTTGTGACAGGCCGGCCAAGCCATTCTGTCGGTAAACGAAGCTCGGTAACCTCGGTATTGAATTTCACACGGCAAGGCGAAAAATAACGCTCGTAAGTTTCTGCTGTTTCCGGTGCCTGGTAGGCGAAATGAGCGCTCGCCCCGGACAAATCAGCATCCGGCCCCAGCATCAGGCTTACGGCTTTCCAGTTTCCGATGAGACAATCTTCGGCAATGCTGACATCTGCTCCGAAATGACGCCAGGTGGGGAGCGGCCTGATGCAATGAAAACCTCCCTGAATTTCATGTTTCTCGGTATAGCGGTCGGAGGTCAGCTCCAGGTACTGCGCCATCAGGGCGAGTGCTTTTTCAACCGTGGAACAACTGATGATGGCATATCCGAGCATACCCAGGTCCGTCAGCTCAACTTCCTCGAAAAACCGGAAGGTCAGGTCGGGAACCTTGCGTCCGATGTGTTCGGTGACCTTGTCGAAGTGCTCGTGGGTCAGGCCTTCTCCACTCTGCAACTGACGCCGTGAGAGGCCGGTACGGTTAACCGCATCGGCGAACAGGTTTCCAGGTAGTTCACGTATGCAATCATGCAGGCGGTTAAGCCACTTCACGACAATGCGGCTTTCTTCCTGTTGGCGCGAGGGAATATCTATGGCGGCTTGCATAATACCCGGTTACTTATAACCTTCATCAGAATTCAGAGCATATTAACTCACTATACTGAAATGGGTCAGAAATGTCATTAAACTCTTGAATTCAGTCGTTTCTAAAGCGGAGTAATTAAAAAATGACTGACCATCACATTGCCGCACGCGAAGCTGGGCAGAGGCCTAAAATGTTAATACATAGGACAGAAATATCACTTTCATAAAGTGTAATCCATCTTACACTGGAGATACTTTTAAAATGCGATCGCGGAGAGCAGTTTCATGAGCAAGACCAATGTCGTTTTGTCTATCCCGGAACCCGGGAGATTCGAACTGCTTGAAAAGCCTTATCCGAAGATCAAATCCGGGTACGTGATCGTTGAGACCGAGATTGCTCCGGTTTGCCTGGAAGGTTCGCGAATATGGGCTGAGCATGACTTTGAATTTCATGACGATCCCACGCACTTGGGCCACGAAGGTGTAGGAACCGTCGTCGAAGTGTGCCGTGGGTCGAACTACAAGGTCGGCGATCGAGTCATCGTTTTTCAGGGCGACCATTGCGGGCAGTGTCATAGCTGCCGTAACGCCTTGTCTCCTACTTATTGCCACAGCAACCTCCCGCAATATGGCGGGCGCTGCCTGATGGGCATTGAAGAGAAAAATGACAGCGAGTCTGGCGGCTTTGCCATGGGAAAATACCGCATCGCCCCGGAAGCGAATCTCTACCGCATCCCCGAAGGCGTGGATTTTCGCTACGCGGCAGCATCCAACTGCTCTTTCGGCGTTGGATTCAGCAACCAGGAACTGATGAACGTCAAAGCCGGCGAGTCTGTTCTGGTCGGCGGTATTGGCTTTATCGCCATGGGGCACATCATCAGCGCGCTGTACCGTAATGCCAGCGTGATTGCCCTGATTCGCAACCGCTACCGCAAGACCATTCTGAAGGAAATGGGGGTGCAGCATTTTGTCAATCCGGACGATGAGGACTGGGCGGAGCAAGTCAGGGCACTGACTTATGAGGGCCAGGGCGTGGATCACGCGGTGGACGGTTCGGGTGTTGCCTATTACCAGGAAAAACTGATGGCGGTCACGCGTCTCTACGGCAGCATCAATTTCAGCGGCCATACTCCCGGTGCGAAAGTGGAACTCAGCCCTCTGCACCACATACTCGACCCGGCTCACAGTTTCTGTGGCCAGCACGACGTGCGTGTCAAGGACCGGGAAGGGTTGGTGCGCGCCCTGATGCATCCCGTGGTCCAACGGGGTATCGATGCCATGGTCACGCATGAATTCCCGATGAGCGAGGCAGGCGCTGCTTTTGATGTACAAGTCAGCAAGCGCTGTGGAAAAATATACCTCTATCCCCAGCGCTAGTTACATAGGGCAAAGCTTCACCAGGCACCGGCGGAATATCGTGAATAATCCAGGCGCGCGAGGCACCGTTTATGGCGTAGCGACGGGTGCCGTCGCCGGCGGGGTTTCGGGGTCACGGTAAGACAAGACCGTTGCCGCGCAGCAACAGGCAGAGCAGGAAGCCGAACTCGAGCAACTCAGGATAAGTATTGGCAATGATGCTTACTACGGAGTCGAAGCGCTCGCTGACTGCATGCACGATTTGATGCCCCGGTCTGCTAACTCGCATGGAGTGGATCGGTTTTGCTGCCTGCTGAATTCAGATCAATGGATCAAGTGCATCCGCTTCTGTTTCAGTCCTTGTCTTATGCACGATGGGCTCGCCGATCCTCAGCGCCAGAATTGAGGCCATGGCAGCGAGGGTCACGGTGACACCACCGGCCCACAAAATCGATTCATAGCCATGTGCTCCGATGAGAAAGCCACCGAATGCAGGTGCTGTCATCACGCCAATACCGATCGCCGGTACGCTCAGCACGACAAAACGACCATCGAGATCCAGTTCGGCAACAATAGTCACAACGTAGGGAATTCCAAGGCCGAAAGAAAAGGTAAAAACGCAGGCTGCTAACCCATAGTCAAACAGGGAACTCACCCTGGACAGCAGGATCAACGAAACCAGCAAAGCGAGGCATGCTGCGGCAAAAGGCTTTCCAGCCCCTAGGCGCTCGCCCATCCACATCGCCAGCAGGGAGCCTGCAACAGCGAAAACCAGGGTCAATGACAATACATTCCCCGTCCCCACCGGATCGAAGCCGGCAGCGTTGGCCATCCGTTCAACGAATGCCCAGATCAGCGTGGTGCTGAAGAGAAAAATCATGACTGCAGCAAGAGCCATCCACAGCGCAAACCTTAACCCGGATGGAATCCCGGCAGATCCAGCCTGATCTGTTGCTTCAAGACCTTTAATTCCAGATGCCGGCAAACCTGCCAGCAAAGGCACCAGGACCAGCAACACAGCGGCCAAGGCAATCATCAGGCCTTCGAATCCCCAGCGCGCAATGACTGCCGCAGGAAGAATCAGCAAGAGGATGGCCCCTAATCCCGCTTCACTGGCGATCTTCAACCCATACCACCGTGCCGGTTGACTGGTATCGCCAAGCACGGTCGTGCCAATGCCATACAGCGCGGAGAAAGCGCAGCCGGACAGAAAGATCCCCACCAGCATAACGGAATAACTGCCGGCAACGCCGGCCAGCACCATGGCCAGCGCAGCTACCGGTGTAGCGATAAGCGTCACCTTGCGCCAGGAGAAACGGCGAATCCAGAAATAGGCGGTGCTGGTCGCAAGGGTAAAGCCGACATAGAAAGCGGAGCTGAGAACGCCGACACTCTGGTCACTGAGATTACGAAAATCCTGTGCTGTGCCGAGGAATAGCGGAAGCAGATTATAAAAAATCGCCCCTGCCGCTGAAATGACGACACCTGCAAGAATCACGGAAGCACGGTCCATCGGATTAATGTTGCTCTGAGTCATGATCGCTCCGCCAGGCTTGCGGTCATCGGACCGCATTCTATTCAGCTTAATCTAGTCCTTCGAGGCAGCAAGAGGAATAATACTTCTGAACCTTAATTTTACATTTATGAATAAAACTTCATTTTCTGACAAACGCCATTAATTCAGATCTATCAACTGAATGGTCAGAAGTGTTATTAACAGCTCTTCCATCCCCCAATAAGATGCCAAAGTGACATAACACTGGCAGCAAGACGCTGCAGAGGCAAAAGATGACGAGCGCAAAAGATCTCGATTACACCATTCACCACTTATGCATCTATGACAAGGACCCGCGGAATCACATGTGGCCCTATCTCAAGTGGCATCATGGAATAACCGGCTACTTTACCGGCGACACGTTTCATATTGCTGATGAAGGACACGCCGATTACACCTTTCTGGGTTGTGGCGGACGGGCATTCCAGATCCAACTGGAAGCACCACCCTACCAGTTCAAATACGAACAGGAATGGTACGCCAAGTTCGGTAACGGCTATAACCACATCTGTTGGATCGTCAACGATGCCCGCAAAGCCTACGAGCAGTTACAGGCTGACGGCGCCGCCGTGATTCAGGAGTTCCAACCCTTCCCGACTTATGACGGTTTCGTAATGGCGGACCCTGAAGGCCGCTGGATCGAAATCATGGAATACACCCACGACACGTTCCGGGTGCAGGAATTTACCAATCAACCAGCCGGTGAATGCGGCTTGCGGATGATCGGATTTCTCGAGATCGTTAACGACCTGCAGGCAATGAGCGCCTGGTACCAGAAAGCCCTGGACCTGCGCGTGCTGCAGAGCTATGAGAACGGTTCATCCGGCTCAGTCCACCTGGTAGACAAATACTACGACAAGAGCGAACGTAACACCCTGATGGTTTTGAGCACTGCACGAACCGAAGAGGAGAGAGCAGCGCTGGCTGATACAGGTCCTTTTATCAGCGCCATTATCTACGAGGCCAAAGATCTGGACCGTGCGGTTGAAGACGGCGAATGGGCCGGCATGGAAATTGTGGCGGCACCGGCAACGGACGAACTGACGGGCAAACGAATTGCCCGGATGCGCGAGCCCAGCGGTAACCTGATTGAACTGCATCAGGCAACTGCGGCGTGATCCTGGCATTCGCACACCCCTGCCTGGTGGTTCCCGACCTGGAGCGGGCGCGGGAATTTTATGAACAGATGTTCGGCTTTGAAGTGCTGAGCAAGGAAGGCTGGAGCGACGAGCCGGCCGTAGACCAGGCAATCGGACTGGAGCACTCTGCGGCTCGTGGCTACATGCTGAAAGGGCACAACTGTTTTCTGGAGTTGTTCGAATTCAGTTCACCGGAACCCGAAGACGGGCCAGCTCGACTGCCAAATGCCGACAGACCGGGAATCCGCCACCTGGCTTTTTACGTGGACGATTGCTGGGCGGAATACGAGCGGCTGCAGAAACTGGGCGGCCTGCCAATGGGGGTGCCTGCCGGTGACGCGGAAAACGGTTACGCAGTCTATTGCCGTGACCCCTTTGGCAACATCCTGGAACTGGCGGAAATTCCCAACCCGGCAGAGTGCCCCACACAACTCCCAGGTATCAGCCACCTGGCGCGGCCGCCGAAAAGCTGAAGACAGGAAACGGAAGCAGCACGATGTTCACACTTGAAAACAGAAATGCATTTGTCACGGGGGCGGCCGGCGGAATTGGCCGGGCGGTTGCCGAACGCTTCGTTGCCGCAGGCGCCCGGGTCATCATCACCGATATCGTGGACGGCAAGTCTGTTGCCGATGAGATTGGTGCGCAATTCATCCAGGTAGACGTGGGTTCCGAGGAAAGCGTGCTGAACGGTCTCCGCCAGGCAGCGGAAACGATTGGCAGCCTGGATATCGTAGTCAACAATGCTGGCATCGGCGATGTGGGCACTTCCATTGCAGAAACCCCTGGCGATATCGTCGAAAAAATCACGAGGATTAACCAATGGGGTGTTTTCTATGGGCTCAAGCACGCGCCTGCCCGCATGACTGATGGTGGTTCCATTATAAATACATCATCGCTTGCAGCACTGGTCAAGATGGCTGGTTCCGGCGCCTACTCGGCGACCAAGGCTGCCGTCGTGAGCATGACCCGTATGGCGGCAATCGAACTGGGCAACCGGGGTATCCGCGTAAATGCAGTGTGTCCCGGTTACATCGACACCGCTCTGGGAAGCGGTGCTGAAGGCAGGTTGATTTCGGAACAGTTCACCGCGCTCGGCAGGGTTGGCACCACTGCAGATCTCGCCGGTGTTTATCACTTCCTGGCAGCCCGGGAAAGCAGTTACATCACGGGCCAGGCCATAGCCGTCGACGGCGGTTGGTCTTGTGGTCCCAGCACACAGGTCCTGGAAACCATCCTGGGCTCAAGCCAGGTCAGTTGAGGAGTAGTGAAATGGCGTCATTTGAAAACAAGAATGTATTTATTACCGGCGGGGCCTCCGGCATCGGCCGCGCACTGGCGGAGAGTTTTGCCGCCGACGGGGCAAAAGTCTGTATCGGCGACATTTCTGATGGCTCGGAATTCGCAAATTCAATTGGTGGCGCCTACTACAAACTCGATGTCAGCGACGAGGACAACACCCGGGCGGTATACCAGGCCATTGAAAAGGAATACGGCAAGCTGGACATTATCTGCCTGTTTGCGGGGGTCGCCTTGGAAGACACCATCCTCGAAGAGTTTGACATGACAAAAGCCAGGAAAATGGTCGATATCAATCTGATGGGGGTGATGTTGGGGCTGAAATACGGCACCAGGCACATGAACGATAACGGTTCGATCATTACCGCGGGTTCGGCCGCTGGCGGCGGAATGACCGTTGCCATGCAGGGGGTCTACTCGGCAACGAAAGCCGGCGTGCATTACCTGACCCGGACGGTTGCGATCGAACAGGGTAGCCGTGGAATCCGCGCCAATACCTTGTGCCCGGCATCGATCGCCGGCACCGGCATGATGGTGGACGAGGACGAGAGCGCCGAGGCTAAATTCTTTGGTGGAATTACAGCACTCGGACGGATGGGGCGCCCGGCGGACGTCGTCAATATCACTAAATTCCTGGCATCGGACGATGCCGGTTTCATCACCGGAGGTGAATTTACCGTCGACGGCGGTCTCACCGCCGGTTTGTCCAACAATGTTATCGAGGCCATGTGGTCGGACTGAAGTTGAACAGAAGTGCCTTATATTGAAGGAAAACCATTCATGACCTTATTCAGAAGCAAATTCATGTTCAATGGCTACATTTTTTCGAGTGGCGTTTTTTTAATACTGATGGCATCGCTTTTCGCGATTCAGCCTGTATTCGCAACGCCTGTTGTCAGTCCCGTTACCAATGAGACCACCAATCAGTTTCACCCAGGCAAGGTCATATGGGTGGATTTGGTAACCAATGATGTTGCGCTCGCCGCATCTTTTTACTCAAAGGTCTTTGGCTGGGACGTCACGGTTAATTCAGCCGGAAATTTTGCCGAGGTAAGCTACCAGGGACAACCTGTTGCAGCCATCGCAAAGTATGAAAAAGACATAACGGATAATGAAGCGAGGTGGCTGGTTTCGATTTCGGTTCCCGATGTGGAAGCAACCGCCATCGCGGTGCGGGAACATGGTGGTGAAGTACTTGAAGGCCCCGTCGATTTGCCCAACCGCGGCCGGTATGTGCTTGTTACTGATTCCACAGGTGCAATGTTGATGTTTCTGCAGGCCAATGGTGGTGATCCTGCAGACGAGAAACCAACGCCAAATAACTGGCTATGGGCAGAGCTCTGGACGGATGACCCTGCCAACGCCGCGAGCTTTTACAAGGCTGTTGTTGGTTACAAGTCAAAAACAGTACGTGAAGCTGACGGCAATACTGTCATGGTGCTGGGCAGGGATGGAGTTGCTCGCGCCAGTCTCGTGAATATTCCCTGGGAAGATGTAGAACCCAACTGGCTTCCTTATCTGTTGGTCGATGATATTGACAAAGCTTTGAAGTCTGTTGAAACACATGGAGGCTCGGTTGTTTTGTATGTTGCAAACGATTCCAGAAATGCCAATGTCGCCATCGTTGCAGATCCGACCGGTGGTGTGTTTGCGCTGCAGCAAAAGGAGATCAACAAATGAAACGTTTTATTGCAGTGGTTCTAACCATCACCGCGGTTTTGTCTCTGGTTTCGCTCAGTGCCTGTTCCAGTAGCAGCGGCAGTGGCTACCGTGGTCATACCAGTTATGGTGTGGGTTACGGCGGCTACTACGGCAGACGACCCTGGGGATACCATCCGGGATACGTCGGGAGCGGTATTGGGCCCGGAATTGAAATCGATGATGGCCCGGTAGCCGCACAGATGCCGGAGATGGGAAGGCCCGATTTTGGTGACATGGATATGGATATGGGCATGGGAATGGATATGGACGGGTTCGATTTTTGAGCACAGTCTCCGGCAATTCACGTCCGGGCGTGTTCTGTGATGTGTTGGGAAGCGGGAGTTGTCTCTGAAACTTCCAGAGAGATCGCTATCGACCCAATGCAGGGACTCCTCCTACCTAGTCACCTAGGTTGAGTGTTGACCAAAACGCTCACTGTACGTCGTCAAAGCATATGGCACCGCTTCGTTTCCCCGGTATTCAACCCATTCCAGGCGCTTGCTACCATCCGGGTTTGACGGACTTTTCCGCACGAGCTTAACCGTGTAGAAAACCTTATGGAGATTTTGATCAAAGCGGCTCTCCAGGTGCTCTGTCAGGGCAGGGCTGTCGATCAGCAAACCGATTTCAGTGTTGATCAATACCGACCGGGGGTCCAGGTTCATTGAACCAATGAAGGATTGCTGCTGATCGATGGTAAACGTCTTGGCGTGCAGGCTGGCGCCGGACGATCCCTCACCCCCAGCCTGCATTTTGCCAAGTAGCTGAATCAGAAAGCTTTTAAAATCTGACTGCTCTTAAGAAATCGGAAAGTTCCTGTGCTTTATGTGTGACGTAGCTTTCGTCCAGGTGCCATCTGGTCAGTTGCGATTTTGGCACCACAATTCCTGACCGCCAACGATCGTCGAGCAAACCTCGAGCTCATGATCAAGCACAACAAAATCCGCTTTTGACCCAACCTTGATTTCCCCGGTGCAGTCCTGAATGCCGAGAAAAGCCGCTGGACTGCCGCTGGCCATCATCGATGCTTCGGCCAGGCTACAGTCGGTAGCTGCCATGATGTTTTTCAGCGCGAGTGACATGTTCAGTGCAGTTCCGGCCAGCGTGCCGTTGCAGTCTACACAGACACCGTCCTGCACGGTCACGCGGTTCCCCAGTAAGAAAAACTCCGGGATGTTCGAACCCACCGGCGGCATGGCGTCGGTGACCAGCATCATTTTATCGGCTCCCTTCACGCGGTAGGCAATTCGCAACGATACCGGGGAAACGTGGTGGCCGTCGGCAATCACACCGCACCAGGTTTGGTCGAGATCCAGCGCAGCGCCCACCATCCCCGGCTCACGCGCACCCAGTTGGGACATGGCGTTGAACAGATGGGTGAAACCACGGACACCTTCATCAGCAGCCAGGTGAACCTGCTCGCAGGTGGCATTACTGTGGCCGGCGCACACGATAAAGCCCTTGTCTGAGAGTTCCCGGATCATCCGGGGTTGCACGGTTTCGGGCGCCACAGTCAGCACGGAGCAGCCGTTATCCAGCGGCTCGAGCTGAGTTATGATTTCATGCGTCAGCTGACGGAGCTTGCGCGGATCATGAACGCCACGGCGTTCCTGGCTAAGAAATGGCCCTTCGATATGGATACCCAGCACACCGGGCACACCAGCCTGGATGGCATCGTGCGCGGCTCGCAGTCCTTCCTGGATAACCTCGAGATCATCGCTGATGAGTGTAGGCAGCAGCCCGGTGGTACCAAATTGGCGGTGGGCGCCGGCTATGGACCTGATGCAGTCAACAGTGGGGGAGTCGTTAAACAGCACCCCACCACCACCGTTGACCTGGGTGTCGATGTAGCCGGGCAGCAGGTACTTGCCTTCCAGGTCCATTACGCGAAATTCTTCAATGTCGAGTCCGGTTGCCGAACGCACGGCAACGATCATTTCGCCATCAATTACAACCACCTGATCTGTGATGATTCGATTTTCGACCAGGACTTGTCCATTAATCATTAAAGTCTGTTGCATGATGAATCCAGGAGCGGTCCTAGACCGTTGCCGTTACCTTCTGAAGGTACGGTGGGCAGTCAGGGTTCAGCCCGAGCTTTAACGATAATGCGTTGGCCATGCGGTAAAAACTCTGGATCCGCAGAATGGGCTCAATGGCCGGGTGGCCGCTGACGGTGGGTAGTTGAATGGCGTTCTCGTGACCCACCCCTGCTGTGATCAGTGTGACGTCTCGCTCTGCGAGATTATTAACAAGTTCCTTGACCCCTGGAAGTGTCTGGTCATTTTGCGCGAAAACCAGAACAGGAAAATGAGCACGGGCGATGGTGACTGGACCGTGCAACACTTCTGCCGAGCTGAATGCTTCGGCGTGCAGGCCGCAAACTTCCTTGAGCTTCAGGGCAGCCTCGTAGGCAATGCCCAGGCCCAGGCCGCGTCCGAGCACGAACAGGTCATTGGAACGGGCAATCGGCTCGACCGCCTCTTCCCAGCTGCTGTTCCAGGCGGAGTGCAGCAACTCCGGCGTGCTTTGCATGGCTAATTGCAGTTCTTTGTCCGGACGCCAGGCCGTGATCAGTTGGATCACGGCGGTCAGCGAGGCTATAAACGATTTGGTCGCTGCGACACTGGTTTCAGGTCCGGCCTGAAGCTCAACGACCTCGTCCACCAGGCTTGCCAGCGGTGAGTTGGCGACATTGACCAACGCCACTACATAAGCGCCGCCCTTGCGCGCCGCTTCGGCAGCGGCCAAGAGGTCTGGACTGGCTCCGGACTGTGATATCAAAAGGCACAGGCAGCCATCGAAATTCATCTGTGTCTTATATACCGAGAACACAGACGGGCCAGTTGAAGCAGTGAACAGCCCGGTTCGTGTTTCAAAAAGGTACTTGGCGTAGGCTGCGGCATGGTCGGAACTGCCGCGCGCCACCGTGATAATGAAGCCGGGCCGGGTCGCCTGCAAACGGCGACCGATTCTTTCGATCGCCGCTGTATTTTTGTCCAGTTGCGCCTGCACCACCGCGGGCGCCTCTGAGGCCTCGATAAACATTCGGGTAGATTGTGACTGGTCTGAGATCATTTTTATGAACTATTCGGAAACGCTCAATTCAGCGACAAAGTCGTAGGTGTCGCCCCGGTAGTAGGATTGAGAAAATTCAATGGCCACGCCTTTTCGGTTAAAGCCAACCCGCTCCACAAGTAGTCCCGCATCGCCAGCGTGGGCACCGAGCAGAGCTGCCTTTTCCTCGTTGAGAATCAGAGCGCTCAAACGTTGTAACGCGCGCACCGGCTGATTTCCGGTTTGCTTCAAGGAGGCATATATAGAGTGTTCAACATAGTCGAGCGACGGCAGACAACTGGCGAGTATTGTCACGAACTCCAGCGACATGGGGGCGTTGTCTGCCAGCCGAATCCGATGGAATCGAAAAACCGATGTGCCGGGGCTTGCTCTCAACGTCATTGACTCCTCAGGCGTAACGGTTCCTGAAGACCGGCTCAGCCAGGTGCTGCTCGGCACCATGCCGCGTGACTCCATTTCCTGTGAGAAAGAGGTCAGCTGTGCAAAGTTTTTTTCGACCTTGGAATGTACAAAGGTGCCTGAACCTTGCTGGCTGTCCAGCACACCCTCATTCACCAGTCCGCTGATCGCTTTGCGAACAGTTATGCGGGATACAGCGAAGAGCTCTGCCAACTCGCGTTCCGGAGGCAGGGCGTCATTGGGTTTCAGCGCGCGACTCGCGATGGCATCGCGTATGGCTTCCTGAACCTGGCGATACAGGGGTTTACCCAATTCGGCGTCGACTGGCCGGAAATCACCAGACCCACGGCTTTTTGGTTTTGCTGTGCTACCAGGACTCATGTGATTACTATAACCAATATATAACCAATAAATCCAATCATTATTTTATGAAGAAAATATTATTATGATAATTATTCTTGATTAATATGTGGTTATGGCAAATTTATTTTAAAAAAATAATTTCAGGGGTGGAAATAGGTTTTAAATGGTTATATAGTTGTTAATATTGGTAATGACCAATTATATGATCCGGCGACGATCAACCACACACATTAACACGAGAAAGGCGCACATTATGAAGCTGAAACTATCCACTACCCTCAGTACAGCCATTGCCATCGCGCTGTACGCCAATTCCGGCCTGTTAATGGCACAGGATGCCCTGGACTCCACCGCAACAGAAGACGAGGAACTTATTCTCGAAGAGGTGCATGTCACTGGCATTCGCGGCAGTTTGCAACGTTCACTGGTTGCTAAACGCGATGCTGATTCGCACGTGGATGTCATTTCTAACGAAGATATCGGCAAGATGCCCGACAGGAACATTGCTGATTCTCTGCAACGCGTGCCGGGTGTGACCATCTCTGCGGCAAGCGCCAACGAGGGCGCCTTCGACGAAAATGACCGCGTCAGCATGCGCGGTACCAGCGCCAGCTACACGCAAACCCTGATTAATGGACACAACATCGCGTCCGGTGACTGGTTCGTGCTCAACCAGACCGGCACCGTTGGCCGCAGCGTGAGTTACTCGTTGCTGCCTACCGAAATGGTCGAACAGATCGTCGTTCAGAAATCTTACGAGGCGAAGTTGGTCGAAGGTGGTATTACCGGCAGCGTAAACATCATCACGCATAGCCCGCTCCACTTCGACAGTGGATTCACCTTCAACGGCAATGCGGGTCTGGTTTATGCAGACCTTCCGGAGAAAACTGACCCGCAATTGTCCGGATTGGTCAATTGGAAAAATGAAGCCGCCACGGTAGGCATCATGGTACAGGCCTTCGGTCATAAGCGGCATTTGCGCCGTGATGGCCAGGAAATTCTTGGATATAACGTAATTGCCGGCGGTGACGCTGCCGCAGTCGCCTATCCTCAACTGGAAGGTGTTCTCTACCCGTCGCTGATAGGCTCCGCACTGTTCGAACAGGAGCGCAAGCGCACCGGTGGTCAGGTCACGATGGAATTTGCACCCACGGAGGACCTGACGATCGTCATCGACGCCTTCACGTCCAAATTGGAAGCCAGCAACTACAACCGTAACTACATGCTTTGGGGCGCTCGCACCATCCAGGGTGGTGCGGTGCCGGATGCAGGCTTCGTGGTGCGGGACAACACGCTGGTTGAAGCCAATTTCACCGCGGATCCGAGCAAACAATATGGTATCTATGACCAGATCTCCCGGCCCGGGGATGAATCCAGTGCCAAATACCTCACCGGGGATGTCGAGTGGCGCCTGAATGAACAGTGGACCCTCTGGGGTCAGATCGGCACCTCCAAGGGTCGGGGCAAGACGCCAACCCAGGATGTGGCGGAATGGGACCTGGGACTGGGTACCGGTGCTGGCTGGTCGTTGAACGGCGTAGGCCCTGCCGACTGGAACCTGGGTTCCACGGATACCTCACAGCCAGGCACTCCTCTCCAGGACGTAAAGCTTGACTGGATCTTCGGTTACCAGGATGTCGACGTGAAAGACAAGGAAGACTGGTACCAACTGGACAGCAATGTTGTGATGGATCGTGGAGTCCTGTCATCAATGGATTTCGGCGTGCGTTACGCGAAGCACAGCCGGGATCTGGACCAGGTCACGGCGCAGGGTCCGGCCTGTATCGATTCCAGCGGCAACCCAGTGGGTTTCGACTGGGGTCAGCAGTTCTTCTGTCCGGTAGGCACGCGGTCGCCTTTTGATCCGGCCAACTGGCCCAATGGTTACGAGAATTACCCAGGTAATTTCGGATCCGACCTGAACGGCAGTTTCCCGAGAGATATCTGGTATTACTCTCCAGAACAACTGGCGGCATACAATGAAATGACCATCCGCGATCCGATCTCCCGGTTTTACTACCCGGCTACCTATGCTCTGGAAGAAAAGACCACCGGCGTCTACGCCCAGTTCAATTTCCAGGGCGAGCGCTGGAATGCCAACCTCGGTTTGCGTTATGTGAAGACCAAGGAAGACGTTACGAATTATCTCAACGCCAGTGCGGAAGATCCGGATGCAATTACTACTTCTGCCTTTGGTCCGTATAAGGCGGTGCAAACCCTCAACACCTATAACGACTGGTTGCCAACTGCCAACATAAGGTGGGAACTGAATGACGATATGGACCTGCGGTTTGGGGCGACCCGTACCCTGGGCCGTCCTGATTACTCTGCATTGGCGGGTTCGGTTAGTCTGCTGCCTCCGGCAGTTGAAGGTGGCACCGGTAGCGGCACGGGTGGCAACCCCGACCTGAAGCCGATTCTTTCTACGAACTTTGATCTCGCCTGGGAGTGGTATTTTGCGGAGCGCGCCCTGTTGTCAGCCAGTGTTTACTACATGGACATAGACAATTATGTATCGCTCGGCCAGGAGACCCGGTCCATCTTTACGATCGATGAACAGCACCCGCAAGGTCAGTTTGTGGATTACTTGCTGACAATTCCGGTTGGCTCTTCCGCCAAGGTCAAGGGTTTCGAGCTTGCCTGGCAGCAGCCGATCGGTGATAACTGGGGCTTCATGGCGAACTACTCCTATGCCGACGGCGACACCAAAGACGGCGCACCCATGTTGGGCACATCGAAGAATACGTTCAATGTGGGCGGCTATTTCGAGACGGACAAGTTCTCAGCGCGCGTCGCCTACAATTACCGCTCGAGCTTTTACAGTGGTCTGGATCGGGCTACGGCCTTCTTCCAGGATAGCGTACAGAGCGTGGATGCCTCGATGGGTTACGCTTTCACCGACAATTTCACGCTCTCTCTGGACGGTCGCAATCTCAGTAA
>Ga0316191_10000205_pt1 | contig 35108 bp, 32 predicted proteins | sample Eddworburr2cm_MG_FD_204928 | JGI IMG/M metagenome (GOLD analysis project Ga0316191, IMG submission 204928) | Coastal sediment microbial communities from Maine, United States - Eddy worm burrow 2 cm | ecosystem: Environmental > Aquatic > Marine > Coastal > Sediment | place: USA: Maine...
CTGGCCGCCGCCAGCGTCGGCCGCCAACAAGGCTGCATCAAGTGCCGGTGACAGGCCCGGGCCGAGGTTGTTGCTGATCACAATGCGGTCGTCGATGTCGATCGAATAGAAGTCGATCGCGACGTCCCACTTATCGCTGATATCAATCACGGCACCCAGGCTCAGGTTCGTCGACTCTTCTTCTTTGAGGCTCGGAATGCCGATTGCCTGGGCGACAGAACTGTCATTGCGGAAAGTACCGGTTTCGATCTGCTGGCCGTTGATGAACTGCGTGCTGATATTGCTGAAGTACAGCTGTTGCATCGACGGGGCCCGGAAGCCGGTACTCGCCGCACCGCGCAAGCGGAAATTATCGGTAATGCGCAGGTTGCCGGCCAGCTTGAAGTTCGTTGTATCGCCAAACCCGTCGTAGTCGTCGTAACGCACGGCGCCATTCACAAGCAAGTTGTCCGTAAGCTGATACTCGGCATCGACATAGAAGGAAACGACATTGCGAGTCTCGTCAGCGGCGCTGCTCGGAGAGATGCCCGGGAACCCCTGGATACCACCGCTTGCGTTTTGCGGATAAAGCGGGTTGCCGTCAACCGAATCGTAGTCCGTATAGGAATACTCTTCACCGGGCGTGACTTTGTAGGCGTCATGCCGCAGCTCGGAACCAAGGGCGACGAAGACGTCGCCGATCGACGTCGTGTAATCGACATTGATCGTTTGCAGGCTGAGTTCGATCCCATACGCGAAGGCCTCGCGTGGAATTTGTGCTCGAATATCTGCGTCACTGAGCCCGCGGCCGAAGTTCAATTCGTTAGCGAACGAGTAGTTCGCCGAGTTGCTGGTCGTGTAGTCAATGGAATTTCTGCCGTTGGTATACGAGATGTCGATAGACGAGCCGTCATCGAACTCCGTGGTGTAGCCGAAGTTGAATGAAAGGTCATCGATTTCGCTATTGATGTGTGGCAGGAATCCGTCGACAACGACATTCTCACCGTCATCGAGGGCCGCGCCGGAGCCCGCCGGATTACGATAGAACGCACCTGACTGACCGTCACGCCCCGAGTACGTGATAAAGCTGTACAGCTCACCCGTGCCCAGTGCGAGGCCCGCATTAACGACAACAGCAAATTGTGTTGAGTCGGCATCGCCGATCCGGAAGCCATTACGCCCGGGGCCGGTGACTTCGCGGGTTTCGTTGCCTGGCGCAGGCTCCAGGAAGCCGTTGTCGTCCGTGTCGACACAGCCGCCATACAGGCAACCACCCTGTGGATTGGCGCGCGACGTGCGCTCCCGATCGCGGTAGTTCAGCGTTACCGCAAGAAAGCCGTCGCTGCCGAGACTGAACCCCTTGTGCATATCGACGTTCGTGGTCTGACCGTCGCCTTCGGTATATTCGCCGACAGACACGCCGAGCGAACCGCCTTCGGAACCATCTTTCAACTGGAGATTGATAACGCCGGCGATCGCGTCCGAGCCATACTGTGCTGCAGCACCGTCTCGCAGGACCTCAACACGCGAGATGGCCGCAGCCGGAATCGCATTCATATCGGTGCCCGCTGTGCCACGACCGACCGAGTTGTTGATGTGGATCAGGGCTGCCTGGTGTCGGCGCTTGCCATTGATCAGCACCAGCGTCTGGTCCGGCCCGAGTCCGCGCAGGGTTGCCGGACGCAATGCATCGGTACCGTCAGAAATTGAAGAGCTCGAGAAATTGAAAGAAGGCGCAAGGGCTTGAAGCATCCGACCGACTTCCGTTTGCCCGGTGGCCGACATGTCGTCAGCACCGAGCGTATCAACGGGCACGGCCATGTCCGCGGAAACGCGGCCCGGGACACGCGAACCCAGCGTGACAATTTCTTCGATAACGTCATCGTCCTGAGCGAAGGTCTCGGTACTCGACAGCGTCGACGCGCAGGTCAGCGCCGCCAGTGCGGCATACCTGTATATCTGGCGTAAGTGTTCTTTTTCCTGTTTCATATTTCCCCCAACAGTGGATTTTTGTCGCTTTTCATACGTACTTGTACTTACTCAAAGTACGCGGAGCGGACGCACAAAGCAAAGCCATGACGCTTATGCCAGGAAAAACTGCTTATTTGCAGCGGATAGTCAGTACGCGCCTGAACGCCTCTTCGCGGGGAGCGTCGGTGTAAACCTGGTTTTCGCGTCCGCTGTCCTGGATACTGCGGTGCGCGAGCTGTCCCCCTGACATGACAGTGGCATCAGCCACGCGGTCAAGCTCCTCGAAGTTATTGTCGCCACAAATCTTTCTTGCTGCGCCATAGCACGCGGACCAGTCGTGCTCGCAGGTAACCGTATAGCTGACACTGCCGTCACTGAGCGCAGTACCCTCAGGTGTGCTCGACGCACATCCAATAGACAACAAGCTGAGAACAACACCAATGAAGTTTTTCATGATCCGTAAATTCTCCCCGGCAGCCAGGTAACGAGATCCGGAAACGCAGCAATCACGAGCAGGGCCAGAAGCTGAATCGCGACGAACGGAATTGCGCCCCGATAAATCTGTGCAGTACTCAGCGACGCCGGCGCGACCCCGCGCAAATAGAATAGCGCAAACCCAAATGGTGGTGTCAGGAATGATGTCTGCAGGTTGATAGCAATCATAATGCCGAGCCAGACAGGATCAAGGCCCATCGCCAGCAACACCGGCCCGACGATCGGTACGACAACGAAAGTGATTTCGATAAAGTCGAGAACGAAACCAAGCAGGAACATGACAACCATGACAACAACAACGGCGCCAATGACGCCACCGGGCAGTGATTCCAGAATTGCCCGTACGCCGTCGTCGCCACCGTAACCGCGGAAGACTAGAGAAAAGATGGACGCACCGATCAAAATCAGAAAGACCATGCTGCTGATACGTAAGGTTGCACGCATGATGTCCTGCAGGCGCACGAGGTCCAGACCACCCCGGGCTATCGCGAGCAAAAGGGCACCCATGCCGCCGACGCCGGCGGCCTCGGTTGGCGTCGCCAAACCATTGAGGATGGAGCCAAGTACGGCAAAAATCAGTATCAACGGTGGCGCCAGTGCTTTGAGTACCTGGCCGGGAGTAATGATCTCGTCGGGGTCACGCTGGTGGGCGGGTACCGAGTCCGGCTTCAGGAAGGCAACGCCAAGAATATAAAGTACGTACATCAGTACGAGTAGTAGCCCAGGAATCAAGGCGCCAGCAAACAGATCACCGACGGATACCGTCTTGGGCGAGAAGGCGCCCATTTCGAGTTGTGCCTGCTGATATGCGGTGGTCATGACGTCGCCAAGCATGACGAGAATGATCGACGGCGGAATGATCTGTCCGAGCGTCCCCGACGCACAGATCGTGCCAGCCGCTATCTCCGGTGAGTATCCGCGCTTCAGCATTGTTGGCAACGAAAGCAGGCCCATCGTCACAACGGTGGCGCCGACGATTCCGGTGCTTGCCGCAAGCAGCATGCCGACGAGGGTCACCGAGATACCGAGCCCACCGCGCAGAGTACCGAATAGCCCGCTGAGCGTTTCAAGCAACTCTTCCGCGATGCGAGCGCGCTCCAGGGTGACGCCCATGAAGACAAACAGTGGAACGGCGACCAGCGTTTCATTGGTCATGATGCCGTAAACCCTGTTCGGCAGCCCCAGCAACAACGCCTCGTTGAAGCCGCCGCCGAGCGCACCAATGCCCGCGAATATCAGGGCCGTTCCACCGAGAGAGAAAGCGACCGGAAATCCTGCGAGTAATACGAGGATGACGCAAAAGAACATTAATGCCGCGACCCACTCCATCGTCAACGCCCCTGCAATGTCCGCACTGACTTCAGGCACAACGATGCACCCTGCAGCGCAACGGCCACCGGCATCAGCAACAGGACCGACTTGAGCAACGGGACGAATGGGTACGGTAGCCCCCCGGACTCACGCGAGGACTCGCCAATACGCCACGACTGGGTAACAAAATCGAAAGAAGCCCAGGCCAGAAACACGCACAAGGGCATCAGGAAAACGATAACGCCCACGAGATCGACCCACGCACGACGACGCTCACTCATGGTGCGGTAGAAGATATCGACACGCACGTGCTCTTCCGCATGCAGTGTGTAGGCCGCCCCAAGCATGAAGACGACAGCGTGCATCCAGACGACCGATTCCTGTACCCAGATCAGGCCGGCGTCAAACACATAACGCATGATCACGACAATGAACGTGACGATGACCATGAACAGCGTCAGCCACGCTGTAAGCTTGCCGGTTATGGAACTTATTCGATCGAGCAGGCTTTCGGGTTGCTGGCCGCTCAATGCTCAGGTGCGCCAGAAGGTGGGTGTAATAAGAACGAGCAGGGTGAAAATTTCGAGACGCCCGAGAAGCATGCCGATAACCGAGATCCACTTGCCGGCATCGGTAACACTCATGAAGCCCGACGCGACGTCGCCCAGTCCCGGGCCCAGGTTATTCAATGTCGCGGCCACAGCGGAGAAGGCTGTAACCTGGTCAAGTCCCGTGGACATCATCAAGAGCAGCATGACGCCAAAAACAATGATGTAGACAGAGAAAAAGCCCCACACGGCTTCCACGACGCGAGACGAAACCGCCTTCGAACCGAGCTTGACCGGGATCTCGGCGCTCGGGTGAACGAGGCGAGCGATTTCACGAACGCCCTGCTTGTAGACGAGCAACCAGCGAATGACCTTGATGCCGCCGGCAGTGGAGCCAGCAGAGCCGCCGACGAAGCTGGCGAAGATCAACAGGGCAGGCAGAGCGGCGGGCCACATTGCAAAATTCTCGGTAGTGAAACCGGTTGTTGTGGCAATGGAAACCGACTGGAACAAGCCGTCAAGAAACGTATCCAGCGGGTCTGCGAACCCGCGGTAGAAAAACAGCGAGCAGATCACGACAGCGGAAAGCACCATCAGGATAAAGCTGTAGGCCCTGAACTCCTGGTCCTGGAAATAGTGTTTGATTGAAACGTATCGCCAGGCGAAGAAATGCAGCGAAAAATTGATGCCGGCGAGAAACATGAAAAATACGGCAACCAGGTCGACGGCCGCACTGTCGAAATAGGCAATGCTTGTGTCATGGGTGGAGAAGCCGCCGATTGCCACCGTTGAGAAAGCATGGCAAAGCGCGTCGAACCACCCCATTCCGGCAACGCGGTAACCCAGTGCGCAGGCAATCGTAAACGCCAGGTAGACGTACCAGAGTGCCTTGGCTGTTTCCGTGATGCGCGGTGTGAGCTTGGTGTCTTTGACCGGCCCAGGCGTTTCCGCACGATAGAGCTGCATACCACCGACGCCGAGCATTGGCAGGACGGCAACGGCCAAAACGATGATACCCATGCCACCCAACCACTGGAGTTGTTGCCGGTAATAGAGAATTGACGGAGGCAGGCTGTCGAGGCCCGTCAGTACCGTCGCCCCGGTTGTCGTCAGTCCCGACATCGACTCAAATACAGCGTCAGTGAATGACAGGGACAACGGGTCGGCGAAATACAACGGCGCGGCGCCAAACGTACCCAACACAGTCCAGAACGAGGCGACGACCAGGAAGCCGTCCCGCAGGCGCAGGTCTTTCTTCGAGCGGTGTACGGGAAGCCAGCAAATAAAGCCGGCGGCAAGCGTGATGCCAAATCCCTCAACGAAGGGCAACCAGGAGTGATCGTTGTATATCAGGCTCACGAGAACCGGCGGTAGCATCGTGAAGCTGAATATCATCAGCAACAGCCCGAGGATGCGTTGTACGACGGTCCAGTTCATCTAGACGAAAGACACGCCTACCTGGAACAGACTTTCCAGCTTCTCAATCTTGCGCCGGTCGGTCATGAACAGGATGACGTGGTCGTCGGCCTCGATGGTTGTATCGTGATGTGCGATGAGGACCCGGTCGTCGCGCACGATGGCGACGATGGCCGTACCGGTCGGCAACTTGATTTGCTCGATCGTCCGGCCAACAACCTTTGAATTGTCCTCGTTGCCATGCGCGATAGCTTCCATGGCTTCGGCCGCACCGCGGCGCAGAGAGTGAACCTTGACGACGTCCCCTCGCCGGACATGAGCAAGCAATGAGCCGATCGTAACCTGTTGTGGCGAGATGGCGATGTCGATGGTGCCAGCCTCGACGAGATCGACGTACGACGCACGATTGATCAGCGCCATCGCCTTGTGGGCACCGAGGCGTTTCGCCAGCATCGAGCTGAGGATATTTGCTTCCTCTGAGTTGGTCAGCGCGCAAAAGACATCGACATTGTCGATGTTTTCTTCAAGCAGCAACTCCTCATCAGCCGCATCACCGACGAGCACGATGGCCTTGTTGAGTTGTTCGGAAATGACGCGGGCACGGGTTGGATCGCGCTCGATAATCTTGACCTGGTTGGTTTGCTCGAGAGCGAGTGCCAGCCGCACGCCAATATTGCCGCCACCGGCAATGACTACACGACGCACGGGATCTTCGAGGCGCCGCATTTCGCTCATGAAGACGCGAATGTCCTTGCGGTCGGCGATGAAGAAGATCTCGTCGCCCTCCTGGATGACCGTGTCGCCGTCGGGCAGCATGGCGTTGCCCTGTCGGTAGATCGCGGCGATTCGTGCTTCCGTATTGGGAATGTGATCTTTGAGCGTGGCGATACGCTGGCCAACGAGCAGACCATCGCGGTCCGCCTTGACGCCGACGAGGCGAACGCGGCCATCGGCGAAATCCAGTACCTGTGTCGAACCGGGATAGAGTATGAGCTGCTCGACGAACGAGCAGACAAGCTGCTCGGGGCTGATGCGCACATCGATGGGGATGGCGTCCTGGGTGAACAGCTTGTGAGCATTCATGTACTCGGCCGAGCGAATCCGGGCGATCTTGGTTGGCGTCCGAAACTGCGTGTACGCAACCTGGCACGCGACCATGTTGGTCTCATCGGAATCGGTCAGCGCCACGACGATGTCCGCGTCACTGGCACCGGCCCTGTCGAGCACTTCCGGATGAGCCGCATGGCCGACAACGGTGCGGATATCGAGACGATCCTGCAGTTCGCGAAGAACTTCAGGATGCGTATCAACAACCGTGACTTCATTGGCTTCCTCGCGCGACAGGTGATATGCCGCGGATGAACCAACCTGACCTGCGCCGAGGATAAGTATTTTCATTTTTCTTGACGTGCCTTATGGGCGCCGCAAACTGTGCTGCGTCAGGTTGCTTAGTTTACATCAAGTCGAGATTGGCATAACTCAGAACGAGCCATTTTGTGCCGGCGCTCTCGAAATTGACTTCCACGCGGGCATGCGCGCCCTGGCCCTCGCAGTTGAGTATGACGCCTTCGCCGAATTTCTTGTGGCGCACGCGCTGGCCGAGACGGATACCGAGTTCGCCACCAGGCGTCGTCGAAGTCTGCCGGCGTCGCGGTGTGTGGGCCGAGTGAACCGGGCGTGAAACCTGGACGCGCGGTCGTACTTCCTCGATATGCTCATCAGGTATTTCGGCAATAAAGCGCGATGGCTGGGCGAAATTATCCATGCCATGCAAGCGTCGCTGTTCCGCGTGGGTAACATAAAGTGTCTGCTTGGCGCGTGTTATTCCCACGTAGCAAAGACGACGCTCTTCCTCCAGCCCGTTAGGGTCGGCGATCGAGCGCTGATGCGGGAACAGGCCGTCCTCCATGCCACACAGGAATACCAGCGGAAACTCGAGACCCTTGGCCGAGTGCATGGTCATCAGCTGCACGCAGTCTTCCCAGGCATCAGCCTGTCCTTCGCCCGCCTCGAGGGCCGCATGGGACAGGAACTCATCGAGGGGTGACATTTCCTCTGCCGGATCGGGTTCGAAACTCTTGGCGGCGCTGACCAGTTCGAGCAGGTTCTCGACACGCGTTTCGCCTTTTTCGCCCTTGTCCTTCTTGAAGAAGTCGACCAGGCCGCTCTGGTAGATAACGTGGTCTACCTGGTCATGGAGATCGAGCCCGCGGGTTTCCCGCGCCAGGCGCTCGACCAGTGACATGAAAGCGTTGACCGCATTCGCCGCGCGGCCGTTGAGGTCGTCGCTGGCAATTGCGCCCGCCGCGCGCCACAGGGGACAGGCGTTGGCCCGCGCATAAGAGCGCATAAGTTCGACCGTGCGCGCGCCGATCCCGCGCGTGGGCTTGTTGACGATTCGCTCGAAAGAGCTGTCATCATCTCGATTGGCAATCAGGCGCAGGTAAGCAAGTGCGTCCTTGATTTCCATGCGTTCGAAAAATCGCAGGCCGCCGTAAACGCGGTACGGGATGCCGGCATTGATAAGGCCTTCCTCAAGCACCCGGGACTGCGCATTCGATCGATACAGGATCGCCGAGTCCGCGCGCAGGTTGCCCTGGTCGATCCAGTCGCGCAGGCGACCGATAACAAAATCAGCCTCGTCACGTTCGTTGTACGCCGAGTACACCCTGATGGCTTCGCCCTCGGCACCTTCTGTCCAGAGGTTCTTGCCGAGTCGCGATGCATTGTTCGCTATGACGGCATTGGCCGCATTCAGGATGGTTGCCGTCGAGCGGTAGTTCTGCTCGAGCTTCACGACCAGGGTTCCCGGAAAATCCTTCTGGAAGCGGTGAATGTGCTCGACGCGTGCACCACGCCAGCGATAAATCGACTGGTCATCATCGCCGACCGCGAACGGCACGCCGTCGCTGCCGGCGAGCAGTCGCAGCCATGCATACTGGATCGCGTTCGTGTCCTGGAACTCGTCTACAAGCAGATGCTGGAAGCGCCGCCGGTAATGCGACAGCAACTCTTCGTTATCCCGCAAAAGCTCGTGCGCCCGCAGAAGCAGCTCGGCGAAATCGACGAGGCCGCCGCGCTGACAGAGCTCCTCGTACGATTGATACAGCGAGATCATCTGCCGGCGGCTAGGGTCGCCCTCGTCATCGAGATGTTGCGGGCGCAGACCCTCGTCTTTCTGCGCATTGATAAACCACTGAATTTCCTTCGGGACCCAACGGCTATCATCGACTTCCAGGTTCTTTAGCAGGCGCTTGATCAGGCGCAACTGGTCGTCTGAATCGATGATCTGGAAGTTCTGCGGCAGCTTCGCCTCGCGCCAGTGGCGGCGCAGCATGCGATGAGCCAGCCCATGAAATGTGCCAATCCACAAATGCTGCACCGGTACGTTCAGCAGTGCCTCGATTCGATGCCGCATCTCGGCAGCCGCTTTGTTCGTGAACGTTACAGCCAGCAGACTATGGGGCGAAATGCCGTCGACGTCGATCAGCCATGCGGCCCGATGAACGAGCACACGGGTCTTGCCACTACCGGCGCCAGCAATGACCAGGGTCGGTTTTGCCGGTGCCGTTACGGCCTGACGCTGTGCGTCGTTGAGGTCTTCTAGGATGGGTGTGACGTCCATCTGGAACAAATATTCGGTGCAAACCTGGTCGGGGAAAGCGCGAGAGTTTAGCAGTATTACCGTGCCCGACCGAGATAATAATCAGTGCGAAAAGCGCGGCTTCACTGTTCCCAGCGGATTCCCAGAGAGTACAGGGTGCGGTCGTACTGGATGCGGATGTCGTTCGATACTGTTTGCCGATAACGGGCCTCACCCACGAGACTCAGGTGACGCGTCATGCGAAACGTCGCGAGCACGTTGCCATCAACGGATTCATGTGTTTTGCGGCCCGCGGCCGGAAAATGAAATGCAAACGCATTGGGGTAGTCGTAAAGCCGGTATACACCGCCCGCCTCGAAATCGAAGCGCTCGCCCGGTCGCCAGTGGAACTCGAAGCCGAAACTGTCGCGCGTGTAGTCGTTGTAACCGACGTACTGGTCGGTACGCTGCGTGCGACCGACCTCGAACCCGAACCACATGCTGTCAGTTATACGTTGCCGCGCACGCAGTGTGAGCGCGGCGTAGTCGTAACGGATATTGGGGTTTCCTATCCGCTGTTGACCGTCGAGATCGAAAGATGGCCGGTCGCCAAAGCGACGGCTGTAATAGTCAGCCGTGATACGCAGCAGCGATGTTCGCGTGAACTTGTACTGGCCATACAGGCTGAACAGGAAGTATTCGTGGTCGTACTCGGGGAGCACTTCGGTTTCTTCGTAATTCCAGAGCTGCCCCTTGACCTTCAGTCCAAACGAAATTTTTTCGTGCGACTGGCTAACTGATAGCTCCGGACCATAGCGAAGGTAGTTCATGCGATCGTCTACACTGACACCGTCGATCTCACGCGCGCCGCCGTCATCCGGGTCGTAGTAAACCTCATCATGTTGGGCGACCCTGAAGGCGCTGTGGACTCGCCGTGCGCGCGAACCTTCCTTGCGCGAGTATTCGCTGCCGAAGCTGACTTCGTGCAGGTACTCGTTGGCGTTTTCCAGCTCTTTGTCCTGGTAGTAGCGGCCCGCGAGCCGGTAGGCGCCGTAGAAGCCCTCGAATGGCAGGCTGTTGACGATGTATTTCGCCGACATTTTTACAGGCAAGTACGTGCCGCTTTGCACGACGGGCGTTACGATGGGCTGGTCGGGATCGGAGTAATCAATATAGGGCTGGTCGGGCGATCGAAACACGTTATCGTCATTACCAAAACCAACGAAAGCCCTGAGTTCGAGGTTGGTGAATTCACGACTCTTCTTGCGTTCGGCTACGCGTACTTCAAACTCGTCAGGTTTCTCGCGTGCCTTGCGGATTCGCGCGATAGCAACAACCGCGTATTTCTGCAGTTTCTCATCGACATCTTGATCGCGCGCCAGCCGAAACCACTGCAGAGCCTCATCGATGTCACCGAGGGCGTACGCATTCAGCCCCAGGTTGTAATGGGTCGCAACGCGCAGCGTCGGCTCTTCAAGGGCCTTGAGCAGCGCATCGCGCGCGCGAATGTGCTGGCCGGCACGGTAATGGGCGATGCCGGTGTTGTAGTGCAGCAGGGGTGTGTCCATGCCTTCTTCGCTGGCCTGCCGGTAACGCAGCAGGGCGGCCCAATACAGGTCTTCGCGAAACAGGCGATTGGCGTCCGCAAAATACTGCTCAGCCGTCATCGCATGCGCGGATCCCGCCGGCACAATTGCGCCAACGACGGTCAGCAGGGCGATGAGCACAGTAATCAAGAAGCGGTTTTGCATGAATTGACGGGCTGAACGTTATGTCAGGTGCAGAGCATATCGGTATTTGCAACGTCGAAACTATGACGTGGCGCAAAAAAATCCCCCCGCGCAGGGTCTGAACGGGGGGATTCCTGTCTTTTTGGCGACTCGCAGTGATCAGGTGCTGTCATCGGAAGGGTCGTCGTCCTCTTCGTCGTCGTCGTCCTCATCGTCGAATTCGTCGTCATCGACGTCATCGCCGTCTTCGAAGTCGTCTTCTTCCTCAAACTCTTCTTCTTCGTTTTCCTCGTCGCCTTCAAACTCGTCCTCGAACTCGTCTTCGGATTCGTCCTCGAACTCTTCGTCGGACTCGTCTTCTACTTCCGATTCGTCCTCGTCGTCGTCCTCAGCCACAGCGTCCTCGTGCTCCCAGTCCTCGTCCTCGACATCATCGTCGTCGGGACCATCCATCTCGGCGATGGCCTCATCCAGATCGCTGACATCATCGAGAACGATCAACGTGACGTCGAGATCATCCAGATCGTCGTCGGCACGAGCCGCAGCAGGTGCGAACGCCATTAGCGTCAACACAAGCACGGCAAACAAGAGGTTCAGTCGTTTCATGGCTTACTCCGTTAGCTCACGTCTACGCGCAACCGGAAAGTACGGTTGCGATTGTTATGTTCCAGCCGCGCGAGTACCTCGCCGCCGGCAGGCGTCAAAGCAACGAGTTCGAGCGGTAGCAGGTTCTTGCCTTCGACGAGGCTTGTTTGCCAGGCAATTTCACGCTGCCCCGGGAACCCCGCAAGCTCGACTCCTTCGGGCAGGGTAACGGTCAGCGTTGCCGAGTCGAGCGCGGCGGCCGATGCGAACACGAGGTTGACGGTGCGCGGCTCCTCGAGTGTCATGGCAATTCCCGGAATGCTGGCATCGTGTGCGGGCAGATTGGGTGCTGTCAGGAAGAGACCGCCAATCAGCCATAGCACAAGGCCGGCGGCCACTGCCGAGCCGAACCCGGTAATAAGCCATCGATTGCGCTGGCGGCGCGAACCTTCGTGCGTGGCCCGGATCAGGGCCTGATCGTAAAAGCCTGCGGTCGCCTCTGGCATCGGGTAGTCCTTTAGCAGCTCGAGGAGCTCCTGCTCCTGCTTATCCGTATTGCTTGTATGCATTATCTTGTCCTGTCTGACTCTTACACGCTGGCGGTCAGGAAAAGGTTCCGTCGTCGGTGAGGATTTCCCGCAGGCGGGCACGGGCCCTGTGTAACCGGGATTTTATCGTGCCGACCGGGGTTCCTGTAAGCTCATGAATTTCCTCTAGTTTATAGCCTTCCGAGTCATGGAGCAGCACGACGATGCGGTGTTCATCGCTGAGTTTCGCGAGCGCGAGGTCGAGCGACCTGAGCCGCTCGAGACGCTGATTGTCACGAACGGGGTCCTGGTCACCGGGGAATCCGTCCAGGCCCTCGGCGGGGAGGAAGCCCTCGTCAACAGTGTGTATTCGGCTCCGCGCAAGGCGCCGTCGCTGGTCGATGAAGAGGTTGTACATGATACGGGACAACCACGATCCGGGCTCGTCTATGGCGACGAGGTCGTCGAGCTTTCCGAATGCCTTGATCAGCAGGTCCTGGAACAGGTCCTCAGCTTCGGCACGGCGACCGGTCAGGCGAAACGCAAGCCGATACAGCCGGTCGAAGTGTGGCCGTACCAGCTTTTCGAAGGTTTGCTTGTTGGCGTCGGTACTCATGATTACCCGGAGTCTAGCCACTTGAAACGCGACAGTCCCGAATGAACTTGGCATATTGGCGTCTCGACTATACTTTTTCGTTGGGTTGGCTTGTTGAGGGAATGCCGGTGAAGGTTCGAAAAGTGATTGGATGGATTCAGCGTCTCGGCGTCGCGATGGTCATCAGTCTGTTCCTCTCCGGGGCTGCACTGGCGGCGCAAACGGCATCCATTGAGGCGAAAATCGATGCCTACCTGGCGGAAAAGGTCCGTGCAGCCGGAATTCCGGGACTTGCCGTGGCGGTGGTTCAAGACGGAACCGTCATCTTCAGCCGGGCCTACGGGGTTCGTAAGCTGGGGAAGGGGGAGAGGCTCACTCCAGATCATATTTTTCATTTTGCATCCGTATCGAAGCCCCTTGTTGCAACGGCCATCGTTCAGCTTGTTGAAAAAGGGAAGCTCAAGCTGGACGACCCGGTCGTAAAACACCTTCCCTACTTTCGCCTCGCCGATGAACGCTACAGCGAAATCACGATAAGGCAGATGCTCAACCACACTGCCGGAATGCCTGACGTTGAGGACTACGAATGGGACAAGCCACAGTTTGACAAGGGAGCTGCGGAGAGATACGTGCGGTCCCTGTCGACCGAAAAGCTCCTTTGGGCCCCGGGTAGTGACTGGCAATACAGCAACATGGCCTTTGATGTACTCGGAGACCTGATCGCCAAGGTCTCGGGCCTGAGTTTCGAAGAGTACATGCGAATCAATATTCTCGAGCCCATCGGCATGGTCAACAGCTCGTTCATGTACCCGGAGATCGACAAGAAGCTCCGGACCACCGGGCACATCGGGGACCCCGCCAGAATCAGCGCCGTTTACCCATACAATCGCCGCCATGCGCCAAGCTCAACCCTGAACTCGAGTGTCGCCGAGATGGCTCGCTGGATGCTCGTTAACCTCAACTGGGGCGAACTTGATGGGGGCCGCATTCTTCGTGATGAGAGCTATGACCTGCTCTGGACCTCGACGACCGATCACGAGATAGGCCTTGGTTGGTTCATCTATGAGGAGGCCGGTGCCTGGGAGGTTTTCCACAGCGGCTCAGACCTTGGCTTCAGGAGCTATATCATGCTGTCGCCAGATGATGGAATTGGCATTGTGATGGCAAGCAACTGGCAGCTAACCGATGTAGACAACGAAATCGTCTACGACATCATGGACCTCGTCCTGCCCCTCGAAAACGAGTAACCGGACACTGCCAATAGCGACATCAATCAGGCCCTACAGATAAGGGGTCTCGTCAAGGTCGAATTCGACTTCCTGGCTGGCGCTCTCAGGTAGCTTGGCCATTGCCTCTTTGAGCATTTCGACGTGCTCGGTCTCTTCGTCGCGAAGCTCGGTGAACAGCTCCCGCACCTCTTCATTGGTGATGCCTGGCAGGGCCATGTCGTAGAAGTCGTAGGCCTTCTTCTCGGCCTCCAGCCCGAGTTCGAACGCCTGGACGACAGACATGCCGCGGCGCGGCGCCCCCATCTCAGGGGCCTCGACGTCGTAAATGTCGTCCAGCGTCAAGCGCGCTGGCGTATCGCCGAATAATTCCTTGCGCCGGGCTTCCAGGTCCTGTCCGTGCTTGGCTTCGTTCTCGGCCATCGAGGCGAAAAAGGATCCGGCATCGTAGCCGCCGGTGCGGCCGAGTTGCGAGGCGAACATCTGGTAGCGGTGGCAAGCCTCCATCTCGATCAACTTTGCGAGATCTAGGGCGTCCATGAGGCTGAGTTTGGACAGGTCAAGGCTGGTGGACATTGAATCGACTCCTGGTCTGGTTTTGATGTCCCGAAGCTGGCCCTCCGGCCACTGCGGCGAAGCGATGATAAACCACTACTACCGCTCAAGGATGTCCGTAATTCTCCGTAATCTCGTTATGGGCGCAAACCTCATCCCAGCGACCTGGAAGGGCCGTTGCCGTGTCGGGTATCTGGGCCCCGCACTCTCCTGTTCACGAGATAGCGACGCTTCACCGTGGATCTGGCACGCCTCGTCGCGTTGAACGGTGCAGTGGCCGCGAGCATCGGTCTCTATGATGTACGATTGATTCCCCGCGGACCTGGAACAAGAGGGCAGCAAAACATGATCAGCTTTACTGTTAACTCCGAGAAAGTAACGTTTGACGGCGAGGGCGACACACCGCTGTTGTGGGTTCTTCGTGATCATTTGCAGTTGACCGGCACGAAGTTTGGCTGCGGCGGGGGGTTTTGCGGAGCGTGCACGGTGCATGTTGGTGGTCGCGCCCGACGGTCGTGCATGATGCCGGTCGCATCAATAGCCAATCGGTCGGTGACGACGATTGAGGGGCTCGCGAGCAAGACGAAGGGGCTGCACTTCGTCCAGCAAGCCTGGCTGGAACTCGACGTGCCGCAATGTGGCTATTGCCAGGCGGGGCAGATCATGGCGGCAGTAGATTTTCTCGAACGCTTTCCGCAGCCCACCGATAAAGAGATCGATACAAATATCAGGAACCTCTGCCGTTGTGGCACTTATGCGCGGATACGCAAGGCAATACACCGTGCCGCCGCGCTTATTGCCGAAGGAAGATCGGCGTGAGCGCGCGCAGGCAGGGGGCCTGCCTGAGCAGGCGGCAGTTCCTCATCGTCGGGACCAGCGTGGCGGGCGGCCTGGTTCTTGGTCTGCCACGGATCACGGCGGCGGATGGCGATGAGCGCAGGATTGGTTTCTTCGTACAGATCGATGCCGATGGCAGCATCGTTATCGGCAGCAACCAACCGGAAATCGGCCAGGGCGTGCGGACCGCGCTGCCCATGCTTGTGGCAGAGGAACTGGATGTCGAATGGTCCAGGGTCAGTGTTCGCCAGATGCCGCTGGGCATTGTGAAGACTGCCGATGGTTTTGCCTGGAAGTACGGCGGACAAGGTGTCGGCGGCAGTGAGGGACTCACCAGTAACTGGGTCTACATGCGCGAGGTCGGCGCTGTCGCCCGCAGGCAACTGATTCGCGCCGCGGCAAATCGGCTGGGCGTTACAGAAGACCAGTGTTCGACCAGACCGGGCGTCGTGGTGTGCGCAGGCCGGGAGGTTCCCTACGGTGACCTGATCGCCGCCGCGGCCGAACTCGAGCTTCCCGCCGAGCCGCCGCCGCTGAAGGACATCGCGGACTACCGCATTGTTGGCACCGCTCGTCGCACTGTTGATGCGCGTGAAATAGTGACCGGGAAGAGCAAGTACGGCATCGATACGGCGGAAGCCGGCATGCGCTATGCCGTTATTGCGCGGGCCCCGGTGCTGAATGCGCGGGTGAAGTCCTTTGACGACACCGCTGCTCGCGAGGTAGCCGGAGTGCTCGATGTGTTCACAATCGAGGGCCCGGAGATGGGACAGCCCTATGTCATCCTGGCTAGCGGCATTGCCGTTGTTGCGACATCGACGTGGTCAGCAATGAAGGCACGCAGCGCCCTGCGTATCGAGTGGGAAGAGAGCCCGAGCGCGGACGACAGCAGCGAGAGGTTCTGGCAGGAAAATGAACAGATGTTGCGCACCAAAGGCCAGGTAGTGCTGGATGACGGCGATTACGAAGGCGCGATCGCCGCCGCCGACACAGTTATCGAAAGACAGTACCGAGTGCCTTTCGTATCGCACGCTTCGCTGGAGCCGCAGAACTGCTATGCGTATGTGCAGGAGGATCGTTGCCACATTATCGCGCCGACGCAAATGCCATCGGGCGCGTCACGTGCAGCCGCAGCCGTCACAGGGCTACCTCGGGAACACATTCATGTCGATATGACACGCGTCGGCGGCGGCTTCGGTCGGCGACTGACCAACGATTACGTTGCTGAAGCGGCCATGATTTCGAAAAAGACGGGCTGGCCAATCAAGCTGCAATGGTCTCGCGAAGACGACATGCGCAATGATTTCTATCGCCCGGGCGGCCTGCATGAGATGCGTGCCGGCCTTGATGAGGAGGGCCGCATTGTCGCCTGGACACAGCGGCTTGCCAGTGGCAGTAAGTACTATCGGCGACCGGATATGCCCGAGGAAAACCTGTGGGAGTCGGAGCTATATCCGGACGATTTTCCGCGCCACTTCGTAGCCAATATGCGACTCGAATATTTTCATAATGCTATCGGCTTGCCCCGCGGGTCCTGGCGGGCCCCGGCACACAATGTGAATGGTTTTGTCGTACAGAGCTTCCTGGATGAACTTGCTCACGAGACGGGTCAGGATCCGTTGCGATTTCGACTGGACGTGCTGGGCGAAGCCCGCGAACTCGAGTACGGCAATCACGGGGGCCCGACATTCAACCCCGGGCGATTGTCACGCCTGCTGAAATTCGTCGCTGAGCGAATCGGCTATGGCAAGTCATTGCCAAAAGGTAGGGGTATCGGCATCGCCACGCACTTCACGTTTGGTGGATACGCTGCCCATGCGATTGAAGTTACAGTCAGCGATGCCGGCGATCTCATTATCGAACGTGTTGTGGCAGCGATCGACTGTGGCCTGGCTGTGCACCCCAATGCAGTTGAGGCTCAACTGGAGGGCGGCACGATCGACGGCCTGAGTACCGCCCTTGGACTTGAAATCACGGTCAGGGATGGAGCGGTGCAGCAGTCAAATTTTGATGATTATCCACTCGCCCGCATCTCGATGGTGCCGGCGCAATTCGAGACGCATATCCTGCCTTGGGACGACGTGCCAACCGGTGTTGGCGAGATGGGCCTGCCATCGGCAGCGCCGGCATTGACCAACGCGATATTTATGGCGACCGGTCGGCGTATCCGTACCCTGCCAATTGGTGACCAGCTCAAAGGCTGATCTGGAACAGCAGGTAGTGGTCGACGAGTAGCGCTGCGAACAGGTAGCCGAGGTAGGCAATCGAGTATTTGAACATTCTCATCGGCAACTCGGCGTCGTCGGGTTTGCGGTACATTTGTATTGCGTAGTTCAGGAAAATGGCATCGAGGACCAGCGCCGTAGCCAGGTAGATCAAACCGCTAACGCCAATCAGGTACGGCAGGATCGTTACGAGCACGAGCAGGATCGTATACAGCAGAATATTGAGCCGGGTGTACGTTTCGCCGTGTGTTACCGGCAGCATCGGAATATCGACCTTGGCATATTCATCTTTGCGGGCAATGGCGAGCGCCCAGAAGTGCGGCGGCGTCCAGACAAACACAATCAGGAACATCAGCAACGCACCCGCATGAATCTCGTTTGTCACCGCCGTCCACCCGAGAACGGGGGGTGCTGCGCCGGCCGCACCGCCAATCACGATGTTTTGCGGCGTTGCGCGCTTGAGCCAGACCGTGTACACGACCGCGTACCCGATCAGCGAAATGAACGTAAGAAACGCCGTCAGCGGATTCACGAGGAACACGAGCATGATCATCGAAATCACGCAGAGCACGGAGGCGAACATCAGGGCTTTCTTCTCGGTAAGTTTGCCCTGTGGCAAAGGCCGGCCACGTGTGCGCATCATCTGGATGTCGATACGCGCATCCAGGACGTGATTGAAGACGGCGGCGGACGAAGATGCGAGACCGATGCCGAGGGTGCCGAATATCAGTGCGCTGGTGCCGGGCCAGCCGGGTACGGACAGGAACATGCCGACGATCGCGGTAAACACGATCAGCATCACGACGCGCGGCTTGGTCAGCTCGTAATAGTCGCGCCAGCCCGTGCCTGTTTCTATCGTCGTTTCCACAGTGTCGTCCGTCTAACCGATGCGCGACAGCTTGAGCAAATGCTTGATGTCCTCGACCATGGCGTCCGGCTCGATATGCGGCTCGAAATACATGACGAGATTTCCAAGTGGGTCGACCAGGTAATAGCCACCGGCTTCAAGATCTTCAGGCTTCTTGATGTCCAGCAGGTCGTTGAGACCGCTGTCCTGCAGCGTAATGAGGCCCTTATGCGCTTCAGCAAGCAGCACTGTATCGGGGGGCGTATCCCCGTGCAAGAAAACCCTTACGAGCCGGTCCATTTCCTTGCCGAGCATCAGTCGTGACTGCCGCAAGGTATACAAAGCGTATTCGCAGGCCTCATCGCAGGCGCCGGCGTTTGCATACAGCAACACCCAGTGCCCGTCGTTGTGAATGTGCAATGATGACGCGGGCAGCTCGTCAGGCAGATTAACGATCGGCTGCAACAATACGCCGTTGTTCGTGCGGCCCTCGGGCGTCAGGTCCTGTCCTGCGAAATAGAGCCATGCAGCAACGGCGAGGGGGCCGAGAAAAACGGCGGCAATCAGTAGCAGCTGGACGCGGCCTTTGCCTTGTTTGGTTTCAGTCATTAATGAACTTCTTTTTGCGGTGGTTCCAGATAAGCAGACCCGAGAGTACGGCGGCCATCGCAAACCACTGCAGCGCATAGCCGTAGTGCTTTTCCGGGCCGAACCCGCTCGGGGTCCAACGGCGAGAGAAGCCGTGCGGCTCCCCCTGATCCATGAGTAATACAAACGGCTGTACATCCGTACCGAGTGCCTCGGCCATTTCCTCGTAAGACGGATACACGGCATTTTTTGGCCAGTCGTCACCTGGCGTGAAGGCGTCACCCATCTTCATGCCGGCGCGAGGCAAATGACCCACGCGCCCCCGAACGGTAACCCACTGGGTTGGCACGCTGAGCAGTTGCTCGTCTGGCGATTCAGCCGCGCGTTCGATCCAGCCACGATTGACCAACAGGACCGATCCGTCGCCGAGGGCACGCAACGGCGTGATGACGTAGTGGCCATAGCGGCTGTTCACAATGATGTTATCAAGCAGGACCTGGTGTTCACTGTCGTAGGTCCCGGTCACCTCGAGGCGCTGAAATGGTGTGACGACAAGGCCGTCGTACCAGGAGACGAAACCACTTTCATCTTCAAATAGCTGGTGCTCGACCCGTTTCTCGAAACCGCGACTGACCTGCCACGCGCCGAGCCCGGCAAACAGCGCAATGAAAATCGCGCCGATGAGGAGCGGCAGCCAGGAAGGCAGCGGCTTTTTCGATTGGGTGTTCACGTTATACTGCGCGCCCTGAGGTGCTGAAATGAAGATAATTATCTACGTGTTACTGGCTGCGATCATTGTCAGCCTGGGAACAGGACTATTCTACCTGCGTCGGGAGGATGCCGACTCGCCGAAAATGCTGCGTGCGCTGCAAGTGCGGGTGGCGTTGTCGTTGATCCTGATCCTGGTTCTCATCGCGTCGTATTTCTTCGGCTGGATCAACCCGCCGGCCTGAGGAAAAAAACGGGCGCCGAAGCGCCCGCTGTCTTGTAGGAGGCCACCCCGGCGGCCGAGCCGCGAAGCGGCCTGCGGCCGTCGCGCGTCGGGACGCGCTCCTACAGGGTGTTTCTGCTACAACCAGTAAACGAATACGTACAGGCCGATCCACACGACGTCGACGAAGTGCCAGTACCAGGCGACCGCTTCGAATGCGAAGTGCTTGTCCGGCGTGAAGTGACCCTTCAATACCCGGAAAAAGATGATTGTCAGCATGATGGCGCCGAGCGTGACGTGCATGCCGTGGAAGCCCGTCAGCATGAAGAATGTCGACCCATAAATGCCCGAACTCAGCGTCAGGTTCAGGTCCTGGTAGGCATGGATGTACTCGACACCCTGCAGGTAGACGAATACGAAGCCCAGCAGGAAGGTCGCAGCCAGGAATGTCGTGAGCTGCGCACGTTTGCCGGCGATCAAAGCGTGGTGCGCGATCGTGACCGTGACCGATGACGACAGCAGCAACGCGGTATTTATCAGGGGCAGGCCGAAGGGCGGCATAAACTCGTATTCGCCACCGATATTGCCCGGACCATTGGTCGGCCACGTGCTCTCATAGCCCTCCCACAACAACAGGTTGGTGAAGAAGTTGTTGCTCTCACCGCCGAGCCAGGGAACCGACATATTGCGGGCATAGAACAGTGCGCCAAAGAATGCCGCAAAGAACATGACCTCGGAGAAGATGAACCAGGACATTCCCTGGCGGAACGACCGGTCGACCTGGGCGTTGTAGAGGCCGCCTTCGCTTTCACCGATCACCTCGCCAAACCAGCCTGTGACCATGAAAATTACGATCGCAAAGCCTGTCAGCATGACGTAGAAGCCGAAATCTGCACCATTTAGCCAGCTCGATACACCGACCATCAGGAACAGCAAGCCAAGCGAGCCTACAGCCGGCCAGTGGCTGCCGTGCGGTACGTAATAATGTTCGTCTGTGTGAGTTGTCATGTTGATTCTCTGGTACTCATTTCTCTAGTTGTTCGACGCCACGCTGGCGGTGTCGAAAAAAGTGTATTGCAGCGTGATCGTATCCACGTACTCGGGAAGGTCCGGGTTAACGATAAATTGCAATGGCATGGCCTTTTCTTCGTTTGCCGCGAACTCCTGGCTGTTGAAGCAGAAGCACTCGATCTTGACGAAGTGTTCTGCGGCGGCAACCGGTGCGACGCTCGGCACGGCCTGTGCGATCTTGTCATGGTCCGTCATGTTCTTCGCCGTAAACGTGGCGAAGTACATCTTGCCAGGATGCACGGTCATGCTGTCCAGGTCGGCACCGAATTCAAACGGTGCATACGAGTTGACGGTCGTAACAAACTCGACGCGAATCTCGCGACTGAGGTCCGGCGCTTCCTCGGCGGCAACCGCTTCCGTATTCGTGCGGCCACCGAATCCGGTGATCTGACAAAAAACATCGTAAAGCGGAACCAATGCAAAACCGAAACCGAACATGGCAACGGTCATGATCAGCAAGCGCCCTACCAGGGAGCGATTTTCGGATTTCTGCTGCTCGGAGTTCATGTCGATATCAGGAGCGCATCACGCCCATCATGATGAAGCCAACGTAGAAGGCGAGCGCAACCGCCGCAGCGATCAAGGCCGTGCGGCGGATGTTTTTCTTACGCTCTTGCTCGTCCATGGCTTAGTCGAAGGCCTCGTTGGCGATACGTGCTTTCGGCGGCGTCGTAAACGTATGCCAGGGTGCCGGTGAAGGCACGGTCCACTCGAGACCATGTGAACCTTCCCAGACGCGATCCGTTGCCTTTTCGCCCCTCTTCGCGGTCAGGAGCACAGCGACGAAGAGCAGCTGCGACAGGCCGAAGCCGATGGCGCCGATACTTGCGATCGTGTTGAAGTCCGTAAACTGCGTCGAGTAGTCCGGGATACGGCGCGGCATGCCCGCAAGGCCCAGGAAGTGCATCGGGAAGAACGTAAGGTTTACGAAGATCGTCGATGCCCAGAAATGCAGCTTGCCGAGCTTCTCGTTGTACATGTGGCCGGTCCACTTCGGCAACCAGTAGTAGGCGCCGGCCATGATGGCGAAGACCGAACCCGGTACGAGCACGTAGTGGAAGTGGGCCACGACGAAGTACGTGTCGTGGTATTGCACGTCCGCCGGCTGAATTGCGAGCATCAGGCCCGAGAAACCGCCAATCGTGAACAGGAAGACAAATGCCAGCGAGAACAGCATCGGCGTCTCAAACGTCATCGCTCCGCGCCACATCGTGGCAACCCAGTTAAAGATCTTCACGCCCGTCGGTACGGCGATGAGCATCGTCGCGAACATGAAGAACAGCTGACCTGTCAGCGGCATGCCCACGGTGAACATGTGGTGTGCCCAGACGATGAACGACAGGAAGGCGATACAGCTTGCGGCGTAAACCATCGAGTCATGGCCAAACAGTTTCTTGCGCGAAAACGTCGGAATGATTTCTGACACGACACCGAAGGCCGGCAGAATCATGATGTACACCTCGGGATGCCCGAAGAACCAGAAGATGTGCTGGAACATGACGGGGTCGCCACCGCCGGCCGCGAGGAAGAAGCTCGTGCCGAAGAACTGATCGGTCAACAACATCGTGACCGCGCCAGCCAGAACGGGCATGACGGCGATCAGCAGGTAGGCCGTGATCAGCCAGGTCCAGACAAACATCGGCATTTTCAGGAGCGACATGTCCGGGGCACGCATGTTGATGATCGTCACGATGACGTTGATCGAACCCATGATCGAGCTGATACCCATCAGGTGCACGGAGAAGATCAGGAACGGAAATGCGTCACCGGTCTGCAGGATCAGGGGCGGGTACATCGTCCAGCCGCCGGCAGGTGCGCCACCCGGCATGAGCAGGGTCGACAACAGGATGCCGAAAGCAACCGGCAGGATCCAGAACGACCAGTTGTTCATGCGCGGCAGCGCCATGTCAGGTGCGCCGATCATGAGTGGGATCATCCAGTTGGCGAGACCCACAAAGGCCGGCATGACTGCGCCGAATACCATGATCAGGGCGTGCATCGTCGTCATCGAGTTGAAAAACTCGGGATGCACGAACTGCAGGCCTGGTATGGCGAGCTCCGAGCGAATCACCATCGCCATCGCACCGCCAACGAAGAACATGACGAGGCTGAAAATAAGGTACATCGTGCCGATGTCCTTATGGTTCGTAGAGAACAGCCAGCGCTTGTAACCCTTGGTCGGTCCGTGGTCGTCGTGATGTTCGGCGTCGTGTGCGTCTGCTACAGCAGTAGTCATATTCTATTACTCCAAACTTTTACTGTGCGCTGGCGAACTTGGCGTCGCCATCTTTGCGGGTGTCCACCCAGGCCTGGTAGGCCTCGGGCTCAACGACCTCGACAACGATCGGCATGTAGCCATGGTCCTTGCCGCATAACTCGGTGCACTGGCCACGATAAGTGCCAACTTCGTTGGCATTGAACCAGGTTTCGTTGACGATGCCCGGAATAGCGTCTTTCTTGATGGCAAGCTCAGGTACCCACCACGAGTGGATGACGTCGTTGGACGTCAGCAGCAGCCGAACCTTCGCGCCCCTGGGCACGACAACCGGGTGATCGACCTCGAGAAGATAGTTATCGACGCTGTTTACGTCGACGCCGGATTGCTTGCGGCGGGCATCGACACTCGGACGCGCCAGGCTGGAGTAGAACTCGACGCCCTCATCCTGGTATTTGTAATGCCACTTCCACTGGTAGGCCGTAACGACAATCGAGATATCAGGGTTGCGGGTGTCTTCGAGCTTGACCATCGTCTCCGCAGCCGGCACCGCCATGACCAGGAGAATGACGACCGGTATCGCAGTCCAGATAACCTCGGCAACCGTGCTATGCGTGAACGTCGCGGGCTCCGCGCCTTTCGACTTGCGGTGTTTGATGAGCGAGATGATCATCACGCCGAAAACAACGACGCCGATGGCGACACACCACCAAAAGACCATCATGTGAAGCCTGTAGGTCTCGGCGCTGAGGTCGGTTACGCCCTCGGGCATGTTGAGAGCCCACTCAGCGCTCGCCGCGCTGGTCAACACCAGTCCAAGCAGGCTCAAAATCGATTTTCGAATCATTAGTTGTCCACCCTGCAACCGCCGAAACGATCGCACTTCTGTCCTAAATTCCGGATGTGACGAATACTGGATTTGCCAGTGAGCGCTGGCCCGGTTGGCCCCGGGAATTCGTCGATTGGCCGGTTTGACCGTCCTGTCGGTCAAAAAAGCCCCGGCAGTGTACTTAAATAGCGGGACCCATGCAATGCTGCCGGCACAATTCGCATGGATTTTAATTCTTATTAAACAAGAGCTTAGAGGACAGTTCGCAATCAAATGTCGCGTTTTTCAGTATTCGGGCGGCCGATCTGGCGCCGTCGCGGAATACGATTCGCGTCAATTTCGTAGTGTGCAGGATCACTCTTGGGCCCCGATCCCCAGCAATGGCCGTACACGAGCTCGAGATCGAGCACGATCTTGCCGTCGGCCCCCGACGCTGCGAGGGCCTCGTTCATGGCTTTGAACTTCCTCTTGCCGACCAGGCCTGGCGAGCGGTTTGTCAGGACGTTTCGCGCACCCACGCGGGTCAAATCGGCGAACAGTCGGTCGGCGTTCTCGTAAGTGACGGCCAGGCGATCGACGTCCAGCACGGGATCACGCAAACCCGAGCGCACGAGACCGTCACCGATGTTATGCATGTCGGGAAAGCGCAGTACATGTGCGCCGGCGTCAATGCCGGCCCATGCGCGTTCGATTTCCCGCAGACTGTCGGGGCCGAGGGTTGCGAAAGCAAAGACGCCGCCCTTCCTGAGAACTCGGGAGATTTCGTCAAAAACCGGCTGCGGGTCCGGCGCCCACGGCAGTACCTGGTTAGCGACGATCATCTCGAATGAGGCGTCTTCGAACGGCAGTTGATGGGCGTCACCCTGCACGAATGATGATCGCGAGAACCAGGCTTTGTTGCTCCGGCCCTGCCTCAGCATCGCGTGACTGAGGTCGAGTGAAACGATGTGCGCGCGTTTGAAGCGCTTTCGCAGCAGGCGACTCATGGCACCGGTAGCAGAGCCGAGATCGAGAATCGCGTCGGGTTTCAACAGCAGGGGCTCCAGCCTGTTGCACAGGCCATCGCGCGTAACCGCATGCACAAAATCGGCATCGTCGAAACCGGTCGCGGCGCGGTCAAAACGACGTCGGATGTCTCGCAATCGAAGCATGGGCGCACGGTACCACGCTTTTTCTGTAAATCACGCCGATTTGCACGTGGCTGCATCGCCGGCTTCCAAGGCAACATGGCGTCATGTTGTTACGCGCTTTTGACGATGCCGTCATGCCTCTTCGCTGCGTGTTCTGCGGGGCTCGCACTCGCGAACCGGAGAAGCATGTCTGTGCGGGCTGCGATGCAGACCTGCCGCGTATCCAGTCGCCACCGCCGCCGGCGTCATCGCCTTTTGAAGCGGAGATCGCGCCGCTGGCGTACGAGTTTCCGGTAGACGCCGCGATCAAGGCACTCAAGTTTCAGCGCAAGCTTTTCTATGCGCCAGCGTTTGCCGAAGTGCTGTGCGAAGCATGCGCGCTGCTGCCCAATAACATCGATGCGGTCGTCCCCGTGCCGCTGCATTGGCGGCGGCGCTGGTTCAGGGGCTTCAACCAGGCGCATGAAATCGCGAAGCCGGTCGCGAAAAAGCTCGGCGTGCCCATCCTGGGCAACGTGCGGCGAAAACGGTCGACGCCGTTTCAGTCGGGGCTCAGCGCGAGGGAGCGGACAAAGAACCTGCGGTCGGCTTTCGCGGTACGCGGAGAACTGTCCTGCGAGCACGTCCTGATCGTGGACGATGTCATGACGACGGGAACAACCGTGCGCCAGCTTGCCCGGGTCGTGAAAAAGGCTGGCGCAAACAAAGTTAGCGTGCTGGCGATCGCACGATCGGGATGAGTGTTGTCATGTCTTGGTTATGTGGCAACCGCTTCGAGTGGCGAACCAGCCTGTCAGAAACGTTTCCGCGGAAACGTGGTGCGCGACCGGCTGTTCTCCCGGAAAGCGGTCGTTCGTTCAAGTTCCTGGCGACCGTCTCAATTCGGCCAGAAGGAGACGTTCAAGCTGTTTACGGTCTAGCGGCGAGACAAGTGCACATGCTAGCTTTGTGTACCACCAAACAATCAATCTGGCGGAAGTATCTACGTGACCCACAAGCGGTTCCAAATAACGGGGAAATTAGCCGTTGAATTCTCAATAATTGTCGCAGGCGTACTCGTTGCGCTGATCGCTGAATCGTGGTGGTCCGAACGGGAAGACAGGCAGTTCGAGCGTGACCTGATCGAGGATATGGCCGTGGAGTTTGGGGCCAATGTTTCAATCCTTGAAGAAGACATGGTGGCGAATCGCGTCCTTCTAAAACGAATGGCCGACTTCCTCGCGATGCCCGCTGAGACAATTTTGGCGCTCTCCGACACGGAGTTCGAATCAATACTATTCGTACCAGTATCACTGGCTGTTGTTAGTATTTTCGATCCGGCTATGGGGATTACTCAAGCATTGGTGCAAAGCGGCGAGTTACCGAGGATCAAAGATCGATCCTTACGTCTTCACATGGCGAACTGGTCTGCCCTCCTTCAAGAAGGGCAACGATTTTCTCGGAATAGTGTGCAAGGAATATTCGAGCTTCGAGCGGTAATTGCGGAGGCTCGAAGTGATGGCCTTTGGTCGGCGGACGAACGTTTAGATTTACAATACCGAATGGAGTTTCCGGAATTGTTGGCCGGGCTGGTGCTACAAAATCAAAGTCGACTGCATGTCGAGGCCGCTAAGATCACAGAGCTTCTAGAATCGCGCCAATAGCAGTCCGACTATTTGCCAATTTGGCCAATTCTCGACCGGCCGCTTTGTATATGGACTCCTCCAGTCTAGCAAACAGTTTCTCCGATCAGAATTATGTATGCGCACTCCGGTTCCTCTAAGGGTCAGTGGGCTCGAGGGCCTCAAAGCAGTATAGGTTTCACCGGAGCAGATATCTCTATCTGATACGTGGTCTCTGTTTGCAGGACGTTCTAGGCAGCCATCTCCAGTCGCTATCGACGTTGATATTCGGTTCCCTGGGTCACCATTGCCCAGGCTGTTCTTACGTTCTTATTGGCCAAGGCGACCGTCGCTCGGCTCTCGCCGTTGCGTTCGACATTTGCCTGTAGCCATTTGTCCTTCGAACTCTTGGGCTCTTTCAGTTTGTACACGTAGGCGCGAGCACCAAGGATCAGCACGGAGCGCAGCTGACTGTTGCCGATCTTCTTGCTCAAGCCGACGATGTTGGTTTTGCCACCACTGCTGTACTGCTTGGGTGCAAGACCAAGATAGGCAGCGAACTCACGGCTGCCGCTGAACGCCGCCCCAGACCCCATCGTTGCGTACAGCAGCAGTGCACTGATCGGGCCGACACCTTCGAGCGCCATGAGCTTGTTACAGATCGGGTGAGCCTTCGCCAGGCGCTCAACTTCCTTGGTCATTGCACCGATGTCTTCACGCAGTTCCAACAACCGGTTGTACATGCGGTGCAGTGTTGGTCGGTACAGGTCGGGTAACTCGTTCTCGCCGTCCTCAAGGATCTCTGGCACCGTCTTCATCGGTGCTTCCTTGATCTTTGGTCGACGAGCTGCTTCGGCAACCGCCAACGCGTCGTTGCTGTCGGTCTTGTGGCCTTGCCGAAACGGTGCCACAGCCTTGGCTGGGGTGATGCGCGCTTCATGCCCGTGCCGCTTCGCGGCGCGTGCCCAGTAATGCGCTGTCGCGCACGACTCAAAAGCAACCAGTGATGGTTTTTGTTTACCCAGAAACTCTGCGAACTTCTTGCGCGTGAGAGATCGATTGGAAAGCTCTTTGCCTCGACCGGATACGACCCCAACTGTAGTTGAATATGACATGTATGGACTCCGTTGGTTTTAGTCGACTTCCAACCTAAGAAATTAGGTTGGAGGAGTCCATACATAGGGTCAGAACCAGCCATCGAGTCTACCGCAAAATCAACCGTTCGAACGGCGGCTATGGCACGCATTCCGGCCTTTCGCCGTTACGCTGGTCGGGTGCGCCAAGGCTCGACATCAGCCAGACCGCATGCTCCATATCCATCTCCTCACCGGCGTACCATTTTGCGGCAGATGTCGCTGCGGCAACGTCAACGTCTGCGAACCTGCGGTACATCAAGGCGAGCGATTCCTCGATCGACACGGACCTCGATGTCTGAAACTCCTCAAGACGCTGTTTTCGTCGATCAACAAAGAAGATTTCCCCACCGGCACCCTTGCGGCAATCGAATCCGCCTTCGTGAACCAGGTGATGATGGTGTCGGCACAGCAGGACGAGGTTTTCGAGGCTCGTTTCACCACCATCTGACCAGTGTTTGATGTGGTGACCATCGACAAACTTGTGATTTGTACAGCCCGGAAACCGACAACCTCCATCACGCGTCCTAAGCGCTCGACGCATGGCCGGCGGAATGGTGCGTGAACGCCGGCCGATGTTTAATGGTTCACCGTTCTCGTCCTCTTCGATCACTGTCTTGCAACAGTCACAGGAAACACGGCGAGATGTTTCCGCGGAAACGAGGGGGCCGTTCTCGAGACAGGACCCTTCAGTGGAGTCGTCTTCGTGAACATGCACGACCACCTGGTATCGATCCGCAGTCGAACCTGAGTTATCGGGATGATTCAGATAGGTCTCGGCAACATTCGACAAGGCATCGGCGCGACGGGCGGCGACGGGTATTTCTTCATCCGGGTCATAGGCGGCATCGATTGCCCTCTCGAGCGCCTTGATGATCAACTCCCCCTGCGGCGCCGGCATCTTTGCTTTCATGACGAGACAACCGTCATCGTCGTAGTGATAGTTCACTTCCCGAGATCGATGAAGCTCATCGGCAGCACCAGGATAATTTAGTTTCTCGGCACGCCGATACTGCGAGACCAGTCGCTCGATGTGATTCGCGGTGCCGTGTTTCGCCACCATAAGCAAAAGTCCCTCGTTTTCCGGCGTCGCAACCCGCGTCATGGCGCGTACTTTGGAATAGCTGAGCTCGCCATCCGAAAACGCAGCGCGCATGGACGGCAAGGTCGCCAAAGCGCGGGCAACCCGAAGACGCTCCCGGCCCGCAGCAAAACCAATCCCGCAATGGAAGTTCAGCCAATAGGCACAGGACCGAAAGCCTTGCTGCTCCCAATAACGATGCTCATCGAACTCGTATATCAGATCGAGAAAGCGTGCCATTGCAACGTTGATGAGCGCAGCCAGTTCGGTAATTTCTGCGCCCAGTTTCTCGGCATCGGACAGCTGGAATCGGGCGTCGACATGGACGTTCACAGACATAGAGTTTCTCCCAAATAAATACTGGTTATTTATACAGCATTATACGTCTAAACAACTGAATATATGAGAGAAAATCTATACGTTGGGGTTGAAGTGTAGTGCAATCGAGCGAGCGCGCCAGATCAGGCCCAGGTCATAAGGCCGATGATGCCGAACCACGCAAAATAGGCGACCACGATGCAGTGCAATGCGGAACTCGTCGTCGCATACCAGTAATTAACGCGGTTCATCTTCGTGCCTCGCTCCCGGATTGCCGTAATCAGGCCAAGAGCGGCAAACAGCGCGAATGTAATGGTCATGAGCATGATGCCGATCGAGATGTACGTCGGTTGGCCCAGGGTGGCGAACGGATCACGCATGCCAATGGAGAACAGGGTAAGGAACGCAATGACTGACAGGCCTGCCAGCAACGGCAATACCCGGATGCGAATCGCAGGGCCGGAAGGAATCTTGCGTCGCAGGTAGCGTACGCCCCAGACGAGGGCAAACGGAATCGATATCGCAATGGATAACCCCCACAGTGCCGCAATCACCAGCTGCACGTAAGCAAGGAGCGGCGATAAGGGTTTCATCACCTGGGTGCCTGCGTGAACAACGATCCCGTCTAGCGGGTCCTCGACTCTCGATACAGTGATGGCCCCGGTTTCCATATCGACGTAAAGGTTGTTTCCGGCGGCGGCGTAACTGCGGGCTTTGCCGCCCAGAAGCGGTTTCAACTTCAGCTCGTTTTCTTCGAACCAAAGCTTAAACACCCCAAACGGCTGCTCAATGAAACGTGTGACTTCCTGGCGTGGGTTTATTGGGAAGTAAAAGCCCTCGATGGCCTTATGCGCAGTCCCGATTGCGGCAGCTACCGGTGCGTCGGGCTCAGCCAGGTTGCGCGTTTCGTAGTCGCGCACCAGGTCCGAGATTTCCATGTACGCTGCGCCCGCGCCCGAGTTGATCATGATCGCATGACCCACTTTTGCTTCGGGCAGATAGGAAAACTCGGTGAGCCCACCGTTTACACCGCCATTGTGTTCTCGATAGACCCAGCTCTTGTGTCTCGACGAATAATTGTGCAATCCGTAACCTGACTCCTGGCCGACCGCGGCGGCGGACGTCGTTGCTGGTAACTCCATGCGCTGCAGCGAGGCTTCGGAGATCAACGGCACGCCATTCACCATGCCGCGATTGACGAAGAAGCTCACAAACTTCGCCATGTCGACCGGCGATGCATTAATCGACCCGGAAGGCCGCATGACTATGTGCCAGTACTCCTGCGGTTCGCCACCCTCGTACAACGTGACGCCCTTGCGGCGGACATCGTCGCTCAGCCGGTAGGTCATGGTTTCCATGCCGATCGGTTCCCAGAAGGTCTCACGCACATAATCCTCGAAGTCCTGACCGGTTACTTTCTGCACGATGTAGGCAGCAACCGGCGGTCCCGAGTTGCAATACGATGAGCGTGAACCGGGTACCCAGCGCGAAATGCGGGAATGCGGATGGAAGTCGAGCCCCTCGCGAAGGGTTGCCGGTGTTGGGTCGTTGTGAGCGTATTCCGGCAAATGAATGTCGTCCCAGCCGGTCGTATGCTCCAGCAAGTGCGCAAGCAGTACCGGGTGCGTTTCCTCCCACGGGTTTTCGAATTCTATTTCCGGCGCCAGGTCGGCAAGCCGGTCGTCGAGACTCAGGCGACCTTCCTCGACGAGCTTGAGTACCGACAACGCAACGAACATTTTCGATGTGGAGCCAATACGGAACATGGAGTCGGCATCTGCGTCAATGTCCTCTTCGATGTTGGCCTTGCCCCAGGCATCGACCAGTACCGGGCCGGTTTCATCGACCATCGCGATTCCCACGGCCGGTACGTCGTATTCCTCCATGACCTCGGTAATTGCGGTGCGAAGTTCATCGAGCGATTGTGGAACCGGGCGCTCAGCCTTTTCCTCGTCTGCAAGCACCGGAGCAACCAGGCCAAGCACAAGAAGACTCGCGAGCAGGCAGAGCGTTTTTTTCATGTTATTACCGGGTTGAAGGTGTAGTGCAGCACGATGCCAACAAAAATAACCAAGCCTATGATGTGGTTTTTGAGAAAGGCTTTGAAGCAACCGGCGGGCTGGCGATCGCGCGCGAGCCACAGGTGCCATGCCATTAGCGCGGCGGCAAGCGTAACCGAGCCGTAATACCAGAAGCCGAGTTCGGCACGATGGCCGATGAGAATGAGGGCGATGATCATCAACAACTGCAGCCCGGCAATGACGAACAGGTCAACCTCACCAAACAAAACGGCTGTGGATTTGACGCCGATCTTCAGGTCGTCCTCACGGTCAACCATCGCATAGAACGTGTCGTAAATAACCGCCCAAATGAGCGCCGTGCCGAATACCAGCCAGGCAAGCTCAGGTGTCTCGCCGGTCTGCGCCGCGAACGCCATGGGCGCCGCCCAACCGAAGGCTGCTCCGAGCACGAATTGCGGGATGGATACATAGCGTTTGATGAACGGATAGGCGACCGTCAGCCCGGCGCCGATTACCGCGAGCAGTTGGGCCTGTTTATTGAGCATCGTTGCCAGCCCGACGGCGATCAGCCCAAGTGCCACAAACAATGTCAACGCCTCGAACGGCGCAACGGCACCCGTTGCGAGGGGCCGATTTCGGGTGCGTTCAACGTAGGGGTCTATTTTGCGATCGACGAAATCATTGAGAACACAGCCGGCGGATCGCATGACGACAACGCCAAGCACGAATACGACAAACAATCCCTGGCTCGGTGTGCCCTCGCCTGCGAGCCACAACGCCCACAATGTTGGCCACAACAACAGCCAGATACCAATCGGCTTGTCGATGCGCATCAGCTTGCCGTAGTTGCGCAGCTGGCTGACGACGTCGGGGGCGAAGCTGGCAACGAGGGATTTCTTCATGCCGGGGATTCTACACTTTGCCGTAGCGCCCGGCATCGCCGAGCCACCGACGGACGATGGCTGCGGCGCGACTGGCGGCTGACTTGCGAAGTTCTTCGGCCGTCGTCTGTACCTGCGGCATCAGGCTGGCGTCGCGCACGATGTTTGCAACGCGGTAGTCGGGTAGCCCGGTTTGCCGGGTGCCGAGTAATTCACCGGGTCCGCGCAGCTCGAGATCCCGCTGTGCGACAACAAAACCGTCATTCGTGTCGCGCAACACCGCGAGCCGCTCCCTGGCGACTCGGCCCAACGGACCTTTGTAGAGAAGGACGCAGTGACTTTGTGCAGCGCCGCGACCAACCCGCCCTCGCAACTGGTGCAGCTGCGACAGGCCCATTCGTTCTGCGTTCTCGATGATCATCAGGCTCGCGTTAGGGACATCGACACCGACCTCGATTACCGTCGTTGCGACGAGTACATGGATCAGTCCTTCCTTGAATGCCTGCATGCCGCGTTCTTTCTCGACTGGTCGCATGCGGCCATGCACGAGACCCACATTTAATTCGGGCAGCGCTTCTACGAGCATCTGGTAACTGGCTTCTGCCGCCTGGTAGTCGAGCACCTCGGATTCCTCGATCAGCGGACAGACCCAGTAGGCCTGCTGCCCCGACTTGCAAGCGGCTCGTACGCGTTCGACGATCTCTCCGCGACGTGTATCGCGAACCGCAATGGTCGATACGGGCTGGCGGCCGGGCGGGAGTTCATCAATTACAGACGTATCGAGATCGGCATAAGCCGCCATCGCCAGGGTGCGAGGAATCGGTGTGGCGGTCATTACCAGTTGGTGCGGATGACCGTCCCTGCCAACCCCCTTGTCGCGCAGTGCCATGCGCTGGTGCACGCCGAAGCGATGTTGCTCGTCGATGACGACAAGTGCGAGATTGTCGAATTCCACGCCCTCCTGGAATAGCGCATGTGTGCCGATAACCAGTTGCGCCCGCCCCTCGGCAATTGCCGCGAGCGATTCTCGTCGCGGCGCAGCCTTCTGGCTGCCACTCAGCCACGCGGGCTCGACGCCCAACGGCTGAAACCAGTCTGAGAAATTTCGCCAGTGTTGTTCAGCAAGAATCTCCGTGGGCGCCATGATGGCCGCCTGGACGCCACAGGCAATCGCTTTCAGGCAGGCGATCGCGGCAACGACGGTCTTGCCCGATCCAACGTCGCCCTGTATCAGGCGCATCATCGGATGCGGTTGTGACAGGTCGCGGAGGATCTCGTCGACGACGCGCGACTGCGCGCCGGTAAGCTCGAACGGCAGGTCGGCAATAAACCGGTCCACCTGGTCCTGGCCATATTTCAGGGCAAAAGCCCCTTCCGTTTCCGCCAGCGCGCGCAAGCTGCGCAGGCTCAGGTAATGCGCAAGTAATTCTTCGAACGCCAGGCGCTGCTGGCACGGATGCCTTCCCTCCTGCATCTGTGCAACGTTAGCGTCAGGCGGCGGCCTGTGGAGGTAACGAATCGCATCCACAAGCGATGGCATGCCGAGTTTGGCCGTGACGGACTGCGGTAGCAGTTCGGGCGGCGGCTCTTCGAGCATCGCTCGTAACGCCTGGTCCGTCAGGTTGCGCAGGCGGCCTTGTTGCACACCCTCTGTTGCCGGGTAGATAGGCGTCAACGAGTCGTTGGTTGCCGCGCCCTGCTCGTCACGCAGGATGCGGTATTCGGGATGGATCATTTCGAAGCCGCCCGACCCACGCCGCACTTCGCCAAAACACGTCACATGCATGCCGGCCTGGAATTGTGCCTGCTGCTGGCGCGAGAAGTGAAAGAAACGCAGCGTGAGCTGACCGCTGCCATCGCTGATGCGCACCAGCAAATTGCGACGGCCGCGGTAGGCCGTTTCCGCCAATAGGACTTCGCCCGTCGTGAGGCAGCGTGTGCCCGCCACGAGCGCACCAATCTTGATCAGCTGCGTACGATCCTCGTAGCGCAGCGGCAAAAGGAACAGCAAGTCCTCTACGCGAGAGAGCCCGAGTTTCTCGAGCTTTTTCGCCAGCGCAGGGCCAACGCCCTTCAGGGTGGTTAATGATTCAGATAGCAAGGATAGCGTCGGCTTCTACATCGACACCTTTCGGTAACGCCGATACCTGCACCGCGGCGCGCGCAGGGTAAGGCTCGTCACAGTACTCGGCCATGACTTTATTGACCGCCGCAAAATTGTCGAGATCGGTCAGGAATATCGTCAGTTTGACGGCATCGTTGAGGCTGCCGCCCGCCTCCTCGGCCACGGCCTTCAGGTTTTCGAAGACCTGACGTGCGCGCGCAGTGAAGTCACCATCCACAACGTCCATTGTCTCCGGCACGAGTGGAATCTGACCGGAGAGAAACACGAAGTTGCCGACCTTGACGGCCTGCGAATAGGTGCCGACAGCTGCCGGTGCGAGATCGGTATGGATTGTTTGCTTGCTCATTGGAAAGTCCGGTGTGAAAAGTTTCTATGCGCACTCACGGGATACGCGAATGACGTTGGGCATCTTGCGGACGTTACGCATGATTTGTGCGAGATGAATCCGGTCATGAACCTGCAGCAGGAATGTCAGGACGGATACATCTTCGTGTCGGGAAATCACTTCGACCTGTTCGATGTTCGAGCGACTGTCCGCGATTGTTGCGGCGACTTCGGCGAGCACGCCGGTGCGATTGCGCGTTTCGCATTGAATCAGGCAGTGGAATTCCCGATCGATCTTTCCTTCCCACGAAACGGCAATCCATTTCTCCGGCTGTTTGCGGAAGTTCGACAGGTTACCGCAAGTGTTGCGGTGAATGACGACACCCCGGCCCGCCGTGAGGTATCCCATGACAGCGTCGCCGGGCAATGG
>Ga0316191_10000206_pt1 | contig 35102 bp, 30 predicted proteins | sample Eddworburr2cm_MG_FD_204928 | JGI IMG/M metagenome (GOLD analysis project Ga0316191, IMG submission 204928) | Coastal sediment microbial communities from Maine, United States - Eddy worm burrow 2 cm | ecosystem: Environmental > Aquatic > Marine > Coastal > Sediment | place: USA: Maine...
GCGTATGAACTGCTCGGCACGATCAGTCGCGTCGTCGTCGATGGTCTCCATGCGCTTCTTCGTCAATGGGCCGGTGTCCTCGATCCGACCATCGGCAAACGAGTGGATCACACCGCGGGGCCCGAACCTCTCCAGGAACGCCGGATCCTGCGGGTAGTCGGGATGTTCGGGTTCGTCCTCGGCGTTCAGGTGATAGAGGTTTCCATAGAACTCGTCGAAGCCGTGGTTCGAGGGGAGGAATTCGTCCTTGTCGCCCAGGTGGTTCTTCCCGAATTGGCCGGTGACGTAGCCGAGCGGCTTGAGCAGTTCAGCGATCGTGGGATCCTCGGGCCGAAGACCGAGGTCGGCACCGGGTATACCGACCTTCGTGAGCCCGGTTCGAACCGGGTTCTGGCCGGTGATGAACGCAGCCCGGCCCGCCGTGCACGACTGTTGTGCGTAGTAGTCGGTGAATTCGATGCCCTCGCGTGCAACCCGGTCGATATTGGGTGTCTCGTAGCCCATCGCGCCGCGGTTGTTGTGGCTGATGTTGTACCAGCCGATGTCATCACCCCACAGAATGAGGATGTTCGGACGATCCGTCATGACAGCTCTCCCTTCGTCGAGCCCCGTCTTCTGCTGGTCCGCCGTCGACGCGTCGGTGTCCCGCACACCGGATCGAGGTCGGAAGATCGCTTCCACTGCATTCACCGGCTGGATGTGCCCTTCGCACCCAGGCAACGACCCTACCAACCGCCTGGCGGGGCATCCATCGACAGCTTTGTCGGTTTCCGACCTGGTCGAACCGCTAGGCCGCGCTGTGCAGGGAGGGACCCGCTCGAGCGCCGCGGCTAGCCTGCCCTCTCGATACAGGATCCTTCCCAACGGGAGAAAGCGCGTTGGCCTACTTCACCACGTCGATCGCTGTGGTGGCCGGTCTGTGTCTCGCATTCGGCGTCTTGTACCTGTTCATCGGCGTGCGGCGCCCCTCAGACCGGAAGCTCAACCTGCTCTTCGCTCTCTTTGCGATGGCATATGCGGGAGCGATCATCACGGCACGTACGTCGTTCATGGCTGAAACGCTCGACCGCTACGTGACCGCGAGTCGTGTCAGCGTCGTCTTCGCTGCATTGGGCTTCTCGGCGTTCGTCTGGTTCGTTGCCGCCTACACCCGTGTCCGGCCGCGATGGTATCTATGGGCCACCACCGCCGCTTTCGCTCTGTATGGTCTCGCTGCGATCGTCGTCCCCGATTCCGTCGTCAACACGGCGAGCGGTGTCGACACGGTGACCTTTCCGTGGGGCGAGACCGTTTACATGGTCCAGACTGAGTCCGCTGCGCTCCTCCCGCTCCTCCTGCTTGCTCTGATGGCACTGATCTCGTACGCCGCTGTGGCAGACGTTCAACAATTCCGCAGGGGCGAACGCGACGAGGCGATAGCGCTCGCAATCGGGATCGGCTGGTTCGTCTTCACAATCATCGAGGAAAGTCTCGTTGTTCTCGGAGTTTTCGATTTCGTAGTCCTGTCTGACTTCGGATTCCTCGGTTTTGTGATCGCTATGAGCCTGCAAATGCTCAACAGCGCCATTGCAATGGAGTCGGAGTTGCTCGGCTACCAGAACAACCTGGAGGCCATGGTCGCGGAACGTTCGACCGAGCTCGAGAACGCGCAGGCACAGCTCCTCGCTCAGGCGGAGGAGCAAGCAACCACGGCCGAACGAACTCGACTCGCCCGAGAGCTGCACGATGTCGTGACCCAGTTGTTGTTCTCCATCAACCTCGTTGCGGGCAGCCTCCCGCGGCTCTGGCTTCGCGATCCCGGGATGGCCGAACGAAGCACCGGCGAGCTGCAACGCCTCACGCGTGGAGCGTTGGCCGAGATGCGGATCCTGCTTCGCGAGCTGCGGCCGCACACCATCACCGACACCGACCTCGAGACTCTGATCACGCAGCTAGGCGACGGTCTTGCCGCTCGCCAGGACATCCCCGCGACCGTTCATGTTCAGATGAGCCGGACGCTGCCGCCGGACGTCCACCTGGCCTTGTACCGAATCGCTCAGGAAGCGTTGAGCAACATCGCCAAACACGCAAACGCCAGCAGCTTTGCTGTGAGCCTCACCGGCACCGATTCCCGAGTTGATCTCTCCATCGCCGACGATGGCTACGGTTTCGACCCCTCCACCCTCCCCGCCGGGACCATGGGTCTCGATATCATGAGCGAGCGGGCCCACGACGTCGGCGCCGAGTTGGGCATTTCGAGCGATCTCGATGCAGGAACAAAGGTCGAGGTGAGGTGGCAGGCCCAACCGGCAGGCGGGCAGAAATGACGAACGAAGGACCGATCCGGGTACTGGTGGTCGACGACCACAAGGTCGTTCGCAAAGGTTTGAGCACCTTCATCTCCGTGCACGATGACCTCGAATTGGTTGGAGAAGCAGCCAACGGGGAGGAGGCCATCGAGCAGTGTGCTGCCCTCCGGCCCGACGTTGTGCTGATGGACATGAAGATGCCCGTAATGGACGGACCAACCGCCATCGGCCACATGAAAGCTCGGTTCCCAGGGGTGAACATCGTCGCTCTGACCAGTTTCGACGACGAGGCGTTCGCTCAGCGGGCCCTCGAGGCCGGTGCGATCGGGTACTTGTTCAAGGATGTTGAAGAGGATGAGCTGATGTCGGCGATCCGATTCGCCAGTGAAGGACGAGGGGTGATTGCGCCCGAGGCCATGCGGGCGCTGATCGCCCGGTCGCTGAACGAGCCAGACGAGTACGCCGCAGAACTCACGGAACGAGAGCAGGCGACCCTCGAACTCGTGGCAACGGGGCTGACCAATCCCCAGATTGCGGATCGACTGATGATCAGCGTTTCCACGGTCAACTTCCATGTACACAACGTGCTCGACAAGCTCGGAGCGAAGACCAGAACCGAGGCCGTTGTGATCGCGTCCAGGGAGGGACTGATCGACGTCTGAGTACGTGGACCGCCGGCCGACCTGATAGTCCCACCAGGTCGCGAAACCGACAGTCTGTGCTGTAGCCACCAGACCGCCTCATAGATACGGTTCCTTCATGAACGTCGTGCTCGCCCTGCACAGCCGGGAGGTGAAGACGGCCCTCTACCTCGCCCTCAACGCGACACCAGACGTCACGATTGTGGCCACTGCCACGTCAACCGCCGAACTGATCAGCTATTGCCACGCGTTCCAACCCGACGTCGCCATCGTGGAGACCGGCCTGCCCGGCCGACCGTTGCCCGACGTGCTCGGCGATTTCCAGCAATCGGAGACCCTCCGACGGATTCTGGTCATCGGCGAAGACGACGCAACGAGTCTCGTGAGCGGAATCGCCAAGGCAGAACTCCTCCAGGACACTGCTGATCTCACCGCCATCCTCCCCGACCTCGAAGTGGAGAACGGATCCCCGTGATGCAACGACCCCGAACATGAGTGGGAGGCAACGATGAGCGGCGACGAAGTCCTACATCCGGGTCCCGAGGACACCCCGGAGGAAGCTGCCAAAGAGAACAAGAAGAAGGCGGTACGCGAGTTGATCCTCGTCGCCGTCGTGTTGTTCTTGATCTTTGTTGTCTTCCTGCCTCAGTTCATCGACTACGGCCAGGTCGTCGACTCGATGCTCAAGCTAACGATTCAGGAGATCCTCCTGCTGTCCGCTTTCGGCGTGATGTTCACGTGGTTCAGCGCCGGCGTGTACAACACGCTGATCCCTGGCCTCGGCTGGTGGGAGGGCTGGAAGGCGTGGGCGGCATCGAACTCGGTTGCATTCCTTGCTCCGCCCGGAGCCGATGTCGCCATCCGGTTTGGCATGTACCGCACGGCTGGGATCAACGGAGAAGCCGCCGGTGCCGGCCTCATCCTGAGCTGGTTCTTTGCCACCGGGTACAAGCTGGTGGTGCCCATCATCGCTCTCACATGGGTACTCATCGCTGAGGGCCTCGACGACGATCTATTCGTGACGATCACGATCATTGGCCTGGCCGCGGTCATCGGTGGTGCCGGGTTGACGGCGTTGATCCTGTACCGGGAGTCAATCGCGGTGAGGATCGGCGAAGTTGGCCAGCGGTGGTACAACGGGATGGTCGGCGGTCGGTGGAAGTTTCCCGAAGCCGAGGGCCTCGGTATCAAGCTTGCGGATTTCCGGAGAGAGGTGCAGGGGACTCTCAAGGCACGGTGGTTCCCGGCACTGGTCGTGACCCTCACCGCCCAGGCGATCTTCTTCATTGCTCTCGTTCTGTCGATGCGCTTCATGGGGGTCACCGAAGATCAAGCCTCGATCGGGCTCATCTTCGATGCCTATGCCGTCGGGCTGCTGCTCAGCATGATCCCGATCTTCCCTGGCGGGCTCGGCGTCGTTGAACTCGCCTACGTCGGCATCATTGTCGGAGGTGACGCTTCCTCGAACCCGGACCTTGCCAACGCGGTCACCGCAGGCGCCTTCGTCCATCGCATCTTCACGTGGCTACTCCCGATCCTCATCGGCGTTCCGCCGCTCATCGGCTGGCGGCGCAAGATGGTGAAGGCCAAAGAAGCAGATGGAACAGCAGATGCCTAGGAGAGCAGTATGACTGCTGGAGCGATCGCACAACCGAAGACCTTCGAATGGTGGATGCTCTCGATGTTCGCCATCGGGCTCTCGTACAGCGCTTTTGTGTCTCTGCTCATCCCCCCCTACGTCACGGCGACAGGAGGTGATGCCTCCACGGCGGGCATCGTTATGGGGATCATCGCGCTCGGAGCACTTGCGGGACCGCCGATCGGCTCCTTCGCTGATCGGTACGGCGCTCACCGGCTTGTGATGGTTGGCGGCATAGCTGGGATGGCCCTTTCGTTTGTTGCGTACGCGCTTTCTGCGGACACCCAGGCGCTGTACGCGCTCGACGCGATCCTCATGGGGCTGTCGGTAGCCGCGGTGAGCGCAACGGCGCCGGTCTTCGTCGTCGGGTCGAAGCTCGATCAGGCAACCGAGGCCAAGCAGATGACGACGCTGCAACTGATGATGCCGGCCGGCCAGCTGGTCGGAGGGCTCATCCTTGCTGTTGTTGCCTCCTGGGCGTTCTCGAGCCGCTTCTGGCTCGGGGCAGTCGTTGTTTCAATCATCTTTGCGATTGTCTGGTTCACGTCGGGAGAGGTTGGCCAACGGCTCAACCGAGCGATGTCCGAGGACGACAGTTTCGGTGAGTCACAGACCCGGACGAAGATCGGCCTCAAACAAGTGCTGGTGTCGACCTTTGGGATCTACTTCGCAATCCTCGTCTTGACATCGGTGGCAAACAACGGCGTGAATGCCCAGATCGCCAACATCATGCCTGAGGTCTACGGGATCGACGCTAGGACAACCTCGGCGTTGATTTCGATCGCCGGCCTCCTCAACATCCTGCTGTACTTCCCAGCGGGACGTTGGATGGCGAAGAAGGGTGGATTCTCACCGTTCACAGTCGGCATTGCCGCCCGCATGGCGGCTGGCCTCGGCATGGGGGCCGTTGGCATGATGACCGACAACAAGGTGTTGCTTGGTGCCGCCTTCATGCAGTTGATGTACAACGCGGCGCCGTTCGTTCGGCTCCCCCAAGCCGGACTGGCGGTGCGGTTCGCTTCGTTCCCGGCAGGTCAGGCAAACGGCTGGGTTATTGCAGCGAGTGCGCTCGGGAGCTTCGTGGGCGCCCTTCTTGGTGGATTCCTCGCGAAGGAGTTCGGCTACAACTCGGTGAACTGGATGGCCGCGATCGCCGGTGCCGGGTCCTTTGCCACCTTGTTCCTCTGGCTCCGCCCCGTCGAGAAGCAGCGTGCCGAACACGAGCTCGAGCCGGAACCTGCCTCGAACGGCGGAGGGGCGTGACACCATGACCGACCATCTCATCGTCGCGATTGTTGCTGTGATCAGCGGGGGGTTCGCCATTCCGGTCGGCTTCCTCCTCGATCTTCCTGCGCTCGAGACCTACCTCGCCGCTGCCGTCGGGGCGCTCCTCGGCATGCTCGTCTTCGTATTCATCGGAGCCGGTCTGCGTGATTGGATCGTCGAGCGACTCAACATCTCGGAAGAGAAGCTCCAAGGGGGCAAGGAGATGCTGGGCAAGTACGGCACGAAGGGCCTCGGTCTCGTCGGTCCGATCTTTCCCGGTGTCACGCTGACGGTCCTCATCGGGCTCGCCGCCGGAATCGACCGCAAGGAGCTCGCCACGTGGATGGCCCTCGGGATTGTGATCCTCTACGGCGTCTACACGGTCGGTCTTGTCGTCATCATCGAAGTAGCTGGGATCTGAGGTCATCGTGATCAACCACCGAAAGAAGCCACCGGCGCTCGTACCGGAGCGTCACCACGGGCGCACGGACAAGGAGCACACCGATTCATGACTGAGCCACAGAGTTCCGAGCCCGAGTTCACACCTGCCGCTCCGCCGCAGCGGACCTCCAAGGATCGGCGAAACTCGTTGATTGCCGCCGGTGTTGGCCTTGTGGTGGTCATCTTCATCTTCGGATTCCTGCTACCCCAGGTGATCGACTACGAGACGGTCTTCACCATTCTCAGAGAACTCGATCCGATCGACTACATCGTGATGATCGGCGCGGGGCTTCTGCTGTACCTACCGGAGGGAGCGTTGTACGCATCCCTGATGCCGGGCATGGGGCTGCGGCGTGGCATGTCGGCATGGGTCGCCTCTACGGCGGTGAGCACGACCATTCCGGGTGCCGACCTCGTGGTGCGGTACGGCATGTACCGCTCATGGGGATTCGGGGTCGAGCGCACGATGCTCGGGATCGTCCTCAGCGGGCTCTTCGACAACATCGTGAAATTCAGCCTCCCCTCAATCGCGGTGATCCTGTTCCTCGTGTTGGGGGTTGGAGACCTTGGCGACTTCGTCTGGATCGCAATCATCGCTCTCGCGGTCCTGATCGTCATGGCGATCGTCGTCATCGGCATGGTGCGATCCGAGGCGTTCACGCAGTGGCTCGCAGAGAAGGCAGAGTCGTTCGCGAACTGGGGGCTCGGCAAGATCAAGCGCGATCCCGTCGAAGGTCTCTCCGATCGCGTCGTCGGATTCCGTGACCTCGCCATCGGGATCGTCAGAGAGAGCGGTGTCAAAGCCCTCCTGTTCTCGGCGACCGGCAAGCTGTGGGCGTTTGTCATGCTGGTACTGGCCTTGCGTATCGTCGGCCTCGGGCCAGACATCTTGTCGCTCGGGCAGATCTTCATCGTGTGGGTGATCGTGTTGATGATCACCGCCATCCCCATAACACCCGGTGGCATCGGGATCGCAGAGATGGCGTACATCTGGCTCTTCAGCCAGATTGCCGGGGACCAGTACGCCGACCTGATCGCAGCCGGCGTAATCCTCTTCCGCCTTGCCCAGTGGTTCATGCCGATCCCGATCGGCTGGGTGAGCGTCGGCTTGTGGCGGCGTCAGATCAGCAACGGGCAACTCCCGAACCCATTCACCCTTCCAGCGACGGACAGCTCTGGCGACGATGACTAGCGTTTCGGCGGGATTTCGACAGCGGCAATTGAGGAAGGCATGAACGATCTGTTCGCACGGGACCGGGTCTTCTGGCTCAACGTGGGACGCGCCGTCATCATCGGATTCCTTGCCGGCGCCGCAACTCTGGCATTCACGCAGACCGTTCGGTACGGCACCGAGTTCACCTGGGGAACCGACATCGACTACTCCCTGATGGGGGGCAAGTGGTGGTGGATCGCACTGCTCACCGGCACCGGGCTCCTCGTTGGCGTGCTCCGGAGTGCCCTCCACGTCCCGGAGGATCTCGAGGGATCGCTCACCATCGTGCAGAACGGGTCGATCGATCGGGATAACGCACTGCAGGCGATCGCCGTCTCGGCCGTCTCGCTCATCGGCGGTGCGAGCCTCGGTCCGTTCGATGGTGGCATCCGCTCCGGGGCCATGGTCGGCGATTGGTACGCGAAGATTCGAAACCTCCCCGAAGACCAGCGCACAAGCGGCGTGCTCAGCGGTATCAACGGCGCGCTCGGCGGTCTTCTGACAGCTCCCTTCCTCGCAACGTTGATGGTGATCGAGTTCCGCTGGCCGGAGCGGCGGCAGTACTTCCGCATGTTGATCCCCGGTTTCACGGCGGCAACGTTCGGCTTCGTACTGAACTTCGCCATCCTCGGCGACACATTCCTCGGAGTCTTTGCGCTGCCCAGCTACGACGTCGAAGTATGGCATTTCCCCCTCGCCGTGGGACTTGGATTCGCAGCCGCGACACTGTCGTGGTTGCTCGGCTTGACGGTCTTCTTCCTCCGGCGGTGGGTCGTCCCGCTCGTGGGACACATCGTGCTCCGGTCGACCGTCGGCGGTCTCCTGCTTGGGTTCATCGCGGTTGCGGTTCCGCTGACGATTGCATCCGGCAAATCGCAGTTGAGCACCGCAATCGGAGAGGTCGAGACGCTCGGCGTAACGCTGCTCGTCGTGGTCGTCTTCGCCAAGATCCTCGCCGTAGGAATCAGTCTCACGACCGGCTTCATCGGGGGGCCCGTAATGCCGACGCTCTTCATCGGCGGAACCGCGGGGCTCGCGGTTCATGGCATGTTCCCCGACATCCCGATCGCGTTGGCGGTGTCAGCCATGCTCGTCGCTGTGCCCAGTGTCTCGCTCGGAACACCGTTCACCATGATGCTGCTCGCAACTCTCACCGTAGGGATCGGCGCCGTCGAGACGGTGCCCGCGGGGATCGCGGTTCTGACTGCATACACGCTGACGGCCGGCCTCGGCTGGTTTGGGCTGCCGACCGATCAGGCGGTGGTCGACATCGACGATACGAGGGTGCGGACCGAACTGTTCGACGTAGCTGAGGCCGGTACTGAGGACACCAACGACGCCACCGGGACCGGGCCACAATCACAAGGAGGTCGAGAGACATGAGCAATCCGTATGACGTTGAGCGTTCCTGGCCGGACTACTTCCTGGAGCATCGTCGCAGGACGGTCGAGATGCAGGGCACGTACAAGTGCGGGGAACTCCCGGTGTGGACGGTGCACTGCCCGCTGGGCTACCTCGGCAACGCCACGGTCATCGAGGGGGACGACGGTCTGATCCTGTATGACACCGGCGTAAACGCTGAGGCCGGCGCCCACATCGCCTCGGAAATCCGGAGGATATCCGACAAACCGATCAAGGCCATCTTCTACTCCCACCACCATGCCGACCACTACAACGGCACATCCGCGATCGTCGACGAGGCCGACGTTGCGTCCGGGGATATCGCCATCTACGCCTGGGACAACTTCGAGGCTGAACGCGCCAACGAATTCGGCGAAATCGTGGCCCGCCAGGCCCTCGGGGTCGCGTACTACGGCGGAGCGCTCTTGCCCGCAGAAGACATGCACCACCACGGGATCGGGACGCTGCCGGCGGGCGGTACTGCGGGTTTCGTAGCACCGACCGACCTGTTGTCTCGAGACACTGAGCTCAAAATCGCGGGTATCGGGTTGAACGTGTTCTACACCGGCGGTGAAGCGATCTCCGAGTTTGGGATCCACATTCCCGCGTTCGACATGGTGATCATCGCAGATGAGTTCTTCACCGGCATCCCGAACATGCACACCATTCGCGGGTCCAAGCCGCGTTTGCCGGAGAACTACCTCGGCGCGCTCGACCGAGTCCTCGCCATCGGCCCGGAGTGGTTGCTGGGATCGCACATCATGCCGATCCAGGGAAAGGCCTACATCGCCGAAACCGTGGCGAGGTACCGGGACGCGACTCAATACTTGTGGGATCAGTCGATTCGGTTGATCAACAAGGGATACACGCCGATTGAGCTGCAGCATGCGCTCAAGGACCTGCCCGACCATCTCGTTGAGCCGCCGTACTCTGTTCCGATGTACGGGACGCCGTTCACGACGGTGCCTGAGTTCTACACAGGATGGGTGAGCTGGTTCAACGGGGACTCGACGGAGCTGTTCCCGTCGGAGCCCAAATCGAAGGCAGAACGTTTCGTCGCTCTGATGGGCGGATCGGACACCGTGCTCGACGAAGCCAAGATCGCCCACGCCGCTGGCGATCATCAGTTTGCCGCCGAGTTGGCTCAGCTGGTTGTTCGCTCTGAACCTGAGAACGAGGACGGCAAGTTGGTCAAGGCGGCGGCGCTCCGTGCCCTTGGCTATCAACAGCTGAACCCGATCGCCCGCTCCTGGTATCTCACCGGCGCACTCGAGCTCGAGGGTGCTATCAACCCGGCGCTGGTTCTCGGCGCCATGACCGAAATGCTTGCCGCCGAGGGGTCCACAAGAGACACGGTCACCGGATGGCGCTACCTGCTCGACGCCGAGCGCGCTGGACAGACCCGTTTGACGGTCGGGATTCGGGCGGCCGATACCGGCGAGGAGTTCACCGTGCGGTTGCGCAACAGCATCATCGTTGTTGAGGACGGAATCGCCACCGACGCCGATGCGACGGTTGAGGCGACACCGGCGTTGCTCGCCGGCATGGCCGACGCACCCGCCGCCGTGACACTCTCCGGTGACACCACGGCCCTCGGCGACCTCATGGGCCTTCTCGACCGTGAAATGACCGGCTTCTACATGCACCAACGCTGACCACACACATAGACGGGGCTGGCGGCCGCGAGCTGCCGCTCAGGACGACAGAAGGAGAAGCGACACTCGATTGATAGTCAGTTCGCAGTGATTCCTGCCGCGATCGGCATGATGCTCGGGCCCCAGGCCATATCATCGATCTTCTTTGCGACCAGCAAGAGATCCCGTCCGAATTCGTGGGCGTACGTCGCCGGCGGCGCTCTCGGCGCAACACTCGGGATGCTCGTTGCCTACTACAGCGCGAAGCTGCTCGGTGTCGCCACCGACAACTCCGAACAAGGCGATGACATCCTGACCTGGGTCATCGTGGCCCTCCTCGTCTTCCTGACGATCAAGACCTTTCTCGGCCGCGAGACTGCGAAGACGCCCAAATGGATGGGCAAGCTCCAAGAAGCTGAACCCAAGTTCGCGTTCCGCCTCGGTCTGACACTCATTCTGCTCATGCCGACCGACATCATCATCATGCTGAGTGCCGGTGCATACCTGGTCCTCAACGAGTTCGCGTTCACCGAGAGCTTCCTCCTGATCGGCACAACGACGCTGATTGCGGCGCTGCCGATCCTCTCGATCGTCATCGTGGGCCAAAGGCAGACGAAGCGATGCCAGGTATACGGGAGTGGATGAACAAGAACTCATGGCTCGTCTCCATCATCGTCTACGTCTTCTTCATCTACGCGATGCTGTCCTGAGCCATCGGGAACAGAGTCGGTTCGGCGCCCGAACTGGGAGGAAGCTCCTCGCGTAGAGGGCTTTTCTGTCACACCCGGGTTGTACGGTCGGTGGTATGACGATCCAGCCGCAGCGCATTGCCGAATCCACCATTCGCTGGCTCGAAGAAGTCGAGCCGGGGCTCGAATTGGCAGGGTGGCTCATGGCATTCAGCGACGAGCCGCTCTCTGGATACGACCGGATCGTGGTGCTGCGAGCCCATCAGCGGCTCGCTTCTCACTACGCCGCGCAGGTTTTTCGTGACATGGCCGAAGTCAGCGCGGCATTCGTCGCCGAGGACGGCGTGAACATGCAATCCGCAGACGAGTACGCCGCTGCTGAGATTCGGGCAGCGCTGCGACTCACCCGACGATCAGCCGACGCTGAACTCTCGTTCGCGTTGGACCTCCAGCGGCGCCTCCCGCAGGTGTTCGAATCTCTCGCTGCAGGACACATCGACGTGCGGCGAGCCAAGGTCTTCGACCGGTACACCATCGACCTGCCGATCGCCACGGCGCGGACCATCGTCGAGGCAGTCCTGCCTGATGCCCCCAACCTCACAACGGGCCAACTCGGTGCTCGCTTGGACAGGCTCCGGATTGAGGTAGAGCCGGACGCGGCGAAAGAGCGCTACGAGCTTGCAGTGGACCAGCGGCGAGTGGTGATTGAGCCGACACCCGCCGGCACGGCCAATCTCTACGCGTTCGATCTGCCACCGGATCGGGCTTCAGCGTTGATGAAGCGCCTCAATCGAGCGGCGCGAAGCCTCAGAAACGACGGCGACCAACGCTCGATGGATCAACTCCGCACCGATGTCCTTCTCGATCTGTGTGCCGGCAGCACCGCCGAGTCGCCCGACGGTTCGGTCGACATCTACGTCGATCTCGAGACGCTCCTTGCTCTCAACGACGACCCGGGCGAACTCGCCGGATACGGACCGATCATCGCCGATATCACACGCAAGGTCGCCGAACGGCAGGTCGACGGCACCTGGCGCTACACGATCACCGACCCCAACACCGGACGGCCACTCTCAACCGGGACCACCCGTCGCAGACCTACAGCGGCCCAGCAGCGAGAAGTCGTTGCACGACACCGAACATGCATCTTTCCCGGATGTCGGATGCCCGCACATGATTGCGACCTCGATCACCGGATCCCCTGGGCAGAGGCAGGCACAACCAAGACCGGTGACCTTGGCCCGCTGTGCCGGCACGATCACGGCATCCGCCACGCTGCCGGTTGGACGTACAAGATCCTCCCCGACGGCGAGATCGAATGGACGTCCAGGCTCGGCCACATCTACCGCACCGGGGGCAGCTCCGGCCTCCCTCCGTGAGATGGGTGAGGCCTGGTGGATCAACGCTGCCGGGTCTTGACGGGGAACGGACTCAACGAACTCTGGGCCGTGGATCACCCGGTGCCGTCGGCATCGCGGGAGCAGGGGCTGTCGCTTCTTGTCGCGCCCCGTGGCACCGCTTGGTCTTCTCGCCGCTCCCGCAGGGACATGGGTTGTTACGCCCGGCCTTGGCGACGGAGGCCGCAAATGCTGCGTCGCGTTGTGCCATGAACTGCATTACCGGTGAGGCGCTCTGCCCTGCGCGAATCGCGTCGACCATGACCTTCATCGGCTCGTCGACATGGTGGAAGAAGTCCTTGAAACCGGCGCACAGGTAGTTCAATCCGGGTTCGCCGTCCGGTGTGTCGATGAACCGGTTCTTGGGGCACTCCCCGTGGCAGGCGAACCGGACGTCACAATCGAGGCAGTACTGGGGGAGGCTGTCCCGTTTGGCCATGCCGAAGTCGTGCTGCCGCTGCGAACCGACGAGGTCCCCCATGTTCGTGTGGCCGACGTTCCCGATGAGGTACTCGGGTTCGACGAAGTGGTCGCAGGAGTACAGGTCGCCGTTGTGTTCCAAAGCAACACCCAAACCGCAGGTCTCGTTGAAGACGCACATGCCGGACGACGGAAGACCCATCCAGTTGCGCACCGTCGCCTCAAACGTCTGGACATAGACGCTCCCAACGTCATTTCGAACCCACTCGTCGAAGATCACAGAGAGAAACTGCCCGAACTGCTCTGCCCCGACCGACCGATCGGATGCATATCTCCCGTTCAAGAACGCAGGGTTGCCATCCTCGTCAACGCGCTCGACCACGGGGATGAACTGCATCCAGTCGGTGCCGACATCGTCGCGAAGGAAGTGATAGACCTCGAGCGGGAAGGCCCCATTCACAGCGTTGACGGTCGTGAGCACGTTGTAGTCGACCTCGTGCTTCTGGAGCAGGCGCAGGCCTCGCATCACCTTGTCGAACGTACCTTCGCCGCGTTTGTTCACCCGGTTGACGTCGTGGAGCGGTTGTGGACCATCGATGCTGATGCCGACGAGATACTCGTTCTCCTTGAGGAACTCGCACCACTCGTCCGTGAGCAAAGTCCCGTTGGTCTGAATCGTGTTCTCGAAGGATGTACCCGGCTTGCGATATCGCTCCTGCACCTCGATCGCCCGGCGGTAGAAGTCGAGGCCCATCAACGTGGGTTCGCCCCCCTGCCAGGCAACGGTGACTACCGGTGAGGAGTGTGCCTCGATCAGCTGTTGGATGTACCGATCGAGCACCTCATCCGACATGTGGAAGCGGCTGCCCTCGTACAACTCCTCCTTGTCGAGGAAGAAGCAGTAAGAACACCCGAGGTTGCAGATCGCTCCGGTCGGCTTCGCCAGCACATGGAACGCCTCAGGGGACCAGGCGCGTTCGAGTGGGTCGGCACCACGTGTCGGGTCGGAGACGGCCGGCCACGGAAGATCACGCTGAGAGGACACGTTGGCGAGACTACCTTGTCACTGTCACGAGCGAGGCGGTCCTCCGGCAACCCTTCGGGCCACCTCCTCGAAGCTCTCGCCCTCGTTCGCCGGGCCGATGTGTGCCCACGTCACACCCGCAGCCTCGAACTCGGCGACCCGCCGAAGGTCTTCCTCTCGTTCACCGGTGAGGACAATCGCTGCGCTTACCTCGTAGCCACTCATGTCGGTTCGCTGCGACGCGATATTGGCCACCACCTCGCTCACCCCCGGCGGGGTGATGAGGGTCGGCATGCCGTTGTCGTCCGCGAGCGGATACACGCCGTCGAAACGAGCGGCACGGCGGAACGGGCCCTTGTTGGGCCACGTTCCTGCCACCCAGATCGGGATTCTCGGTTGCTGGAGCGGCCTCGGCATGAACGTGGTCTCTTTGACGTCGTAGTACTCGCCGCCATACGAGAACGTTTCACCCGACCACATTCCGACGATCACGTCGAGTGCCTCGTCCAGGCGTTCGGCACGTTCCCGAACACCCGTCGGCTCGCCGAACGTCCCGAACTCCTCCTCGGGCGGGACGCCGATGCCGACACCGAGCACGAGGCGCCCCCCGCTCAGGTGGTCGAGCGTGACCGTCTGGCGGGCAACGACCCACGGACGCCGACGCGGGAGCGGGGTGACCATCGGCCCGATCATGATGCGTTCGGTCTTCATGGCGACGGCGGTCAGGATCACCCACGGATCACCAACGGGCATCCCGTCTGCGATGACGATGTGGTCCCAGACGACGAATCCGTCCCATCCTGATTGCTCTGCGACCGCGGCCAGATCGGCAACGGCGGCGGCGTCGGCGTATGAGCCGAAGTTGGGGATATTGAAGGCGTATTTCATGGGCGGAACCCTAGTAAAACCGTCTGGTCGCATCTGATCCCGGCCGCGGCCAAGTTGGTACGATATGGGGGTCTTCAGAGTCCTCCGCCCGCCCATGGGCGCCGCCCGTGACCGATGGAAAGCGAGAGCCACCATGACCGAGTTCTTCTCCGACGTAGAGCCGATCCGATACGAGGGACCCGACGCGACGGACGACCTTGCGTATCGCTACTACGACCCGGCCCGCATCGTGCTCGGCAAGCGGATGGATGAGCAGCTTCGCATCGCCGTGTGCTACTGGCACTCGTTCAACTGGCCGGGCAGCGACGTGTTCGGAGCGGGAACACTCGATCGCCCGTGGCTCGGTGGTTCGATGAACCCCATGGATGCCGCCCGCATGAAAATGGATGCTGCATTCGAGTTCTTTGCGAAGCTGGGCACGCCGTTCTGGTGTTTCCACGACCTCGATATCGCACCGGAGGGCGCCACGTTCGCCGAGACCCAGCAGAACTTGAGGACGATGGTCGCGTACGCCGAGGAGAAGATGGCGGAGACGGGCGTGAAGCTGCTGTGGGGCACCGCCAACCTCTTCAGCCACCCGCGCTACGCGGCCGGGGCGGCGACCAATCCTGATCCGGAGGTGTTCTCCTACGCGGCGGCACAGGTGAAGAACGCAATTGATGCCACGCACCAACTCGGCGGTGCGAATTACGTCTTGTGGGGCGGTCGCGAGGGCTACGAGACGCTCCTCAACACGAAGATCGGCAAAGAGACCGACCAGCTCGCCCGATTCCTCCACATGGTCGCCGACTACAAGCGGTCGACCGGCTTCGATGGGAAGCTGCTCCTCGAGCCGAAGCCCCAGGAACCGACCAAGCACCAGTACGACTACGACAGCGCAACGGTGCACGGCTTCCTCGAGCGATACGACCTGCTGGGCGAGTACTTCGTCAACATCGAGGCCAACCATGCAACGCTTGCGGGCCACAGCTTCCACCATGAGGTCGCCTACGCCGTTGCGAACGGCATCTTTGGGAGCATCGATGCCAACCGCGGCGATCCCCAGAACGGGTGGGACACCGATCAGTTCCCGAACTCGGTCGAGGACGTGACCTTGGCGCTGTACGAGATCCTGAAGGCCGGGGGCCTCACGAACGGCGGCTTCAACTTCGACACCAAACTCCGGCGCCAGAGTATGTCGCGCGACGACCTCTTCCACGCGCATGTCGGAGGTATCGACACACTCGCGTATTCACTACTCGTGGCTGCGCAGCTGATCGAAAACGGGACGTTGGATGCGGCCCGTGATGCACGGTACGCCGGGTGGGACTCCAGCCTGGGCTCGGCAATCACCGATGGAACCGTCGACCTCGCCGCCCTCGAGGCTCGTGTCGTCGCCGGCGAGATCGACCCGAGCGCTGTCTCAGGCCGACAGGAGCAGCTCGAGAACCTGATCAATCGAACGATCTGGGGCACTTCCTAGTCGTCGGTCAGGCGTCGAAACCGTTCCGGGCGGCAACACCTGAGAACCAGGTGCCGCTGTCTTTGATGGTCCTCGTCTGATCGTCGAAGTCAACGCCGACGATCCCGAAACGCATCGAATAGCCGTGTGCCCACTCGAAGTTGTCGAGCAGCGACCACGCGAAGTAGCCCTCGAGCGGCACGCCGTTCGCGATCGCCCGGTGCATCTCGACAAAGTGCTGCTCGAAGTACAAACGGCGGAGCGAGTCGGCAATCGACCCATCGATCTTCGGTACGTCATAGGCGGCACCGTTCTCTGTGATGTACATCGACGTGTGCCCGTACTCGCGCGAGTCGCGAACCAGCGTTTCATACAGGCCCCGGGGGTAGACCTCCCAGCCCATGTCGGTCGGTTCTCCCTGAGCCGTCACGAGCGGTCGCGGACGGTCGACATCCGAAACGTCGGGCGCGGCACACACGACGCGCGTGTAGTAGTTGACACCCAGCATGTCCATGGGACGGGCAATCGCCACGAGGTCACCGGGGTCGACCACAGCTTGGTCCCACCCGAGCGCATCGACAACATCCTCGGGATATCCGCGGCCGGCCAGGGGGTCGAGGAACCACCGGTTGTAGCGCCCGTCTGCGAGGTGAGCGGCCGCTACGTCGGCCGCGTGCGCAGAACGAGGCACGTGATAGGCCTGATTGAGCACGATCCCGACGCGGTTGGAACCTGCGCTGTGCAACACCTCCATGCTCCTCGCATGGGCAAGCAACAGGTAGTGCGAAACGTCAAGCGCCTCCTTCACCGACTGATGACCCGGCGCGTGCAGTCCCAGCTCGTGGCCTTCGACCGCAACCACCCACGGCTCGTTGATCGTCCACCAGTTGTCCACTCGATCGCCGAGCCGGTCAACGACGATCTCGGTGTAGCGCGCGAATGCCTCGACCGTGTCCCGCGAGCGCCAACCGCCCTTGTCCTCGAGAGCCTGCGGCAAGTCCCAGTGATACAGCGTCACATAGGGATCGACTCCTGCCTCGAGGAGACCGTCCACAAGACGGTCGTAGAAGTCGAGACCGCGGCTGTTCACGGCGCCATCACCGTCGGGGACAATGCGCGGCCAGGCGATCGAGAACCGGTAGGCGTTCAGATTCAACGATTGCATGAGAGCGATGTCTTCGCGCCAGCGGTGGTAGTGGTCACATGCGACATCGCCGGTATCACCGTTCTTCACGCGACCCGGCGCGTGAGAGAACCGATCCCAGATGCTCTCACCACGCCCGTCTTCGGCCACCGCACCCTCGATCTGGTACGAAGACGTGGCGCTGCCCCAGACGAAACCCCGAGGGAAGTCGTAGGTCTTCATCGTTTCACTCCCTGTGGTTTGGTCCGGTCCGCTTGTTACGTGTCGAGCCCGGCCAGGCGGTGGAATGGCTCTCGCAACACCGGATAGAGGTCGCGGTAGATCCCGTACACGTCCGTGTAGATCCCTGCATCCGCCCCCGGCTCGGTGATTTCGCCAAGCTCTACGGCTGCCTCGCAAGCTTCTGCCACAGAGTCGAACGCTCCGGCACCAACGGCGGCGAGCATGGCGGCGCCGTGGGCCGCTGATTCTGCGGTCCCGACGACCCGCACCGGGAGCCCAATCACGTCCGCGATGATCCGAAGCCACAGGTCACTCGATGCACCGCCTCCCGAAACACGCACCTCGCCGAGTTCCATCTCGGCTGCCATCAATTCCACGGAGTCCCGAAGCCCGAACGCGACACCCTCCATCACGGCTCGCGCCATATGCCCAAGCCCGTGACGGACCGTCAGTCCAATGAACGCTCCCCGCGCCAGCGGATCGGGATGAGGGGTTCGTTCGCCGGTGAGGTACGGCAGGAACACAAGGCCTTCAGAGCCCGCAGGAACCTCGGCGGCTGCGTCGTTCAGTTCGTCGTACGTGAGGTCGGGAGCGAACGCCTCCTTGAACCACTTGTAGCTGCCGGCAGCTGAGAGCATGACACCCATGAGGTGCCACATTCCGGGCACGGCGTGGCAGAACGCGTGGAGCCGACCGGCGGGTTCAATGATTGGGTGATCGGCCGCGGCAAAAACAACACCGCTCGTTCCGACGCTCATCGCAACCACGCCGGGGGCAACAGCACCGACCCCCACACCGTTTGCGGCCTGGTCGCCGCCACCCGCCATCACGGGAGTCCCCGGGCGGAGGCCGGTGAGTGCAGCAGCTTGATCGGTCACACGGCCGGTCACATCTGGGCCCTCGAACGTCGGTGGCAGCCACTCGCTCGGGATGCCCAGGACGCGAAGCACGTCGCTCGACCAGTCGCGTGCAGCGAGGTCGAACAGGATCGTGCCCGAGCCTCCGGCACGATCGACGGCGTAGTTGTTGGTGAGCCGGAAGCGGACGTAGTCCTTGGGCAACAGGACATGCGACACCCGAGCGAACACATCAGGTTCGTTGTTGCGCACCCAAAGGATCTTGGGTGCAGTGAAGCCGGTCAGGGCATCATTCCCCGTGATGGCAATGAGCTCCTCCGGCCCAACGCGTGCCCGGATCTCGTCGCACTCGGCCTGGGTTCGCTGATCGTTCCACAAGATCGCAGGCCGCAGGACCTCACCGTCTTTGTCGAGGAGCACCAAGCCGTGCATCTGTCCGGTGAGTCCGATCCCGGCCACGGCGTCACCGTCGATTCCGGCCTGTGCGATTGCCTCTCGGATCGCGATCACGGTGGCGTCCCACCACAGATGCGGCGACTGTTCCGACCAGAGCGGACGCGGGGTTTCGAAGTCGTACTCGGATCGCCCGATGGCAACAACTGCCCCATGATCGTCCATCAGCAGCGCCTTCGTGGCGGTCGTCGAGGAGTCGACTCCGATGAAGTAGGTCACAATCCCGGAACCTCCGGTTCGGCCGGCAGAGAATCGAGTACATCGGAGAGGGAGTCGGCGGCGACCTCGCGAAGCATCCAAATCTCGCGATGCACGGCTCGTTTCCCCGGTTGCAGCGTGACGAGCGGTCCGAGTGTCTCCATCTCGATGAACCGCTCATCGCGGTAGCACTCCACACTCACGCCGCGATCAACGTACAACTCGCTGTCTCGGTGGAGGGCAGACCACTTGATGAACAGCTCGTCGCCGAGCGCGTAGGCGATCCACCCCAGACGATTGGGAAGCCCGGCCTTCGACTTGGACGGTCGGTCGGATGCGTAGACCGTCACCTGCTCCTGGCTGATCGTGACTTCCGGTGCCGACAGATCGGTGTACGGCCACAGGACGATGTGGCGGTTCGGGAGCACCCCGTCCTCGTCCGCAGGTCCACGCTGTTGGGGCAGATAGGCCGTTCCGCCGGGAACGAGTTGCGTAATCGCCCACGGCGCACACCGCACCGACGTCCAGCCCTCGTTGCGGAGTTCGTGGTCAACGATGGTGAGCTCGCCGTGCTGAGTGACCGCGATGGCCTTGACGATGGCATCGGCGCCGAGAGGCCCGACGAGTTCGAAGCCGTCATCTGTGACCGTAGTTTCGACCGGAGTGTCGTCCGGCGCGTACGAGATCGCCGGCACTTCGGGCGCCCGCCAGAGCCGATGACCACCGAGGAATCGATACGTCCCGACCGCAGGATGCTCGATGACGTCATCCGGTAGCGATGCGAAGAGCTGAGGACCGCCATGCCGCGCATATCCGAGGATGCGGGGCCCAGCATCGACCGCAAACGTGATGGCGACCAGACCGAGATGAATCGTTTGGGTGCCCACATCTCCGGAGCCTCTGGGGTCACTCACAAGTCCTCCGTCGAGTTGCTCGAATTGCGCATCGTCACGCGATGATACGGACTCGAGCGTGCCGTGCCGCTCCTCAATTCTCATTCTTCTTTCAGGCTGCTCAAACATCACGGCCGTAGCATGAGGGATACCAACCACCCGCATGGGGCATCTTCGCCCCGTTGGCGTGCACGACCAGGAGGCACTCTCGATGAAGGGTTTGATCACCGCAGCCAGTGTTGTCGTGATTCTCATTGTCTCGGCCATTGCCCTCGTTGTCATCAATGCGAACAACACCGCGACGGCATCGCAGACCGAGACCACGCAACCGCAGGCCGAGACCACGGTGCCGGAGACAGACGTTCCGATGCCGGGCTTCATGGAGGAACGGCTACAGGATCTCGTCGAACGCGGCTTCACTACCCAGGAACAGCTCGACGAGATGGAGGGCTGGTTCCGTGGGCACGGACCGTGGAACGGCGAACTCCCCGAGGGTTTCGACCCCGACCACTTCATGGGCCACGGACCCTGGAACGGCGAACTCCCCGAGGGTTTCGACCCCGACCACTTCATGGGCCACGGACCCTGGAACGGCGAACTTCCCGACGACTTTGACACTGAGCACTTCATGAACGACGGATTTGGCCCGCATGGGTTCGGATTCTTCGGAGGAGACGGGGATCTCACAGATCTGCTCGGCGTCACGCCCGAGGAGTTGGCGGATGCGCTGGCCGAAGGCACACCCCTCATCGACATCATCGATGATCCAGAGGCATTCGTTGACTCGATGGTCAGCCTCATGGAAGAGGGGATCAACCAGGCCGTTGAAGCGGGCCGCTTGACCCAAGCGGAAGCGGATCAGCTCATCGCAGAGGCCCGAAGCCACGCCGAAGGGTTCGTCACGGGCGAGGGTTTCCACGATGAAGGGTTCATGGGACGGCGCGGGCCCGGTGGCTTCCACGACTTCGGAGACTTTGGACCGCACCATCGAGATGACGCTGACGCAGCGAGTGCGGGATACTCGGCGTAGCGAGAACACACCGAAACGCCACTCCCTCATTGCCCGCGCGGTTCGGTGACCGGGACCGTTGGCCCTGGCGGGGCTGCATCGGATCGGTACACCATGGAGCCGTCAACCGGAGGTACTCCGATGAACGCACTCGTTGTGTACGAATCTCTCTACGGCAATACCAAGCTCATCGCCGAAACCATCGCTGAAGGCCTGGCTCAGGAGATCACAACGGAGCTCATGGAAGTCAGCGCCGCTCCTGTCGATCCGTCTTCAGCGGACCTGCTCGTCGTCGGCGGACCGACTCATCAGTTCGGCCTCAGCAGAAAGAGCTCCCGCCAGCAAGGGGCCGATGACGCAGACGGGCCGGTCATCTCACTCGACATGGGGATCCGTGAGTGGATGGGAAACCTCCCGCGAGTCTCGGGAACCGCCACAGCGACCTTCGATACCAGTATTCGCAAGCCAAATCTCCCCGGGTCCGCGGCCCGCGGTGCGGCAAAGCGCCTCAAGAAGATCGGCTACCGGATCCTCGTACCCGCTGAGATCTTCCTCGTCGAAGGGGGAAAAGGCCCGATCACCGACGGCGAGATCGACCGCGCTCGACAATGGGGGCAGAGCCTTGCCGAAGTGTTCATCTCAACTACCGAGGTGTGAGCCACCCCATCACACGTTCAACGACAGCGGGAGTGCCGGGGAGATCGAGGTGACGCACACCACCAAAGACCGCCTCGTTCGTTGGCTTCAGATCCCGGCCACCGGTGGCGCTTGACGGGCGCACCACGAAGTCGCCAACAGCCCTGCCCACGGGATGTGCCGGATCGGCAGTTGTGACACCTGCAATGAAGTGGTGCCGAATGCCGGAAGGCAGCGGGTGATCGCCGACGGTGTCCCGCAGCGGGAGATCCGGATCGGTCCCCCGCCAATCGTCCTCCGCGACTGCTCCGAACCTGAGGTCCTTGATCCCAACACTTCTGCCATTCAGGAACTCGGCAAGCGGTCGGGTATCCGGCACCGCCGCGAGCGCCCACGCTGCAACGTTGGCGGCCTTCTCGAGCGGTGAACCCCGATGGGGCGTGCCCAGCGTCACCACATCGTCGACATCATGGATCCAACGTTGATCAGCTGCTTCGGCGATGCCGCAAGCGCTGCGAATCACCAGGCCACCCATCGAATGGCCAACCAGGGAAACGGACTCCACCGGAACCGGCCAGGCTGCGCGGATCTCATCGAGCAGACTTGCGAGGCGGGCCCCATTGTCGGATACCCGAAGTCCGGAGTTGTAGCGAATCGGCACGGGGGTCAGGAGCGGGTCGTCCTCGAGCGCCTCTGCCAACCCGGGTTCTTCCTCGGTGCCTTCCCAACACCGCTCGGTCTCAAACAGCCCGTGGACCAAGACGACGAGATGACCCGTGGCGCCCGGGAAGGCCGGCTCAAGACGGGTCGGTAGCGGCACATGACCCGAGGTGCGGTCGCGAACGCTCATGGGAATCGCGAGTCGGCTGGTGTGCCGTTCGAGGGTGTCACCCCACAACCCGTTCACCACGGATTGCAGGGACTCGGAGGCCGGCGACGTGTCGGGCATCCGAGTGTCGAGCACCCACCCGGCAACGGCACCACCGGCCCGTATCGAGCCGTACACCGCGTTCGAGACAGCGTGGTGAACGTGCCGGACGGGGCGGGCGGGCGCTCCCCCGGCCGCAAACCAGCGTTCGGAGATGGAGCGGTGCATCCCTTGGATGGGGGCAACCATCCGTTGGGTCGCAAGAGCGATGGAGCTGCCGGCGAGCATGCCGTCCTCTTTGTAGTCGAGGTCGTGAACCGTAGCGCACGCCTCCACCTCGGCGGGTCCGGGCCTTCGATCACAACCAGTATTGACCTGTACTGAACATCTGTTTATACTATTGAACATGAGTTCAACCGTGGCCTACTCTGCGGAAGACGGGGTCGCCGACGATCGGACGGCCAAAGCTCGTATCCGCGACGCGGCCATCGACTGCTTCGCAGAGAACGGCATCGACGGTACAACGGCAAGGAAGATCGCAACCAGCGCGGGCGTCTCACCAGGACTGGTGATCCACCACTTCGGATCGATGGACGGCTTGAGATCCGAGTGCGATCGGTACGTCGCTGCGACCATCCGCGACTACAAACACGACGCCATCTCGGCCGGGCCCAGCATTGATGTGCTCGCGGCACTTCGCGGGGCTAATGCCGGACCGGTGATGGCGTACCTCGCTGCCGTTTTGGTTGACGACTCCCCGATCGTGGCCGATCTCGTCGACGAGTTGGTCGCCGACGCGGAGGGCTACCTCGCATACGGCGTCGAAACCGGTGTCGTGAAGCCGTCGGCCAATCCGCACGGCCGCGCCGCCGTGCTCTTTCTGTGGTCGCTCGGGGCGCTGGTCCTTCACCGGCACGTGCGAAGGATTCTGGGTGTCGACCTCACGAACCCCGATATCGGGGCGGATCCCGCAATCGCCGCCTACGCCGGTCCGGCATACGAGATCATGGGTGGAGGTGTCCTGAACGAAGCCTTCGCCGCCCAACTCCAGGGGGTGTTCGCTGAGTTGGCCGCCACGGACGACCAACCAACAAGTTCACACCCACAGAGAACACAGCCCGAAACGGCACCTACGAGCAAGGAAGACGCATGACCGACAACGTCGCAATCCACACCCAGGGCCTCACGAAACACTACGGCAAGGTCGAAGCCCTCGTGGACCTGGATCTCGACATCGTTCCGGGCGAGATCTTCGGGTTCCTCGGTCCAAACGGGGCGGGAAAGACGACCACGATCCGCACGCTCATGGACGAGATCCGGCCCACTGCAGGAACGGCCACGATTGTCGGCCTCGACACGCATCAGGATTCGGTCGAGATCCGCAAGCACATCGGCTACATCCCGGGCGATCTTGCCATGTACCCGAATCTCACAGGCAGGGACACCCTCACGTACTTCTCGAATCTGCGCGGTGGAGTCGATTGGGAGTACGTCGACGCCCTCGCTGACCGACTCGAGGCAGACCTCTCGAAGAAGATCGGCGACCTCTCGACCGGAAACCGTCAGAAGGTCGGCATCATCCAGGCGTTCATGAACAAACCCCAGGTGTACATGATGGACGAACCGAGTGCGGGCCTCGACCCGCTCGTCCAGCGGGAGTTCCAAGGCATGATGAAGGAGGCCGTCGCAGACGGCGCCACCATATTCCTTTCGAGCCACACCCTGTCTGAAGTCCAGCGTGTTGCCGACCGAGTCGGCATCATCCGTTCCGGCCACCTGGTCACCGTCGAAGGTGTCCAGCAACTCCGGTCAAAGGCCATTCGGCGGGTCGATCTCTACTTCGACGGCGCACCGGATGCGAGCCTGTTCGAACCCATCGACGGCGTGCGGGAGGTCGAGGTGAGAAACCATCACGTCAGTCTTTCGTTTGATGGTCAGATGGAGGAGTTGCTGCGCGTCGCTACCAACAGCCAGAGCCTCACCCTCACCGACATCAACTCACAGGAAGCAGACCTCGAAGAGATCTTCCTCACCTACTACCGCGAAGAGGTGTGACTCCGATGTACGCAAACGTATTCACCAAGACCATGCTCGATCGGTGGAAGCCACCTCTGATCGCTGCCGTGTCGCTCGGTGTGCTGATGGTGTTCGGCATGGCCGTCTACCGAGGGATCGACGTCTCGTTCTGGGACGACCTTCCCGAAGCGTTCCGTAGCGTGTTTGGTATCCCGGAGGGAGCTGATGTCGGCGGCCTCGCCTACGGAGCCATCTACTCCGGGTACGGAATGCTCACGATGGCTGCCGTTGCGCTCGCGGGTGGGGCCGTGTCGATTGCAGGAGAGGAGAAGAACGGGACGGTCGGTCTCCTGCTGGACAACCCGGTGAGTCGCACCAGCATGGCGCTTTCGAAGGCAGCCGCACTCTTTGCCGTGACCGCGATGGCATTCGCGGTTCTGTGGCTGGCGGGGATCACTGCTCCGCTGATGCTCGATGTCGAGATCGGGACGATGGATGTCAATGCACTGGTCCTGATGATGTTCGTCAACGCACTGTTCTACGGTTTCTTCGCCTTCGCTCTCAGCGGCTGGACCGGGAAGAGTGCACTCGCGGCAGGCGTCAGCGCCGGGGTGATGGTCGTCTCCTTCATTGCCGTGGGCCTGCTTCCATTGATCGACGAAGTCGCGGGCCTAGCCGAGTTCTTCCCCTGGTACTACTTCAGCAGCGGCGATCCAATGCTCAACGGAATCTCTTGGGGCGACTTCGCGATTCTCGCCGTTGGCGCAGTCACGTTTCTCGTCCTCGGTGTCGTAGGGGTCAATCGCCGCGATCTGCGGAGCCAGTCCGTCGGAACCAAGATGATCGACCGCCTTCGCGCCAACCCAATGACGCACAAGGCCGCAGAGATGCTCGCCGGCACGGCCAGGGTGTCAAAGATCTGGATCAAGACGGCGTCAGAACACCAAGCCCTGCTGTACGTGATCGTCCCCGTTCTCTTCCTGATGTCCGTGATGATCGGACCGATGTACACAATGATGGACGACACACTCAAGTCCCTCGGCGACCAGTTCCCCGAAACACTCCTCTCACTCTTCGGCGGCGGCGACATGAGCACCCCCGAAGGTTTCTACCAGATCGAGATGTTCGGACTCACGATCCCGATCAGCATCCTTGTGGTGACCGTCGTCATCGGAACGGCTGCGCTTGCCGGTGAGGAAAAGCGCAACACAATGGGCCTCCTCCTCGCGAATCCGGTCCGTCGATCGACGATTGTCCTCCAGAAGACGCTGACGATGATTCTCTACGCTGTGATCGTTGGACTCGCGGCCTTCCTCGGCGTAGCGGCCGGATCACTGCTCGGCGGTCTCGGCATGGATATGGGGAACATCGCAGCGGCGTGTGCGCTTGCGACGCTGCTCGGCCTGGCCTTCGGCGCCCTGGCTCTTGCCCTTGGAGCTGCCACGGGGCGCACACAGATTGCCAGTTACGGCGCGGTTGGCGCGGCGGTGGTCATGTTCATCATCAACGGCTTCCTGCCGCTCAACGACAGTACGGCCGCGTGGGCAAAGGTGTCGCCGTTCTACTACTACCTGAGCAGCGATCCGCTCTTGACCGGGATGCACTGGGGCCACGCCGCGGTCCTCGCCGGACTCTTCCTGATCCTGCTGGTGCTTGCAATCGTGTTCTTCCGGCGACGGGATTTGCGCCAAACCGGCTAGCGCTCCTGGGCCTCAGCGACGGTTGACCAGCGAGAAGACGAGCGACAGGATGATCGTGAGTACGACACTCCCGATGATCGAGATATTCCATCCGAAGAAGAACTTGAGGACAACGAGCACGAGCACGAAGACCGCAAGGCTCCCGAACCACGATTTCTGCATGCCTGTCTCCGTCTCGATCGATGGAGCGTGACCCTACCCCGCCTGAGCCGAATAGCGGTCAGATGCTCAGAGTCGAAGCAGCATCTCCACGGAGGTCTGACTACCTCCGTGGAGATGCTCGACTAGTCGACCACATCGATTCTCTCACTATCGACCTCGGGTTCTGAAGCCGCCAGGACTTCCGTCGCAACAACAACGGCAAGCACGATCACCGCCGTCAGCAACACCGAGAAGCCGGAGGGTGATGGTCCAAAGAAGATGTAGACGAACCCAACCGCAACAGCAACTACTTCAATCGTCGGCTTCCAGTTCGCGACGAAGTTCGTGAACGAATTCGGATCCGCTGCAACGGGACGCCGCCAACCTTCGATCGTTCCGGATGCCCATGCTCGGGTGCGACGAGCCCTGGAGCCCGGTCCCATCACCCACGCGGCAATGCCAACGATCAGCGCGAGTATCAGACCGGCCCACATCATCTCAAAGAGGCGGTTCACGATCGTGTCCCACACATCGCCAGCAGCTATTTGTCTGGTCTCCTCCTCGATTGCGTTGATGAGCCAGTTGCGACCCATCCGAAGCCCAATGAGACTCAGCGCCAGGCCGATCGCCGTTCCAAACCCGAGAATGGCGGTCATCCTTCGTCGGTCGTACGAGACCCAGATCGCCGCAACGATGAACACGAGCGCGAGCAATGGAACGAACCAACCGGCCGTATCGAGGGTCTGAGCGATGGCCTGCACCGTCGCCAACTGCTCGTCTTCGTAGAGAACAACCGTGCCAAGCTCAAAGTCACCCTCCGGCAGGTCGAATCCGAGAGACTCGACCTCTCCGACCACCTGAGCAGCTACTTCGTCAAGGTCGATGGCGACCTGGCCACCCTCAGCGACGAGAGCACCGTCATTTCCACTGAGCACCGCACTCACCGCCTTGTGAGTCACGCGAAGTGCCTTCGACCAGATGGCACTGAAGACGTCCGAGGTAATGACCTCCTTTGAGGCCGTTGCAACCACCGAAGTGATTGAGTTCGTCACCGGAAGCGCGATGAACTCCAACTCCTCTGGGAGGGTCTCCGCGACGTATGCCTCAACATTGGCGGCCTCGACGACGCCATCGGCCACTCGCAGAGCGAGTACTGAGGCGACCGAATCCTCCTGCGGTAGCGGCGCGAGCGTGGCGACGAACTGATCCTCATCACCCAGTGTTGTCTCCAGCCAGACAATGCTGAAGCCGGCGACGAGGGTGATGATCGCAAGCGCGGCCAACACGCCGGCAAGGATCTTGCGCCACGTGTGCTGTCCGGACGAGCGGGTCTTGGTCGTCGTGCTCTGCTGCGCCGCGAGCTGCTTTCGCAATTCCTCGTTCTCGGCGCGCATTGCGGCGTAGTCGTCGACCTCAACAGATTCGGCGTCGACCGCGGAATCCTCCACCGCTGCGGCTTCAATCTCGTCAACGTCCACCAACTCTTCAGGCGTTGGTTCGCTAGGTGGTTGGGCTGTCTCGTCGCTTGGCATCTCGATCACCCCTTCTCTTCACACACTACAGCGATCGCGATCCCTCACTCCAGTCTCGAGGGGCGGCAGGCACCAGGCGCAGACGGTATCGTGTGACGTACACGGCAACCTGAGGGGTTCACATGTCGATGTCACAGGATTCGAAGGCAGAGGGATCGGCGGCAGAGGGGCTGGCTACAGACGAACTGGTAGCCGAAGAGCTGGTGGCAGAAGAGCTGGCCACGGAAGAACTGGCCGCCGAGGAGCCGGTGGCGTACGAATCGGTATTCGACACCGTCGAGCCCCAGAAGAGTGTCAGACCGCCGAAGCTCAAGAAGAAGTACTACGAGGCCGAACTCGCGAAGCTCCAGACGGAACTGGTCAAGCTCCAGAGCTACGTCAAAGAGGAGGGTCTCAAGGTCGTGGTGATCTTTGAGGGACGTGACGCGGCCGGCAAGGGTGGCGTGATCAAGCGCATCACTGAGCGCCTCAACCCCCGCATCTGCAGAGTCGAGGCCCTCGGAACGGCAACCGAACGCGAGAAGACACAATGGTGGTTCCAGCGCTACGTCAGCCGTCTGCCGGCGGCCGGAGAGATGGTGCTGTTCGATCGGTCCTGGTACAACCGGGGGTTGGTCGAGCCGGTCATGGGTTTCTGCACGCAGGAGGAGTACACGGAATTCCTCCGCTCGTGTCCCGAGTTCGAGCGGATGCTGGTTCGCAGTGGGATCCTCCTCATCAAGTACTGGTTCTCGGTGAGCGACGAAGAGCAGGAGCGCCGGTTCCTCGCTCGTATCGACGACACGATCAAACGATGGAAGCTGAGCCCGATGGATCTCGAGTCACGCGCTCGGTGGGTCGAGTTCTCAAAGGCGAAGGACATCCTCTTCGATCACACCGACATCAAGCAGGCTCCGTGGTACGTCGTGAACGCCGAAGATAAGAAGCGAGCACGGCTCAACTGCATCAGCCACCTGCTCTCGATGATCCCGTACGAAGACCGCACACTCGGTGCGCTCGAGTTGCCGCCGCGGCAGGACGACACCGGCTACATCCGCCCGCCGATCGCAGAACAGACCTTCGTCCCCGCGGAGTACTGAGCAGCCAGGAAACCCCTAGCTGCTGAACGGCCCGAGGGCATCGGTCCATGCGCCGTCGGAGGCGCTCGACGCAACGGCGGCGTCCACGAACGCCACGCCGAGGGCTCCGTCCGTTGCGTTCGGAAAGTGGAGCGCGAGCGGATCAACCGGAATGCCGGCCCGACGGGCAGCAATGGCCTCAGCTGCATCGGAATAGACATTGGCGAACCCTTCATGGAACCCCTCGGGGTGGCCCGCCACGATACGTGTGGCTCGGGCTGAGGCCGGCAGCGTGCCTGGGCCGTTCGGCGTCCGCACCTCGGCCGGCCCGTCGAGCGGGTTGAATCGCAGGCGGGTTGGCCGTTCCTGCAGCCACTCGAGGCTTCCGAGGGTGCCGGACACCCGTATCCGGAGAGCGTTCTCGATGCCGGCCGCCGTCTGGGTGACCCAGAAGGTGCCCCGGGCTCCGTTGCTGAACCGCAGAAGGGCTCCGGCGTAGTCGTCGACCAATCGGCTGGGGACCACATGCCCGACTTCGGCGGCGACCTCGGTGACTTCGAGGCCGGTAACAAAGCGAACCAGGTTGTGGGCATGCGTGCCGATGTCGCCCATGACCAGTGAAGGGCCGCCTCGGACCGGGTCGTAGCGCCACGGAAGCCCGTCGCTCGGATCGGGGTCGCTCTCGTCGGCCTTGCCGCCCTGGACATACTCGACCTGCACGAGGCGAATCTCACCAAGTTGTCCGTCCTCAACCATTGCACGCGCCTGGCGAACCATCGGGTAGCCCGTGTAGTTGTGGGTGAGGCAGAACACGAGGCCGGTCTCTTCGACCTTCGCGAGCACATCCACCGCCTCTTCAATGGTGTTCGTGATCGGCTTGTCGCAGACAACGTCGAACCCGGCATCCAGCGCAGCGATCGAATACGCGTGGTGGCTGTCGTTGGGCGTCATGATCGATACGACATCGGCGCCGTCCTCGCGATCGGCCTCTGCCTCGATGAGTGTGTACGCATCCCTATAGGCGCGACCGGGTTCGATACCGATTGCGATCGCCGCCGCGCGCGACCGTTCCGGATCCGACGAGAGGACACCTGCGACCAGCTCATATCGGTCGTCGACCCTCGCGGCGGTGCGGTGCATCGCACCGATGAAGCTCCCCGGTCCCCCACCGATGACGGCCAGTCGGAGCCTCCTACCAAGTGACTCAATGACCGGATTCGTGTCCACAGTGCTGCCTACTCTCGTTGATGGGTATGGGCCTTCACTGTACGCGAAAGCACCGTGGCGAAGCCGCCCATTCGCACTCTGATACGCTTGCGGCCGCTCGCACAGGGGACCTATCAGCACCATGTCGTACGGCTATTTCGATGATGACGCCCGTGAATACGTCATCACCACACCTCACACACCGTATCCCTGGATCAACTACCTGGGTACGGAGGAGTTCTTCGGACTGATCTCCCACACGGGGGGCGGCTACACGTTCTATCGCGACGCCCTCATGCGGCGCCTCACCCGATGGCGCTACAACAACATCCCGACCGACGCCGGAGGACGGTGCTACTACCTCAACGACGGCGGCGATGTGTGGTCTCCCACGTGGGCACCGGCCAAGGCCGACCTCGACCACTTCGAGGCACGGCATGGGCTCTCATACACGTCGATCACCGGAGAACGCAATGGGATCACGTGCGAGGTCCTGTTCCTCGTTCCACTCGGCGCCACGGCCGAAGTCCATCGGGTTCGTCTCACCAACACGACCGATCAGCACCGATCGTTCCAACTGTTCTCGCTCGCCGAGTTCTGCCTGTGGAACGCAGCCGATGATGCCACCAACTTCCAGCGCAACCTCTCACTCGGCGAGGTCGAGGTCGAGGGCAGCGCGATCTATCACACCACCGAGTATCGAGAGCGCCGCAACCACTATGCCGTCTACGGTGTCAACACCCCGATCCGCGGCTTCGATACCGATCGAGAGACGTTCTTCGGTCTCCGTAACAACTGGTCAACCCCGGAGGTGGTGCTCACTGGACGGAGCCGAGATTCCATGGCCAGCGGCTGGGCGCCAATCGGCTCCCATCAGGTCGACGTCGAATTGGAACCCGGGGAGCAGCGGGACCTCGTGTTCGTCCTGGGCTACGTCGAGAACGACGCCGACGACAAATGGGCATCACCCGGCGTCGCCAACAAGACGAAAGCACACGCCCTTCTCAATCGGTTCTCGACCTCTGAGGTCGTCGACGCCGCACTCGACGACCTCCGAGAGTATTGGGGCAACCTCCTCGAGACGGTGTCCGTATCAACGGGCGATTCCCGCGTCGACCGCATGGTCAACATCTGGAACCCCTACCAGTGCATGGTCACCTTCAACATGTCGCGCAGCGCGTCCTACTTCGAATCGGGGCTTGGGCGCGGGATGGGTTTCCGCGACTCAGCGCAGGACCTCCTGGGGTTCGTCCACCTGATCCCGGAGCGGGCACGGGAGCGCATCCTCGACGTCGCGGCGACCCAGTTGCCGGACGGCAGCGCCTACCACCAGTACCAGCCCCTCACGAAACGCGGCAACGACGCGGTCGGGACCGGATTCAACGATGACCCGTTGTGGCTCATCGAAGGCACGTCGGCATATGTGAGGGAGACCGGGGACCTTTCGATCCTCGACGAGTCTGTCCCGTTCGACAACAACCCAGACGACCGCGCGCCACTGTTCGAGCACCTCTCCCGTTCCTTCCAACACGTACTCGACCATCTCGGACCCCACGGCCTGCCACTGATCGGACGAGCCGACTGGAACGACTGTCTCAACCTGAACGCGTTCTCAACCGAACCGGGCGAGTCTTTCCAGACGATGGAAACCCAGGACGGCCGCACGGCGGAATCGGTGTTCATCGCCGGCTTGTTCGTCCACGCAGGCGAGCAATACGCGGATCTTGCCGCGGCACACGGCCTCTCCGATGTCGCGGCAACAGCGCGCGGCCACACCGCAGCGATGGCCGGCACGGTCATGAACCATGGCTGGGACGGCGACTGGTTCCTGAGGGCTTACGACCACTTCGGAAACGCTGTTGGGTCGAGCAAGAACACGGAAGGGCAGATCTTCATCGAGTCGCAGGGCATGTGCGTGATGGCCGGCATCGGCGCCGAGACCGCGCACGCCGACCGGGCGCTCGACTCGGTCTACGCGAGGCTCAACTCGGACCATGGCATCCTGCTCCACCAGCCCTCGTTCACCACGTTCCATCCCGAACTCGGTGAGATCAGCACCTACCCGCCCGGCTACAAAGAGAACGGGAGTGTCTTCTGCCACACCAACCCCTGGGTGATGATCGCCGCCGCTCGGCTCGGACGCGCCGAGGAAGCGTACGAGTATTGGAAGAAGATCGCCCCGGCATTCCGGGAGGAGATCGCCGAGCTGCACCGGACCGAGCCGTACGTCTACGCACAGATGATCGCCGGACGGGATGCTCCCCGATACGGCGAAGCAAAGAACTCGTGGCTCACAGGGACCGCGGCGTGGAACTGGGTAGCGATCACACAGCACATCATCGGTGTTCGCCCTGAACTCGGCGGGCTCCGTGTCGAGCCCTGCCTCCCCGACGAATTGAGCGAACTGCGGTTCGTCCGCCACTGCCGCGGCGCCGAGTACCAAGTGAACATCGCGAACAACTCGGCTGGTGGTTCCCCCGAGCTCACGATCAATGGCACCAGCCTTGGCGGAACCCTCATCCCCTACGCCGCCCCCGGTTCGGTTGTGGTGATCGACGTGGTCACGTAGGAGGGCCGCCAAGGCGGAAACGCAGTCAGCCTCAAGGCTCAGATCCCCGGAAAGCCCTCCGCTCCGGCCTCCCCCCTCCCTGGTGGAGGTCCCTCGGCGATCTTCGTGCCATTGGCCCCTAGACCGCGAGCAGTTGCGTGGACAAGGTAGTGCGATACGGAGACGGGGAACGATGACCGAACGCACAACTGCACCTGCACGCCCACGCCCGGTGGAAGAACCACATCCCTCAGGAGATGATCGGTTCAATCTGGTCGACAAACACTTGAGGCGCGTCCAGTACGGCCAGGATCAGCTGATCGAAACGCTGCACCTCGCACAAGATGTCTTCGGCTACCTCGACGATGGCATCCTCCTCTACCTGGCGACTGCGCTTCGCCTGCCACCGAGCATGGTCTACGGCGTCGCCACCTTCTACCACCTCTTCACGTTCGACCCCCCTGGCGACCACTCCTGCACCGTGTGCACCGGCACCGCGTGTTTTGTCAAGGGAGCCGACGACATTGTGGCGCTGCTCTCAGTAACTCATGCGGTCGCCGCCGGGACTACCGCCGAAGACGGGTCTCTTACGCTCCGCACCGCTCGATGCATCGGTTCCTGCGGGCTCGCCCCGGTCATGGTCCTCGACGGTGAGGTCCTCGCCCACCAAACACCCGAATCGGCCCTCGAGGTCGTCGGCACGGCAGTCGCTTCGGGAGGTGAGGCCTGATGCCCGCCCCAATCGACCTCCATGAAGTCGCTGAACGAGAACTCTCCGAACGCTACCGATTCCCTTGGCGGGTGAAGGCGTGCATGAGCACGGCCTGCCTGTCGGCCGGCGCAGCACCAGCGTTCCACGCGATGGAAGGATCGATCGAGAGGGAAGACCTTGCGCTCGAGGCACGGCTCATCCCGACCGGATGTATGGGCCTCTGCAGCAGGGGCCCCCTCGTCCGGGTTCTTCGACGTGGTGTCGACGAGGTGATGTACCAGGCCGTGAACGCCGAGGTTGGCATCGACATCATCACCGACCACATCCGCGATCACAAGCCGGTTGAGACCAATCTCCTCGATCACAACGTCCCGTTCTTCACGAGCCAGGAGCGCGTCGTTCTCGAGAACGCCGGCGTGATCGACCCCAACCGGATCGAGTCCTACGTCGGCCACCGGGGTTACCAGGCCATGGAGCGGGTGATCACCCGCATGGCTCCGGAAGACGTCGTCGAGACCATCCGGGCCTCCGGGCTCCGCGGTCGTGGCGGGGCCGGCTACCCGGTCGGTTCGAAGTGGGCGCTCCTCGCCGCCTCAGCCGGCGACACGAAATACGTGGTCGCCAACGGCGACGAAGGGGATCCCGGCGCCTACATGGACCGAACGGTCATGGAGGACGATCCACACCGACTCCTCGAAGGCATCGCCATCGCGGCCTACGCCACCGGCGCTACTCAGGCGTACATCTACGTCCGAGCTGAATACCCACGGGCCGTTGAGCGCCTCGATCGAGCGATCCGCGTGGCACGACGCAAGCGGCTGATCGGCCGCAACATCCTCGACACGGACTTCTCCCTGAATGTCGAAATCCGCATCGGCGCCGGCGCCTTTGTCTGCGGTGAAGAGACGGCGCTCATGGCATCGATCGAAGGCCGCCGCGGTACGCCACGCCTTCGCCCGCCCTACCCCACCGAGCGTGGTCTCTGGGGCGCGCCGACGATGATCAACAACGTCGAAACGTTGGCCAACATACCGACGATCATGCGGCGCGGAGCCGACTGGTTTGCGTCGATCGGAACCGAGAACAACGCGGGAACCAAGGTCTTCGCCCTGGCGGGCGACCTCGTCAACACTGGTCTGATCGAAGTGCCGATGGGTGTCACCCTTCGGCACATCGTCGAGGACATGGGTGGCGGTATCCCCAACGGCAAGGCCTTCAAAGCGGCCCAGACCGGCGGACCGTCGGGCGGATGTATCTCAGCCGAGTTCCTCGACACCAAAGTCGACTACGACAGCCTGCGCAACCTCGGGTCGATCATGGGTTCGGGCGGCCTCGTCGTGATGGACGAGGACGTCAGCATGCCGGAAGTCGCAAAGTTCTTCATGGAGTTCTCGATGGATGAGAGTTGCGGGAAGTGCTCCCCATGTCGCGCGGGGACGGTGCAGCTTCACCAGATCCTCGAGCGAATCACGGCCGGGTCCGGCAGCCGCCAGGACTTGCGGGATCTCGAGCACCTTTGCCATGTCG
>Ga0316191_10000207_pt1 | contig 35033 bp, 25 predicted proteins | sample Eddworburr2cm_MG_FD_204928 | JGI IMG/M metagenome (GOLD analysis project Ga0316191, IMG submission 204928) | Coastal sediment microbial communities from Maine, United States - Eddy worm burrow 2 cm | ecosystem: Environmental > Aquatic > Marine > Coastal > Sediment | place: USA: Maine...
GCACGAGGGTGTGGTCGCTGATCCCGTCGGTGGAGACCATGAAGAGCGGCGTGCCGGGGATCGTCTCGAACGAGTGATCGGACAGACCGGTGAGACCCGCACGCTTCCACAGCACCGAGCCCGTGGAGGGATCGACGCCGTAGAGGCAGCAGTCGGTGGCGACGACGAGCTGTCCCATGGGGGTCACACGCTCCCACTGGACCGGTTGCTCGAACCTCGCCGTCCAGGCCGGGGTGACGGTGGCGATCCCGGAATAGTCCTGCTTGCTGGCCTCGGCCGCAGGGGTCAGGACAACCAGCAGTCCGGCGAGAACGAGCCACATCCCGCGAAACCGGCGATTGTGTTGCATTCCTGCGCCTCCATGAGTGGGCCGTGAGCCTCCTGGAAACGTAGGTCGTGGCCTAACGCAGTCAAGCCTCCGGCTCAGCGGCAGATCCCCTGTGGATCGAGAACGACCGTCGCGTCCAGCGCAGCCGCCAGCTCGGCCACCGTGAGCTCGCCGAACAACCCGCCCTGAAGCAAGAGGTCGGGGACCTTCTTTCCCGAGGTGAGGTAGCGCAGCTCGTTTTCCTCGACTCCGCCAAGATGCAGGTTCGTCACCTTGGCCGGCTCGAGGTGTGCCAGCACCGCTGCGTAGAACGATGACGACCAACCGCATCCGTAGATGCCCATCGGTTCGGCATTTCGCAGCCACGAGCGCAGCAGCTCGACGTTCATCTGCGGTAGCGAAGGATCATGGTGCATGAAGTAGCGAGCCACGGTGTGCAGCAGCAATCGGTCGCTCTCGAGCTCACCGATACCGAGATAGTCGATGCTCACCACGGTCTCGTACTGCTCGAGCAAGCTCAGGATCCTGGGGAGATCGCGTCGGGTCCCGTCTCGAGGCAGGTACAGCAGCTTCCCTCCGCCGTCGGAACGATCGCTCTCGAAGACGAACGCCGGAAAGACGTAGGGGCCCGCATCGACTCGCAGCACGCGGAGCCGCACGGCGTCGATCGTCGTCTCCCAGACGGGTTCCGTACGTGCCTTGCCCCCCGGCAAGCGGTGAAACAGACGGCGAACGATTTCCGCGGTGCGCTCCCCGGAATCCGATCCGGGGCGGCCTCCGGGAAATCGCTCGTCGAGCTCGGCGGCGATGAGGGCGGCGAGCTCTCCGCTCAGCGTCATGGTAGCGGAGATGTCGGGCGAGAGGTCGCCCTTGTAGACGAGCTCGACCTCGCGCTCCGTTCTGGGACCAAGTGGCTGATCGAGCAAGGTGTGGGCGAGCCACTCGTAGGTATGCTCCCGACGGCTCCGGCCGTAGTGGTGAGGCTCGGGGTCGGTTCGATACAGGATTCGCCCCTCGAGTCCTTGGGCCTCGTGGAGACGGCGCACGTAGGCAATCGCCTCGCCGACGACTTCAGGGTGCGCGCCCACGTCCCCGAACCCCGCGGTCGTGTGTAGCGATCGGGGATGAAGCAGGGCAAGGCGCCAGTTGGTCGGCAGAACGGGCAGCTCGACGGGGGCGCTCCACACGAAATCGGGTCGGTCCTTTGCCGCCCAGAGATCGGCATGCAGGGCGAATCCCTCGCAACTCTCTCCGATGCCGGTTGCAGGCACCGAGACAGAATCGACCCGGTCGTCGAAGGCCGCCAGGAGCATCGCCATCTGACCGCCATAGGAGTACCCCGCGACACCGATTCGCTCCGGGTCCACTTCGGGATAGTTGGACGCCGCCCAGGTCAGTGTGGAGACCAGCTCCTGGAGGTAGACCGTCACATCCCCGGGCAAACCCATGAGCTGGCGCGCGTAGCCGACGTTCGGGTTGCTGTCCGGCAGCTCCCGGCGCAGGCCGTTCGAGCAGAAACCGTCGGTCACGACCGTGACCATCCCGAGGCTCGCGAGATTCGCCGCCCGGCGCTGCACGTGCGGGCTCCACAGGCTGGACTCGCAACCGGTCGGAGTCATGACCAGTGGCGCCTGGCGTTCGGTGGCGCCCTCGGGGATGTAGACATTGACGGGTAGCAGGAGTCCGGGAAAGACCTCGATGCGGACGACGTCGATCGAGTATCTCTCGCGCCGAACGGTGCGCTCGATGAAGACGGAACGAACCACCCGATCCAGGTCCAGATCGAGGCCTGCGAGCTCTCCCTGTTTCGCGCGCTGGGACCGTGACTCCATGCCCTGGGGTCCCCCCGGCTCGGGACAGCCCGGTGTCATGGAGTCGATCAGCCGATCCGATGTCCGGGGCCCGTCGTCTCCGAGAACCGCCTCCCAGGCCGCTTCGAGCCCGTCGGCGTCGATCGCGGGCGGCGGTGCCCCTCTCACGCCGGGCGGCACAAGACCCGCGAACACGAAGACCAGCACCGCGACGCCAGCGTAGAACGCAAGACGATTGGAATCGGTCAAGCCACAGCCTCCGATCCCAATCTAGAGGAGGGCCGGGGGAACAGTCCAGTCGACCTGTTGAATGCGGGATCGTCCCTCCCGTTACAAGGATAGAATGGCGGGAAGCGCCCGGGTTTCGGGTGGAGGATCCGACCGATGAGAAATCTTTGGAAAGCAGCGGCAATGGCTCCGGTTCTCGCCGCGGTGGTCGGCTGCCGCACCTTCAGCCCGATCCCCATCGACGACGTCGGTTTCAAACAACGGGCGGAATCCCAGACCAAGGATGACGTCACCGCTTCGGTTGTCGTGCTGACGGCCGAGGAGGCAAAGGCGACCTTCGACTGCAAGCTCTACAAGAAGAAGATCCAGCCCGTATGGCTCGAGATCACCAATAATACCGACGACGAAATGCTGTTCATGCCCCGGAGCGTCGATCCCGAGTACTTCGCTCCGCTCGAGGTGGCGCAGAAAACCAGCTGGACCTGGTCCAAGAAGGCGAACCACGAGAAGAAGTGGTTCTACTACGAGCAGCAGATGCCGTTCTTGATCCCACCTGGAGAGACCGTCTCGGGGTTCGTCTACGCAAATCGGAGCCTGGGTGTTCGATGGGTGCTGGTGGAGGTCTTCAACCGGCACAAGGCCGTACACGTCGAGTTCGTCCACGACGTTCCGGGCTTCAAGGCCGACTTTCACAAACTGGGGGAAGATGACGACCTTTACGAGACATTATTCCCAGGCCAGGAGATCATCGACTTTACGAAAGCCGAGGATTTTCGGGACTGGATCGAGGCGCAGCCGGCCACGGTGACCAACGCCGACGGAACCAAGACGGGCGACCCCCTGAATCTCGTGGTCGTCGGTGACTCCGAGGCGGTCTGGCCCGCCTTTCTTCGTTCCGGCTGGGACCCGACCTCGGCGATGACCGCGGGCTCGATGCTCAAGACCGGGGCCTTCGGGATCTTTGGCGGTAAGTACAGGTACTCACCCATCAGCGACCTCTATGTCTACGGCAGGGCACAGGACATCGCTCTGCAGAAGGTGCGCGCCAACATCCACTATCGGAACCACCTGCGGCTGTGGCTGGCGCCGGTGACCGTCCAGAACTTGCCGGTGATGATCGGCCAGATCAGTCGCGACATCGGCAGCCGCTTCACGACCAAGAGCTCGACCCTCACGACCCACCGTATCGATCCCAACGTGGACGAAACCCGCTCTTCGCTGGTCCAGGACTTCATCTACGCACAGGCGCTCAAGATCTTTGCGCGTGCCGGAGGCGTCGGCTTCGTTTCCCCCGATGAGCCGCGTGGCAACCTCACCGGCGATCCATGGTTCACCGACGGCAACCGCGCCGTCATGGTGCTGACCAGCGAGCTCACCAGCATGACCGAGATTGAATGGTTCGAGTGGGGGGAAGAAGCCGAAACAGCGCAGAGAGATTAGGAGACGAGCATGGCAAACGCCAGCGGAAAAGCCCGACGCGATTCCCGCCGTATCGCCATCCAGCAGGCGGTTCGGGACCTGGTGGCGCGCCCCGGGCGCCTCCCGCTCCTCTGGGGCCGACGCGGCTTCTGGCAAATCCGGCTTCGCTGGCTCGTCGCCCCGGTCATGCTCGCCGGGGTCGTCATCGGCCGTGGGCTGGGCTTCCAGTTCGCCGTCGTCCCGATCCTCTCCGTCGCCGCCGCCAGCCTGCTCTACAACGCGGTCTTCGCCTGGATCTACTCCCGGTACGAGCCGCGGCTGCGCGCGGAAACCCAACTCGACCGCTTGTTCACGGTCCTGCAGGTCGTCGCCGACTATCTGGCGATGTTCCTGCTGATCCACTTCACCGGTGGTGTCTGGAGTCCGCTTGTCGTCTTCATGATCTTTCACGTGATCATCGCCGCGATCCAGTTTTCCCCCGGTGTGGCACACCTGTTCGCGGCCTGGGCGGCGGGTGGCCTGTGGCTGCTGCTGTTCGGGGAGACCGCGGGCTGGTTGCCCCGCTTCGCGATCGTCTTCCGCGGTCAGCCGATACCCGTTCTCGACCGTCCGCTGTACGCCGTGATCATGCTCCTGTTCTTCACGGCGACGCTGTTCATCACGGCCTCGATGGTCAGCACGATCATGGCCCGCCTACGCTTCGGGGTAGAGGAGCTCGCCGTCACATCGAACGAGCTGGCGTTGGCCAACGACAAGATGAACGGCCTCTACGAGATCGTGCGCTCGATCGGCGCCGAGCGACGCCTGGATCCGATTCTCGCCGCCGTCACCTCTGAGCTGGCGGAGGTCCTGGAGATTCCCGCGGTCGCGGTCCAGCTTCTCGCCGAAGACGACAACACGCTGCGCTACGTGGCGACACACGGCATTCCGGAGAGCGTCCTCGGCGACAAGGAGGTCGAGCTCGGCTCCAGCCCGCTGAACCGGCGCATTCTCGCGGGCGAGAGTGTGATGCTCGGAGGTGCCGCCTCCGGAGGGGGCAACGGGCTGCAGGACGAGCTGAGCGGCCTGGGCCTGTGTTCGGCGGCGATGACCCCGCTGAAGTTCGAAGGGCGGGTGATCGGCGCGCTCGGCGTCTATTCGGACGAGCCGGATCGCTTCGACCGGAACGATGCCCGGTTTCTCAGGCTGGCGGCCGAGCTCGTAGCCATCGCCATCGAGGACGCCCGGGCCAACGAGGCCATCGAGGAGCTGATGCGCGAGCGGACGCAGTTCATGCTCGCAGTGGCCCACAACCTGCGCGCGCCGCTCAGCGCCAGCCTTGGAATGCTCGACCTGCTGCGGGACGGCGACCTCGGCGAGGTGAACGAAAAGCAGGTCGATCATGCGAAACGCATCGATGTTCGGCTTCGTGCCCTGCACGAGATGATCGGTGAGCTGTTGACCATCGCCCGACTGCGAGACTGGAGCCGGGAAATCCCCGACGTCGTGGTCGATCTGGGCGAATTGGCCGAGTCTACGGAGTCGGTCTTTCGCGATCAGGCCTCCGGCAACGGAGTACGCCTGACGGTGATCGCGGCGCCCGACCTTCCCAAGGTCGACAGCGGCGCCAACCTGCTCCAACAGATGATGGAGAACCTCGTCTCGAACGCAATCAAGTACACACCCCGAGGTGGGGAGGTCGAGGTCCGTCTCTCACGCAGCGGGCCCGATGACATTCGGATCGTGGTGCGCGATACGGGTATCGGCATCCCGGTGGACGAGCAGGACAAGCTGTTCGGCGAGTTCTTCCGCGCCTCGAACGCCAAGAAGCACTCGAGCGCCGGCTCGGGACTGGGTCTGACCCTGGTCAAGCGAACGGTCGAACGACACCGCGGCAGGATGAACATCACCAGTGCCGAGGGCGAAGGAACGACCATCGAGATCGAGATCCCGATCCACCGCAGCAGCGTGGCGCTCGGCTCAGCAGGACAGCTTGGCCCGGATTAAGGCCAAGAGATGCTCCTTGGCCAACGGCTTCTGGAACACACCTGCCAGACCCAACGCCGCGTAATCGATGGTCGCGCTGAGATTGTCGCCCACGGAGCTGAGCATGAAGACCGGCGCCGTGTTGCCCAGCAATTGCAGCTCTTTGACGAAGCCGGTACCGGCATCGACCTCTTCCATCATCAAGTCGACGATGACCAGATCCGGCGGCTCCGCCTTGTAGACCTGCAGCCCCTCCTCGGCGCTGGCCGCCCCACGGAACATGTAGCCCTCGGACTCCAGCACGATCTGGAGGAATGACAGGATGTCGGGATCGTCGTCGATGCAGAGGATCACGGGAGGTGTGTCGGACATGGCTTACCCTCGTGCTCGGTTCCGTTGTCAGCGTGGCTGCTTCTATTGAGGACGTCGTCAAACCTCTCCGCCTCGAGCGCCGAACGAACGAACGTCACGGCTTGCGCGAGATTGGCGCGGGCTCCGCCTGAGAGTCCCTCGCCGAATTCGTCGAACTCGTAGCCACGAATACCCAGCAGCCAGGCCTCGGGCTCGGCACCGAACAGATCTCGACTGAGGGCCAGCACGGCGCCGGCGGAGACACTGTGCGTGCTGAAGCTCGAGCCCTCGAGCGCCGGCCGCAGCCGCCGAAGACTGAACGGCGCCAGTCCCGTTCGATCGGCGTCGACGAACAGCACGCGGCGGTACCGCGCGACCTCCGCGGCGTCTTCCATCGTCAACTGGTAGTCCGAATCGAGCGCGACGCGGGGAAGTCGCAGGGCCGTGAGGGACTGGACCAGCGCGGGACCCAGCCCGTCGTCCAGGCGCCCCGGGTTGCCCCAGCCGAGAACCAGGGTCTCGTCGAGAGCCGTCATTCCTTCGTCCGTCGATCCAACGTGCGACCCTCGGGGTCGATCAACTTCACCTCGAGCGGCATCTCCCCCAGGGCATGGGTCGCACACGACAGGCACGGATCGTAAGCTCGGATGCCGACCTCGATGTTGTTGAGCAATGCCTCGGTGATCTCCGGCGCCCCGGACAGGTGGTCGTCGGCAATGCTGCGCACGGTCTGGTTCATCGCCTCGTTGTTACAGGTGGTCGAGACGATCAGGTTGGCCATGGTGACCTGGTCGTTCTCGTCGACGCGGTAGTGGTGCGTCAGCGTGCCGCGAGGCGCCTCGATCATCGCGACGTATTCTTCACGCCGTTCGCCTGGCGGAGCAACCAGGTCGTCGCCCTGCAGATCCCGGTCGTGAAGCAGCTCGCGTATCTTCTCGATCGAGTGCAGCGCCTCGATCATGCGGGTCCAGTGATAGGCCATGGTGACGTTGCTGGGCTTACCGTCCGTCAGCGACTTGAATTCCTGCCGCGCCGCCTCGGCCTCGGGCGAGTCGATGAAATCGCAGGTGTTGATACGCGCCAGCGGGCCGACGCGATACCAACCCTCTTCGGGCCCGAGCGCTTTCAGGAAGGGAAACTTCATGTAGGTCCAAGAACGAACCTCCTCGGCGATGACGTCGATGTAGTCGCCGGGTGGGACCTGGTCGATGATCGTCCCGCCCTGCGCATCGACGGCCCGAAGCTGGCCGTGGTACAGGTCCATCGCGCCGTCGTCGCGAACGATCGAAAGGTGATTCGAATCGAAGGAACCGAAACCGCTCACCCGCTCCAGGTTGTCGAGGGTGTAGTCCCTGGCGATCTTCAGCGCGGACGCCGACCACTCCACCATCTGCTCGATCTCCTGCAACAAAGCATCGCGCTCGGCGACCGACAAATTCTTGTTGATGCCACCGGGAATCGCGCCGGTGCCGTGCACCTTTTTGCCCGCCGTAGCCTTGATGATCTCCTGGCCGTACTTTCGCATCATCACGCCCTGACGGGCCAGCTCGGGGTGAGCGCGGATCACGCCGACCACGTTGCGTTGCTCCACCGGCGCGTCGAAGCCGAACAGCAGGTCCGGAGACGCCAGGTGGAAGAAGTGCAGCGCGTGGGACTGGAACATCTGCCCGTAGTGCATCAGGCGGCGCATCTTTTCACCGGTCGGGGTGAGCCGCTCAGCCCCGACGATGCCGTCGATGGCCTTGGCCGCACACAGGTGATGGCTGACGGGGCAGATACCGCACAGTCGCTGCACGAGGACCGGAAGCTCCCAGAACGGGCGGCCCTGGATGAACCGCTCGAACCCGCGGAACTCGACGATGTGGAGACGCGCCTGCGCAACGCGGTTGTCGTCGTCCATCAGGATCGTGACCTTGCCGTGCCCCTCGACGCGGGTCACCGGCTCGATCACGATCTGCTTCTGTCCGTTGGCGTTCATGGACGTCTCCGTTTCGGTGCCGGTCAGTCGTACTTCACCAGCGCGTAGGGCAGCTCGAGCGTTCGGTTCTCGAGCAGAGCGGTCAGCGCTTCCCACAACGTGTCGGCCGACGGGGGGCAGCCGGGAAGGTAGAAGTCGACCTTGACCACCTCGTGACACGGATAGACCTTGTCCAGCAACAGTGGAATCTCGTCGTCGTCCGGGATCTTGCCGCGCGGGTTGACGACCGTGGGCCCGTGGAGAAAAGCCTCCGCGTAGCACTCTTCGAGCGGCACCATGTTGCGCATCGCCGGGATGCCGCCGTTGATCGCGCAGTCACCGACCGACACCAGCACCTTGCAGTGCTTGCGGAACTCCCGCAGGACCCGGACGTTGTCTTCGTTGGCGCAACCGCCCTCCACCAGGCCGACCTCGACCGAGCCCACGATCTTTTTGATGTCGTTGATCGGCGAGCGGTCGAATTCGACCCGATCGACGAGCTGGAGAATCCGCTCATCGATGTCGAGGAGCGACATGTGGCAGCCGAAACAGCCGCACAGGGAAGTCGTCGCTACTTTCGGTTTGGCCATGCCTCGCGCCTCATTTGTCGGCCGCGCCGCGCTCGACGTCGGACCCGATCGGCTCATGGTCGAACTTGCGCTGCCCCATCGGCACCGCGTAACCGACACGCTTGACCACCAGGGTTCCGGTCGGGCAGGCTTCGATCGCACGGTCGCCCGCCTTCGCCGAGGTCCCTCCGAGCCCGGTAATGGAGTCCACCGCGACACGCTTGTCGGCGCCCCGCCGGACGAATCCGAAGACTCGATTGACGTCTAGCTCGGCCGATGCCCGTACGCAGCGACCGCAGAGAATGCAGCGGTTACGATCGATGAAGATTTCCGGGTGCGAGGCGTCCAGATCGCGTCGCGGAAACATGAACGGATACTTCGGAGCCGCGATGCCGAAACGGTAGGCCAGCGCCTGCAACTCGCACGCGCCGCTCTTCTCGCAGAACATGCAGAAGTGGTTGCCCTCGACGAACAGCATGTCGATCAGGTTGCGTCGCAGGTCTCGCAGCTCGTCGGTGGAGCTCTGGACGAACATCCCCGGCGCGATCGACTGGGTGCATGCCGTCTGCGGGCGCCCGTTGACGCGCACGGTGCAGACGCGGCAACTGCCGGCGGGCGTGAGGTCTTTCATCCAGCACAGGCGCGGGATGTAGATCCCGCTGTTCTCGGCTGCCTGCAGGATGGTCTGGCCGGGACGTCCCTCGATGTTGCGGCCGTCGATGTTCAGTGTGATCGTCTCGCTCATGATTGGACCTTCGCTTCGTCGGCCGACGACGGCCGGCCGGTGAGCCGCCGTGCCTCGTCGGTGGAGCTCTGGAGGTCGAAGCCGGGTTGGCGGCCCTCGACCGATTCCGTGAGGCGCGCCTCCCAGGTCGGGCGGAAGCTCTTCAGACCGGACAGGACGGGATGCGGCGACGTCTGACCCAGACCGCAGCGACTGGCCGTCTTGACCGTCTGGCCCAGCTCTTCGAGATAGTCGAGGTCGGAGGCCTCGCCGAGACCGGCGCGGATCTTGTCCACCCGCTCCTTGAGCAGGACGTTGCCGACGCGGCACGGCGTGCAGTAGCCGCAACTCTCGTGGACGAAGAAACCCATGAAACGGGAAACGACCTCGAGCAGATCGCGCCCCGCTCCGAAGATCATCAGCGCGCCACCGGTGGGCAGGTCGTCGAAGCACAGCGTGCGCTCGAAGTCCTCGGGTCCGACCATCTGCCCGCTCGGCCCCCCGACCTGCGCCGCGATCGGTTTCTCGGCGCCGCACATTTCAAGGACCTCGCCCAGCTTGACCCCGAGCGGCACCTCGTAGACCCCCGGGCGCGTGCAGTCGCCCGATATGCTGAGGACCTTGGTTCCGGAGCTGCCGGCGGAGCCGAGGGAAGAGAACCAACCGGAGCCCATCTCGAGAATTCGCGCGGCGCAACACAGCGTCTCGACGTTGTTGACCGAGGTCGGCTTGCCCCGGTAACCGGCCTGCGCCGGGAAGGGAGGTCGGTTTCTCGGGTCGCCCCGTAAGCCCTCGCAGGAGTTGATCAGCGCTGTCTCCTCACCACAGATGTAGGCGCCGGCACCCATCTGGATGCGAATGTCGAAATCGAACCCTTTCTTTCCGCGGATGGTGCTACCCAGTAGGCCCGCCGCGCGCCGCCGATCGAGAACGTTTTCGAGGTATGCGCGCAGGTAGGCGTACTCCGCTCGCAGGTAGAGAATTCCCCGGTCGGCCCCGATCGCGTAGCCGCCGATCGTCATTCCCTCGAACATCAGATCCGGCCGCTCGGTGAGAATGACGCGGTCCTTGAAGGTCCCCGGCTCGCCCTCGTCTGCATTGCAGATCAGGTAACGCCGATCTCCACCGGCGGCGCGGGTAAACTCCCACTTCATCCCTGTCGGAAACCCGGCGCCGCCACGGCCGCGCAGCCGCGACGTCTTGATCTCACGGATCACCTCCGCCGGGCTCATGGCCAGAGCCTTGTCCAGCGCGGCGCCCGGTTCCATCCCGTCGAAGATCACCTGCCCCGCGAGACGGAGATTGTTGTCGACCATCGAGCGAACCAGGTCGTGGGAGTTGTTGCCGTCGCCGTAGAGCGGGATCAGCGGCTTGCGGAGGTCGCCTGATGTCTTCAGCTCTTTCAGCGCGCGGACCATCTCGCGGGCCGCGCCCGGGCGAAGACGGGTGACGACCACGTCGTTGACCAGCGCTGCCGGCGCCTGGTCCGACATACCGATACACGAAGTCCACTCCAGCGAGAACCTGCCGTCCGCCGTCGTCTCGCCGAATCGAATCCCGAGCTCTTCTTCGAGCCCGATGGCGACCCCACCGACGCCCTTCATCTCGTCGATGACGTCGTTGCACAGCCGGATGACGATCCGGCCCTTGCGCTCTCTCGACAGGAAAGCGTAGAACGAGACGACGCCGGCGATCTCGACTTGCGAGATGCCGATGCTCTCGGCGATCTTCGCCCTCGCGGCATCGTCGACGCCGCCGAATTCGCTCTGCACGCCGAGCAGGATGTCCATCAGGCGGAAGCGATCGTTGTCGTGAGCCGCACAGATCGCGGCGACTGCCTTGTCCGCTGCCGTGCTCATATAAACGCCTCGGGAGCTCCGTTGCCGGTGTCTTGCCTGCAGCGAGGTGCGAGGGAGAGAGGATTGCCCGAAGAGGGTCCGCGTCGAGCCTTCCCTGCGCACCTCCTGTTCACGATCTCGGTGTCCGGGATCTCGTTCTACGGGAGACCGATTATAGATAATCCGTCCCGGGAAAGCCCGCCCGATCAGAGCGCGCGCAGGGCCGTGGCTACGGGCAGGCGCGCCGCGCGGATCGCCGGGAACAGGCCGCCGATCGTGCCGAGAATCAGCGCGTAGACGATTCCGAGCAACATCAGTTCCGGCGTGACCGCGAAGCCGAAGGTCACCTGGCTGAAGGTGTCCCAGTTGATGGTCGCGGCGCGAAAGCCGTTGAAGGCAACATAGGCTCCGGCAGCCCCGACGACGGCTCCCACCGACGCCAGCAGCAGCGACTCGGCGAGCACCGAGATCACCACCGGACCCGCCCCGAAGCCGATCGCCCGTAGCGTGGCGATCTCGCGGGTTCGGGCCGCAACGGCCGAGTACATCGTGTTGAAGGCTCCGAAGAGCGCTCCGAGGCCCATCACCACGGCCACCAGCAGCCCGAGGGTCTGAACCAGGACGGTGATGTAGCGCGACTGTCCTGCGTAGTACTCGGCTTCGCGCTCGACCTTCACGTCGAGGCGCGGGTCGGAGGTCAGAGCGTCCTTGAACGGTTGGAAAGCCTCGGCCGACTCGAGCCGCGCGTAGACCGACTGGAAGATCTCCCCTCGCATGTACGCGGGGCCGACGACCTTGGCGTCGGCCCACAGCTCCGACTCGGGCAAGGTCCCCGCGGCGGAGAAATGCCCCACCACGGTCCAGATGCCGTTTCCGAACTTGAGCTCGTTGCCGATGTCGAGGCCGGAAAACGCCTCCACGGCCCCGATGCCGACGATGACCTCGTTGCGGCCGGGCTCGAACCGTCGGCCGGCCACGATCCGAACTCTCGGACGGACTTCGAAGGCCAGCTCCTGGACCCCACGGAGCGGGACATTGGCGTCGGTGCCGGTCGCTTTCTTGGCAAGGTCGACGATCACGAACAGCTCGGAGGACGCTACCGGCGCGCCGTCCACCCGCAGGATGCCGGGGGCGTCGGCAATGATGCGCGTGCTGTCGAGCGTAAGCACGCTGTTCATCTCGGTGTCGGTCCCGCCGCGCAGTACGATCACCGTCGCGTCGTCGCCGGTGGTCGCCAGCGTCTGGCGAAAGCCCTCACCGATGGAGAGAACCGCCACCATCACTGCGACCACCCCGGCTACCCCGACCATCGCCGCCAGGGAGGCGCCGAGCCTCTGCGGGACGGTGCGGAGGTTGACCCACACGACGAGCACGACCTGGAGGAGAGCGTTCACACTCAGGTCCTCCGTAGTCCGTCGGCGATCCGGAGTCGCATGGCGCGAAACGCCGGGAGGGCGCCGCATACCAGGCCGAGAGCGACCGCCAGAGCGCTTCCGATGAGGACGTCCTTCGGCGGCAAGTAGAAGACCGACAACAGATTTGCGATCTGCCCGCTGGAGCCGAGGGCCTTGACGAGCAAGCCGCCGATCGCAAGCCCCAGCGCCCCCCCGACCCCCGCCAGGACAACCGACTCGGCCAGTACGAGGGCGAGGACGAGGCGATTGGAGAAACCGAGTGTCTTCAGTACCGCGAGCTCACTGATCCGCTCACGCACCGATTGCGCCATGGTGTTCCCGGCAACCAGCAGGATAGTGAAGAAGACCGCCGTCAGGATCGCCGTCAGCATCGCGCCGATATTGCCCACCTGATCTGCGAACGCCTGCAAGAAGGCCTTCTCGGTGGTGGTCTTGGTCTCGTAACGGGAGTTGGCAAACTGTGCGTCGATACGCTCGGCGATCTCGGCGGCGCGCTGCGGATCGTCGATGCGCAGAATGTACCACCCGACGAGGCCCTCGCCGAAGAACCTGGCCTCGTCGAAGTAGTCGTAGTGGAAGAACATGTTGGTCTCGTCGAATCCCTTCTCCCGGCCTTCGTAGATGGCACGAATGGTGAATTCCCACGCCGAGCCGCTGGTCTTGTTGCGCCACACCGGTGCCTGGAGCGGGATGCGGTCGCCGATCTTCCAGCCGAACCGCTCGGCGGTCTTGCGGCCGACCATGGCGCCCGTGCGATCCGCGAACCAAGCAGCCTTCTGCTCTTCCGGGATCACGATCTCGGGATACAGACGCAGGTATGCCTCGGGCTCGACGGGGAATTGTGGGAAGAAATTCTTCGGCTCCTGGTAGATGGCGCCGAACCAGGTCGCGTGGGTGGCGTCGACGACGCCGTCGGTCCGACGGAGCTGCTCGAGGTAGCTGATCGGAAGGAGCTGGATGATCGAGACCTTGTGGATCATGATCAGGCGATCGGCGCCGACGATATCCACACCCATCGAAAACGCCAGCCGGATCGCCGCCAGCAAGGCGAACAGCACGAACGCCACCCCGATCGACAGCACGGTCATCGTGGTGCGCAGCTTCTTGCGCATCAGGCTGCGCCAGATCAGGTGCAGGTACTTCACGGCGCCGGCTCCGTCGAGAGGACGCCCTTGTCGAGGTGCACCGTTCGCTGGGCACGCGCCGCGGCGCGGGGATCGTGGGTCACCATCAGGATCGTCTTGCCGTGCTCGGTGTTGAGCGCGTGCAGGAGGTCCAGGATCTCGTCGCCGGCCTTGCGATCGAGATCCCCCGTCGGCTCGTCGCACAGCAGCAGCGTCGGGTCGGTCACGATGGCCCGTGCGATCCCGATGCGCTGCTCCTCACCGCCCGAGAGCTGGCGCGGGTAGTGCCCGGCGCGGTGGGACAGTCCGACGAGCTTCAAGGCCGCCTCGACGTGCTTCTTGCGCTCGCTCTTGCTCAGATTCGTCAGCAGCAGCGGCAGCTCGATGTTGCGCTCGGCGGTGAGCACCGGAAGGAGATTCACGAGCTGGAAGACGAAGCCGATGTTCTCGGCACGCCACCGGGTCAAAGCTCCGTCGCTGAGACTTCCCAGATCCTCGCCGGCCACCCGGACCGTACCGCGGGTCGGCCGATCGAGGCCCCCGATGAGGTTCAGGAGGGTCGACTTCCCCGATCCCGACGGGCCCATCAGCGCCACGAACTCGCCGTCGCGGATCTCGACGTCGATCCCCTGGAGGACATCGATTCGCTCGGATCCGCGCTCGTAGATCTTGTGGACGTCGCGAATATCGACCTGAACCGAATTCGATGGCGTCGTTTCGCCCATGCAACCGCCTCCTGCTTCGTGTCCTACTGCAACTTCACGGGATCGCCGTCGGCCAGATCGGCCGGCCCTTCGACCACCACCTGCTCACCTGGCCTCAAACCGGCCGCGATCTCCACGGTCTCGCCGTCCGGCGCCCCACCCACGGTGACGGCACGGCGCTCCACCCTGTCGTTGGTGACCACGAAGACGACGTCACGGCCCGCTTCGGCCCTCAGGGCGGCCCGCGGGACCGTGAGCACCCGCCCGGCTTCACCCCCCGACCGGTCCTGTTCTTTTTCGAGGAACGCGACCTTGATTCCCATGTCCGGCAGGATCCTGGGGTCGAGCTGCTCGAAGCCGATCCGAACCAGGACCGTCGCCTTCTGGCGGTCCGCGGTGGGGACCGCCGTGATCACTCGTGCCGGGATCTTCCATCCCGGGTAGGCATCGAGCACCGCTTCCACCGTCTGGTCGGCGTGAACTCGGGCGATGTAGGCCTCGTTGACGTCAACCTCGATCTCGAGGGAGCTCATGTCCACCAGGGTGCACACACCCGTGCGCGTGAACCCGCCGCCCGCCGATACGGGCGAGATCATCTCACCCTCCTGGGCGTCCTTGGAGACCACCACGCCGGAGAAAGGAGCCGCGATGACCGTGTCGGCCAGCTGCGTCTTGCGCAAGGTGACCTCTTGCTCGGCGACGCGGACGCGCTGCTGGTCGAGAGCCAGTCTCGCCCTCAAGGCCTCCGCCTCCGCGCGGGCGGCATCGAGGTCCGCTTCCCCCGAGACCTCCTGGCGGACGAGGTGCTCCGTCCTCTGGAGGGTGATCTCGGCAAGATCGAGGCGCGCATGGGTCTCCTGGGTGGCACGCTCGGCGGCGGCGTGCTGCGACCGGGACAGATTCAGGGCGGCCTGGTACTGGGAGTCGTCGAGCCGCGCCAGGACCTCGCCCGCCTCGACCCGGTCGCCCTCCTCGATGTTGACCTCCGTCAGCTTGCCGGTGATCTTCGAAGAGATCGTCGCTCGCCGCCGTGCGGTGACGTATCCCGAAGCGTTCAACACGGTGCTCGCGCCGGGGTTTCCGCTGCGCTCGACCACGGTCGCGACCTGAACCGGCACGGGGCGCTTGCCGCCGAGCCCCCACCACAGCGCGCCACCTGCGATGGCCAGCACGATGACGGCCAAGCCGGTCCAGAGCCACAGTCGGACCCCGCGGGGCCGCCGCTCGCTCCGGTCGATCCGTAGCGCCTCCAACTCCTGCTTGATGGCGACTTCCTCCGTGCGCGCAATGTCCCGTGGATGCTAACGCACCTGTCCAGGGGATTCCACAAAATGCCCCGCGGCGCCTGGAGACGGAGCTATGTGGACGGAGTCACTCGCGACGGCCGGGCGCCAACGACACCGCGAAGCACCTCGGCAACCTCCTCGCGACGAAACGGTTTGTGCAGCGCGGCCTTGAAGCCATGGTCGCGGTATTCCGACATCGCGGACGCGTTCGCGTAGCCGCTCGCGACGATCGCGCGAACCCCGGGATCGACGTGTACCAGGTGGCGCAGAACCTCTTCGCCACCCATTCCGCCCGGCAAGGTCAGATCCAGGATGACGGCGTCGAAGGGTTGGCCGACGGTCCGCGCCCAATCATACAGTCGAACGGCTTCCTCCCCGTCGGACGCCTCCGTGACCGTGCACTCGAGGCTTTCGAGCATGGCCACGACGACGTCGCGCACGGCTGCGTCGTCTTCCATGATCATGATGCGGGTCCCGTGGAGACTGTGCGCTCCGCGCTCCGCATCACTCTCCGGCTCGCGCGGCGTCTTCGACTCGGGAAGGTAGAGATGGAACGTCGCTCCGTGTCCGATCTTCGACTTGACGGTCAGCAGACCGCCATGACGTCGCGCGATCGAATAGGCGGTCGTCAGGCCCAGACCGCTCCCCTCTTCCTTGGTGGTGAAGTACGGATCGAAGATCCGCTGGAGGTTGTGCTCGGGGATCCCGGTTCCCTCGTCCCGAACCGAGATCTCGACGTACGAGCCGGGCTCGGTCGCTCCGGGGAGCTCGTCCACGTTGCGACCGGTGATGCGAATGGTCCCACCGGAGGGCATGGCCTGGATCGCGTTGAGCAGAAGATTGTTGAGCACCTGGTTGATCTGACCCGTGTCGATTCCCACGACGCGGAGATCGGGAGAGAGATCGATCTCGCAACGCGCGTTCGAGCCTCGAAGCACGAATGACGTCGACTCGCGGACAACGTCTTCGACGTGTGCGGCGCTGCGCACCGGCGCCCCCCCGCGCGCAAAGGTCAGCAACTGTGCCGTGAGCTGGCGGGCTCGCTCGATTGCGGCCTCGGCGTCGGAGATCCAGCGCCGCGCTCCGCCCTCGACCTGGCGTTCCACCAGAGAGAGGTTCCCCAGGATGACCATCAACAGATTGTTGAAGTCGTGGGCGATTCCTCCCGCCATCACGCCGAGGGACTCGAGCCGTTGGGCCTTGAGCAGCTCGGCCTCCGCCCGCCGCAGCTCGGCCACTCGTGCCGCGACCTCGGCCTCGAGTCGGCGGGCGTGGCGGCGCTGGTAGATGTACCGCTGCGACGCGTAGAGCAGCATGCCCGTCGCGGCGAGCATGATCGCCCAGAACCACGCGCGACCGTAGAACGGCGACGCGATCACGATCTCGTGCGAGCTGACCGGCTCGGTCCAAAGCCCGGCCGCGTTGCCGGCCCGGAGGTGGAGCTGATATCGGCCCGGTGAGAGGTTCGTGTAGCGCAGTCGCCCGTCCCCCACCGGGCGTTCGTCGGACCAACCCGGTTCGTAGCCCTCGAGCCACGTGCGGATCCGAACGTCTCTCTCGTCGTAGAATGAGATCGCGCGGACCGAGAATACGATGTCGTTGCGATGGTGCTCCAGATGGACGGGCCCGGCGATGGGCTCAAGTGTGCCGGACGCCTCGATCTGGTGCAGGCTCACGATCGGCGGCACCGGGACGCCGCGATCGAACTCGTCGCGATAGGCCGTGACACCGCGGGTCGTTCCGATCCAAACATGGCCCCGGGAGTCGAGCCAGCCCGCCGCGCGATTGGTTTCGCGTCCTCCCAGACCGTCCTCTACGGTGAAGTGATCGAGGGCCTCTCCGTCCCAGCGCAGAACTCCGTTGTCGGTTCCGAACCACACCCGGTCCCGCGTGTCGCGGAGCATGAAGTAGACAGGTCGCTTGATGACCGGCGCGGGAGGTCGTGTCGGCTCGATGGTCCCGGCGTCGGCGACGCAGAGCCCGCCCGCCGTTCCCAACCACCGTACTCCGCCGTGCTCGTAGACCGCGAACACGTCGTTCAGATCACGGCGACTCGGATGGGCCCACGACTCCCACCTTCCTTCGAGGAAGCGATGGGCACCTTTGCCGGCGGTCAATGCCCAGACCGCGCCGTTGTCTTCCGCGATCAGACGGCGCGCACCGTGATCGAACCCTTCGCCCTGCGACACGCGCTCGAAACCCTCGGCGGTTGCCACGACGACATCGCTCCCCGTGGCTACCCACAGACGACTCTCCACCTCGCGAGTGAGCAGCACCGAGGTAACCGGTTTTCCGACAGAGGACAACCAGCGCACTCGCTCGCCATCAAACCTGCCCAGACCCAGATGATTGCCGGCGACCCACACGGTCCCCTGCGCGTCCTCGGCAAGATCCAGCACTCGCCCCAGGGTCCGGTCAAAGCGCCGCACCTCAGGGAACTCGACCGTCCGGGTCTCGCCACCCCCTTCACCGTCGATGAAGGTCAGCCCACCCGAATGGCCGAACACGAAGCTGCCGTTCCGGCGTTCCAGCACCGCGGTGACCTCGTCGTCGTAGAGACCGTGCTCCTCGAGGTAGGTAGCGAAGCGGAAGCTGACGATCTTGCTCACGCCTCGGGCCGATGAGACCCAGACGTTGTGCTCGCGATCGCGATAGACCTCGTTGACGCCTCCGGTGATCAGACCGTTCACCGAGTCCAGGATCTCTATCCCGCGTTCCGGGTGATAGTGGTAGAACGCATCAGAGTGGCCGAAGAAACAACCACGCTCGCCATCGGTCACGGCCTTGAGTGGGACCTCTGTTGCCCCGGTCTCGAGTTTGTCGATGATCGTCTCGAGACGGCCGGCCTCGACGCGTCCCAGCCACTCGCCACCCACAACCCACAATCCTCCCGGCGCGCTCGCGTCTGCCGCGAGGCCCAACACGGGCCCGGTGCGGACGTCGAAATCGGGCGGCGAGAAGTTGGCCGAATTCCCATCCAGGACGGCCAGGCCCTTCAGGGTCGCGACGTACAGGTGACCGTCTACCATCTCGAGCGCGGTGACCTCGGCATCCGGCAGTCCATCGGCCACGCCGAGATGTCGCCATGTCGAGCCGTCCCACAGCTCGACTCCGCACGTGGTGCCGAGAACGACGCGAACACCCTCCTCGACGGTGAGGACGGCAAGATCGCGCAGACCGCAACTCTTTGCGTGACCGGGCGGCGGCACCATCGACCACTTCGTGCCGTCGAAACGGGCCACGTCGTTCTTGGGAGAGGCCGCCCAGATCGACCCCGAGGGATCCAGGGCAAGCATGCTCAAGTCTGTGAGCTCGACATCGTCGGCCTGATGAAACACGGACCAGTTGCGGCCGTCGTACACCGTGATGCCGGCGCGGGTGGCGAACCACATGCGCCCGGAGTGATCCTGCACCATCCCGCGCACGGTCGAGCTGGCCAGCCCGTCTCCCTCGCTGTAGGTGTCGACCTGGTAGCGCTGCGCCCGGGCAGGCGAGGCCAGTAGCACCGCGAAGGCCGCGGCGCTCACGGCGATTCGGAGCCGGCGCAGGTCGTGTTTCACATTCCCGCCCTGGGAAAAGACCACATCATTATAGGTGAAGCACCGGTGGACGTCGTCATGGGGCGACGACTTCAACTACCCCGCACTGTCCCCAGACGAAGCCGTGGAGCGATGCTACGGCGCTTCCTTGCTCGGTTTCTCCGGGTCGCGCAGCGGCTCGGACGCGTCCGGCAGCGACCACTTCTTGACTCGCACCACTTCCTGCATGTGCTCGATGACCTGCAGGGCGATCTCCTTGGCCACCACTTCGATCTCGACGAGCCCGGGACCGTAGAACAGGTCGTTCAGCGCTGCGCGCGCCAGACCTTGCAGCGCTTGCCGTCCCTCATCGCTGTCCAGCGTGGTGGTCAGGGTCTCGATGGTGGCATCGAGAATCGCCTCGCCGGTGTAGCGAACCACCGGACGCAGCACCGCGTCGGGGAGCGGAACAAGGCTCAGTGCGCGCGCGTGCTCGACCGAGTTTTCGAGATTGAGCCGCAGCAGGCTGCGGAACCTGTCGAGGGTCGCCTCGTCGGTGAGCAGTTGACGCAATTGGCTCGCAACGACGCGCTCGATCTCCCGCCGCCGCGGCTCGATGGTAGCGCGGGCGATGCGCAAATGGGTTCCGGCGGAGATCTCCTCGTGCAACTCGGACAGGATGCGCAGGGCCACCCGGTCCGACACCTCCTCGGTGATGATGTTCGAAATGTAGGCTGCCGTACGGCTGAAGGCGTCGCGGCCGACGCCGGATAGCTCGCTACGCCGCAGCCGCATGTACATCGACACCGCACGCAGCAGCCGGAACGGGCGGAAGTACGCGGTGGGTATCAACCCGAGCACGTCGTACCAGTTGAAGATCGGAAAGAAGAACCAACGCGCGTACGTGCCGCGTCTCAGGGCCAGCCCCCAGCGGACCAGGAACTCGACCCAGAACAGAACCAGGAATGGCAGGTCGACGATCCAGAAGTGGTCGACCAGGCGCCCGTTCCTGTCGTATTCGCGGTAGTAGTTCACCTCGAAGGCGAAGCGCAGCGGGGGCACCTGCTGCTGCAGGCGGAAGCGCAGGTCGGTGGGATCCGAGGGCCACAGGGTGTCCGCGATCTGCGGCAGCAGCTCGTCGTCCGCGAGGTCGGTGGCGGCGTAGCCCGTGTTCTGCGCAATGGCCTGCTTGATGAGGTCCAGGCTGTGTCCCTGGCCCGTGCGCTCGAAGGGATTCTCCCGCAAGATGCGCAGACTCAGTCCGCGCAGCTCGGCGACGTGTTCCTCGAGCTCGGGCGAATACGGGTCGGCGGCCAGTAGCGCCCGGGTGGCGTCGACCTCCTCGAGAAAACGGCTGGTCAGCGGGTGCGGCTCGATTCCCTTGACGACGTCGTAGATCTTCACCACCGGGGGTACGTAGCGGAAGTACAGCGGTCGCAGCCAGAGGTAGGTGACGTCGAACAGGATCAGGTTGAGGTTGACCAGGGCAACCCAGACCATGAATACGTCCCAAAGGACGCGCAGGTTCAGAAAGGGTCGCAGCCACCTCTTGATCCTGGTCACGAGAGAGAAACCTTCATTTCTGTACCGGACCAGCGAAAGCAAACGCTGCCGGCAGCGGCGCCCACGGCGATTCGGAGCCTGCGCTGGTCGTGCTTCACATTCCCGCCCTGGGAGGAGACCGCATCATTATAGGTGAAGCACCGGTGGACGGGGTCACCTTCAGGAGACGATGAGACGATTGACGTTCCCGCTGACTCGGGGTACGTAAAGGCCTGCGAACACATCTCATCGCCAAAGAGACAAGAGCCATGACCCGAGCGAGGATCTGGATCGTCGTCTGCCTGTTTGTCCTACCCGCCTTCTCAATGCTCATCGCGGCGTCTGCGGACGGCGTCAACCTCTCCGTCACGCTCGACCCCGGCACCCACGAAACGGTCCTGGAATGGACCGGCGGGCAGCCGGTATTCAGCGTCTACCGTTCCGTCGCCCCGAACGATGTCAACGATCCCGGCAACGTGCGGGTCACCACAACCGATCGGGAGTGGTCCGACGCTCCTCCCAGCGGCGATTCCTTCTACCTGGTCATCAGCCCCTGCGTCATCAGCCCGCCGGAGGTGTGTGACGGCATTGACAACGACTGCGATGGTGAGATCGACGAGGCGGGGGCCGAGGAATCCTGCGACCTCGACAACGCCACGGCCCTGTGTGCGAACGGCAGGTGTGAGGTCGATCAGTGCGACGCAGGGTTCGGTGACTGCGATCTCGCTCCCCACACAGGATGCGAGGCGGACCTATCGGGGTTTCCGTGTGACGAGAGGTCGTCTGGCTGCGCGCTGGGCGACTCCGGAGAAGCCCCGCCGTTTCCTTTCGACGTCGGCGACGGAAACGACTATGGAAACCGTGTTCTTGGACTGACCGTACCCAGGAGCTGCGAGTGCGATGGCACGGACTGCACTCCGTGCCCGGTCGTGGTGGGATTCCATGGGTACGGTCAGGACGGAAGCAGCTGGAGATCGCGTCTGGAGCCCAAGGGTCGCGCCGCGGGCTTCATCAGCCTGTACCCGACAGGAGACCTGACGCCGAGTACGTACAACCCCTCCGGATCTTCATCGAACTGGGCCGTTCCATCGTGCCAGGATCCGGAGGATGGCTGCCTGGGGAATCCGTGGGGAACTGCCTGCGATTGGTGCGGTGACTGGAACGAAGACGACACACTCAGCACCCTGAGAGAGATCGACTTCACCAGGGCCATCCTCAAATGGACCATGGACAACTACTGCGTCGATCCACGGCAACTGTTCGCAACCGGATACTCCAACGGCGCCCTGTGGACGCACGAGCTCGCCATGAACCCCGCCACATCGAATCTCTTCAAGGCGCTGGTTGCCGTGGATGGCGTGACCCAGGCCGGCAAGGAAGACCCTCTGAAATGGGTCCGCGCCCCCGCGGACGGGCACTCACCATGGATGCTTCACGTCAACGAGATCTTCGATAATTTCGAGCCCTACGACGGTAGGCCCTACACCGACTTCGATGCCGCCTGGAACCCGGTGTGGATCTACCCGCCCGTCCTCCAGATCCTCGCAAAGTTCCAGGAGAATCCCGCCTACTGGGAGTGCGACTTTGGCGAGGGAGACGTCGGTGACCGGCACGGCGCATTGGCCGTGGGCGGTATTGTCCCGGAAGGCTATCGCAGGCACGAGGGTGCTAACTCACTCGAGGGTGCTGGCCAGAACAAGTTCTTCTGCTTCACAAAGGACGCGCCCGGGGCAAGCTGCGAGAAGCTGGCAATCTGCTTGTGGGACAGCGGTCCTCCCGGCGACGACCTCAACGACCCGCACGGACGTGCGGGCTTCGAATGGACCGGCACCGGCGGAGGCACCAAGCCCATGGACATCATGTGGCGCTTCATGCAGCGCTCGGTGGGCGTTCCTTATTGAAGAGAGCCGACTCCGGACCGGGTTCGTGCAGCCTCCGGTGACCCCCTGTAACGCTTCCGCCGCTCGCGCGCAACAGTCCAGGAATGGGAGGGAACTCATGAGGCGCTTGCTTGTACCGGTCTCGTCGATTTCGCTGTTCGCCCTTCTCTCAGGCGTGAGTACGGCCCAGGTCGTTCTCGTCGAAGATTTTGAAAATCCCGACACGGCGAACTGCATCACCTTTAATGCGGGGCAGTCCATCGTTACCGCCTGGAACACCTGGTCTGTCACGGCGACCGGTGTCGACTTGGCTGGCACTGAATCTGGCCAGGCTGGTCGTCGGACCGCTGCGCCGGACGCAGGGCGCCTCCGAAGAGAGACCCGAGGTTCGCAAGATCGCGCTCGTGTTTTGTAGTCCGGACATCGACCGCGACGCATTGACCCGGAGAGTGGCTCGGACGCTCGAAGCTCACGGCTCGGTGCTGACGCTGGATTCTCATCGCTTTCGATCGATGTTCGGCGGCTCCGCGGACTCGCAGCCCGCCGAGGCCTAGGCGTTGAGGCTGACCGCCTGGCTCAACGCTCAGGAGGTTGGCCACCGGTTCGTCGTCTACCCGTCCGACGCGAAGGCCACCGCCTGGACTCGACGATGCGTCCGTCAGGCCGACCGCATCCTGTTGGTTGTCGACTCCGAAGACCCCGGGGCGCGCCGGGTGGAGACGGATCTGCTTGGATCGTGGACCACCCGGACGGCGGACGGCTGCCGCAACAGACCTCGCGCCAGCCTCTCGTTACCGGGAATCCTGCCCCCTGTCGTGTACGGCAACGACCTGCACGTGGACGGTGGCACCTTCGACAATCTGCCGGTGGGCAAGCTGCGCGACCTCGGCGCGGGACGGGTGATCGGTAGCGACCTGGAGTTCGGCGGGGGGTACACACTGAACTACGACCGGTTCCCTTCGACCTGGAGCCTCGTCAAGGACCCCTACATCTTCCGTAGGCGCCGCCTGAAGGTCCCCAGTGCCATCACCACCGTCTTCCGGAGCGCGATCCTGACGAGCCTCCGCAAGAATGAGGAGGTTCTGGTCCAGATTGACCTCGCCCTGTGCCCACCCGTTCAGGGGGTCGGTCTGACCCAGTGGAGCGCCCTCGACCGCCTGGTGGAGATCGGCTACCGTCACACCCGCGAGCGGCTCGAGGCCGGAGGGCCGGAGCTCCGCGCCCGCCTCGGGGCCAAGGCGCTCGAGAATCGTTGAACCCGTACCGTAAGGTTCTTCCCGAGCAGGCCCTGGCAAACCTCCAGACCCCTGGAACGGTTCAGGCGAGAGGCTTCACATGGGGGAGACGACCAGGGCTGCCGGTAGCGCCGCGAGAAACCAGGCCGCCAGGACGCGCAGTGCGTCGTCGCGTCGACGGCTCTTCCACAAACACAGGAGCGCTGCCGGACCTCCGCACAGCACGCACACCGCAACGAGCGATCCGATACCGGCGGCGGAGGTCGTCCAGCCGGCGACCAGGCCCAGCGTCGCAGCGGCAACCCCGTTGATCACGGATCGCCACCAGGCGAACGCGGGTCCGTCGGAAGAGCCGGCGGACCGGACCTTGTGCTGAATCCACGCCGCAAGCACCGCGGTTCCCGCAAGCGTGACGAGGAGCCGCCACGCGAAGGGCATCAGAATGCTCCGGATCGAGATCACGTCCTCCACGCTCTGCTGTTCCGTCTCGGCTCGCAGTCGATCCATCTCGGTGACCATGGCCTCGAAGCCGGCAATCAGTCCGAAGTCGACGCCCTCCACCTTGCCGAGATCCTGGATCGAATCGAACGGTGCGGCATCGATCAGTCTCCGAGCCAGGGCAAGGTCCACACCCGGTACGCCGATGAGGTCGACCACCGACGCGGCATTGAGATCGAAAGTGTGCGTGCGAGGCAATCCGCGGAACTGGTCGAACAGGGTCGTGCCGGTCATGAACTGCGGGTTGGCGAGCCAGATCTCATCGGGAGCATCGAGTGAAGAGCCGAACACCTCACTCGCCAGTGCTTGGACCACGTCGGACTCGTCCGCGAACAACCGGCAATAGCCGTCGATCATCTGGAGTACGTCCTGAGGCTTGGCGACATACAGAGCGTGCACGAGCTTGAGGTAGACGTTTTCGAGCGGCGTCACATCTTCCCGCGAGACGCCAAACTGCAGGTAGAACGACTCCTCGCGATAGCTTTCACGGATCTCACGACTCGTAGCCCAACGGTAAAACAGGGTGCTGACGACACCCTCGGTGGAAATGATGCGCGAGAGCGTCTTGGGGGAATCGTTCGGAGCCGCCGGCAATATGTTCTCGAGCAAGTACGCGCGATACGGATCGCCGCCCGCCAGCAGCCGCTCGGGTATTTCAGGTTGTCGGGAAAAGGCATTGGCCTTGACCCCATGATAGCGCAGCACGTCCTCGTCGTTGGAGTACCAAGCCAAGAACCCCATCCGCATCCGTGAAGCGATGGAGACCCGCGAAACAAGCTCTCGTCGGTACTGTGCAAGATGGCGCTCGACGCTATCGAGCCGTCCGCGGTCATCGGCGAGGGCGTGCGTGGCAGGATCCGCGTCGGGATCGTCGATCGCCATCGCCTGGAAGTGTTCCGCGAACCCCTCGTTGAACGCCGTGGCACGGTCGGTTCTCAGGCCCAGCGCGTGGACCTGGTTCGCACCGCCATCCACGATCGGACCGGCCAGCTGAAGCCGTATGACATGAGCCAGCTCGTGCGGGAAGAGCTGATCCACGGCGCCGAAGCGACCGGCGGCGGGCCAACTCCTGTGCAGATCGACGTACCCGGCGTGGCTCATGTCCCGCTCGCCGAGGAAGAACCCCTCGCGGGCGAAACCGCCCTGCCGGTCCGACAACAGCAGGTATGCCGGTTCGGGTGAGATCCTCTCCTTCCGCTCCAGGTAGAACTGAGTGCACCGGTACACCTGCAGCAGCGTCCCCGACAGCCCGCGGTGCAATACGGTCTCGATCTCCTTGCTCCCGGGATGGACCCGGAGCACCGGAAGACCGTCCCGCGTCTCACCCGTGTCTTCCAGCAACACGAGCAAGTCGCTCGCGGCGGCGACACCGGACGCACCGAGAAGGCAGAGCACGAGCCAGCCGATGCGCCGAGCGCTCATAGAGACCTCCGAGCCGGCACAGGTGCACGGCAGCGTCCGGTTTCCACGATTGGAATCCCTCTGCCCGCTCTACGGCTCAACCCTGGGAAGGGTTCCATCCCGTAGGGCCCGGAAGCACGATCGGCGCATCTCCCGGCCAATCGAGTCGATCACTCGCCACGCCCCCTCGGCGTCGGTCGGCCGGGTTTCTGGACAATTCGCCAGGCTACGGGCAATTGCGCCCGGACCGGTCCACGCTATCGGAGTCCGTGCCGAGCGTCCCCACCCCTGATGGACACGTGTTCTCGGCTCGGGTCAAGAAGTAGTAGACGATCGCCGCGCCCGGATCAGGGGACACATCCGCCGTTGTATCCGGGCCCGCATCGGACTCCACACAGACTGCCGCGGTTACGAAATCACCCGGGTCCTCGGATCGAATCGTGTCGTACACGACCGACGTGCCCCCGAGATCTGACGACGGGCTCCAGTCAAGCGTCGCCTTATCCGACAGCACGATGTCCAGCACCTCGCCCGGCACGGCCCAGGCGTCCGTGTTCCCATCATCGCAGTCGGCGTCGTTCCCGTCGGGATTGACAGGGTCCCCGCTGCCGCACAGGCCGTAGCCGTCCGTATCTACGTCAATCTCGGGATTGGAGCACGTTCCGTCCCCGTGACAGATATCGTCCGTGCAGATAGGACCGTCGACGCACGAGTACGGTGTGCCGGCACACGTTCCGCCGGAGCACAAGTCGTCGTATGAACAGTCGTCAAGGTCGTCGCAGGAACCACCGTTCATGGGAGCGGGATCGTTGCTGCACCGCACCACACCGTTGCCGCCATCCTCGGTACCGAGGTTCAGAGTCGTCGCAGAGCGCATTGTCTCCCTCGTCCACGATGCCGTCCCCGTCACTGTCCACGTCATCGCTGAACCGCTCCGGGGGGTTCGGAACGAAGAGCGCACCGTTGTTGAGGAGACCACTCGATCCGATGCCGCCCCAGACGATCATCGCCGTACCGGTCCACACCGCACCATGCCCGATCCTGCCCTCGGGCGCCGTGTTCCTTCTCGTCGCCGTCCAGGCATCGGTGGTTGGGTCGTACACGCCACCCGTGTCGGCGGGCATCCCCGGGTCGCCGCCCCAGACAATCATGCCGTCCGGCGACCACACGGCGGTATGGTGGTAACGAGGCGATGGAGCGTTCAGCGTGGGAACGACAGTCCACGTGTCGGTGGCCGGGTCGAATCGGCCTCCACTGTCGAGCGGTCCCTGCGAGCCGTTGAAGCCGCCCCAGATGATCATCTCCGCCCCGCTCCACACGGCCGTGTGGAAGTAGCGCGGCAGGGGTGCCCCGACGGCGGAGACATCGGTCCAGGAATCCGTAGAGAAATCGAACCTCCCCCCACCGTCAGCCAGTTCCCCGAAAAGGCCCAGGCCGCCCCAGACGATCATTTCGGTTCCCGCCAGGATCGCCGTGTGCCGGTATCGACCGGAAGGTCCTCCAATGCCGGACATCGCCAACCAGGAGTTGCCCGTGGGATCGTAGCGATGTCCGTCCGAGAGGGGGTAGCCAACGCCGTGCCCACCCCATACCAGCATCTCGCTGCCGGTCCACAGCGCGGCATGTGCATATCGCTCGCTCGGGGCGTCCGCGGTGGTCACGGAGGCCCACTGGTCGCTGGTCGGGTTGTAGCGGGCTCCGCTATCCAGGTGGCCGGTTGCGCCGTAGCCACCCCAGACGATCATCTCCGTGCCCGTCCACAGGGCGGTGTGCCAGATCCGTGAGGAAGGTGCATTGCTTGTGGTGGTGGCCGACCACGTATCGGTTGCCGGGTCGTAGGCACTGCCCGTGTCCAGATATAGCCCATCGGAGCCACCCCACACGATCATCTCCGAGCCGGTCCAGACCGAAGTGTGCGAAACCCTTCCCGCGGGCAATCCCGCCGCACCGGTTGGCGTCCACGAATTGCCCGTCGGACTGTAGCGTCCGCCTGTGTCCAGAGGGTCGCCGTCGTGGCCGCCCCACACAATCATCTCGGAGCCGGTCCAGACCGCGGGGAAACGCGAGCGACCCGACGGTGCGCCGGTGCTCGAGACGGCCGCCCAGGAATCGGCCGACGGATTGTACCGCCCGCCCGTATCCAGGTAGGCTCCGCCGGTGCCCTCGCCCCCCCAGACGATCATCTGGGACCCGGTCCAGACCGACGGCAGCCACGCCGCACCGGGCGGGGCATTCGTTGTGGTCGTGGCAGTCCAGCTGTCTGCTGCAGGGTCGTAGCGCCCGCCGGTGGCGAAGTAGGTCGTGCCGTTCGTACCCCCCCACAGGATCATCCGGCTCGACTCGGGCGACCACACCGCTGTCCCCGCGAACCTCGCACTGGGAGCGTCGGTCGCGGTTACAGGTGTCCACGTGCTGTCCGAAGGTCTGTAGCGCGTGCCGGTAGCGATCGGCCCGGTGCTATTCCGCCCTCCCCAGGCGACCATGTACTCCCCGGTCCAGACCGCCACGTGACCTCGCCGCGCATCCTGTCCAGAGGGCGTGAGTGATGTCCATGAATCCGACAACGGGTCGTAGCTGCCGCCGTCGGCAACCGCAAGGCCTGCGGAACGACCGCCGAAGACGATCATCTCGCCGGCTGCCCACACCGCCGTGTGCTCGATCCGGGCAGACGGTCCACCTGTCGTGACGACCGGCATCCACGTGTCGGTCACGGGGTCGTAGCGCCCTCCCGTATCGAGCTGGGTGGTCCCGTTCGAGCCGCCCCAGACAATCATCTCGCTACCGGTCCAGACTGCGGTGTGAAGACCACGTCCTTCCGGCGCGTCGAGAACGGCGACGCGCTTCCAGGAATCCGTCGCCGGGTTGTACCGCATCCCGATGTCGAACATGAAGGTCCAGTCATCGGTGCCGCCCCAAAGGATCATCTCGGTGCCGGTCCAGACCGCGGTGTGGTGCTGCCGCGCTCTCGGGCGTCCGAATGGAACCCACATGTCTGGCGGCTCGACGTCGGTGCCGTCGGACGCGGGGGAACCCCTTTCGTCCCAAGGCTGGTCGTTCCGGTCGTTTGCCAGATCCGCCTCCGCCGTTCCGGTCCCGCGGCCGGTACTCAGCGCCCCGGCATCCAGACTGGCGGACAGCTCGGGCTCCACGGTGCTCCACCACTTCTCGAACCTGACCTTCGGGACCACGGCATTCTCGACCACCGCTCTGGTATCCGAGTGCTCCGCCACCCGCGACACGGCGAAATACTCGTCCGTCTCCCGGACTGAGGCGGCCCGTTCTCCGCGGAACCTGCGGAGGAGCCCGTCCATCTCCTGTCTCGTGACCGGGAAGACGTTTGGCCCGGGGGCACTTTCGGGCCCTCGGCTTTCACCCGAACGCAGGGCGAGTGTCATGCGGTGGTAGTACTTGCCGGCAACTTCTTCAAAGCTCCCGGGTTCGAGTCTCTGGCGCAGTTCTTCGATCGCGGAACGGGCGGATGCCTGTATGTCCGTCGAGTAGGCCACCCCGGCACGCAGGAGGCGCTCTGCGAGGATCGGGCGAACCAGACACTCGCGGATCAGGGTCTCGTCGTTCCCCAGCACGGCGAAGATCTCTGCCAGGACTTCAGGAGCCCTGGACTCGCTCCTGATGCGTTGAAGCTCCCACCGGAGCATCGCGTCAGTGATCGTTCGGTCGAAGTACCTTTCCAGAGCGATGGACTGGAGCGCCTGCCTCCTGACGCGTTGTTCGAGAAGGTCGCTGGTCAAGACACTCTGGATCGGCGTGTCCACTGAACCCGTGCGCCGATCGTGATAGACGCTCTCAATCGCCAGCAGCGCCCGTTTCCTGGCCTCTACATCTAGTGGAGGCGCCTCACTTGATACGATAGTCGTCGGTGTCACGAGAAGTGCCGTGACCACCGCAGCCAGAATTCGTCCTGTAGCTTTCACTGGACCCCCCCCGCTCCACCGTTGCGCGTGGTGCAATTATACGGTGAAATCGAGCTCGCGGGCGTCGCATTCGGCCGCGTACCGTTCGCGGCAGACTCCTTCAAAGCGACTGCGCGAGGGCCGTGCCGACGGTGCAATCCAGAGTCGCGAGCGCCTCGGCGGGATGCTTCGGTACTACCATCGCCAAGCTGCATGGGCTCGACTGTCCGGCACCCATCGTCACGCTCAAACTCAACGGAGGATTGTGCAGTTCGTGCCCTCGAAAACGACTCCGTCCATACCGCCAAGGCCGTTGGCCTTCCGACAGGCCGGGATGTCGATCGAGTTTCTTGCCCGCACGGGTTCAGTTTCGGTGGTCGGCTTCACGACACCTCTGAGGACAATCGACCTAATACGACGACTTTTCTCGCCTGAAATCCCGTTGTCGGTACCGTCGCGGCGACGGTACCCTTCACTCATTCGAGCACGGGGCAAGGCCATGGCCAAGTACCCGCCGAGATTGAGTGTGCCTACCAAGCGCGGCCGGTGCCGTCTGTGGGGATGTGCGGGCCGTTCCTTACCAGGGGAATAGGATGCGCAAGATACCCATCTTGGTATTTGTGCTGTGTCTGAGCACAGCCGCCGTCGCTCAGCAGAGCACTAGCTACAACATCAGTGACCACACGCTCAATGCCGGGGGTCACCCGGATGCGGGGGTGGTGCTCACGTCGGCCAGCTACGGAATCACTCTGGACGCCCTGGGCAATGCGGTGTCCGGGACCGCGCTGGTGAGCACGTCCTACAGCGTTCAGGGCGGGTTCGTGGCGGGCTATCCCCCGCCGGTAGAGGTCAACGGCCTGCTGTTCGCCGGGCGGGATGACCTGGAGTGGGGCCCCGAGCGATCGGTGGGCCACTACAACCTCTACCGTGACCCACTCTTCGGCCTGCCCGGCATGGGCTACGGCGTCTGCCGAGACTACCACCTCGGCTCCACGGAGTACCACGATCCGGACCTGCCGGGATCCGGCGAAGGCTTCTTCTACCTGGTGACGGCCGTGAACACTCTCGGTGAAGAGGGGTCCAAGGGACGGGACAGCGACGGCGCTCTGCGCGGCAACCCGAGCCCGTGTCCGTAGAGGGGGGGGGAGAGATGAAAACGAGAATCCTGATACTGACGACCATGGTGCTGCTTGCGGCGCCGGCCACGGCGCAGGTACCTCCGCCGGACACCTTGAACTACCAGGGCGTCCTGCGATCCTCCGCGGGGCAGCCTCTCGAGGGCGCGTTCGCCATGGAGTTCCACTTTTGGAACGACCCGGTCGCGGGGTACGAGATCGGGTCGAGCGGCCATGGGGCGGTAGAGGTCGTCGGGGGCGTGTTCAACGTCCCGCTGGGCGGAGACGCGTGGGGCGACGGCCCCGGACCGGGCACGTACAACTCGCTGGGGGAGGTCTTCCGGGATCACGCGGAGGTGTTCATCCAGGTGGAGGTGGAGACGGAGCTACTCGAACCGCGTGTGCCGGTGCACGCAGCCGCCTTCGCCTCGAGCGCGAACTACCTGGACGGGTACGACTCGCCGTTCTTCCTCAACACCTCGAACCAGCCCCAGGAGAAGGAAGGCGAGCTGATGTGTACCGTACCCGAGGCGCATGCCCACCTCGCGTGGCCGAAGGTGCAGGGGGACGACATCCTGGGTTTCGGCATCTACGCCGAGGGGAACTACGCGGGCGGCGCGTTCCAGGCCAGGGAGGCAAGCGGTTACGCCGAGGTCGGTGCCGGCAACACCGGGATCGACGCCCGTGGCAACTTCACCGGAGGGACGTTCATCGACTCCGACAGCAGCGGCGTGGCCTGGCTCGGGATCGGAGACCGTGGCATCGAGGCGTACGGCGACGGCGCGGCCGGGTACTTCCAGAACACGGCGGGCAGCGGCCTTGCCTACCTCGGTCAGACCGACATGGGGATCCGGGCCTACGGAAACGGGGGCGGCGGGTATTTCGAGGACCTGAACAGCTCGGGCGTGGCCTGGGTAGCCGAGAACGACTACGGGATCCATGCCTCCGGCACCACCGCCGGTGGCTGGTTCCAGTCCGGAAGCGCCGGCAACGGCGTGGCGTGGGTCGGTTACGGCACGTATGGCATCCGCGCCACGGGAAGCGACGCAGGCGGCTGGTTCGATTCGGTCAAGGTGGACGGCCGCACCACCACGTCGATTCTGGAGATCATCGGGGGGAGTGACCTGGCCGAGCCGTTTCCCGTCCGTGACGGCGACGAAGTCCCCGAGGGAGCCGTTCTGGTCATTGACCACGCGGCAGCCGGAGGGTTGACGTTGAGCGACGAACCGTACGATCCGCGAGTGGCCGGGGTGGCCGTCGGGGCAGGCGGTATCCGGCCGGGGATCACGCTATCCCAGGGCGAGCCCGCCGATGACGAGGTGCAGGTGGCCCTCATGGGACGCGTGTACTGTCTCGCCACCGCCGAGAACGGGCCGATTCGGCCGGGGGACCTGCTGACGACTTCCAGCCTGCCGGGCCATGCCATGCGTGCCACCGACCGAGAGCTGTCGCACGGCGCCACACTGGGCAAGGCGATGTCGCCGCTGGAAGAGGGCGAGGATCTCGTTCTGGTCCTGGTGAATCTGCAGTGAGGAGGAGGACGGGGTCATGAAGCACCGATGCTGCGTGGGGAAGGCCGTGCTCCTGCTCCTGGTAGCGCTCATGACGTCCGGGGCAACGGCGGAGACCGACGGCAGGGTGACGGATTCCGTCGTCTCCCCTCTCCGGGACGGGGGGCCCGCGCCCGCGCCGGTCCCGTGGGACCTGGCGGATCCCTTGTTGTTCCACGAAGGCAACCGCCTGGAGCTGGAGGCGCCGGACGTGGCTCGCCTGATCTCCGAGGACCTGGACCGCCCGCAACCGTCGCCCCTCCGGACCGGCGTGGTGCTGGACGTGGAGGTCAGCCCCGTGGGTCAGGGTCAGTGGACGCGTCTCGACGGCGGCGGATGGACGTGGACCATGAGCTTCGCCGTGCCTGGCGCGGTGGCGCTCAACCTGCGCTTCGAGCCCTTCGTCCTGCCGGACGGTACGGAGCTTCGGGTGTACGGAGCAACGGGTCTGGACGGGAACGGTTCACCGAGGGCTGCACGGGTCTATCGAGGCCCGATACGAAAGAAGAGGTACGCAACGGCGGACGTGTACGACGAGGAAATCCGGGTCGAGTACCGTGTGTCGTCACGCGTCGACCCGGAGGAGGCCTTCAGCGCGTGGCGGATCACCGGCATCGTGTTCGGCTACAGGGGACCGGACGGCGACCTGGGCGAGGACTTCACACCGTCCTCCTGCCACATCAACGCCAAGTGCCACGAGGGTGCGTGGGGGGGTGAGATCGGGGCGACCGTTTACCTCTGGTACCTCAGCGGACCCGAGAAAGAGAATTGCTCCGGAGCCATCATGAACCGGGTGGCCGCCGACTTCACCCCGATCATCGCCACGGCCAACCACTGCGGCATCAACAACACGACCGTTACCGGGGTGCACGCGATCTGGGGGTACGAGACGAGCACGTGCACCGGTGGCACGCCGCCCGACCCGAACTCGCTGCCGGACACGCTCGGGCAAGTCGCTCTAATCAATCACACCGCCAGCGACTGGAGCTTGTTCGGGACGGAGTTCGACGTGCCCTCGGGAACGCTGTGGGTCGGTTACGACGCCACCCATTGGCCCAACTCGTCGTCGGGAACGGGGATCCACCATCCGATGGGAAGCTACAAGCGGATCTCCTTCTCGAACAAGTACGACGACGGCACCTCTCAAAGTGGCTGGCAGGTTTACTGGGTCCGCCATTCGCAGGGAGACGGTCTGGTCGAGGTGGGATCTTCCGGGTCGGCCGTGTTCGACTCGGCCCACAGGACCCGGGGTGTGCTCTCGGTGACCTTCACTCCGGTCAACTGCCCGACGGGCTACAACGACGCCGGCTACGGCAGGATGGACATCGCGTGGCCCTACCTCCAGCCGTTCCTGGATCCGACGGACCCCGTCTACGTGGACCGGTCGTGGACCGGCGAGGAGAAGGGCACCTCCGACAAGCCGTTCAACGAATTCTTGGAGGGAGCGTACGCCGTCATCGCAGGGCATCACCTGTACGTGGAGGCCGGCAACTACGCCGAAAAAGGCACGCTGAAGAAGGCGATGATCGTGCACGCCACCAACGGAACGGTTGTGCTTGGGGCGGGCGCCGCTTGGTAGGCACGCGGTCCGCGTGCACTGTGGCTATCGGCGTCTGCACATCCTGCTGCGACGTGAGGGATGGCTGTAGCGTCCAGATACAGGTGTCCCTGTGGGTCGGCCCGGTTTCTGGACAGTACGGTCTCCGCCTCCGGAATCGAGCGAGCTCGTCGGGTGCCGGTACGACGCTTCACGGAAGCGGTCTCGACAGCGGTTCGTGGCGATGCGATAGAGCCACGGGACGAGCTTTGCACGGTCCTCGAGTGTTTCGCGCTTGGAGTGGGCGCGCAAGAGCGTGTCCTGGGTGAGGTCCTCCGCGGCGGCCGCATCACGCACGATGCTGAGAATGTACCGATAGATCGCAACCCTTTGGGCGGCCACGCTCGGAGAGAAGTCTCGATCCGTTTGCGGCGTCATGGCCACAGCCTTTCGGTCCGCCAGAAGGCGGCATCCCTTGCGTAACAGCCTAGCGCCCGCTCGATCGGTTTTTAACGTCACCCTTGGAGCGCCGTCAGGCAACTCATCAGGTCTTTCGGATGACGACCACGGTCATGTCGTCCGATGGCGGCAATCCACCCGCGTGCGAATCCACGGCAGCGGAGATTCGTTCGACCAGGCGCTCGGCCGACTCTTCACTCCCCGCATCCAAGAGTCGGCGCAGCCGGTCAGTTCCGAACGGTTCCCCGGAGGGGTTTTCACGCTCCACCACCCCGTCCGTGAACATCACGACCGTATCGCCGGTATCGAGGTGTTCAATTTCGTGCTCGTACCGCGCTCCGGGAATGGGGCCGAGGACGGGACCGCCGGGTTCGAGCTCCGAGCAGGACCCCGAGCGCATCAACAGCGGAGAATTGTGACCGGCGTTGCAGTAAGCGAGGTCACCGTCCGTCGAGAACCTCCCGTAGAACAGCGAGACGAATTTGCTGGACAGCGCCGCCCGGTGAATCACTCGGTTGAGCCGCTGGACCGTTTCGCCGATTTCGGCGTCCTCGCCCGCGAGCGTTCGGAGCCCGGTGATGACGTCGCGTGCCATCAGTGCGGCCGGCACGCCGTGCCCTGATGCGTCGGCGATCGCCACGCCGAGGACGTCGCTCGACACCCTCAGG